>ODAK010008175.1_pt1 | contig 10493 bp, 11 predicted proteins | sample 1539591 | NCBI WGS metagenome assembly ODAK01 (sample SAMEA3539303, study PRJEB22396) | soil metagenome | biome: tundra; feature: field; material: soil | place: USA | collected 2010-05 | depth 0.15 m | reverse complement strand
GGTCACCATCAGCCGCCGCCGGCACGCGGGCGGGACCGCGGTGATCGCGTCGTCCATACTCAAGACGGTCACCACAACAGTTCTGTCGGTACCACATCGGCAGTTCTGTCGGTAATCCCTGGTAGCGGGGGCAGGATTTGGACCTGCGACCTCTGGGTTATGAGGACAGAGAAACATTGTTCAGCCCTCCAGAGCATTCGCCGACTGTCATCGCCAGGGTGGCATTGACCGACTACCATGTAGTCATGAGTAAGCGCACCGCGACACCAGTCCGATTCGACACTGCCGTAGCTGAGCGGCTGTCGTCGTTCGTCGCCGCGAACCCTGGCATGTCCTTGTCGTCGGCTGCGAACCGGCTCGTGGATGAGGCCCTGCGAATGAGCGAGCATCCCGGGATCGTATTCCGGCCCGGCCCGACAGGGCGGCGTGCAGGCCTAGTGAGTGGCCCCGACGTGTGGGAAGTCGTGCGTGCGGTTAAGTCTGCCCGCGCCGCCGAGCCCAGCCTGGCCGAGGATGACCTGCTCACCTTGGTCGCCGATAACACCGGCATCCCGGTACGGTCCACCCGCGTCGCCGTCCGGTACTGGGCTTCCTACCCTGACGAAATCGATGCCGAGATCGCCGCCGCCGAGGCAGCCGAAGACGCGGCCGAAGATGCCTGGCGACGTGAACGCCAGCTGCTCGCAGGGTGACAGCGTGAGCCCTCCGCTGCTGCTGGATGAGATGCTCTCCGGCGTCATCGCCGAGCAGTTGCGCGCCAAGGGCCATGACGTCCTTGCTGTCGTGGCCGACCCAGCGCTGGTCGCGCTCCCGGACGACCAGATCTTTGCGCACGCGGCTAGTGCCGGACGCGCTCTGGTGACCGCCAGCATCAAGGACTTCATGCCGCTGGACGCCAGATACCGGGCCGCTAGCCAGACCCATGCCGGGCTGATCCTCGTCTCGGCCAAGACCTTCCCCCAAGACCGCAGCTACACCGCAGCGGTCACCGGCGCTCTTTCCGCCCTCCTCGACCAGCCCAGCCAGATCCAGCCCGGCCAAGTCCTCTTCCTCTCCCGCCAGTAGATGCACCGGCCGCTCTGCCCGCCCGGCCCACGTGGGACACCTAACCGATGGTCACCGTTCAGCCTGAGGCAGCATCTCGCATGCCCAGTCGGCATGCGCCGACACAGGGCACCGAAGCGGAGACGAACGGCGGATGGCCAGGCTTGCATCAGATCTTGATGACCCGGACGTCGGGCATGGCGTCGTAGTCGGAGTCCTGCGTCACCACCGGAACGCCGTGCGCGATCGCGGTGGCCGCGATCCAGCTATCGTTCACCGGCGCCCTGCGCCCTGCCGCGCGGAGCCGGGACACCAGCAATGCCCAGGCCTCAGACACTGCCTCGTCCACGGTGAGCGCCTCGAACCGCTGCGCGAGCTGATACGTCGACAGCCGCCGGGAAGCAGCCTCCGGATCCTTGGCCTGCAGCACGCCGAGCCGCAGCTCCCCCAGCGTGACCGCGGAAACGCCCCACTCATACCCGGCGAACCTGCCGGCGTCGAAACGCGCCGCCTCAAGGCCGACGAAAACGGAGGTGTCGGCCAGCGCTCGCTGGGATGTCACCACGGGAGATCGTCCGTCGTATCGGTCAGGGTCGCCCGCAACTCCTCAGCCAGGCCCGTAGTGTCCGGCCCCAGACGCACGAGCTCATGGCCGATCTCGGCCGCGGGCAGCCACTGCCGCCGCCGCGACAGCGGGATGATCTTAGCCACCGGGCGGTTGTCCCTGAGGACCTCGATCTCCTCCCCCGCCTCAACGCGCCGCAGCACCTCCGCGGTGTGGTTGCGGAGATCGCGTGCCGGGATGGCAGTCATACTACGATTGTAGCCAGACAGCTACACTCGTAGCAAGTCTTCTTTTCCTGGACCTGCGGTGCCGCATCATGGCATTTGCTCAGGGACGCCGTGTATCTAACGTATCGCCGACCAACTCGGGGACCTGGAACTGGAACTGGAACTGTCCTACTGCGTGGAAGGGCGGCGACACGCGGCAGCTACGTCCCAGACAACCAGAACGGCAAGATCGTCTGGGCCATGTGTATGACCCACGTTCAAGATTCATACTGACGGCGAGCCCCCGCTGAACTCGACCGGATCACCGACATAATGCCGAATAGAGGGCATTGCGAGCCCCGCATACTTATACGCCGTCCGGTATGTCAGCAGCGGCGGCGGCGATCTGTAACTCAGATCGTCATTTGTACGCACAGGTACGCCGAATGCCGACTCTGCGCATCCGCCTATGATGTTCGCCTCGTTTTGGGGCCGCGCAGAATGGCCGGTTCGGCAGCGTTGTGGACAGCCTGTGCTCTACCTAGATAGAGTTCGCTCCGTGGCGGGCCGTTCGGGGTTTTCGGTGCAGACGCTGTCGGTGCTGGCGGCGTTGTGCGAGGAGCCGTCGCAGTGGCGGCACGGGTATGCGCTGGCCGGGCAGACCGGGCTGAAGTCGGGCACGCTGTACCCGATCTTGATCCGGCTGGCCGACCGGGGCCTGGTCGAGGCGTGCTGGGAGGACAGGCAGCCGGCCGGGCGGCCGCGGCGGCACCTGTACCGGCTGACCGCGGAAGGTCTGGCGAGCGCGACGGTGGCGCTGGCCGCTGCGGCGCGGCCGGCGCTGCCGGCGAGGCGGTCAGGCGTACGGGTGCGGGACGGGCGCGGGGTCGCGGCGCCCGGTGTGCCATGAGCTGGCTGAGCCGCGGGGCAGCGCGGCTGGTGCCGGCCGAGCGCCGGGACTGGGCCGAGGCGCTGTGGGCGGAGTCGGATCAGGTGCCGCCTGGGCTGGCCCGGCTGGCCTGGCGGGTCGGCGGGGCGCGGCTGGTCGTGCGGGAGGCGCTGCTGGCGCGGCGGGCGGCCCGGGCCCTGGTGTTTGCGGCGGCGGCGGCCTGGGTGGCCCATGCGGCCTGGCCGGGCCCGGCGCGTAACCCCGCCACCGCGGTGAGCCGGCTGTATGTGGTCACGGTGGTGCCGGTGCTGGCCGGGCTGCTGCTGCTGGCGCGGTGGCTTTTCGGTCCGGTCACCCCTGGCTGGCTGGCTGGCCCGGGTGCTGCGGTCCGGCGCCTATTCGGCGGTGCTGGTCCTGATCGTGGCCAAGGCCAGCGTTGAGCAGGTCGCGGACAACCCGGCGATCGCCCCGCACCTGAGCACGGACGCGTCGGTCCCGGTAAAGGACGGGATGATTTACACCTGGCTCGTCGCGAGCATCTTCCTGCTCGTCGTGGCCGTGTACGTGGCGGCCATCCTGGCGGTGACCGCGCGGCGGCTGCAGGTGGCCCCGGCAACGCTGGCCGCGGGCACCGGCGCGGGCATCGTGCTCGGCGCCGTCATGTATGCGGTGGCCCCGCTCGGGTTCACCGATCACCCGACCAGCCCGTGGCTGCACGGCTTCCCTGTCGGCGTGGTCGTGCTGCTCGCCTGGGTCTTGCTGTTCGGCGGGCCGGTGCTGGCCGGCGTAGTAGCCGCCCGGTGCTACCGCGGACCGGGCAGCCCGGAGCAGGTCGCGAAGGCCAGGGTCAGGCAGGCGGTCGTGGCGGGATTCCTCGCGACCGCGGTTGGCGCCCTGATGGTCACGGCGCTGGGGACGGTCACGATCGCGCTGATGCCCAGGGCGGGCTGGGCGCTGCACTGACTGTACCCCGGTCAGCACCTGTCCGCGGCCATCGCCTATAACGATGAGCTGACGGCCAGCGTGCGCGCCGGCCACTATGGGCTGATCCTGCTGGTCTTCCCGGTCATCGGGCTCATCATGGGCTTGGCGGGCGGGGGCTTGGCGGCCGGTGATCCCGCAGCACAGCCCGGCCCGCCGCCGGGCGGCGGTCCGCCGCGCCCGCCGGGTCGCCAGCCAACGCCGGATCCGCCCGGTGGCGTCAGGCTGGCCGGCGCCGGCGCCGACGGGGTGGCGGCCAGATTGCCCCGCTTCGCCGAGGACGGTCTGGACAGTGCCGTGCAGGCGTTGCCGCGGGCTGGCTGAACCACGTGGCGGATCATCAGGCGGCTGCTTGGGCAACCGGGCGGCGTTCTTCGTCATCTCTTCATGCTCTTTAGGCGGGCAGGGGCGTTGCCGTCGGCGACGGCGAGGGTGCTGCCATCCAGGGTGAATCGAGGCGGAAGACTCCTGAGCTGCCCAGGTCATGGAGGGTGGCGGCGAGCTGGCGGGTGGCCGCATCCCACAGGTAAGTGCCGCCGCTGGTGTCGCGGCGGCGAGGGTGCTGCGAGCCGAGGAGCCGGCGGGCCACCGCCCGCAGCTGAGATGATCGGGTGCTTCCTCGAAGGCAGATACGAGCAAGTCACTGTCGGCCATGCGTCACGTTCCCTTGTTGCAGGGAGCCCGAACGACCGTCGGCTCCTCGGGCGATCACAACCTTTCGCGGATCAGGTAGACGAAGAAACTCTATCTAGATAGAGTTTCGCGCATGTCACGGCGTAAGGCCTTCTCCGCTCAGACTCATCTCCAGGGCGGATGGCACGGCCTAGCGCCGGGCGGATAAACGCCTCCGCCCGGCGTTGGATCGTCGTGGACTGACAAATGTTCTAACCCCGCGCCGAAGACGTTCCCGCCTCCGTATCGCACGCTTACACCCCGGCCCGGCAACGCGAAGGACACGTGATGCTTCCTCGCCGCCGCCGTTTGGAGAATCTGATGACCGCCTCATCACCATCGTGCTTTTCGCCTGGCTGCGGCTGGCGGCACCGGTAGCAGGCGAGGGCATCGGATGAACATCACGGCTCTGCCGGGCACTCCCGGCAAGCTGGCCGCCGGTAGCCGCTGGGCCGTGGAGACCCACGGGCTCACCAAGCGCTTCGGGGCGAAGACCCCGGTGAACGGTGTTGAGCTCCTGGTCCCCCGGGGATCCGCGTTCGGTTACCTCGGCCCCAACGGCGCCGGCAAGACCACGCTCATCCGGGTGCTGCTGGGATTGACGCACGCCGATGCCGGCACGATGTCCCTGCTCGGATACCCGGTCCCGCGGCATCGCGACGCGGCGCTCGCTCTTGTTGGCGCCATCGTCGACGAACCCCGGTTCCACGGCCATCTGACCGGCAGGCAGAACCTGCGGCTTCTCGCCGCCGCACGCGAGCCGGCCGCGCGGGACCGCATCGGGCCAGCCCTGGAGCGCGTCGGCCTGGCCCACCGCGCCGACGACCGGGTCTCGGCGTACTCGATGGGCATGCGCCAGCGCCTGGGGGTCGCCGCCTGCCTGCTGGGAGACCCGCAGCTGCTCATTCTGGACGAGCCGATGAACGGACTCGACCCCGCCGGAATGACCGGGATGCGCGACATGATCTTGTCGCTGGTGGCCGAGGGCCGCACGGTCGTGCTGTCCTCCCACCTCCTGGACGAGGTCGAGCGGACCTGTGACGCGGTCGCCATCGTTGACCGCGGCAGCATCATCCGGCAGGGACCGATCTCCGAGCTGCTGGCGGGGGCGCTGGTCGCGGTTCAGGTCGAATGCTCTGAACCCGGCCGGGCCCGTGCCCTGCTCGCGGGCACCACCCTCGGTGCCCGCGTCGAGGCCGCGCCGGCGGCGCTGGGCCTGGAGATCACGCTGCCTGCGGGCACGGGCCGCGACGTCATCGCCGAAATCAACCGCGTTCTCGTCGCAGGCGGAATCTCCGTCTACCGGCTCCAGCCGGTCCAGGCCTCGCTCGAATCGTGGTTCCTGCAGGTCACAAGCAGGCTGGGGGACCCGGAATGACAATCATGCCCGCCGGACACGGCGCGCCCGCGCCGGACCGGGCACCGCAGACGGCGCCCGCCGATCACTCACGTGACCGCCGGGGATCCCCGATACCCGCCGTCGGCATGATCGCCACCAGAGTCATGGAACTGCGGCAGCGGCGCGGCCTCATGATCGCCCTCATCGTGGCGACCATCGGGTTCCCGGCGTTGTTCCTCCTCATTCGGCTGCTCCTGCACGCGTTCGCGCCGCGCACCAGCCCGCCCGCCGGGGGCTACGACATCTTCAAGGTCCTGGTAGCCGGCTTTTTGCCCACCTTCGGCTTCATCGCCGCGGCCACGGTGGGCTGCACGGCGGGATCGCGCGACCTCACCGAAGGTATGTTCCGGCACCTGGTGGTGACCGGCCGGTCCCGGCTGGCGCTCTACCTGGCCCGGATCCCCGCCGGGCTGGCGATTGTCGTGCCGCTGGTCGCGATCGGCTACACGATCGTCTGCGCGGTATGCGTCTTCGCCGCACCGACCTTCATCGATGACTCGAACGTGAACATACCTCCCGGCCTGTCTCGCGCCGGCTTCGAGAACTGGGCCGGGGACCGCGCCGAGCCGGTCATCTGCTCTCTCCCCTACGACGGGCATATTCCGGGGAATGTCGCGTGCGCCGGCCCGCCTGGCTGGTCGAAGTCAGCAGTCACCCCCGGCCAGCCCGCGCCCGCCGCGCTGGAAGCCCTGGCCGTCAAGATTGCCAACCAGGACTATTCCGGCTACACGAGCATTTTCCGCTACCCGTCGATCTCCCTCATGGTCAAGGCCGGGCTGTGGATCGAGCTTGAAGCGGCCGTCGGATTCATCCTCGGACTCGGGCTCGCGTCGCTGATGGGGCAGAGACTCATCCCGGTGATCTTGATAATCGTGCTCCAGATGATCCTGACGCCGATCCTGACCGGGGTTGCCATTCCCCATCTGCAGGGCCTGCAGCGATCATTCGTCGGGCTGGCCATGGCGCACCTGGAGCCTTCCGGGCTGCCGATGTTTTTCGGGCTGCCGGGGGTAACCGGAGGCAGCGGCGGGCCCGGCGCCGCACTGCTGCCCGAGTCGGCCACCCAGGCCGTCTGCGTCATCATCGCCTGGCTGGCGGGCTGGACGATCCTCGGCGCGTGGCGAATGATGACCAGGGACGCCTGAGAAACACCGTGCTCACCGACACCGCCGCAGCGTGAGCAGCGCGACGTCAATCTCGTGCGCGCGGACGCATGGCCAAGCCTGGGAGATGACCCGGCACCGGGGCATGCCAGGACGAGCTAGCGGGCCACACCACCGAGGAGACCTTCGGGCATGCCGCGGAGTTCCTCACGCTGACCGCCGCGAAAGCAGCCCCATGCACAGCAACAGCGCGTATCACGCGCATTGAAGCGTGCCGAATACATGCCGATCTCGCTGAGCTTCGAAGGAGCTGGCCTGGTGGGCACCGGCCCGGCATGCCGTATTCGAGACGGCTGCTCTACTCTTGAGTTCAACACTCTAGGTGACGGCCGGGACGTTGCCCGTCGTTCGTTATGAACACCGAACGTCACTCTAAATGGATATGGCGCAATCGGATCGGCCTGACCTAATCGCTCGGCGATATTCACCATGACGTGGTGACATTCGCCGTGTCGGCTCCGGTGAGCCGGATTGGCCGCCGGACACCTCACTTTGCCTACACTAGGCACTGGCGTTTCGTTACAGGCGGCGGCGACAGGTCGCCTGTAACTCGATACGCGATATCCGCCGATCTGCACGGCAGCCTAGTCGTCGATGACGTCCGTTCTGAGCGGGCGTGAACGATAGTTCTGTGCAGCCACCACGGGCGGTGGCAAGCGAGGCCACACGGCAAATCCTTGATGAATTCGGCTTGGCCATATGGATTCAGCTAAGCAGCGCCAGCGCTGGCCAGAGCGTCGAGTTCCAAGTGGAGAGCCGTCCTTGAAGGCTGGGAGTCTCGCCTTTGTGACGCTGCAGCTCTTCCCGCAGCGGGCCCCGTCGTTAACTGAGCCGTCCGCTGAAGCCGAGCTCGATCCGCTGTTGCCCAATGGTCGGCACCAGGCCGGACTCGTCGATCTGCCGCCGGACAAACGCCGAGGCGTACATATCGCTGACCTTGCCGTAGAGCATGCCGAGGAGGTTCACCACCGGGCGGAGCAACTGTTGCGTGGCGCCGCCGAGGCTTGACACTTGATAGGCAGACGCCCAGCGCGCTGTGTCGAGCAGGACGCTGGCCTGGAGCGCGGCCAGGATCTGGTTCTCGTGGTAGCAGCCGAGCCGGTATCCGCCAGCGGAGGTCGATGAGCGCTGTGGCGACCAGATCGCGCGTCCCGACCCGATTGCCATACGCGTTGTCCCCGGACGGCTAGCCTCGTCGAACAACTCGGTGGTCAGGTTGCCGACCGATCCTGTGAGCGGAGCGGCGCTCAGCTGGCACAGGCCCTCCAGCAGCCGGTGTACGCCGTCCCCCTGGCAGATGACGGCAGCCGGCCAGTCCGTCGTCGCCGTGACCGTCGCGATGGTCACCGGCTCCAGTTCACCCACGGAGCCTGGGTCGGCTGTGCCGAGCAGGGCGCGTTCGGCGTCGTCGAGAAGACCGCCTAGAACGGCGGCTATCGCCCTCGGCTTGGTGGAACCGGCACCGGTCACAAACGGCTCGTCAGCCAGCCGGCCGACGAGCGCAAGCAGGGCCGTCGGATCATGCGGACCCATGAGCTTGGCCGTCACCGCCACGCCCACTCCTGACGGGTAGGCGAAGACGGTTTGCATGAGGTCGACGTCTCGCACCGCCGCACAGAGTATCGGCGGAGCCTGCCCGCGCAGCGGCACCTGACGCTTCCATGCCTTGTCGGCGCTGGCCTCAACGTAGTTCGGCCCGAGGGCCCGGGCCCAGAAGTAGCTGTAGGACGTCTCGCCAATCCAGGGCTTGCGCCATGCACCAGCCCCCGCTGCACCGGCGAAGGCCGTGAAATATCCCCCCTGCCTGCCTAGGCAGGGCAAGCCCGCGCCAGTCGCGAACTGGAGCGGCAGAGCCCGCGTGCGCAACCAGCTGATCGTGACACCGTCGATGCTGCTCATAGGGCCGCCACGCTCCCGCCGGGTAGCATAGGTAGTGACTGGAACAATCCTTGAGGTTGTCTCCGCCAGTAGGCAGGTTCGGCCGGGCACGTGCGCGTGCCCGGCCGAGCACTTTTGGGGGTCACTGACCCTCCACGATCAGGTTGCCTTCTGCACGCCCGGTGAGCCGTGACTGGTCAATACTGGCAGGCGAGTCAAGTGGCACCCGCGGCTCATAGGTGAGGGTCACCTCCGGTCTGTGCCGGCGCAGGAAGCGGTACAGGCGAAGGGGCTTATCCGGGATGTAGGTATTCAGCTTCGTCACGTTCGGGTCGGTCAGCGAATTGTTGTGGTACTTGATCTGCGGACTCACAAGCGCAGTCGCACCGCGCTCACGCAGGATGACCGTGAGCTGCTGCCCGTCGCACAGGGCAGTTTCCCTGGTAAGTTTCCGTTGCCATGGTCGCGGTCGCCATGCGTACTTCCGCAGCAGCTGCCGCGGCAAGTCCGCTGCGGCGGGTACCCAGAGCCACCGCACTAGCCAGGAGCCGAGCACGGCGATCAGCCACAGCAACACCGCGAAGGTTGCCGCCATGATCCACACGTAGAGAATGTCGTCGAGCCCGTATGCCGTCCTGTAGTCACGCCGCTGCCCAAGTACCAGGCCGGTGACGATCGGATAGAGGAACGGGAACGCCAGGCTGGGAAGCAACGCGAATACCCAGATGGCCACCCTGCCCTCGATGCCGGAGCCGGGCGAGAGGCTGAAACTAGTCCGAGGGGCGACGAAGCGCCACAGGGCCCACAAAACCATTACGAATACAATGCCAGGCACGAACAACAGCGATGGCACCCCCAGCAGCTGTAGCACGCCGGATTCGCCGAGCACCGACAACGAGAGTTTTTGCGAGGCGAACGTGGTGGTCAGCATGTTGTCGGCCTGACCTCGCGCGGACACTGTCAGCACGAGCAGGGCGCCACCAGGCTGCAGCGGCTGGGTTGCGCCGATGTGCAGGTGCACTACCGTGCCGTTGCCCGGGGCCAGCTCGCCAACATTGGCGATCACGAGCGAGTCGCCACTTCGATTTACCTTCATCCCCCGGGCGGGCAGGTACTCGACAGTGAGGAACGCAGGGTAGGTCACCACGACCGAAGTCAACTGCTGCTCCTGGTCGCTGTCGTTGGTGATTGTGAAAAACGCGTCGGTGGACTGGTACTCGATCAGCTGCGCAGTGCCGATAGAGGCCGAGACCGCGATAGGGCCCATCGCGGGCGCGGCCGCGACGGCCGTCGTAATCGCCAGGCCGGCCACGGCTGCCCCGCGAGTGCTGCTCCGTCCGGCGATGCTTGTGTAGCGGATCGTTGCCTCAACCGCCGCAGTGGCTGGTGCCCCGGGCGATCTGGTCACTGACGCCACCACGGCCTCGGATCCGCCAGCCGGGAGGCGGTGTCGCGCCCTGGTGACGGTGACCTCGATGCCGGGGTCGCTGGTGAATGTGACGGTCAAACCGATGAGCCGTGCGGAGCTCCTGTTGGCGAGCAGGAGCACTGCCTTGCGCGTGCCGCCTGGAGTAATGCCGATGGTCCGCGGCGTGAACGAGGCTCGCAGTGCCGGGGCGCCCTGTGCCAGAGCCGGCCCGCCGACCGCAACAGCCGCGAAGACGCCCAGCGCCAGTAGCGAGCCGGTCAGGCCTAG
>ODAK010008174.1_pt1 | contig 10494 bp, 8 predicted proteins | sample 1539591 | NCBI WGS metagenome assembly ODAK01 (sample SAMEA3539303, study PRJEB22396) | soil metagenome | biome: tundra; feature: field; material: soil | place: USA | collected 2010-05 | depth 0.15 m | reverse complement strand
CACCTTCACCGGTTCGGCCGGCCAGTCATTTGGTGCTTTCTTGCCTCGCGGCATCACGTTGCGGCTTGTCGGTGACGCAAACGACTACGTGGGCAAGGGATTGTCGGGTGGGCGCATCATCGTTCGTCCTGCCGACGACGCCCCGTTCCCGGCTGAAAGCAACGTCATCGCCGGCAACGTCCTGCTGTATGGCGCGACGTCGGGCGAGGCGTTCGTTCGAGGCGTCGTCGGTGAGAGATTCGGCGTCCGTAACTCCGGCGCGAGCGCGGTTGTCGAGGGTGTGGGTGACCACGGTTGCGAGTACATGACGGGTGGTCTCGTTGTTGTCCTCGGGACGACGGGGCGCAACTTCGCTGCCGGCATGTCGGGCGGAATCGCCTACGCCTTCGATCTCGATGTCGCGCGGGTCAACACCGAGATGGTCGAGATCGAGGCGTTGGATCTTGCGGACGGCGACGTCGTGCTTGACCTGGTGCGTATGCACGCCGACGAGACAGGTTCGCGGTTGGCTGCAGAGATGCTTGCTGACTGGCCGAAGGCACTTGATCGCTTTTCCAAGATCATGCCCCGCGACTACAAGCGGGTACTCGCCGCGCGCGCGAAGGCCGAGCACGAAGGACTCGATGTGAACGAGCAGATCATGGCGGCGTCGCATGGCTGACCCGAAGGGGTTCCTGACGACACCCCGCGAGATCGCACAGACCCGCCCCGTCGACGTCCGCATCATGGATTGGAAAGAGGTCTACTACCCAATTCCTCATGCCAGCCTCGAAAAGCAGGCTGGCCGATGCATGGATTGCGGCATTCCGTTCTGCCATAACGGGTGCCCGCTAGGGAATCTCATCCCCGAGTGGAACGACCTCGTGTGGCGGCACGACTGGCGAGAGGCCGCCGAGCGTCTGCACGCGACCAACAACTTTCCTGAAGTTACTGGGCGCTTGTGTCCGGCACCGTGTGAGGCCGCGTGCGTGCTCGCGATCGATCCATCGCAGACGGGAGGCTCGGTGGCTATCAAGCAGGTCGAGCATGAGATCGCCGACCGCGCATGGGACGACGGTTGGGTGACGCCGCAGGTCCCCGGTCGGCAGACCGGGAACACCGTCGCCGTCGTTGGGTCTGGTCCGGCTGGCCTCGCCGCTGCGCAGCAACTGACGCGCGCCGGCCACACCGTCGCCGTCTACGAACGCGCCGACCGCATCGGCGGGTTGCTGCGCTACGGCATTCCGGAATTCAAGATGGAGAAGGCTGTTCTCGACCGCCGGCTCGCGCAGATGTCGGCCGAAGGCACCCGGTTCCGTCCGGGTGTCGAGATCGGCGTCCATCTCACCGCGCGCGAACTGAAGGCCCGCTATGACGCCATCGTGCTCGCGATCGGTGCGACCGCGGCTCGGGATTTGCCCATCACCGGCCGCCACCTTGGCGGTATCCATCAGGCGATGGAGTACCTGCCGATCGCGAACCGCGTGCAACAGGGCGACCTCGCCGAACCGACGATTACGGCGGCCGGCAAGCACGTCGTCATCATCGGCGGCGGCGACACCGGTGCCGACTGCCTGGGCACCGCGCACCGGCAGGGCGCGGCGTCGATTACCCAGCTTGAGATCCTTCCGCAGCCGCCCGATACCCGTGCCGCCATCACACCGTGGCCGACCTGGCCGCTCATGTTGCGCACGTCGTCTGCACATGAGGAGGGTGGCGAACGCAAGTTCGCCGTGAACACCGAGGAGTTCCTTGCCGACGAGGCTGGCAACGTGCGCGCTTTGCGGGTCGTCGAGGTGGTGATGACCGATGGAAGAGTCGAGGCGATCGCCGGCACGGAACTCGAAATTCCGGCCCAACTTGTGCTGCTCGCGATGGGCTTCACCGGACCTGAACGGGCGTTGGCCGAGCAGTTCCGGCTCGACCTCGACAGCCGCGGCAACCTAGCGCGCAACTCGTCTTACGCGACCAACGTGCCCGGCGTGTTCGTCGCTGGTGACGCCGGGCGCGGCCAATCCCTCATCGTGTGGGCGATTGCCGAGGGTCGCGCCGCTGCATCTGCCGTCGATCATTTCCTCACCGGAGTCGACCGGCTTCCGGTGCCCATCAAGCCGACCGCCCGGCCACTCACCTGAGCGCCTGCGTGCCGACGGCGGCCAGGCCCATCACCCGCTCTAGGCTGAGCGCATGAGTCGCCGCGCGAAGATCGTCTGCACGTTGGGCCCGGCGACCTACTCAGCGGAAGCGATTCGCTCTCTCGTCGATGCAGGCATGGACGTCGCGCGGCTGAACCTCAGTCATGGCACGCACGCCGATCACGAGCAGGTCTACAGGTTGGTGCGTGCGGCGTCCGACGCCAGCGGCAGAGCTGTCGGCATCATGGTCGACCTGCAAGGCCCGAAGATCCGGCTTGGTCGGCTGGCCAGCGGACCTGTCACGTTGGCTGCCGGCGCCGAGTTCACGATCACGACCGAAGATGTTCCCGGCAGCAAAGTGCTTGCGTCGACGACGTATGCCGGCTTGCCCGGCGACGTCCAGCCAGGCCTGCGAATCCTGATCGACGACGGCCGCGTCTGCTTGGAGGTTGTCGCCGTTGATGGCCCACGGGTCATCACGGAGGTGATCGAGGGCGGCACGATCTCCGACCACAAGGGGATCAACGTGCCTGGGGCGGCGTTGTCCGTTCCGGCGATGAGCGAGAAGGACGTCGACGACCTGCGTTGGGGGTTGCGGATCGGCGCCGACATGATCGCGCTGTCGTTCGTTCGATCAGGCGAAGATTTTGACGATGTCGCGAAGATCATGGACGAAGAGGGTCGGCGGGTTCCCGTCATCGCCAAGATCGAGAAACCTCAGGCTGTCGACCGGCTTGAGGAGATCGTGGTGGCCTTCGACGGCTTCATGATTGCGCGCGGAGACCTCGGGGTGGAGATGCCGCTTGAGGAGGTCCCGCTGGTGCAAAAGCGGGCGATCGCCATCGCCCGGCGAAACGCCAAGCCGGTCATCGTGGCCACCCAGATGCTGGAATCGATGATCGGGGCTTCGCGGCCTACCCGTGCAGAGGTCTCCGACGTCGCCAACGCTGTTCTGGACGGCGCCGACGCGCTGATGTTGTCGGGGGAGACGAGCGTCGGGGCCTACCCAACGCTTGCCGTGCAGACGATGGCGCGCATCATCGCCACCGTCGAGAACGGTGCTCTGGACACGATCCCCGTGGTCGCCGGGAAGGCACGGACGAAAGGCGGCGCGATCGCGCACGCCGCCGCCGAGGTCGGTGCTGACCTTGGTGCGCGCTACCTGGTCGCGTTCACGGAAACGGGCGACAGCGCCCGGCGGCTCGCGAGGTACCGGTCGGCCATCCCGCTGCTCGCCTTCAGTCCTGTCGGTTCCACCCGAAACCAGCTCGCGCTCACGTGGGGCGTCGAGACATTCCTGGTGGCGCCGGTATCGCATACCGACCAAATGGTGCGCCAGGTCGATCGAGCCCTGCTGGAGCTGGAGCGTTGCCAGCTCGGCGAGCTAGTGGTCATCGTCGCGGGCAGCCCTCCCGGGTTGCCCGGCTCGACCAACACGCTGCGCGTGCACCGCATCGGAGACACGCTCGAAACGGACGCCGCCGCCTACAGCTGATATGGAGTGAGTTCCTGTCAAGTGGCAGGGCGAGGCGCCCGCTCGGTGTGTTCCGGGCGGGCGCCTCTGCTTCGTCGCTGCGCTTTGGTGGTGAGCGTGTCGTTGGCGACGCGCGGTCAGACTGATATGCGCGGGTTGGTTACCGCAGGACGGGCTGTTCGGCAGGAGCTGTCCGCGTGTCTAACATCGGGCGTCGCCGACCCGGGAGGTCGGCTGCTCATAGCTGTGTCGCGGGTCGCTCCACGCGCTGCTGCCACCACAGTGTGACGACGAAACGGCTCGGGGGCCTGTTAGTCCATGACGGCCAGCGACCAGCACCAGCCGGCGAGTTCACGGGCGACCGCGACGTTGGCGATCACGGATCGTTTGCGGCGGGTGTTGAACGCGATCCACCGGTCGTGCAGTCGGCGGTTACCCGCATCGCCGCGGGCGCGGGCTGCGGGCGACGCGAGTTCCCACCGGTTGCGCATCGTGGTGCCTGGGACATAGCCGGGCCGGTGGTGCCAAGCGGCTTCGACGAGGAGCCGGCGGGCGTGGGTGTTACCGGACTTGGTGATCGAGCCCTGCACCCGAGACGCCCCTGAGGAATGCTCGCTGGGTACTAGGCCGACGAAGCTGCCGATGGTGTTTCCGGTGAAGCGAGTCCAGTCACCGATCTCAACAGCGAGACAGAACGCGGTCAAGGTGGCGACCCCGCGCAGGCAGCCCAGCCGGTGCACCAGCGGGGTGAACTCGCTGTCCGCGGCCAACTGGCCGATGGCGATGTCGAGTCGGTCGCGGCGGCCTGTCACGGCTAGCACCGTGTCGTAGTCGGACTCGAACGCCAGCTGCGTGGCCACACTGTCGAAACGCTGCCGGCGAAGCCACACGTCGTGGACACCGGTCCAGGCGTGCCCGCCGGAGTAGACGATCCCCTGACGCAGCAGCAGTTTCGACAACCGGTGTCGGGCCCGCATCAGATCGCCGCGGGCGTCCTCGCGAGCCCGGACCAGATCCCGGGCGGCCTCCTGCGCGATGGACGGGATCGCGACCGCGGTGACCTCACCCAGCCGCAGCAACCGGGCCAAATGGATCGCGTCTTTCGCGTCGGTCTTGACCCGATCACCCGCAGGGCGTTGCAACTTCGACGGTGCCGCGACCACGCACCGAATCCCCGCCTCCGTCAACGACCGATACAACCCGAACCCCGTCGGACCCGCCTCATAGGCCACCGCGACCGGGCCCGCCAGCCCACTGATCCAAGATCGGATGTGATCATGCGACGGCGTCAGCTTCGCCTGCAGCAGCTCACCAGTGACGCCGTCGATCGCGGCCGCAGCCACCGATCGTGCATGGACATCTAGACCAACACTCGTACGCTCAACAAGCACCGGGGCCTCCCACGCATGTCGGACAGGCCGAGCAGGCAGCCCCTGCCCGGCAACCCACGAGATTGCGTGAGCGAGGCCCCGGCCCGCAACCACTCACATCCGAGCGGTCACGTCATACCGTCTAACGGCGTGGCGCCCGCCGACCGGTAACTGCGCGGCGACCGCCGACCGGTCAGGCGGGGATGGCCAGCGATGTCAGGATTTGCCGAAGCCCAAGGGCATCGAGGAGAAGCTGCGCGTCTGCTGCGTCCGCGGCAGCACCGCAGACGGTGAGCGCCGCCCTCCTGCATTGGTCTGCAGAGATTTGAATCATCGCGCCGACATCGTGATGTGACTGCTCCATCAGCGTCCTCCTGCTCGTGCCTGCCGTGACGCCAGATGCGGCGGTAGACACTGGTGTGCCCGCACCGTGCCGCGTTCTAACGTGCCGGACAACCGCAGCTACTCGGTGGCCTCGTCGGTGTCCGAACCGCCAGGCTCGGCGTCGACGGCGCCGTGCTTCTTCTCATGACTGTCGAGCGCATTGACCACCGTCTCGACCGCATCGTGGCTGCCACCGTGGCGCAGTTCGGCGTAGTACGCGGCGCCGAGTTCGCGCAGTAGCGCCTCGGCCTTCCGCTTGGTCTGGATCGCGTCGATCTTGGCCTGGCCCTGCTGCACACCCTGCTTGCCGCGAGCGGCCGCCTTCTCGGCGGCCACCTTCGCCTTATCCAACAGCGTCATGACTTATGCCTTCGCTAGATGGTTCTGTGGTTGGAGGGGCCACGTTACCGCTGCAGGACGGACGCCGCGAAGGCGCGGAAGTTCGTCCGATCGGCGGCCCGGCGCGAACGTTCGGTCGGGCGCGTCGCGACGCAATTGCCGGGTTTCGCGCCTACCGTCGTACCCATGAGCGACCCGAGAGGCCGGCACGCACGGCCCCGCAGGGGCAAGCTGACTGCAGCGACTCGCGAGACCGCACCCGCGGGCAACGTCTCGGTGATCGTGGCGCAGCTCAACACGACCCGCTGCAGGTGGTGCAACGACGATCTCGAGCACTGTCATGACTCCCTCGTGCGCCACACCGCGGGCGACCAGCACTGTATGGATCCGCAGTGCGACGTTCCAGCCGTTGCTCATCACATGGTGATTGCGTGCAGCGACTTCGGCTGCGGGTGCGCGTTAAGCGCACCTGAGACCGCCGCAACGGCCTAGTAACAGACCTAGCCCGGGATGAGGTCGCGGATCTCGGCATAACGGGCCCGCACCCAAGGCGCGGCCGATGCCTCGAACGTCCGGGTGTCCGCCGACTCCCAGACTGGCGGCTCGGCTGCGCCACTCACCATCCAGGCCGCCTGTCGCGCGGCGCCGTCGGCGACGTATTCACCGGCCGGCGGGACGACAACGGGCCGGCCGAACACCGCCGGCGCGATGCCACGGATCGCCGCCGAACGTGCGCCACCGCCAATGAGGAGAATGCGTTCGACCTCGAATCCGTGAGCGATCAGCGCGTCGAGCCCGTCGGCGAGTCCGCACAGCACACCTTCGACGCTGGCTCTCGCGAGATGTGCTGCCGTCGAGTTGCCGAGCCGCCAGCCATGCACGGCACCACTCGCGTTCGGCTTGTTCGGCGTCCGCTCGCCCTCGAGGTATGGCACGACGACGAGGCCATCGGCTCCCGGCGGCGCAGACAGCGCGAGTTCGGCCAGGGTGTGCGCATCGACTCCCAGGATCGCCGCTGTCGCGTCGAGGACACGTGCCGCATTCAGCGTGCACACCAACGGCAGGAACTGCCCACTCGCGTCGGCGAAGCCGGCGACCTCGCCTGCGGCGTCCGCTGTAGGTGTCGCGCTGACGCCGAAGACGGTGCCCGACGTGCCGATCGAGACGATCACGTCGCCACGGCGCGCACCAAGTCCGAGCGCCGCCCCCGCGTTGTCGCCCGCGCCGGCGCCGAGTCGGACCCCGGTCGACGTGACGCCCGCAGACTCCGCGGGACCAAGAACCCGCGGCAAATGGGGCACGAAACCCAAAGCCCCGTGCAGGAGGTCGCCCCGATATTCACCGGCTGACGGCGACCAGTAGCCGGTGCCACTCGCGTCGCTGCGGTCGGTGGCAAGTGCTGTCAGATCGGGAGCACCGTGTGCGGCGAGGCGCCAGGTCAGCCAATCGTGCGGCAGGCACACCGCCGCGGTGCGCGCGGCGTTCTCGGGCTCGAGCCTCGCGAGCCACCGCAGCTTTGTCACGGTGAAGGAGGCCACAGGTACCGAACCGACCGCTTCCGCCCACGCCTGCGCGCCGGTCAGTGCATCGCCATCTCCGAGCTCGGCCACCAACGCCGCAGCGTCCGGCGCCGATCGCGTGTCGTTCCATAGCAGCGCCGCCCGGACCACGTCACCGGCCGCGTCGAGACACACCATGCCGTGTTGTTGCGCGGCGACGGACAGACCCGCGACGTCGTCCAGACCGCCCGCTTCGCGCAGCGCGGAACCAAGCGCCGTCCACCACGCCGCCGGGTCGACCTCGGTGCCATCGGGATGTGCGGCACGACCCTCGCGCACCAACGCACCGGTGTCGGCGTCACGGATGACGACCTTGCACGACTGCGTCGAAGAGTCGACCCCCGCGACGAGCGTCATGTCGACCGCGTCAGGTCAGCGAGCGCCGAGCACGTGCTCGACCGCGAGCTGGTCGAGTTGGGTGAAGTGGTACCCACGCTTGCCTGCTGCTTCGACGTCGAAGTCCTCGAACGCCGAGCGGTCCTCAAGAAGATTGGTGTACGACTCGCCGTCGCCCAGTGTCGGGATCGCCAACTCGGCCACCCGGGCGGCTGCCAAAGCGGCCTGCACTTCTGGGTCGGCGCGGAAGGCAACTGCCCGCTCCTTCAACAACAGGTCGGTCGTCATGTTCGCGGCGGCCGATGCCCAGACGCCGTCGATGTCTTCAGTGCGCAGCGGCTTGTAGTCGAAGTGGCGCGGGCCATCGTATGCGCGCGTGCCAGCGATGCCACCGTTCTCGAGCAGGTCGACGAGAAAGAAGGCGTTGAGCAGGTCGCCATGACCGAACATGAGGTCCTGGTCGTATTTGATGCCGCGCTGCCCGTTCAGGTCGATGTGGAAGAGCTTTCCCTGCCACAACGCCTGCGCGATGCTGTGCACGAAGTTGAGCCCGGCCATCTGCTCGTGGCCGACTTCGGGGTTCACGCCAACCATTTCGTGGTGCTCAAGTGTCGAGATGAACGCCAATGCGGCGCCGACAGTGGGCAGCAGGATGTCGCCGCGAGGCTCGTTGGGCTTGGGCTCGATAGCGAACCGAATGTCATAGCCGTTGTCGATCGCGTACTGCGCCAGCATGTCGATGCCCTCGGCATAGCGCGCGAGCGCCGACCTGACGTCCTTCGCCGAGTCGGTCTCGGCGCCTTCGCGCCCACCCCAGAACACATAGGTCTTCGCGCCAAGCTCGACAGCAAGATCGAGGTTGCGCATGACCTTGCGCAGTGCATAGCGGCGAATCGCGCGGTCATTGCTCGTGAAGCCGCCGTCCTTGAACACCGGATGGGTGAACAAGTTGGTAGTGGCCATCGGTACGACAAGGCCCGTTTCGGCGAGCGCGTCCTTGAAGCGAGCGATGTGCTTCTCACGGTCTGAGTCGCTGCTCCCAAAAGGAATCAGGTCATCGTCGTGGAAGGTCACACCGTAAGCACCGAGCTCGGCGAGACGGTGCACAGTCTCCACCGGGTCGAGCGCGGGGCGGGTCGGGTCGCCGAAGGGGTCGCGCGCCTGCCAGCCGACTGTCCAGAGCCCGAAGGTGAAGCGGTCCTGAGGTGTCGGACGCGGCAACGACGGCACGGAAGCCTCCTTGGCAAGATCGATTTGTTGGCCAGCTCAACATATTGCAAGCTCAACATATTTGGCTGGACGGCGGCGGTCAACGAAAAGTGGGAACGTTCGCGGCACCCGCCCACTTCTGCGGGGCGGCGTACCTGCCTCCTGTGAAATCATCACCATATGGCCGCCGAGCGCCCCGCCGGGCATCCACTTCACGCTGTGCCCGCGAACGCTCTGCCCCCGAGCGCTCTACCCACGAGCGCTCTACCCTCGAACGGCGTGCATCGTGGGGATGCCAGCGATCCGGAATCGTCCCGCGTGGAGCACCGCCCGACCGTATGGGGCGTCGCAGCGCTGGCCGGAGTCTCCAAGACCACGGTCTCGCGGGTACTGACCGGCTCGCCTCGGGTGTCGCCGCAAGCCCGCATCGCCGTGGAGAAGGCGATCGAGAAGCTCAACTACGTACCGAACCGGGCCGCCCGCGCGCTCGTGACGCGGCGCGCCGACACGTTGGCACTGATCGTTTCCGAGCCTGAGACACGGTTGTTCTCCGAACCGTTCTTCGCCGGCACCGTGCGCGGCATCAACCAGGAGCTGGCCGACACGGATTACGCGTTTGTGTTGCTCAGCGCCGAAGGTGACAGCTCGCGGATCGAGCGGTACATCATGAACGGCCACGCGGACGGCGTCATCTTGATGTCACTGCACCGGCGCGACGCGCTCGTACGATTGCTCGCACAGAGCCGGACACCTGTGGTGCTGACAGGTCGCCCATTTCCCGGCGAAAACGTTCCGTACGTCGACGCCGACAACAGGGCGGGCGCAACCGCCGCCGTGCATCACCTGGTGGCACGCGGCCGCACCCGGATCACGACGATCGCCGGCCCGGTCGACATGCCCGTGGGAATCGATCGCCTCGACGGCTTTCGAGACGCCCTGCCCCCGGGCGCCCGGAAGTCGTGGCGTCGAATGGTCGAACACGGTGACTTCTCCGAAGACAGCGGCGAGATCGCGATGCGCGCTTTGCTCGAGAGGGTTCCTGACCTCGATGCGGTATTTGCCGCGAGCGACCTCATGGCGATCGGAGCGATGCGGGCACTGCGGGCTGCTGGCCGCAGGGTTCCCGACGACGTCGCGGTGGTCGGGTTCGACGACTCACATGCGGCCCGGCTCGCCTATCCCCAGCTGACCAGCGTGCGGCAGCCGATGGAGGAGATGGGTCGATCACTTGCCCGGCTGCTACTGAACGAGGTACGCAATCCCGGTCACCGCTCGGCGTCCCTGATCGTGCCGACCGAGCTGATCATTCGCGAGTCGAGCTAGACCGCCGCCGCGCCGCCGAACACCGCCTAAATCGCGGGCAAGATGTTCGTCCGGGCAACGCCGGAGTAGAAGAGCCCGCTGTCCTTCAGCGTCCGCTGCTGCGTCTCGAAATCGACCCGCACGATCCCGAACCGTTTCGAGTAACCCCAGGCCCATTCGAAGTTGTCGAGCAGCGACCACAAGTAGTAGCCGCGGACGTCGATGCCGTCGGCAAGCGCGCCGTGCACTGCAGCAAGGTGCTCGCGCAGATAGCGCACCCGCTCGGTGTCGTGGATCGCGCCATCCGCCGCGACGACGTCCTCATACGCGGCACCGTTCTCGGTGATCGCCATGGGCATCCGGTAATCGCGCCAGAGGCGCGCGAGCAACTCGCCGAGTCCGCTCGC
>ODAK010008173.1_pt1 | contig 10494 bp, 6 predicted proteins | sample 1539591 | NCBI WGS metagenome assembly ODAK01 (sample SAMEA3539303, study PRJEB22396) | soil metagenome | biome: tundra; feature: field; material: soil | place: USA | collected 2010-05 | depth 0.15 m | reverse complement strand
CGCAGGGCCGGCCGCTCGCCGTCGAAGCGGAACGGCGAGGCGCCGACCAGGTGAGCGCCGACGAATGGCCGCTGCATCTCCAGCCAGAAGTCGGCCGCCTGAAGCTGCGGATCGTAGGTCAGTCCGTGCGGCGGGGCGACCGGTGCAGCGGGAACGCCAGCGGCCTGCAACAGCGCCGCGGCCTCCGCCGGCGCGCGCGCCGCTGCCCATGCGGCCAGGGCGTGGACGTCGAGCCCGTGGGTGACGCCGGCCAGGGCCTGCAGCGCCGCATCGTCAGGCGCGGCGACCGCCAACCAGCTGTCTTCACCCTGGGCGCGCACCACCGCGCAGAAGGCCAGCCGGGTCCGCCCGTGGCCGGTGCGCGGGACCGGCGCGTCCAGCACCTGCTCGGCGACGATAGCGTCCGCGCCGATCTGGAACAGGCAGGCGACCTGGGCGAGGTCGATATCCGCGCCGCCCAACAGGCTACGGCCATGCAGCGCCGCCAGGATGGCGCTGGCCGCATAGAGACCGGCGATCGGGTCTCCGAAGGCGACGTGCTGCTGGCAGGGAACCCAGTCGGCCTCGCCGTTCACGAACGGCAGGCCGGACGCCTGTTCGACGGTGGATCCGTAGGCCCGTATGCCCGACAGCGGCCCGCCATTGCCGAAGGCCGGCATGGACAGGCTGATCAGGCCGGGCTTCAGGGCGCGCTGCACGCCTAAGCTGAGGCCGAGCTTCTCCAGCACGCCCGCCGCATAGTTCTCGACCACCACGTCGGCGCCGGCGATCAGCGCCTTGGCCTGGTCGATGCCCTCGGGCCTGGTCAGGTCGATATCGACGCCGCGCTTGTTGCGATTGACGTCGATGAAGTTGTGCTTGACCTCGCGCGTCGCCGCGTCGACCGCCCCGGCCTCCCAGCCCCGCCACCAGTCGGGATGGCCTTCGGACTCGATCTTGACCACGTCGGCGCCGAGATCGCCAAGGGTGCGCGCGCAGAGCGGCCCGGCCCAGCCCATGCTGAAGTCGACCACCTTGAGGCCGGACAGCGGGCCCGTGCCTGCCGGGCCCGCCCAGCGGTCCAGCGTCACGCCATCGAAGCTCATCCTGAACGGCAGGGTCGGGCCGACCACCTGGTCATCGCCGAAGCGGCTGAAGGCCCCTCGCCCGCGCCAGTGCTCGACGCCAGGCAGTTCGCCGGGGCGCAGCATGGGTGCGATGGGAATCCGGTTGGCGATGCCTAACGCCACCCACTCGTCCTGGCTCCTCGCGGGAAAGGCCGCCGCCAGCGCCGCATCGACCTCCTCGCTGATCATCAGGCGTTGATAGGCCGTCGCGAAACGAGCGTCGGCGGCCAGGTCCGGCCGCTCGATCAGCCGGCAGAGCGAGGCCCATTGGGCGGGGGTCAGGCAAGTCACCCCGACCCAGCCATCCGAGGCCCGGTAGGGCGAGCAGGGATAGGTGGGCACGAAGCGATTGACGCCCAGGCGAACCGATGTCCCGCCCAGACGCCCGGTCAGGGCGCCGGTCTCGGCGTAGCACAGCGACGCCTCGAAGACGTTGACGTCGATCCGCTTCGGGCGACGGTCGGGGGTTTCGAGCAGGCCCGCGAGCGCGGCGATGAAGGCGACCAGGCCGGCGGTGATCTGCGGCGCGTGCCCCTGAGCCAGCATCGGCGGGCCGTCGTGCTCGCCGAAGCTGTAGGCCGCGCCGTTCAGGGCGGCCATGATCTCGTCGGTCGCGGTCCAGGCGCCGTAGGGACCCTCCGGATCGAACCAGGTCAGCGCCAGAAGCATCGCCCCGGCGGTCTTTTCCGAGAGCGCCCGCGCCCGCGCCACGCCGGCGCTATCCTGGCCGCCGATGACGAGGTCGATGCGCTCGCCCGCGCCAACCGGGCCCGGCGATTTTCCCTGATCCAGCCAGCGGCCGTAAACCTCGCCGCAATGACCGGCATAGCCGATGTGAGCACTGTCGGCCGGCTCGGGCCGGATCACCCGGGCGCCAAACTCGGAAAACAGATGGCCAAGGTATCGAACGGCGACGCCGTCTCCCGCTTCGAGAACGGTTATGTCGGACAGCAATCGCCTCATCGCTCAAGATGAGCGGGGGCGCCTGGGCCTTGTCAACACCGCGGCGCCGGCGATCGGTCCTCGATCGTCAGCCGCACTTGTTCATCGGCGCCGTATGCCAGGTGGCGTCGGTGCCGCCGTAGTTGCCGTGATCCAGGCGAAGCGTCTGACCGTCGAGCACATAGACCTCGCTGACCGCGCCCTGGGCGGAGGTGTAGGCGACGGTCAGCTGGCCGCCCTGAAGGGTGGCGCTCTTCAACTGATAGGTGGCCTTGTCCGGAAACACGGTCAGCTTGCCGCCGTCGAACTTGAGGAAGGGCTGGGTGCAGTCGGCACCCCAGGTTCCCGCCACCTCGGCCGGCGCCTGGACGCCGCCACCGCCGCAAGCCGAAAGCAGCGCCGCCGCGACCAATCCGGCCGCCATCGCCCACGTCTTCATCCGTTCAGTCCCCTAAAAAGAGCCCGCGTCCAGGCAGGCGAAAAATCTCAGACGCCCATGACCGCCGAGAAGATGCCGAGCACCAGCAACGTGCCCCCGAACGAATAGATCATCAGCGGACCGTAGCCCTCGCCGATGGCCAGGTCCAAGGCGGTGTTGGCCGGCGTCGCCGGGTCGTAGTGAACCGTCACCTGCGAGCCGACTGGATACTGGGCGGCGAGCGCGCCGGCCTTGTCCGGCTTGTTGAAAAAGCGTGGCACGCCGACGCGCAGGCCGCCGCTCTGCAAGGTCTGGCCGCCGACCTGGTAGCTGTAGGTCACCGCCGGCGTCGACATCGGATTGCCCATCACCTGCACAAGCGCAACCTCGGAGGTCAACACCGTCCCCTTGGTGGTCGGCCAGAGCTGCGCCCTGCGGCCCTTGGCCTGGGCGCGCATGTGCACCAGAAAGCCGAGGCCGATGATAATCGCGCCCGCGATGGCGAAGACGACACCCATCTCAGCGGGCCTGAGCCAGAAAGGTCAGATGGTGGTCCAAGGCAATGATCCGGCGGCTGTTTTCCATTGCCGGACTGAAGCATGGCCGAGGACCCCGGGATCACCCTCTTTTGGGGGTAGGCGGCTCAGCGCGCGCTGAGCCAACGCAAGGCAACCAACCGTCAGCCAGACAAACCGCGGCCCTTCTCTTAAGGTCGGCGAAAACAGGAAACGCACATGGCCGCCTACGACTACCTCACCCTGACCCTGAAGCGCGGGCCCGCCGCCCGGGCCGAGTTCGTCAAACGCCTCGGCGCGGCGCGGCTGGCCGAGGGCGGCAAGGCGGTTGGCCTGTTCACGCCGCAGCTGGGCTGGGAGGCGTCGCACGCGGCCTTGCTGGTCGAGCGGGGCGATCTGGCCGCGTTGCAGGCCTTGTCCCACGCGCCCGAGGTCGTCTCGTGCGAATTTCATGAGCTGGCGCCGACGATCCGCCCCACGCCCGGCGCGATGCTGCAGCCCGGCGGAATCTACGTCCATCGCTGGTTCGAGGTCGATAGTTCAACGTTCGACGAGTTTATCGCCCTGTCCGCCGAGGCCTGGCCGGACTTCGAAGGCCGGTTCGACGCGCGGATCTTCGGGCTGTTCGACCTGAAGTCCCCGCGCCCCGGCGACGCGTCCGGCCACCGCCATCTGCTCCTGGTCACCCGCTATGCCAGCCACGGGGTCTGGGAGGACAGCCGCGACCCCTCGACCGCGGCCATGCAGACCTTCGCCCGCCGGGCCATGCTGACGCTCAGCACCCGGGCCGCCAGCACCCTGCTCGTCACGCCCCCGCCGCTGGCCTAGGATCGGCGGAAATACAGGGAGAGACGGCATGGACGAGGCGACACGGCGCACGCACATCGAGCGGGTGCGCCAGGACGGCTACACCATTGTCGAGAACGCCATCGAGCCCGAATTGATCGAGGCGCTGAACACCGCGCTGACCCGTCTCGAACGCGAGCTGGACGCCAGGCCGGCGATGAACGGCTTCGAAGGCCACCACACGGTGCGCATCTATAACCTGCTGGCCCGCGACCCGGTGTTCGAGCGCGTGCCGGTGCACGCCTCGGTGCTGCCGATCATCGAGGGCGTGCTCGATCCCGGTTGCCTGATCTCGTCGCTCTCCTCCATCGCCATCGACCCGGGCGAGATCGCCCAGCCCATCCATGCCGACGACATGGTCATCCCGCTGGAAAAGCCCCATGCCTCCATCGTCTGCAATTCGATGTGGGCGCTCACCGACTTCACCGCCGCCAATGGCGCCACGCGGCTGGTGGCCGGCAGCCACAAGCGTGGCAATCCCGATTACGGCGGCGCCTATGACAGCATCCCCGCCGAAATGCCCAAGGGCGCCGTGCTGATCTGGGACGGCTCGCTGTGGCACGGCGGCGGGGCCAATACGACCGGCCAGCGGCGCACCGGCATCGCGATGAACTACTGCGCCGGCTTCATCCGCCAGCAGGAGAACCAGCAGCTGGGCATATCGCCCGAGGCGGTTCGCGGGTTTTCACCACGACTGCGCGAGCTGGTCGGCTACGGCGTCTATCAGGGCCTGATCGGCCACATCGACAAGCAGAGCCCGGCCCAGTTGCTCACCGGCGAAGGCGCGTTCAAATCGATCTGGGACCACTGACCGACGCTGTCAGGCCGGGCCGCGCGGCTCGTCGTCCAGAGTGGTCGTGAACCACAGCGCACCGGGATATTGCGGCAACTCGAGCCGCTGAAAGCCGTAGGCCTGGTAGAAGCGCACGGCGCGGGCGTTGGTCTCGCCGACCCCGAGGTGGACGCCGCGCGCGCCCATCGCCTGGATCAGGCCCAGCCAGCGATCGATCAGCGCCTTGCCAAAACCCCGCCCCTGCAGGCGCGGCAGCATGTCGATATGCAGATGCGCCGGGAAGGGCTCGACCACCTCCGGCGGCGCCTTGGGCGGCCGGTTGATATAGCGGCGCATCCGATCGTCCCAGCCCAGGCTGGCGCCCGGACCCTTGGGGTCGGCATAGGTCTCCCGCAGGGCCGGCCACCAGTCGGCCTCCAGCCGCGCTTCGAAGGCGCTGGTGTCGGCCACCCCGACGATATAGCCGCCGACCCCTTCATCGTCCTCGACCACCAGCGCGCTCTCCGGGCTGAGCCGGCCATAGGGCGCGGCGAAGACATGACCGACCAGCTTAGGGTCCTGATAGAGGTTCGAGGCGTCGGCGCCGCTCGCGCCGGTCGCCAGGCAGATATGGTAGAGATCGTCCAGATCGCTGGGGCGATAGGCGCGAATTTCGGCCACCGAGACCTCCCTGGATTTCCCGCTCTGGTCCTTTCCCGATAGCACGACCGCGCCGCCGCGCCTGTCAATGTCGACATCGGGGCCGCGTTGTGGTGTCTGGCTTGGCCGTAAGTAAGCGTAGGCGCCGATCGCGAATGAACTGACGGAAGCCCAGGCATGGCCGCTCCCTCGACAGCCGGCGCTGAAACCGAATTCACCGTCTTCATCTCGTCGCCATCCGATGTCGATGACGAGCGAGGCCGGGTCATTACGGTCCTCAAGCAGCTGAACACCGAGTTTACCGGTCGATTCAAATTCAACTGGGTGTCTTGGCCAGACGGCTACTATACGGCGGACGCGGGCTTTCAGCCGCAGATCGAGAAGCCGTCGGCCTGCGATATCGTCGTCTGCGTTCTGTGGTCGCGACTGGGCAGCGAACTTCCGGCCGAATTCAACCGGCCAGACGGAACCACCCGCACCGGCACCGAATACGAGTTCGAAGAGGCGCTGGAGGCGGCGCTGCAGCATCAGACGCCGGACATCCTTGTCTACAAGAAGCTGCAAGAGGAGATCCTGATCAAGCGGGGTCAGGTTGAGGACCAAAACCTGCAGCTGAAGGCCCTGGAGGCCTTCTGGGGCCGCTGGTTTCGCGACGAAAAGGGCCACTTCACCGCCGGTTTCGACACCTTCGAGTCCAGCAAGGACTTCAGCGAGAAGCTGAAACGCCATCTTCGCCTGTGGCTAGAGCGCCGGATCAAGCGGACGACCTGGTCGATCGCCCTCAAAGGCTCGCCCTATCGGCGGCTCGAATCGTTCGATCCCAGCCATGCCGACGTGTTTTTCGGCCGCCGGCGGGCCATTCGCCAGGCCATCGCCCGGCTGCAGACCCGCGCCCTGGACGGATGCGCCTTCCTGGTCGTCGTCGGCATGAGCGGGTCGGGCAAGTCCTCGATGGTCAAGGCCGGCGTGGTGCCGTGGCTGACCAAGGCCTTTATTCCCTCCGACGTCGACGAGTGGCGTCACTGTATCCTGCGTTGCGACCTCATTCTCGACGACCCGGCGCTGTCCGTGGCCAGAGCCCTGTTCGATGCGGAGTGCCTGCCGGAACTCGGCGAAGGCGACTATGGAGAGCCCGAGACGCTGGCCAAGCTGATGCGAGAAGCGCCGTCATCGGCGGCCGCGCCGATCACCGCGGCGCTGCGCCGGGCCGGCGAGGCCATGCGCGCCAAAAAGAAGCTCGACCATGTGGCCAAGGTGCAGCTGGTCGTGGTGTTCGACCAACTGGAGGCGCTGCTGCTCGGTCCCGCCGCCAGCCGCGACCTGCTGGTCCCGCTGATGGACGCCATGGCCCGCAGCGGCGCGATCGCCGTGATCGCCACCCTGCGCAGCGACTACTATCCGGAGTTCCAGGCCAATCCGGGCCTGATGGCGCTGAAGACGGACGGGGCGAGCTTCGATCTGGCGCCGCCGAACGCGCTGGAGATCAACGAGATCATCGAGTGGCCGGCCAGAGCCGCGGGCCTCGGACTGCAGCAGGACGGCGAGCAGGACCTCGCGGCCCTCCTGAACAAGGCCGCGGCCAAGCCCGGCTCCTTGCCGCTGTTGGAATTCACCCTGGCCAGCCTGTTCGACGGACGCGACCAGAAGTCCGACACGCTTTTGCTCAAGACCTATGCCGAGCTTGGCGGCCTCGAAGGCGCGATCGCGGTGGAGGCCGAGCGGCTGGTGAGCGCCCTGTCCGCGCCCTTGCAGGCCGCCCTTCCCGATCTGCTGCTGGCCCTGGTCGAGGTCGATGAGACCAAGGGCGGCGCCTCGGCCTCGGCGCGAACACTGCCGCGGGCGATGTTGAAGGATGCGGACCAGATCGAACTGGCCGACAGGCTCATCGCGGGTCGATTCCTGATCGCCGACGCCGCCGGCGGCGGCCCCACCTTGCGCCTGGCCCACGAGGCGCTGCTGCTGCATTGGCCGAGGCTGTCGGCCCTGATCGAGGCGGAGTCCGAATTCCTCGGAACCCGCCGCCGGCTGCAGCGCGAAGCCCTGGCCTGGGAGCGGGAGGCCCGGCACGACGACTTTCTGCTGCCACGCGGCCGGCGGCTGACCGAGGCGGCCGATCTGCTGGCCAGTCGCGGCGCGCATCTGGAACCCGAAACCGTCGCCTTCATCGGGGCCTCCGAGGCCGCCGCGACCGCTAGACTGGCTCTGGAGCGGACGCACAACCGGCGCCGGCGGCTCATCGCGGCCGGGGCTGCGCTGGCGGCGATCGTCCTGGCGGTGATGGCCGGCCTGATCATCATGGGTCAACAGCACGCCGAGGCCGTGGCCGTCGCCAACGACAAGGCCGGCCAGCTGATCGATGCGGGGCGGTTCAGCGAAATCATTCCGCTGGCCACAGCCGTCCTGCCCGCGACCATCGACGACGCCTCGAGCCCGGCCGAACACGAACTCGCCGCCAAGCTTCAGTACGCCATCGACCGCAACCGGCTGCGGCTGGCCATTTCCGGTTTCGATCACAAGGCGTCGAAGATCATGTTCGATCGGAGCGGGGACAAGATTCTCGCCGCCTCGAACAGCGGCGAACTCGGCGTCTGGGACGCCAATACCGGCGCGGTCCTGCTGGCCTACCAGGACCGGAAGCTGGGCTGCTGCGCCACCTTCGATCCATCGGGCCGCTATCTGGTCGTGGCCGACCCGCAAGGGCGGGTGCAGGTTCGCGATCTGAAATCCTGGGCGCTGGTGCGCGCGCTGAGCGACGCCGGCGGCCAGATATCGGCCCTGTCCTTCGACCCGTCCGGCGAGGTGCTGGTCAGCGGCGCCAGGGACGGCCGCGTGCGCCTGTGGGACGCCCGGACCTTCGCGGTCAGAGCCGATACCGCCACCGGCGGCGGCGCGGTGAACGCCGTCGCCTACTGCGCCGCGCAGCGCTGGTTCGCCAGCTTTTCCGGCGACGGCCAGGCGCGCCGATGGGATTACGACGGCAAGCCCGGCGCGGCCGTGGCGATCAAGGCGGCGGGGCTTACCCGGGGCGTGATCAGCGCCAATTGCGCCACCGTTGCGGCGGTCTCCGATAGCCGCGCCTGGCTGTGGAACCCCGCCAACCCGTCATCGCCCCGCCAGATCCAGGCCGAACAGCAGATCAATTCCATCGCCATCGACCCGAACGGCGACCGGATCGTCACGGCGTCCAACGACGGCGAAAGCGCCGATCTCTGGGATGTGGCGACCGGCGCTCTGGTCACCGACCTGCCCAGTCCCGGACGGGTCCAGGCGGTGGCGTTCAGCCCCAACGACGGCCGGATCGCCACCGCCGCCTTCAACGACTGGGTGGCGCTGTGGGACGGTCAGACCGGCCGGTCGCTGGCCGGAAACCTTGTGCTGCGCGATGGCGCCGCATTCAATCGGCAGGTGGTGTTCAGTCCGAATGGCGACCGCGTCGCCACCCTCGCCGAGGTGCAGAAGCCGAGCGAGCCGGCCATCCGCATCTGGGACGTCCAACCGCGGCCGCCGGTCTCGGCCAGGACCGGGCTCGGAACCATCGCGGTGGGCTCTCCGGTCCGCCGGGTGGTGTTTTCGCCCGATCAGCGCTGGATCGCGACCGCCAGCGCCGACGGTCTGGTCCGGCTGTGGGACGCCCAGACCCTGGGCGCGGTGGCGGATACGGACTTCATCCACCTCAACGGACCGGTCTACGACGTCGCCTTCGCGTCCGGCGCGGGCCTGCTGGCGACCGCTTCGGGCGATGGCTCGGCGGACCTGTGGAACCTGGCGGCGCGAAAACTCGAGCGGTCCCTGCCCGTCCCGGCCCTGGCGGGCGGCCGCCAGCCGTGGGCGACCTATATCGCCTTCGACCCCAAGGCGACGCGCGTCGTCGCCTCATTCACCGACAGCGACTCGGCGAGCGGTGAAGCGCTGGTCTCGAATGCGGCGACGGGCGCCCTGCTGCGCTCGCTTGCGCCTGGCGGTCGCGAGACCTGGTCGGCCGTTTTCGACGCCTCGGGCCAGCTGATCCTGACCGCCTCGGAAAACCACACGGCGACGATATGGGACGCCGCCACCGGCCAGCCGAGATGGACGCTGGCCGGCCACACCAAGGCGTTGAACTGGGCGGGGTTCAGCCATCGCGGCGACAAGGCGGTGACGGTTTCCGACGACGGAACCGCCCGGCTGTGGGAGGTCGCCACCGGCAAGCCGATCGGCGGGCCGCTGGTGAACGATCCCGCCGGCATGGTGCAGATGGCCGCCTTCAGTCCGGACGATACGGAACTGGTCACCTCGACCAGCACCGGCCGTTTGTACTATTGGCGCGTCAGCGACGGAAAACTCTTGGGAATCAAGATGATGGGTCTGAGCGACCAGATCCTGTACGGGCTGGACTTCGATTCCAAGGGCCAGCGCATCGCGGTGGCCTCCCACGACGGGACCGTCCAGGTGATCGACGCCCGCATCGATCCAACGGCCAGCGTCAAGGCCGCGCGCGACATCGCAAACCGCATCCGTCCGAAGGGCGATTGAACGCGCGGCCTTATGGAAACTGACGACGACGCCGGCTATTGCGGGTGCTGATCGAGCCAGTCCTTCGAACCTTGATCGCCGCCGGCGGCGCCCTTGACGTACCAGGCGCGCGCCTGTCCCAGGTCCTGCGCCACGCCGTCGCCATTGGCATAGAGGTAGCCGATCCAGCCCTCGCCGGTCGCATCCCCCTGCGCGGCGGCGAGCTGGAACCAGTGCATCGCCTGGGCATAGTCAACCGGCACGCCATTGCCGTTGGCGTAGAGCGAGCCGACATTGGACTGGCCGCTCGAATTGCCCTGGTTGGCCGAGAGCAGATACCACTTCATCGCCTGAGCATAGTCGACCGGCACGCCGTAGCCGTTGTCGTAGAGGTTGCCGATGCTGTTCTGGGCTTCCTGATTGCCCTGGGCGGCGGCGAGCTGGAACCACTTCATCGCCTGGCCATAATCCTGCGGCACGCCGCCGCGACCGAAGTAGTAGAGGGTGCCGATGCCGTTCTGGCCGGCCGCGTCGCCCAGGGCGGCGGACTGGCGATAGAAGGTCAGGGCGTCGTCATAGTTCTTGGCGTTCCAGGCGGCGTCGCCGTTCTTGTCGGCGTCGGCGGCGGACATGCCGCCCGCCGGCGGGGCGGCCGAGGGGTTACCGGAATCGACGGTGCTGCTCAGGGCGGGCGTCGAAGACAGCACGACCGGCTTGGGCTTGATCAGCGCTCCGGCGATCACC
>ODAK010008172.1_pt1 | contig 10494 bp, 8 predicted proteins | sample 1539591 | NCBI WGS metagenome assembly ODAK01 (sample SAMEA3539303, study PRJEB22396) | soil metagenome | biome: tundra; feature: field; material: soil | place: USA | collected 2010-05 | depth 0.15 m | reverse complement strand
CTGGTGGTGCAATCGCACTTCGACTATGAGAGCCAGGCGCTGCTGTATGTGCCGCCTGACCTGCCCGACCCGCGCGAGGCGCAATTCGTGGAGCGCGCGTCGCAACGCGTCAAGCAACTGCTGGAGATCACGCGCGGGCGCGCGTTCTGTTTGTTCACCAGCTACGCGCTGATGCATCAGCTCTACGAGCGATTGCTGGGCGAGTTGGCATTTCCCCTGCTGTTGCAGGGCGATGCGCCGAAGAATGCGCTGCTGGAGGAGTTCCGGCTGACGCCGAATGCAGTCCTGTTTGCGACCTCGTCGTTCTGGCAAGGGGTTGACGTGCAAGGCGAGCAGCTCAGTTGCGTCATCATTGACAAGCTGCCGTTCGCGGTGCCGAATGATCCCGTGGTGGCCGCGCGAATCAGGGCCATCGATGAAGAGGGCGGCAATGCCTTCTTCCAGTATCAGGTGCCCAGCGCCGCCCTGTCGCTGAAGCAGGGCTTCGGCCGGCTGATTCGTTCGCTGCACGACCGCGGCCTGCTCTGCCTGCTCGACAATCGCATCCTCAGAAAGCAGTACGGACGCGTCTTCCTCGACAGCCTCCCGAAGTACGGCCGGACGACCGACATGAGGGTGGTTGAGAAGTTCTTTGGCGGGGCCTCATCGGACGAGGAAGCTCCGGGGGCCTAATCCCCAACCAAAGCCACCTCTCCCGATCGGATGGAGCTTATTAGCACGAGACATGCGCCGGCATGAGGTAGAAGGTCCCTTATCCGGTTTGACGGCGCTCGAATGATAATGATCGCGATGTTCCACTGCGCGAGGTTTTGTTGGTACTGGAGGCCTTTGTCGAGAGTCAGGAAGACTTCAAAACCATTCTGCTCAGCAAGTGATAGGAGTTCCCCATTCTTCTTGCCTGCAAGTCCTACCTCTGGAACGGTCGAACAATTATGCCCAACCAAGGCATTCTTGAATTTTCTCGGGATGCACTCGTCGAGTAACACCCTCATCTAAGTTGGCCGACCAGAAGCGACTTGGCAGCTTCGAGAGCAGAGATCGCAGCCTCGCGCGTAACTGTAGGAAAGTCATCGAGGAATTCCGCCAGGGTCTGACCGCCTTCCAGATAGTCGAGCAAGGCTTGGAATGGAACGCGTGTTCCGCGGAATACCGGAGTTCCCCCGAGAATATCCGGGTGCTTCACAATGACTTGGTTGACCGGCTGCATCGCCCCCATCTTACCTCCAAACACAGTAAAACAGTAAGCTCGCCGTAACCTCGCTCTATCCGTACGAGCCGGATCCACCAATCGTGGAACCGCTTCTAAATCGCTCGCGATGCTCCTCAGAATGGCACACCTATGAAGCGGGTTCTGGCGGCAGCGTCATTCGCGTAGAATCAAAAGCTGACAACTGACTACTGACAACTGCCTTGAAGCACCTTCTCCACAAGTGGACCCTGCTGATCCTGGCGCTGCTGAAGCCGCTCGGCATCTGGGGCGTGCTGGGATTCGCCGCGGTGGACGCGGCCTTCCTCGGCATGCCGCTCGATGCCATCGTCGCCACCTACGTCTGGGCCAACCCGCACCGCCTGCTGCTGTACTCGGCGATGGCGGCGGCCGGTTCGGCGCTAGGCAGCATCGTCATCTACGTGATCGGATACAAGGGCGGCGAGGTGCTGCTGGTGAAGCGCATGGGCGAGAAGCGCTTCAACAAAATCAAGGCCGCCTTCGATCGCCATGAATTCCTCGCGATCATGCTGCCGTCCATGCTGCCTCCGCCCACCCCCTTCAAGCTGTTCGTGCTTTCCGCCGGCATGGCCGAGATGCGGTTCAGCCACTTCCTGACCGCAATCTTCTCAGGACGGTTTTTACGCTTCGTGGTGCTCTCGTTTCTGGTGATTCGCTACGGCAAGGGGGTTGTGGGCTTCATCGGCGGCATGGTGCACAACCATTGGCGATACGTCATCGCCGCGATTGCCACGGCTTGCCTGGTGGGCTGGTGGATCTGGCGCACGCGAAAGTTGAAGTCAGCGCGCAACGCGAGCAGCTTGCGACCGCCGGCTTAGCTGCTAGACTAGCAGGCTGCTGGAAAAACTCGGATGGGCGATGTGTTGAAGGGGCGCACCTTTAGGTGCGCCATTGTAGCCCCTTTATTTTTGTCATTCCGAGGGGCTTCAGCCCCGAGGAATCTGCGGTTTCTTTTCAGTGCGACAACTTTTTCAGCAGCCTCCTGCTACAGCGCTCCCTCTTTCCCGTGCGTGCGGATCAGCACCGTGCCAAAGCGCGTTCCCGAACCCTGCGGTTCGATCGAGACCAGATGCTGGTCGTCGCTGGTGCCGGTCTTGAGCTCCCATCCATCGCCGTGCGCGTCCTTGCAGGTCAGCTTCTTGTCGGCATCTTCTCCGTGGCGTCCCACATGAACGTCCGAGCCACCGTTGTGGCCGTTGCATACCAGCACGTCACCGAAGCTCTTCAGCTTGTCCTGATAGAAAGACTTGACCTTCTCCGGAGGGTCATCGGTCTCGTACTCGGCTGCGATCACCTTCAGCCCAAATCCCATGGCTCCCATGTCTATATTGGCGGAATGGCTGTCACCGTTATCTTCCGGACGCAGGTGCGCACCCGGATAAACCGGAATGCCGTTGTCCGCCGGCTTGTCGCTGGTGTTCACCTGCAGGTTGGCAAAGGGAGTTTTAATATCGACCTTCTCGTTCTTCTTGTCCTTATCGTTCACATTGATCGAGCAGGCGGCCAACAGCAACGCCAGGCTCGCCATTACCATGGCGAATAAAAACCTCGTAGCGACCTTCCTCATTGTGGTCCTCCGCTGGAATCTTGTGCCGCGCCCGTCAATCCCACGCCACGGCCGGCAATGTTCGGAATGGTTACAGGCAAGTGGCCGGTCATGGGGATTTCGCCAAACATTGCCTTCACCGCACTTAACTCAGAACCGTGACCGCTGGAGAAAGTACACAGGTAAGTTTGCACCTCGGGCAATTGCGCGGCAATGTACGGACTGCCCACGGCCACCACGATCGTCTTCTCCGCCGCGCTCCGCAAAACCTGCCGTAGCAGAGTCGCCGACGACGATTGCACAGCTATCGCGTTGAGGGCTGCGCCCTCCGGCGTGCGAACCACCTTACCGGGCACCGGAAACTCGTAGACTGCGGCGATCACCACTTGCGATTCCTGCACCGCTGCCAGCACCGGCTGCGTCATCCCCGCCGCGACGCGTGGGTCGATGTAATACACCCGCGCGTCAGGAATTCTCGCCCTGAGCTCATGATCCAACATTCTCCCCGAATCGGAGCGGCTGTCGTCCGTAAAAATCAACAAGACAGTATTATTGCGCGTCACCGCTACTGGCTGATACGGATTCAGCACAAGCTTGGTTCCCTTTGCCGTCGCTATTAGCGGGAGCGCGCGATGATTGTCCCGAACCAACGTGACCGCTTTGTCGGCGATCTCTTGCGCGGTCGCCAGGCTTTCGGGTTTGGCCACGATCTGATTCACGGCACTGATATCGACCAGCTTGGCCTCGTTCAGTCCCACCGACGCCTTGGCGCGCAGGACCTTCAACACCGATTGATCGATGCGCGATTCCGGAATCTCCCCACTGCGGACCGCTCGCAGTAACCCGTTATAAGCACCGTCGAGATCGAAAGGCAGCAGCAACATGTCATTACCCGCCTTCACGGATTCGACCGCGGCCCGGCCAGCCCCTTCGGGCCCCTCCTGCGGAAATGACTGCCTCAGCCCACGCATGTCGAGTGCATCGGTGATGACCAGTCCGTGGAAGCCCATCTTCTCCTGCAGAAGGCCGGTCACAATGGCGTGCGAGATTGTCGCCACGTGATTGGAATCGGAATCCAGCGCCGGGACGAGCACATGGGCGATCATCACGGCGTCAACTCCCGCCTGGATGGCAGCCCGGAATGGCGGCAGCTCAATCGCGTCGAGGCGGGCCGCATCTCCTTTCACCACGGGCACGAACACATGGGAGTCGCTCTCGGTGTCACCGTGACCGGGGAAATGTTTGGCCGTGGTCAGCATGCCATACTGGTGGGCGCCTGCAATGTAGGCCGCTGCCATCTCACCGACCAGCTTCGGATCTTCGCCGAACGAGCGGGTGTTGATGATGGGATTCGCCGGATTGGAATTCACGTCGGCATCGGGAAACCAGTTCCATTCCACGCCGATGGCGCGCGCCTCCAGCGCGGTGATGCGGCCGGACTGACGCGCGAACTCCACATTGCCAGTAGCGCCGAATGCCATGGCCTGCGGGAAATCGGTGGCCCCGTTAAGGCGCATACCCAGTCCGCGCTCGAAGTCGGCGGCGAATATCAGCGGAAACTCGGAATCCTTTTGCAATTGATTGATGATCGTGGCCGCTTCGAGCGGCTCATTCTTGTAGAGAAAGCCGTCCTCCAAACTCACGGTCAGCCCGAATCCGCCGAGGTGGTACTTGCGCATGGTGTCGCGCAATGAGATGTAATCGGGGCTGTTCACGTTCATGAACTGCGCCAGCGCGCGGACCATGAACATCTGGCCGATCTTCTGCTCCAGCGACATTTTCTTCAGCGACTCGCGCGCCCACTTCTCGCCTTTCTTGTCGAGATGGACCGGCCCTGCAGTTTGCAACGGTTCTCTGGCGTAACTCATGGGTGACATACAAACTGATATCGAAAGCACGGCAACCAGGACTCGGCGAATCGCAGCCGCAAGCGCTCTCCATCCGCTACTCATCCCTTCACCAGCTTCTCCATCTCGTTCTCGTCAATCACGCTGACCCCCAACTCTTTCGCTTTGTCGAGCTTCGATCCCGCCTCTGCTCCGGCGACCACGTAGTCGGTTTTCTTGCTCACCGAACCGGCAACCTTGCCGCCTGCATCCTCGATCAGCTTCTTGGCTTCGTCGCGTGTATGGCGCTCCAGCGTTCCCGTCAGCACGAAAATCTTTCCGGCGAGGGTCGTAGCGCGCTGTTTCTTGTGGCCCTTGAAAGTTAGCCCGGCTTTGCGCAGGCGTTCCACCAGCGCCACATTTTTTGGCTCGTCAAAAAATTCGCGGATGGCGCCCGAAACCCGTGGGCCAATCTCATTCACCTGCTGCAGTTCGTCTTCGCTGGCCTTCATCAGATCGTCCACCGAACCGAAATCCTCGGCCAGAAATTGCGCGGTGCGCTCGCCGACCATTCGAATCCCCAGCCCATAGATCACGCGCTCCACCGGCAGCTTCTTCGAGTTCTCGATCTCGCGCAGAATGTTCTGCGCGGACTTCTTCCCCATACGCTCCAGGGTGAGCAGCTTTTCTTCGGTCAGGTCGTAGATATCGGCAATGTTGTTGACCATGCCGTTCTCGACCAACTGATTGACCAGGGCGTCGCCCATGCCTTCAATGTTCATGACTCCGCGCGAGGCGAAATGGCGAATGCTTTCGCGCAGCTTGGCCGGACAGTTGGCATTGACGCAGCGATGGTCGGCTTCGCCCTCGGCGCGCACCACGTGGCCGCCGCACACCGGACACCGCTCCGGCATGTGAAACTTGCGATGGCCGCGCGGCTTGTCCTCCAGCACCTTCACAACTTTGGGGATGACGTCACCGCCGCGCTCTACCACTACCCAATCGCCGATGCGCACACCCAGGCGGTCGATCTCGTCCATGTTGTGCAAGGTGGCGCGGCTGACCGTGGTGCCGCCGATCGCCACCGGCTTCAGCGCGGCCACCGGGGTCAGCTTGCCGGTGCGGCCCACCTGCACCAGGATGTCTTCGATCTGCGTGACCCCGGAACGCGCGGCGAATTTGTATGCGATGGCCCAGCGCGGCGCTTTGCCGGTGTAGCCCAGCTCTTCCTGCAAGCGAATGCGGTCCACCTTGATGACGATGCCGTCAATCTCGTAGGCCAGGCCGTCGCGCTTCGCTTCCCACTCGTGGATGAATTCCCACACCTGATCCAGGTTGTGCACCAGGCGGTGATTGGGATTCACTTTGAAACCCGCCATTTGCAGCGCCTTCAGCGTTTCCGAGTGCCGCTCGAAGATGGTGCGCCCCTTGACGAACAGCGCGTACGAGAAAAAATCCAGCCGTCGCTGCGCGGTGACATTCGGCTCCAGCACGCGCACCGTGCCGGCCGTGGCGTTGCGCGGGTTGGCAAACTTTGCCAGTCCCTGCTGTTCGCGCTCGTCGTTCATGCGCTGAAACGCGGCCAGCGGCATCAGCAACTCGCCGCGCACTTCAAAGTCCGGCGGCAGCTCCGCCTTCGCCAACGTCTTGCCAGGAATGCTCAGCGGCACACTGCGCACGGTGCGCACGTTAAGCGTCACGTCTTCGCCCACCGAGCCATCGCCGCGCGTGATGCCCAGCGCCAGCTTGCCCCCGGCAAAGCGCAAGGCCAGCGACATCCCGTCCAGCTTCAGCTCGCAAACGTAGTCCACCCTCGACTCGCCGCTCAATTCGTGCACCCGCCGCTCCCAATCGCGCAACTCCTCCTCGCTGTAAGCGTTGTCCAGCGACATCATGGGCGTCGAATGCGGAATTTTGACGAAGCCCTCGCGCGGCTTGCCGCCCACCCGCTGGGTGGGCGAGTCGGCGGTGATCAGCTCAGGATGCAGGGCCTCAAGCGCCTTCAGCTCGTTTATCAGGCGATCGAATTCGGCGTCGCTAATCTCGGGATCGTCGAGCACGTAGTAACGGTGCTCGTGGTGACGGATTTTCTCGCGCAGCCCATCAATCTTCTGCTGCACATCTTTGGCGGATGGCATGAAGCAATTATGCCAGTAGTCGGTGGTCAGTGGTCAGTGGCCAGTAGTCAGTAGTCAGTAGAACGTGTTTCAAGAATAGTCGTAGGTCAGGCTTGTATCAGGGCACGACTTTTAGTCGTGCCGCGCGGCGCTCCAAGATAACGGCTTTAGCCGCTGGGAACAGGGGCTAAAGCCCACATAGATATGAAAACCCTACGGCACGGCTGAAGCCGTGCCCTGATACAAAACGATTCTTGAAACACGCTCTAGGCCTGGCGCAAATACTCATGTCGACACCCGTTCCCGGTTATTTAGTCCGGACCGTCGTCCGCTCTCTCGTATATCCCACATTGTGGTATATCCCACATTGTATGACACACGCCTGATCGCAACTGGCTGCTGATCCGCTACTCGCCAGGCTGCGCAGACTCCTCCGAGGGCTGCTGCGGGTTGGTGACGCGCGCGATGATCTCTTCCGCCAGCTTCAGGTAGGCCTCGCTGCCGCGCGCCTGCGGATCGTAAAGCAGCGCCGGCTTGCCATGGCTGGGCGCCTCGGCGAGCCGGATGTTGCGCGGGATCGCGGTATCGCACATGAGGTCGCCGAAGAAGCCGCGCAGCTCCGAGGCCACCGACTGCGCCAGGTTGGTGCGCTCGTCGAACATGGTCAGGACCACGCCCTCGACCGCCAGGCCGCGGTTGAGCTCGATGCGGATGCGGTCGATGGTGTCGAGCAGTTCGGTGACGCCCTCGAGGGCGAAATATTCGGCCTGCATGGGGATGAGCACGGTATCTGCGGCAACCAGCGCATTCAGGGTGAGGAGATCGAGCGCCGGTGGGCAGTCGATCACGATGAATTGGAACTCTTCGCGCAGCGGCTGTAAGGCATTGCGCAGACGGTACTCGCGGGACTCGAGCGGCACCAATTCAATGTTGGCGCCGAGCAGGTTCTTATGCGCGGGGATCACGCGGAGGTTGTCAAGCTCCGTGGGTAGCATCGCCTCCTGGGCCGGGACCTCGCCCATGATGACCTGGTAGGTGCTGTGGCGGTCTGGATCGCGCAGGAAGCCGAGACCACTAGAGGCGTTGGATTGGGGATCGCAATCGACCAGCAGGGTGCGGGCACCGAGGGAGGCGAACGACGCAGCCAGGTTGATGGCGGTCGTGGTCTTGCCCACTCCGCCCTTCTGATTGGTGACTGCAATGATGCGTCCCATGGTTTTTGCACGAAGAGGCTGAACTCAAAGCTTAGAACGCGGCGTGGGTGGTCGGCAATGACGGAGGGTGGCCGAAGAGAAATTTTCGTAGGAAAAGCTGTGCAAGACTCGGATTGGAGGGTGGAAGGTACTGATTAAGTGGAGCGTAGGCCGGGTGCCGGGCTGTGCGTAACTGGGGGCGGTGAGATCGAACGGCAATGTTCCACGTGGAACATTTCGATGGAGTCTTGAATGCTAGGTCGTTGGCGTTCGACCTGCAAGTTGCTGGAGTGGCGGGCGGCTGAAGTTACTGGCCTCCAACCTTCAAAAAGGGGAATTGGTCTCGTGCAAACTCCAGGAGTGGAGGAGGCCGGAACCTCCATCGATCAATTGGTTGGTGAGCCAGAAATGTTCCACGTGGAACAATTGGGCCAGGCGCAAAGCCAACTCAAGAACAGAATGTAAATTTCAGCAATACTCCACTTAGCCATAAATAAAACAGATAATTCTATGATCGATTCCCACTTATACCTAACAATAAAGTGAAGAGACGTTAATATCTACCACTATGCACTACGTCATTCCAAGGTTGCCGCTTACACGGATCGGATTTTAGACCCAAATCGCTCTCCCAGCAGAACCACGCGCGTCTCGCTGAGCGGTACCGCCGCTGGCTCCCGCCAACGCCATTGCTTTCCCAGCACATACTGCGCGGTTGAAACCTGCCCTACACCGATTAGCAAACCCAGCCTGCCATCTTCGGCGGCCAGATTCGCCGCCACCGGCAAAGCCCGCTCAAATCGCTCAACCGCGCGCAGCGTCACCAGGTCAGCAGTTTTCGCCCACTGCTCGGCGCGGCCGCCGAACACCTCAGCACGCTCGAGCCCGAGACCCCGTAGCACCTCCCGCAAAAAAACCGCTTTCTTGTTGTGCGATTCAATCAGAGTCAGAGCGAGCTGAGGCGCGAACAGCTTCATTGGAATCCCGGGGAAGCCGGCCCCTGAGCCGACATCCACCAGTGTCGAAGCCCGGGCCGCGCCTTCATGGCCTCCGCGCAGCAGGACCCGCGCCGCAAACAGCGACTCGCCGAAGTGCCGGGCCACGATCCTCTCCGGGTCGCGGACCGCCGTCAGATTCACCCGCGCGTTCCAGCGGAGCAATAGATCGAGGTAGCGTTGTAGCGCCTCGAGCAGCCGCGGGGCCAGCTTCTCTGCAGCGGTAAACGGCGCCAGCAACTCGGCGATGCGTGCAGTCTCCATTGGCGCAACCTGCAGCATACGACATCGGGGTGGCCGGAAGACAACGGTAAGCACGGCGGAGGCGGAGGAAGGATCCCAGTTCCCAGGGCATGTAGACCCGGACATAGTTTAATAGTTGCGAAACTTATTGACTATCCGTACTTCTATACCACAACGCGAGATAACCCGACGCAACCCAGCGCGGGCCGAGCGTCCGGCAGCGGGCGTAAGAAGCTGGCAGCCATCGGCTGTCAGCTAAGGCGAAGGGCAGGACACCAGGGTCCTATCCTTAGGTGGCATCTCGCCCGGCACAGCCCATTTGCTGTCCGAAGACGATCCCCGCGAGCGCCAACGCTGGCTGGCCGGCCAGGTACCAGGTAGCGCCAAGAATGCAACCGCCGTGCGCCTCTTCGGGACGCAACTCCTCACGGTTAGAATTGACTTGGATGATTGACTCGATGCGCTGCCAGGCAGCCACATCTGACGCGCCGCCGAAGCCGACCCTTTCAGCAGCTTCTCTAACCGTTCGCGATGTGAAAACCGGTGCGAATCGTGTGGAATTGGCGGACCGGTGCGGATTCGGAGGGCGAAATCGCGGTCGCGGTGAATTTTTTGTATGCGCGAGTCGCCAGTGTTTATGAGGCTTTCGTCGACCTTGCGGAAAATATTTGACAAAATTTCGCCTCAGGCCTTGTATCATTCGGGCTCCTCTGCTATAACAATTAAGTCAGCAAGAGGCATTACTGTCGCCTGCGGATGCGGGACCGATTTTGAGTCCTGCAAAAGAAGCCGGCATCTAAGACGTAAAGCTTCGTAGTAGCTGCCCTGGCCACAGGGCTGGAAGTCGGAGACAGAGTTCTCCGACAGGTTAGCGGGAATCGCGGAACCTCCAGTACAAGATCTTTAATGAATTCGAACGCTCTGGTGCCTTTGTGCGCTGAAAATGGTGACAAAGGCAACTGGAGCGGCATGTTGCGCGTTTGCTCCCCCTGACGGGGTTGAGCGCCGGTGCTCCCTGGGTAAGTGCATGAAAACTCAGGTTGACAGCCCGGAAAACTGCGTAGTATGTTCGAAAGATTTCGAGGACGACGGCCGTGGCTTCAGAGCTACGGGCCGTCATTATCCGAAGCAGCCGCCTAGTGCGGATTTGCCCGGATCTTTGACAAAAGGTTGAACGTGCCAGTCGTGAGATTTGCGCTCGAGTTAAGTTCGAGCGATCTCACATAGTTATTTCCGCCGCCGGGTCTTCGGGCTTGGGCGGCTGTCCGCCGACCTCCGTCGGTGGGCATTTTCAGGTTTCAAACGAGAGTTTGATCCTGGCTCAGAATCAACGCTGGCGGCGTGCC
>ODAK010008171.1_pt1 | contig 10495 bp, 8 predicted proteins | sample 1539591 | NCBI WGS metagenome assembly ODAK01 (sample SAMEA3539303, study PRJEB22396) | soil metagenome | biome: tundra; feature: field; material: soil | place: USA | collected 2010-05 | depth 0.15 m | reverse complement strand
CGCCGAACATACTTATCGGGACTCTCGAACCAATACCTGACTTGCCCACTCTTAGATGTCATTTGGCTCGCTATCATTAAGCATGCTCCTCAGAACGAGTGTCGCCGGTTTGCTTCTTCCCAGACCGAAGAGGCGCTCCGCGCCGTGCACCCGATGCATGTGTCATTTCCAGATAGTCTCTCCGCCGCAAAGGCGACTTATCTGCTGGTGCCGCAAATATTTAATGGTCGCTGGATCGTCGACCTGGGGCATGCGCTTGAAATGACCAGACAAGAATCCACATAGCAATCCAATGCTACCGATGACATAAGGTCTATCAAAGAGGCGCAAGACACACTTCGACAACATAAACAATGGGTGATAACCGCACACATAGTTCGCGCGTCCGTCCTTAACGGCCCCAGCCCATATGCCATCAGCGGTTCCCGTCAGTCGATGATGAAGGAGATGGACGCTTGCGAAGCTCCTTGAAGTCCAGCCCAACCGGTTCGCCTTGACCTCGTCGATGGTATCCCAACCGGGAGCGGGCCAAAAACCTCCAATGGCCTCCCAGCATTCTCGTCGGTAAATTTTCGTAGCGCCCCTTACGTGAAAGGTGGGTCCCCCCTCAAAATGCTTGGCACCACCAATCATGTGGCAAATAACGCCTCCCCCAACGCCAAGCTGCGAGTCGCGTTCAAACTCAGCAAAGCATTTGTCGAAATAGTCGGGATTGAAAGTCAAGTCTCCGTCCAGTTTGACGATAAAGTCCCAGTCCCGGCTGCTTAGGGCGCGATAGCCATCATTGAACGCGTCCACAACGCCGCCGCCAGCTTTTCGGAAGCCTCGGTTTTTTCGATGCACACCCCGGATCCAGGGATATAGGTCTGCGTACTCATCAATGATGTTCCCCGTGTTATCTGTCGAGCCATCATCCACAATGATCCATTCCTGAGGACGGAGACTTTGGTGAATCATGCTCTCGATCGTGAATCGGAGGTAAGCCTCTTCATCTCGAACGGGAGTGATGACTACATATCTCGTGTTTTTAGTTCTCATAAGCAGATGCCGCACACAGTGAGCTCACTTCCGACTAGCGGTTTTTGACGATGCTCGCCGCTTTCCCGTGCTGATCCGCCTCACCAAAGGGAACCACGCAGCCTTGGCGGCAAAACCCGCGGCGCGGGAGCTGTCACTTTACGGTTGCCCGCATCCACAACACCCCCACCAGCTTTTCGATATCCCCGGTTTTCCCTGTGCACGGCGCGAATCCATGAGTATTTACTCTCGTACTCGTCAATAATGTTGCCGGTCTTATCCGTGGAACCATCGTCGACAATAATCCATTCCTGGGGTCGCAGTGTCTGGTTTATCATGCTCTGTATTGTGAATCGAATATAATTCTCCTCATCTCGAACCGGAGTGATAACTACGTATTTTGGCTGCATTAAGGTCATATTGTGCTTGTCCAATTCGGGCAGACCACCCTGCAAGGACTCGATCATCAGACCACCAAGTGAGAAGTCATAGCTTTGGAGTTCACACTTTCACCCGGGCGACTTTTGCCCAACTTGCTGGCATTTTTTTCGATATTTCGATCCCTTCGAAAATGTTGCTCTCTCTGGCCCCATGTTCTCGGACCCATGCTGCCATGGCGCTCACGCCGTCACGCAACGATCTCATTTCACGCCTGCCGAACGCGCGTTCAGCATTCGAGTGATCCGAAAATGCAATCTTAACTTCGTTACGCGGGTCCAGGTGAAGCACGTTGCAGCGTAAACCCATGGCCTCAGCCACAACCTCAGCAAGCTTGTTCACCGTATACGGCACGTCAGCACCGACGTTGAAAATCTGGTTCAGGGCGGCCGGTTGGTCGACACATCGAGCGATAATCGGGGCTACGTCATCTATGTGGGTAAATGCCCGTTGCTGAGTCCCATCCCCGAAGATAGTCATCGGCTCGCCGCGGAGCAATTGGTTCATGAAGATTCCCACAACATTGCGGTATCGATCACCAATATTTTGGCGCTCTCCGTATACGTTGTGTGGACGGAACACGACGTAATCCAGCCCGAACATTTCATGACTAACGCGCAGTTCCTGTTCCACCGCCAGTTTTGAGATGCCATAAGGGTCTTCAGGAACGGGAATCATGTCTTCAGACATGGGGCTCTGACCAGCACCATACACCGCGATGGACGAAGTGAATACGAAACACTTCACACCACGATTTACTGACGCGTTGATCAGATTGACGGAACCGATCAGGTTATTTGTGTAGTTAAACCGCTTAATGAAGTGACTCAGCCCCTCAGCCGCGTACGCAGCCAGATGGTAGACGTAATCGAAGGAGTAACGGTCGAAGAGGCGATTTATCAATTCGTAATCCGTCACCGATCCGTGGACGAAGGTCGCCCCGTTGGGAACATTCTCTCGAAATCCTCCGCTCAAGTCGTCGAGGACTACTACGTCGTGCCCTACAGCCAGCAAACGCTCGGCGACATGGGACCCCATGAACCCCGCGCCCCCGGTGACCAAAGATGTCGGCATTGGATAAACTCCTTTTTTGTTAAGCGATTGGTGATTCGTGAAGAACTGCACACCCTCAAGATGCTGGCAGCGAAGTTCCCTGTTCAATTTGCGGCTCGGTACCATCCTCGACGAATTTGATGGGGTCGAGCAGCGTGTTCCATCTGACTGCCACCCGGTACATATCGAGGCGTCTTTTAAGACTCTCGGAGGGTCTGAACCAATACATAAGGCCGTAGCCAAACTGCCGAATACGGAGGTGCACAAGCATGACTCGTCTGCGGCGGGTCGCGCCTTGCGTTCCGAAGTATTTGTAAAAATATCGATAGCAGTTACGATTGGTTTCGAGGGCGAACCTGACCGGAAAGCGTCCTACCGATTGGCCTCCTAAATGCGTGACCGTCACTTCTGGAGTGAAGCGAATCGAATAACCGGCCTCCCAAACACGATGGCACAGATCCACCTCCTCGTAATGATAGAAGAATCGCTCGTCAAAGCCGCCCAGCTTCTTGAGAAGGTCGCCCCGAAACATCACACAGCAACCGGACTGCCAGTCGACAGTCCGCTCTGAATCTCCTTTCCATCCTACATACTTGTCAGAAAGAAACACATCGGACAGATACCCCAGGGGGCGCAAATACAAAGCAGCAATCCAATCGTGCAAAGGGGTAGGAAAGGGACGTGCCGATTCCTGGTACGTTCCATCCGGATTCAATATTCTGCACCCAAATGCGCCGGCTTCCGGGTGTCGGTCGGCAAACTCAATCCAACGATCCAGTGAACCGGCGTGCACAATGGTATCGGGATTTAAAATCAGAACATACTCGCCTCGAGCTTCGCGGATACCTGCATTGTTCCCCCTGGCGAATCCAAGGTTCGCGCCGTTTTCAACCAGACGCACCGAGGGGAATTGTTCGCGGATTCGCTCAACTGAACCATCTGTCGATCCGTTGTCGGAAACGATCACTTCGAACTCGATTTTCGGATTTCCTTCGAAAATCGAGCGCAGGCAGTCCTCTATGACCTTCCAGTCATTCCAACAAATGATCACAATGGCGAGTTTCATAATTGCACGCTATGCTCGGTGGTCGCGCCGACACCAGCGAGTTCAAGCGTCTCCGCGGAGCTCGTCTTGGTGCTTTCTTTCGCCTTGCTATCTCGGGTCGGCGGCTGCACGACTCGGTAGGTTACGGCGGAAATCATCGCCAATAGCGCAAACCAGGCAATCCGTGTCTGGTCGAAATAGCTGATGCCGAAAAACGCCACCGCGTTGGCAAACAGCGCCGCGCCTAACAGCCAGAAACGCCATTCCTGGCGGCGGCCTTGAACGCGTTTTCGCGCCCGCCCCACTCTGCTGAACGCCAACGCGATCAGTCCGACAAAACAGATGAACGCTGCCAGCCCGCCTCCATAGCCCTCTTCGACGTATTGGTTGGCCGTGTCCCACATGTCCCATCCCCAATTGAGATTGGCGTCGGTGCCCAGCAGCCACCAATCGCCAATATTGCGTATGAAGAGATCGACGAGGTGAGCGCGATGGGAGGCCGAGGATCCATCTACAACGTCGATATGACCAATGAGGAACCACACCGGCGCTTTCATGACGAGATGCAAAGCAATCAGCGCACCTACAATGCCCCAGCGCACCAGGCGCATATACTTTCGCAAGGCCCACATACAGGTGGCCCCTACTCCCGCCGCGTACGCCAACAGGGGCGTGCTCGAACCCGTCAGGAAAGGGATCAAAGTGGATGAAACCATGCCCAGCACCGCGGTGCTTCTGAAGCGCCGACTCTTCCAGAGCCAAAAAAATAAAGGCATCAGGATTGCCCCGAAAGTACCCGCCAACAAGGAGTGAGCAAACGGGCCTTGCGCGCGCACATGGCCATTGCGCAATTCGGGTGCAATGCGGACTCCGCCGAGCAGGCCAAACACATTGACTTGGCGAAAGTGCTCGACGATCATGCCGGCAGCCACGACCACCGCGATCAGGGCGAAGACGCGAATGGCCCTCTCGACATCCTTGTCGTCTCGAATCAGGAACCTCAGCAGGAAGAAGGCGCCCAGGTTGTCCCACAGGTAGCCGAACTGATTGACCACCGCCCCCATCTGCGAATACAGCAGGACGAAAGCGATGGAGTGCAGCACAACCCAGGCCACGAAGAGCTTGTCGAAGTTGTCGAACCCACCGGCAATGCGGCTGGCGCCCAGCGGGCGCTTGGAAACAAACATGCGGATCAGTCCGGCCAGAACAATCACCCGAAGAACAAAAATGTGAAGTCCGCCCACCACCAGTTGTTGCCCCAGCGGAACCAGGAAAGCGATCAGCAGAAGCGGCACGATCAGGTACTTGCGGCGCAAGCTAAACATCAGCACGATCACGAGCAGCATCGCGACCAGCACAAGCGGATGCAACATCGTCTGCTCAGCACCACCGCCGAATTTGAAGTGTTCAGGAGGCACAAGCTGTCCGTTTGTCTGCTTTTACAATCTTGCGTCAGGTGTCGAATAGCGAAGCAAAAGCTGTCCCTCTGGGCTGATCCTCTTCTGCTTGAGTACGCGCACGATGTAGTCCTCTAACAGCGTGGCGCTACGCTCCCAAGTAAATTCAGCAAGTAGATCGTGGCACGCCTTTGCCAGCTTTACGCGTAACTCTTCATTTTCTAGCAGAAGACAGATATTTGCCGCCATGGCAACGGCATCCTTCGGCGGTGAGAGCAAACCGGTCACACCATGCTGAATGTATTCTTGGATGCCACCGATCTCCGTTCCGACAACCGCACATCCGCAACAAGCAGCTTCCGCCGGCGGCAGTGCGGATCCCTCGGTCCAACTGGGAGAAATGAATATTGCAGACTTGTTGTAAATTTCGTCGACGATAAACTTCTGAGGCGGATTTCGATAGTATTCCGCCCACTCCGGAACCCAAGACTGGCGACGGCTGGTCCCAAACAGCACAAATCGGAGGTTTGGAAATCTTTCACGAACAATCCTAATCGCTTCGAACCCTTCCGCCGCCCCTTTAATCTTCGCCGCGTTGAAAAGCATGGCGACCTGTTTCTGCCGACCTTCAACCGGACTCCCAAGCCGGTACTTTTTGCCGTCGACAGCATTGGGAATATAGGCGAGATCTTTACATCCAAGCTCTCCTCCCAACTCGAGCAACCACTTGGCAATTACCACCTTGTGCAGCGGCGAACGCCAGGTCGCGTCAACCTGGTCCTTGGGACCGTTCCAGGTCTCATAGCCCTGAATCAGGTAGAATTTCTCTCCCTTGGCCGCAGGACAGTCCAGGACTGACCGAACCGTGTACCAAGCGGTTGCAAAAACCGCATCCGCATCTGGGATGTGGCGGGCTTCAGCATCAGGAACAAACAATAACTTCACTTTTGGATTGATCGGCTGCCAATCGATCGTCGGTTCGGAGACCCATTCCCGCATTGTCTCCACCTGGTTGTACGCCCAATGGAGCAGACGCTCCCGGGGGCGGACAGGGGCGTATTTCACGCGGCGCGGGTGGACCACCGTAACTTCGTGGCCGCGCTCAACCAGGGAGTTTGCGTACTCATACACGACCCGGATACCCCCCGAAGGGCCCCATACATATCCCGGCATTAGGAATGTAATTCTCATTGCTCGATCTTCACCGCGGCTACCAGCAAAGTACTGGACCCAACACTTTTTGGAGTGGCGGCGAACAATCGCTGCGGAAGGCCAATGAGCACTTTTCTTTCACTGACATCCACCGCAACAAACCAGAAGGCAACCGTGTAAATAAGGCAAGAAATTGCCACAAGAAAACACTTTATCGGTAGGGTCGCACCTAAAAGCTTGACTGTCAAAAGTGCCAAGGTTAATCCCACGCTTATGGCCAAAGTGCGCAGGAGGGGCCCCGAGCTCCACTCGCGCACGGAGAACGCCTTCAGTTTCCGGGCAAATATGAAAAGGGCCACGGTGTCAATAATCGTGATGAATAGCTTGGCGAAAGCCGCGCCGTTGATTCCCGTGCGGCGCAAGAGCCACCAGGCGACAATCGCGTAAGTTGGCAGGGCAACCAGATCTAACATTGCTTTCAGGTCGGGCCTTCCTAACGCCTGCACCGACGTATAGGGGATCTGCGCGAAGACATTCATGAACAAAGAGATCGCCAGAACCTGCAGTACCACGGCGCTCTGAGTCGCAAAGTCAGCTCCCAGCCAGAGCCGCAGGATGTCCTTGGCGAAAAAAACGAATATGGCCGTAAATGGAGTCATCAGCAGAAGCAGAAACTTCATGGTCCGAGAAGTAAGGTCGGAAACAATGGCCCCATCCTTACTTCCATGGTAGCTAAAGAAAGGAAACAGTGCGGAGCACACGGCTGCCGGAAAGATGACAAGCTTTGTGACAAGTTCGTAAGGTGCGGAGTAATAAGTCAGCGCGCCGACCGAGATCACAGACGCAATCATGAAGCGCTCGAGTTCAGCAAACGTTGGTCCGGCGATCGTCGAGACCGTAACCCAGCCTCCGTAAGAGGCGAGAGGCTTCAATGCCGCTTTGGAGAGGGAGAAGTGCGTTCGCAGGATTGGCAGTTCCCGCAGGCTGAGCACCAGGTAAGCTGCCGCGGCTGCGAGGCGGAGTAAAACCTGAAGCAGCACGATCCCGGCAACTCGGACATGCAGTGCCACCGCGGCTGGAGCTAGAAGGTAAAAAGCTACGCTCGCGGGTACGCCCACCAGATTAGACAGATCGAACCTTTGCGTCGCCTCCAAAATACCTCGAACTGCGTTGCCGACCAACAGAATAGGTAGCGCTGCGCACAGAATGAAGAGCGTCGTTTTCGTTTCTCCCACGAATGCGGGCGGCATTTTAAAAAGGTGAGTCACTACGAAGGGAACGCAGGCAGCAATCAGCGCCGCACCCACCACCCCCTGTACCAACTGAAGCGCCAGCGACGTCCACACCAGTCCGGGGAGCAGGTGATTCTTTTCGGGACGCAGATACTCCGCCACAAATTTCGTCGTGGCACGGCCAAGGCCCAGGTCAAAGATATTTGAGTAACCCAGCACTAGCCATGCTACGGATAGAATTCCGAAGCCCTCTTTGCCCAAGCCGTGCACAATCATGGGCAGCGTCACTAAAGCCACTAAGGAAGGCAATATTCGTCCGAGCAAATTCAACACGCTGTTCCGCGCAACATGGCCGGGCCGATTTCGCTGAGAGTTCGTCATGATTATGAGTGCTTCATTTTCCGAAAATTGTAATGACCGCGCCCGAGCGGCACTCAAGGCGGCCAAAGATCAGAAAGGTTCTTCCCTGAGGTGTTAAAAGAAGTGAATTACGTCTTGCATTCTGACTAGACACACTGGTATCGCCTGCGACTAAAAGAACTGGCATGGGAGACATAACTGTCGTTCGAAAGCCTCCGGACGCCGGCCGGAAGGAGGATGAAGTCTAATCACTTATTAAAAGAGATGGTCAACTTGTGTTCTCATTTTAGCGGTTATCCTCTAAGGTTTGGCTGATCGAGGGAAACATGAGGGTCGGAAGGTGCTAATTCTCGCGCGTCGTGCAAACCAGGTTCAGAATTCTGTTCGGATCAGTAATATTGTCTGTTGCTTTTACCCACTGGCCAGTCTCCGCCACCATGAAGCGAAAAGGGCGGATTGATTCCAAGAAAGCCATCGAAGCGGCGGGACCGATGCCGGTCCGCCTGCAGACCTTTGGATGAACTTCTAAAGTCAGCACGCAACCCGCAGCCTTCCCTATCGTTTCCCGGGCTCCGCGAATGACATTTAATTCTCCGCCTTCGACATCGATCTTAATAGCGACGTCCCCCCCAAAAACGTTAAGGCTATCGATCGTAATGACGGGTATGCCGCTCGGCGCCTGAGTCAGATATCTAGCGTGATCGCTGCCGTCGTAAGCGGGCCGTTCCAATTTCCCGAAACCGGTAAAATCACTTACGGCGAGGTTATAAGGTTTGCCATTCGGGAGGCACGCAACATTCCGCTGGAAAAGTTCTTTGATGTCCGGATTGGGTTCAAACGCGAGAACGCGGCCAACGCGGTCGCACCTGGCGCAAACTAGCGCGGAGAATAGACCAATATCGGCGCCACAATCAAAAAGCGTGACATTTGCCAGAGAACCTATCGCCGCGCAGAAGGCATCAACCAGTTGATTCTCGTATCCCAGAACGTCCTTCAAATCCCAGCAGTGTTCTTTCCTCCCAATTGGAACAGTCAACGTGACCCTGGAGGAGAGGGAATACGTAAGATTGCAGTTCTTCCAGTAACGCAAAGAGGCGTTTAGAAATCTATACGAGCCACGAATGTTTCTGTGTTGGAGCATCTTTGCAAAGCGGAAAAGCGCAGGCGGGCGAGATCTCACAGGCACGTCGTATGGTTTGTCGGAGGTTAGCTGCATGCGGGACTCCGGGCTGCCTGCGGATCGACCGTTTCGAAAAGGCATAACATTATATTAAGTCGCATGGGTTCAATGAACCGTGGCAGTAAGATTCGTCGGTGGATTTGTGTATTCATACGCTCCCGCATCCCATGCGCGACTGGAAGGACGCGTGGTAACTGTGACGCCAGCCGACTGAGCATGCGCGACTCGGGCCACGACTCCGAAAAGCGTATTGCGTCCGATGTTGGTGGTAAGGTTGCCACCAGGGACCATCGGCCTGGAGTTTGTTTCTGACATTGTCTTATTCATTTCGTGTGTCAAAAGAGCGGGCTGCCGGCCTGTTGCTGCGACAAGCCGCTAGTCCAATTGTTGTCTACCAGAACCCCGAGCGAGCCGCCCACGCCAATACCTCTTTATGATCGGAAGCAGCCGGGTCCGTTCCAGCGCTGTGTTAAAGACGCGGTTGGTCGCGACTGTTAGGGTCAGTATGAGGTTCAGCGTTACCCCTTTCGGACTCGGTGCGAAAATGCGCACTGTGGTCTCTGCCAATTGGCGGTTTCCAAAGCGCCCTTTGTAGCGGGCATCGCCGAAACCAAAGTCGATTTCGGCTATCCCATTCGAACAAAGATCTTCGATCACCTTGGTGAGCAGGAACGTGCCTGGCGAATACTCCCCATAGCTCGGATCGAACCCCAAGTAGTCGCTGCAAAAACTACCGTTATATGCGGTTCCAATCCAGAATGCCACTGGAACGTTCGAGACCTGCAAGATATAGCCGCGAAGCCATCCTTTGGCAGCACACAGACGTAGACGCCGGCGCATTTGTTCCGTGTCCTGGAAACCCACGCCAAGCCCGCGCTGATACGTCTTTCTGGCGACAGCCTCGATTTCTGGCATTAATACGTCGACGTCGGCCGCTTCACGAAAACAGCGAACCTTCGCTTTGTCTCCATAAATGGACACAAATCTCTTCGATTTCCGGCGCAACTCCCATCGGTGGTTGTTGGAGAGCCCCTTATAAACTGCCGCCATGTTTTCAGGAAGGGCCATCAGGTAGTGAGTTTCTGGCTTGGCGAAGTGATCGCGAGTTGCAAACGCCGGCAGAGTGAGGGCCCGATGACAGAGAGGAGACTCCATTTGAAGATGGTCGAGCAAGGCGATGTCTGCTTCATTGTCCTTAAGCGACGCGACGATCGATTTTACAAACTCCGTGCTATTCTCCGGCGAGGGATTCCCTCGAAAGCCACCATAGGAAAAGACTAGCGAGCGGGCCGGAAGCCCCGGAAGTGAAAGATAACCGACCTTGGAATGGATTCGCGTGTTCTCTAGTCTTCCGACGAGTAATGCGTCAATGCGCCCGTGCCGATACACCACAATTACATGTGGCCGCAGAATTTCTTGGCCACTCTCGAGCAGTTCGATAAAGAAATCGATGTCGCTGTCTCGATGGCCTTTCCACGAAGTCCAGACGTCGCGCAGTGATTCGAGTTCTGGCAAGGTGCGGAGCACACGCAGGGACAACACGGGTGCCGGGCCAGACGGTTCAGCCGGAGGGCACTCCAGAATAGCCGACTTTAGGGTGTGAGGATCTTTCACTGGCGAG
>ODAK010008170.1_pt1 | contig 10496 bp, 10 predicted proteins | sample 1539591 | NCBI WGS metagenome assembly ODAK01 (sample SAMEA3539303, study PRJEB22396) | soil metagenome | biome: tundra; feature: field; material: soil | place: USA | collected 2010-05 | depth 0.15 m | reverse complement strand
CGGTCGCGGCTGATCTCGTCCCAGGCGCGATAGAAGTCGTTGTCGCGCTCGGTGACGCCCTGACTGTAGGACGGCTGCGAGCCGCCGGGTGCCGCGGCGACGAAGCTCAGCGCCCACCCCGGTATCACCACGCCGCCGGGGCGCGGCACGAGGCGTTCGACGATCCGCTCGACCGTCACCAGCGAGCGCTTGGCCGCGAGCACCGCCTCCTTCTGCACGCCGGGGATACCCCACAGCTGCACGTTGCCATCGCCGTCGGCCTCCTGGGCGTGGACGATCGCGACGTCCGGCCGCAGTGCGGCGACGGCGGCGAGCCGCTCGCCGGTGAACGGACACTCGATGAAGCTGACCGTCGTGTGCGCGACGAGATCGGTGCCGGCATAGCCGCGCAGGATCGCGAACGGCAGGTCCGCAGCACCCGCCACGTAGCGGTTCGCCATGCCCGCGTGGCTGTGCTCCTCGAGCTCGATCGGTTTCGGCCAGCCGTTCTCGACGGCGTCGCGAAAGCGGTGCAGCGATCCGACGCCGGGGTTGCCGCCGTAGGAGAAGACCAGCCGGCGGGCCGCGCCGACGCCGATCATCTGGTCGTAGAGCAGATCCGGTGTCATCCGGATCAGCTCCAGCTCGCATCGTCCTTGACGCAGCAGCTCGTGTCCGGCGGCGAACGGGATCAGGTGCGTGAAACCCTCGAGCGCAACGGAGTCCCCGTCGTGCACGAGCTCCGCAATCGCCTCGGTCAGGCTGACGACCCGAGCCATCGTTGTGCGCGATGTGAACAGGTTTTCATTCTGCGCGCAACCTATCCGCTCCCCCGGCGCGTCGCAAGCGTGCTCGTCGCGGGCCTACGCGCGGCCGGGCGGGGGCAGCGGCGTATGCGATGCGACGGCCGCCTCGAGTCGCACTCCGAGCCCGTCCGCGATCGCCGCGACCAGTTCGCGGTGGATCGCGATGCTCGCGGGACCATCGAACTCGTCGATCTCGGAGTCGTCGAGCATCGACTCCAGGCCCTCCGTGAGCGTCAGGTAGATGCTGCGAAGCGGTGCGTTCGAGCTGATCGCGGCGATCCGCCGGTGCAGCTCCCAGTTGCACTTGAAGTAGCCGGCGGGATCGTCGATGTGCTGCGCCATTCGCGCGACGATCGCCTCGAGCGCGGCGATGTCGCCGGCGCGGCAGGCGGCCGCCGCGTCGCGGCAGATCAGCGGTTCGAGCGCGTCGCGCACGAGCAGGCAATCGCGGTAGCTCGTGCTCTCGGAGGGGAAGCCGAGCACCGTGTGAACGTGGGCGAAGCGCACCGCGGAGCGCACCGCGGAGCGGGCGACGAAGATCCCGCCGCCGGGTCCGGGGCGCGCCTCGATCACCCCGCGGGTCTCGAGCAGACGCACCGCCTCGTTGATCGTCGCGCTCGCGACGCCGAACCGCTCGCGCAACTCGTGCTTGGTGGCGATCCGCTCGCCGGGCTGGGGCCCGTCGTTGCGAATCCGCGCTTCGAGCTCCTGCGCGAGGCGCGCGGCGCGCGAGACCCGTGGCGGCAATGGCACGCTCGTCGCAGCGCTCACAACGCCCATCATAATGTCGGCGAGCCAATGGATCTCGGCCTCGAAGGACGCGTCGCACTGGTCACCGGTGCGGGCTCGGGCATCGGCCTCGCGACGACTCGCGCGCTGCTCGCCGAGGGCGCCCGCGTGGTTGCCGCCGACCTCGACCCCAGCGCCGCGCTCGGGCGTGCCCCGGCCGGCAGGCTGCTGCCCTTCGCCGTCGATCTGGCGGGTGCGGACGGCCCGCCGTCGGCGGTCGCCTTCGCGATCGAGCAGCTCGGCACGATCGACATCCTGGTCAACAACGTCGGCGTCTGTCCGCACCGCGACGGCTTCCTCGACGTCGACGACCAGGCGTGGCAGGCGCTGCTGGAGCTGAACTTCTTCAGCATGGTGCGCTGCTGCCGTGCGGCGATCCCCCCGATGCTCGAGCGGGGGCGCGGCTCGATCGTCAGCCTGTCGTCTGACGCCGGACACATGCCGGGGCCGTACTTCGTCGACTACTCGGTGACCAAGGGGATGATCCGCCTGCTCTCGAAGGCGCTCGCGAACGAGTTCGCCGGCCGCGGCATCCGTTCCAACACCGTTTCGCCCGGCCCGACGCGCACGGCGCCGTGGGAGAGCGGGGAGTTCATCGACGCGCTGGCCGCCGAGTGGGGGATCGACCGCGAGGCCGCGATCGACCGGTTCGTCCGCGACGTCCGCGGCATGCCACTCGGACGCCTCGGTGCCCCCGAGGACGTCGCCGCGGCGATCGTGTTCCTGGCATCCGATCGCGCGTGCCAGATAACGGGCGCCGACTATCGCGTCGACGGCGGCCTGATCCCGACGACCTGAGACCGGCGCTCAGGCGCCCTGCCCGCGGCCCGCCAGCCACGCCGCGCCACGGGCGTAGAGCGCCTCGACCTCGGGCCCGATCAGGCCCGGCATGTCGTCCTTGACCGGGTAGCCGATCTGGGTCTGCACGTAGGCGAGGTGGCGGTAGCCCTCGGGAAAGCGTGCGAGCAGCTGCGGGTCGAGCTCGAGCCGGGCGGCAGGATCGACCGGGTCCACGCGGTCCTTCTCATAGATCGGCTGGCGCAGCACGAGCCCCCAACGGCCGTCGCGGCGCTCGAGGAAGTCGTAGAAGCGTCCGGTGCAGACGACGTCGCACTCCACCCCTTCGACCGCGCCGCGCTGCGAGATCGTCATCTTGGTCTGGGCGATCGCGCGCTCGCCGGACAGCTCGATCGAGCTGCCGCCGAGGAAGTGCAGGATCCGCACGCCGCGCTCGAAGCCCTCGCGGCTGACGGAAATGAACTCGTCGGCGGGCCCCTGAAACCACGTCGCCATCATCGTGCCGTCGTCGTGCCAGACGGTGCGAAAGCGCTCCCAGTCGCCGGCGTCGCGCCAGAGGACCCAGTTCTCGACCAGGTCTCGGATCGCGTCGCGGTCGCTGCTCACCTCAGTGCCTCGCCGTCGGGCCGCGCGTCGGCCGCGTCGACCGGTGGGGTCCCGTAGGTGTGGAAGCTCTCGACGGTGTGCACGCCCCAGGCCTGGCCACGGGCACGCTCCTCCTCGGTCCAGGTGACCGTCGGGTGCTCGGGATCGAACACGAAATAGCCACCGGTTGTGACCTCGATGCGGTTCCCGCCGGGCTCGATTCCGTAGAGGAAGAAGCCCTGCGCGATCGCGTGCTTCGACGGCGCAGCCTCGATCTTGATGCCGTGGTCCAGAAACAGGTCCGCCGCGCGCAGGCACTCCTCGCGCGTGTCGACCCAGAACGCCAGGTGGTGCAGGCGTCCGCGCGCGCCGTAGGCGTCGCGCGTGTAGATCAGCTCGTGCGCGGCGATCGACGCGCTGAGCCAGGCGCCCGCCTCGCTGCCATCGTCCAGCTCGACCCGCTCGTAGAGCCGGTAGCCGAGCGCCTCCTGTGCGAACTCGCGGCTCGAACGCACGTCGGCCGCGAGGACGTTGACGTGGTCGAGCCGCTTGACCGCGGCGCCGCGCCCGAGGTAGCGCTGCGGCTGGTTCTTCAGCGCCGGCCGCAGATGCTCCGGGGGGTCGTAGCGCTCGCATTCGTAGTACAGCTCGAAGTTGTGGCCGTCCGGGTCGCGAAAGCGGTAGGACGGTCCGCGTCCGCGTGCGCCCTCGCTCCAGCCCTCACCGAGGCCGGTCCCCTGGACCGCCGCGACGCGTCGGCGAAGCGCCTCCGGGCTGCTGGCGCGCAGACCGAGCCATGCCATGCCCGCCTGCGCCGACTCCGTGAGCACCAGGCTGTAGCGCTGGTAGTCGCCCCATCCGCGCAGGTACACCGAAGCACCGTCCTGCCCCTCGACCTCCATGCCGAGGACGTCGACGAAGAAGGCGAGGCTGCGCTCGGCGGTCGGTGTCAACAGCTCGACGGGGCCGAGATGCGCGATGTCGCTCACGACGGCCCCTCGACGACCGCGCGCAGCCCGTCCAGGTCATAGGAGCGGTCGCCCGCCGCCAGGCGCGCACGCTTGACGCGCTCCTTCTCCTCGCGACCGAGCGCCGCCGCCAGGACCTCCGCGACGCGCGCGGCTTCGACGACGGCGCCGCCGTCGGCGTCCAGCACGACGATGTCGCCCGGGTGGATGCGGGCGCCGCCGACGAGCACCGGGACGTCGATCTCGCCGACCGCGGTCTTGGTCGCGCCGCGCACGCGGACCCAGCGCGCCCAGATCGGCAACCCCATCTGCGCCAACTCCTCCACGTCGCGCACGGAGGCGTCGATCAACAGGCCCGCCGCGCCCGCGACCTTGGCCTGCGTCGCCAGCAGGTCACCGACCAGCGCCACCGGCCGCGGCTCGGGCATCGACAGCACGACCACGTCGCCCGGCTCGATCCGTTCGATCACGGCGTGCACCATCAGGTTGTCGTCCTGGCCGCAGCGCACCGTCCGCGCCGGACCGGCGACGCGCGATCCCGGGACGATCTGGTGCAGGTCGGCGTCGATGTAGCCGCCGCGGCCGCCGGCCTCGTAGACGGTCGCCGAGCCCAGACGCGCGAGTTCCGCAAGCTCGCTCATAGCCCGGCGACGATCTGTGGGATCACGCGCTGAAAGGCCTCGGCGTATTCCACGCTCTTCTCACCGGACGCGCGCCGCGCATGGTTCCCCCGGTGCGCGGCCCGCTCGTCGTAGTAGGTCTGCAGGTAGCGCTGCGCCTTCATCTCAGCCATCGCCGCCCGTTTGGCGTCGATCACGGACGTGATGTCGACGAAGGTCGTCGGGGTGAAGTTGCACAGCTCGGGCTGGTGTGGCTCGAACAGGAACATCGCCGGCGGCGCGATCGTCGCAAACGCGCTCTGCACGCCCGCCCCGGCGGCCAGGCTGCGAGCCCGGTCCACGGCAGCCCAGGCAATGGGGTGATCGGGGTTGAACGGGTCGGTGTCGGTGTGCGTAACGAGCACGTCGGGGGCGAATTCGCGGATCGCCTCGGCGATCGCCAGCAGCGCCGCGGTCTCGATCTGGAGCGGGTAGTCGCCGAGGTCCAGGCAGCGGAAGCTCGCGCCGAGATGCGCGGCCGCGGCCTCTGCCTCCGCGTGGCGAAGCCGCTTGACGTTCTCGATCGTCTGACCCTCCTGCTTCCATAGCTCGCCCGACTCGCCGCGCTCGCCGTAGCTCAGCGCGATCACCTCGGCGACCCCGCCGGCGGCGGTCGCGACCGCGATTGCACCGCCGGCGCGCCAGACGAAGTCCGCCGAGTGCGCACCGATCACCTGGATCCGCCGGCTCATGACGGCGCCTCCCCCGCGAGTAGCCGCGTGTTCGTGACGGCCATCGTGATCACATCCTCGTCGCTGAAGCCGGCGGCGAGGAACTGGTCGGCCATCAGCGCGAGGCCGTCCTCGACCGCCGGATTGAAGACCTGGCCCAGATCACTGGACCACACGGTATTCGCCGGGCCGACCTCGCGCGACGCGCGACAGATCAGCTCCCACGACGCCTTGCCGGTGTGCGGCGTGGTGAAGCAGCGCTCGAGCAGCGCGCCGCGCTCCGCCAGCGCCAGCTGATCGGCGATCGAGATCTGCTGCGAGGGAAACTCCGGGTGCGTCACGACGATCCGTCGCACGCCGGCCGCCACGGCCCCCTCGACGAGCGTGAAGATCTCGTCACGCGAGAGGTGCCCGGTCGCGAGCACCATGTCGTGGCGTGCGATCACCGCGAGCACATCGTGCGCCGCCGGCAGCAGCGCGCCGTCAGCTTCGACGACCGCGACCGGGTCGACGTGATGCCCGGCGTCGCGCATCTCGAGCTCGAACTTGACCCACACGGGAACCCTGGCCCCGGGCGGGGCGGGGTGCACCTCGTGCTGCTCGTTGACCGAGTTGACGGTCGGAAACCAGACCGTGCGCGCGCCCTCGCGTGCTGCGATCTCGACCGCGAGCGCGTTCAGCCCGCCCACCGCCTGGTTCAGCGTGATCGCGCCGAGAACCCGCACGCCGCCGACCGCCTCGCCGACGGCGCGCGCCCGCTCCGCCGTCGAGGTGTAGTGCGACTTCAGCTGGAAGCCCGCGAGGCCCAGCTCGACGCAGCGCCGCGCGAGCCCGACATCGCTGATCTTTCGCTCGACCACGTCCGGCGCGATGTGCACGTGCATGTCGTAGCCGCCGCGAACCAGCTCGCGGGCGCGCTCGGTCGGCTGCAGTTCGCTCACGGGCGCCCCGCCGCTGCGAGCTGTTCGAGCCATCCCACCGTGCCGTCGGTCATCCGCGTGGGGGTTCCGAGCGCGTCGAGCATCTCGCGCGCAGCCTGCATCTCGTGCACGCGCCGCACGGCGTGGATCCGGCTTCCCTCGAGCAGCCGCTGCAGCAATGCCCGGTCCGCCTGCTCGTAGACCGCGACCAGCTCCTCGTACATCCAGGGCTCGAGTCCGGCGGCCGCCGCGGCGGTGAGCGCCTCGAGCGAGATCGCGGCCAACCCCTTCATGAAGACGCTGCGCAGCAGCTTGCGCGTCGCCGCCTCGCCCGCCGCCGGCCCGAGCACCTCGATCGGAGCCCGCACCGCGGCCAGCGCCTGCGCGTAACCCGCCGCACCCGACCCTGAGACCAGGCTCGGCGTGCAGGCGCCGTTGCCGGGGACCGGGCCCATCAGCGCGACGTCCGCGAAGCGCGCTCCCGAGCCTTCGACAACCGCCGCGACAGCGACCTTGAGCGACGGCGCGCCGGCGTTGAGATCGGCATAGATCGCCCCCGCGTCGAGGGCCGGCGCGACCTCGCGGGCGGCCGCGAGCGCAACCGCGGCGGCATTGAGGCTGAGCACGAGACCGGCGCCGCGCACCGCATCGCGCGCACTGCTCGCGACGAGAACCCCGTCAGGCGCTTCGGCGACCAGCGGATCCCATCCACGCACCGCCATCCCGGCGGCAGCGAGGTCGGCGGCGAACGCCCGGCCCGCCTCGCCGAGGCCCAGCAGCGCGACACGAGTCCCGGTCACAGGAGCAGCGGTCACAGCCCGATAGTAGTGTCTGCGCCGCCGACCACGATGTCCGGCTGATCGTCGGCATGCGCCTGTACGTCGACAAGCTGCACTGACGAGCGCCGGGGCCGGCGCGGCGCTCACGCGGTGCGTCCGGAGTCGACAATCGGCGCGCCGCCGTCGCCCGGGACCAGGACGATGTTGCTCTCAAGCGATACCCAGTCGCCGACGATGCCCTCGGGCCGCTCGGGATCGTCGGCGGAGCGCTCCACGAACTTGCGCAGCAACGACGGCTTGACGGCGAACACCGTGTCCGAGTCGAGGTACTCGCTCTGCTCGTCGAACAGGTGAGTCACGACGGTGCGGTAGCCGGGCGCCCGCACGATCGCATGGATGTGGGCCGGGCGCCAGGGATGACGGCCAGTCGCACTGAGCATCCGCCCGACCGGCCCGTCATCGGGGATCGGATAGGGGACCGGGCGCACAGCGATGAAGGCGAAGCTCCCGTCCTCGCGGGTTCGGTACCGGCCGCGGAGATGGTCCTCCGGGCCCTCGTGCTTCTGCACCGCGTAGAGCATGTCGGCGTCGTTCTGCCACAGGTCGAGCTCGGCGCCGGCGATCGGCTGTCCCGAGGTGTCGAGCACGCGGCCGTGGACCCAGGCCGGCGTCCCGGTGGAGCCCTCGACCAGCATGCTCTCGCCGAACGCCCGCAGCGGCGAGCCGGGGACGTAGAACGGACCGAGCACCGTCGACTCCGTGGCGCCCGCGGGCAGCGGGTTGGCGAGCGCGTCGACCAGCATCGACACACCGAGCGTGTCCGACCAGAGAATGAACTCCTGCCGACGCTCGTCGGTGATGTCGCCCGTCGCGGTGAGGATGCGGATCGCCGCGGTCCATTCCTCGGGTGTCAGCGCGACCTGGCTGACGAAGCCGTGCAGATGCTCGACGAACGCCTGCATGATCTCGCGCAGACGGGGGTCCGCACAGGCGTCGAAGCGGCGGATCACCGACTCGGTGATGTCGGCGGCGCCGACCGGGTCCACGTCCACGCTGGACGGCTCTGCGTCCATCACCCGCGCGGCGTTGCCGTCTCGCGCACGACCGCGGCAGGTGAGCCGTCATGCCCGCGGATACTGGCCACCAATGCCTGTGCCATCGCGCTCGAACTCTAGAGGCTTGTCCCCGCCGCTGGATGACGCGTTGTGAGGCCGCTACACCCGGCGACACCTGGAGAAGACCTATCATGCCTGGCCTGACAACGGTTCGCGAACGCACCTTCGAGGTCATGCGCCACCACCGCATGACGCGGATCTTCGGCAATCCGGGATCCACCGAGATCCCCTTCCTCACCGACCTCCCGGCCGAGTTCGAGTTCGTGCTCGCGCTGCACGAGGGCTCGGTGGTGGGGATCGCCAGCGGCTACGCGCTCGCGACCGGCGCGCCGGCGTTCGTCAACCTCCACACGGCACCCGGGCTCGGCCACGCCGGCAACGCGATCGCCGGCGCGCGCGACTCGCGCGCGCCGTTGGTGATCGTCGTCGGACAGCAGGATCGCGCCCACTCGGCGATGGCGCCGTTCCTGACCGGACGCGACCTCGATCGTCTCGCCGGCAGCTATCCGGTGTGGACCTGCACCCCGGCCCGCCCCCAGGATCTGCCCGGTGCGATCGCGCGAGCCTGGCACGAGGCCCGCACCGCGCGCGGCCCGGCACTGGTGATCGCGCCGATGGGAGACTGGGCCGAGCCCGCGGACGCCGACGCAGTCGGGGCCCCCGAGCGGCTCGTCCTGTCCTCGAGCGCGGACCCCGCCGCCGCAGCGGAGCTCGCGGATCTGATCGAGGACGCCCGCTCACCGGCGATCGTCGTCGGCGCCGGCAGCGACAGCCCCGAGGGTTGGGCCGGCGCGATCGCGCTCGCCGAACGGCTCGGCTGCCCGGTCTGGCAGGAGGCCTTCGGCGACCGGGCGGGATTCCCGCAGGATCACCCGCTGTGGGCCGGCCACCTGCACTGGCGCCGGCCGCTGATGCGCGCCGCGCTCGCCCCGCACGATCTCGTGATCGTCCTCGGCGCCGGTGCGCTGCGGCTGTACATGTATGAGCCGGGGCCCTATCTCGAGCCGCAGACGCGGATCGCCGTGGTCAGCGCCGACCCGGAGCAGCTGCACCGAAGCGCCGCAACGCTCGCGCTGCTGGCCTCCCCGGGTCCGCTCGCCGCCGCCGCCGCCGCGCTGCTCGCCGCGCGTCCGTTCGACCCGGCCGCCGCACCGCTGCACACGGCGCCGCCGGCGCCGCCCCCTCCCAGCGCCGGCGAGCCGCTGGGGCCCGGTCACGTGCTCGCTGCGCTGGCCGAACGCCTGCCGCGCCACGCGGTGCTCGTCGAGGAGAGTCCATCGAGTCGCCCGGAGCTGCTCGAGCGGATCCCGGCCCGAACGCCGATGGGCTTCGTCAGCAACGCCAACGGCGGCCTCGGCTTCGGACTGTCGGGCGCGATCGGACTGCGCATGGGAGCGCCCGAGCGACCGGTCGTCGCCGTGCTCGGCGACGGCTCGACGCTCTACGCGATCCAGGCGCTCTGGAGCGCCGCCCGCTACCGTGTCGGCCTGCTCGTGATCGTCATGGCCAACGGCAGCTACGCGGTGATGGACGCGCTCGCGCGCGATGCCGGCGGCACGGGCGCCTGGCCGCGGTTTGACAACGTGCGGATCGCCGCGATCGCGGAGGCGCTCGGTTGCCCGTCACGGCGGATCGCCGCACACGACGAGCTGCTCGCGACGCTCGACGAGGTGCTGCCGACCCTCGACGCGCGCGAGGACCCACTGCTGCTCGAGGTCGCGGTGTCAGCGTGACCCGGCTCGCCGGCAAGAGCGCGCTGATCACGGGCGGGGCCGGCAGCATCGGGCTCGCGACCGCGCGGGCGTTCGTCGCCGAAGGTGCGTCGGTCCTCCTCGTCGACCTCGACGGCGGCGCGCTCGAGCGCGCGGTCGACGAGCTCGGCAGCGAGCGCGCCGGCTATCGCGTCGCCGACACCACCGACAGCGACGCGGTTGCGGCGGCTGTCGCGGACACCGTCGAACGCTTCGGCTCGCTCGACGTCGCATTCGCCAACGCCGGCATCTTCGGGACCGTCGCAGCGGTGACCGAATACCCCGAAGCCGTGTTCGAGCAGGTGCTGCGCGTCAACGTGCTGGGAGCGTTCCTGGTCGCCAAGCACGCCCTGCGCGCGATGGGAAGCGGGGGAAGCCTGATCATCAACTCGAGCGTCGTCGGGCTCACCTCGGACTCGGGCATCAGCGCCTATGCCACCTCGAAGCACGCCCTCGTCGGTCTGATGCGCACCGCCGCCAAGGAGATGGCCCCCGCGGGGATCCGCGTCAACACGATCCACCCGGGACCGACCGACAACGCCTTCCAGACCGCGATCGAGGTCGAGGCCATCGGCGCTTCGGCGCAGGAGTCGGCGGCGGTCTTCGATCAGATGATCCCGCTTGCGCGCCACGCAACCGCCGCGGAGATCGCCAACGTCGTGGTCTTCCTCGCCAG
>ODAK010008169.1_pt1 | contig 10498 bp, 7 predicted proteins | sample 1539591 | NCBI WGS metagenome assembly ODAK01 (sample SAMEA3539303, study PRJEB22396) | soil metagenome | biome: tundra; feature: field; material: soil | place: USA | collected 2010-05 | depth 0.15 m | reverse complement strand
GCGGCCTGGATGCGTAAAGCCGCTGACATACTCGAAGGTGAAAAAGAAGAACTCGGCCGCCTCATGACCCTCGAGATGGGCAAGCTGCAACGCGAGGCCGTTGCAGAAGCTGGAAAATGCGCCGCCGGTTGCCGCTATTACGCCGAGAATGCTGAGAAATTCATGGCCAACGAAATCGTGGAGACCGGGGCCAAAAAAACTTTCATCAGCTACCAGCCGGTCGGTCCCGTGCTCGCCATCATGCCGTGGAATTTTCCTTTCTGGCAGGTCTTTCGCTTTGTCGCGCCTGCCCTCATGGCCGGCAATGTCGGACTTCTGAAACACGCCTCGAATGTTCCACAGTGCGCTTTGAAGATTGAAGAAATCGTGCTCCGCGCCGGCTTTCCCGAAGGTGCTTTCCAGACGCTTCTCATCGGCGCCAAGCAGGTCGACGCCGTCCTCGGCGATCCGCGCATCAAGGCAGCAACCCTTACCGGGAGCGAAGGCGCAGGCGTGGAAGTCGGTGTTTCCGCCGCCAAGCGCATCAAGAAAGTCGTGCTCGAACTCGGGGGCAGTGATCCTTTCATCGTCATGCCGAGCGCGGATCTCGACGAAGCCGTCGCCACCGCCGTCAGAGCCCGCGTGCAAAACAACGGTCAATCCTGCATCGCCGCTAAGCGTTTTATCGTTGCCGAATCCATCGCCAGCGCCTTCACGGAAAAGTTTGTCGCAAGAATGAAATCTCTGAAGATTGGCGATCCGATGGAGGAGTCCACCGAACTCGGACCACTCGCGACTCCCGGCGGCGTCACCGACCTGGAACGCGATCTGAAGCAAACCCTCGACGCCGGCGGAAAACTTCTGACCGGCGGCAAGGCCATCAAGCATGCTGGAAACTTCTTTGAGCCAACCGTCATCACCGACATCCCGGAAAATTCTGCCGCCTACCGCGAGGAGTTCTTCGGCCCGGTCGCCTCGGTCTTCCGCGTGAAAGACATCGACGAAGCTATCCGCCTCGCGAACGACAGTCGTTTCGGCCTCGGCGCCAGCGTCTGGACCAACGTTCCCGCCGAACAGGAACGCTTCATTCGTGACCTCGAGTCCGGCATGGTCTTCATCAACAAGATGGTCGCCTCCGATCCCCGTATTCCGTTCGGCGGCGTGAAGCACTCGGGCCATGGGCGCGAGCTAAGCGTTTTCGGCATTCGCGAGTTCCTGAACATCAAGACGGTCTGGATTCAATAGCCTCCGTACTTCATATCGAGCTTTCGGTGTTCTATTTTGCAAATTCAAGTGGTATGACAGCTTTACCAGCATATGAATAAACCGAACGACATTGCCGGGTCGCCCCTGCTCCGCTACAGTAGCCTCACTTCCCCACTCAGCGCGGGCAAGAAAAGGGGGCCATCCTCTGTGTACAAAGTCGTAAGAACTGCACGCCTCTACGAGCAAATCGTTCAACAAATCGAAGATTCGATCCTGCAAGGCTCACTCAAAGCCGGGGACCAACTTCCTGCTGAGCGTGAACTCGCACAAAAATTTGGCGTCAGCCGTACTGCCGTCCGCGAGGCCGTAAAAGCTCTCCGCGAGAAAGGTCTCGTCGAAGCCTATTCCGGTCGCGGCACGTTCGTCACCGATGGGACATCGCAGGCGATCAAGCAGTCGCTGGAAATGATGGTCAAGATCGGCCAGCCCGAGGGATCGGTGCACCTCGCTGAAGTCCGCGCCATCCTTGAGCCCGAAATCGCCGCCCTCGCCGCTGTCCGTTGCGAGGAACAGCACATTGTCAGCATGGCCGAAGCCGTCGCCGTCATGGACCAGGCGAAGCGTGACCCAGATGCTTACATTGAGGCCGACCTTGATTTCCATCTTGCTCTCGCCGAAGCCGCTTCGAATCCGTTGATTCTCTCGCTGCTCGATTCGATTGTCGGGTTGCTCCGGGAACAGCGTCTGCGGATCTTCAATGTCGAAGGTGGCCCGGAGCGCGGGCAATATCACCACAAGCGAATTCTGGAAGCGGTGCGCGACCACGATCCGGAAAAAGCCAAGGCCTCGATGCGGGCCCACCTCAAACAAATACGCGAAGACTCGCAGGCAGCCACCAGTTCTCCTGATGTGGCCGGCCTGAATCTGTAAAGGAAAGGCGAACGATGGCGAACTTGGGATTTGTTGGTCTCGGTGTGATGGGCGGCCAAATGGTGAGCCGCTTGCTCGACAAAGGCCACACCGTCACCGGTTACAACCGCACCAAGTTGAAAGCGCAATGGCTCATCGACAAAGGCATGCGCTGGGGAAACTCTCCGCGGGAAGTTGCCGCTGCTGCCGACATTACGCTTTCCATGGTGACCAACAGCACCGCGCTGCACGCCGTTCTCGACGGCCCCGACGGGATGCTCGCCGGTCTCTCGGCTGGAAAGACCCTGATCGATATCTCCACTGTCAGTCCGCAAGTCAGTCGCGGCGCTGCCGAACGTGTCCGCAAGACTGGCGCCGATATGGTGGACGCCCCAGTCTCCGGCAGTGTCATCACCCTGCAGGAAGGCAAGCTCTCCATCATGGTCGGCGGCCGCAAAGAGACCTTCGGAAAAATCAAAACCCTTCTCCACGACATTGGCCCCAAGGTCACGCATGTCGGCGACAACGGCCTCGCCCTCGCCATGAAGATCGGCATCAACCTCAGTCTTGCGGTGCAAATGCTCGCCTTCTGTGAAGGCGTTCTGCTCGCCGAGAAAAGCGGCATCGCTCGTAATGTCGCGGTCGACGTTCTCGTGAACAGCGCCGTTGCTTCGCCGATGATCAAATACCGCGGACCCTTCGTTCTCGAACAGCCCGAAGAAGCCTGGTTCGACGTCAACATGATGCAGAAGGACATGTTGCTCGCCATGGAACTTGGCCGCCAGCTCGACATTCCTCTTCCTACCACCGCAGTTACCAATGAATTTCTTACCGCCGCACGCGGCATGGGCTTCGAGAAGAAAGATTTCGCAGTCGTATTCGACGTGCTTGCTCGCATGTCCGGAGTAGCGCAATGACAGCCAGTACGCAAGCGGATGCCGGCGCGCAGCGTGCGAAGTGGATCGAGATGTTCCACGACATGATGGCGATCCGCCTTTTCGAAGAACATGTGAACGACATCTATACCCGCGCTCTCATGCCGGGGCTCGCCCATCTCTACATCGGCGAAGAAGCGGTTGCGGTCGGCGTCTGTTCCGTGCTGAACAAAAACGACTACATCACCAGCACGCATCGCGGCCACGGACACTGTCTCGCCAAGGGCGCCACGCCCGACCGCATGTTTGCCGAACTGCTCGGTAAAGAAGCCGGGTACTGCAAAGGCAAAGGTGGATCGATGCATATCGCCGATCCCGCCACCGGCAACCTCGGGGCCAACGCCATCGTGGGCGGAAGCGTCGGTATCGCCACCGGCGCCGCCTTCTCCGCAAAACATCTGGGCACCCATCAGGTCGCGGTCTGCTTTTTTGGTGAAGGTGCGCTCGGCCAGGGCTCGCTTTACGAAGTCATGAATCTCGCGTCGCTGTGGAAGCTGCCGGTGATCTACGTCTGCGAGAACAACATGTACAACGAGTACACCCATTTCTCCGAAACCACCGCCGGCGACATCAATACCCGCGCCACCGCCTTCGGCATCCACGCCGAAACCGTCGACGGTCAGGATGTGCGCGCCGTCCACGCCGTCTCCGAGCGCCTCGTCGCTCGTGCGCGTGCCGGCGAAGGCCCGGCCTTTTTGCAGTGCATTACCTATCGCTATCACGGTCATCACGTGGGCGACATCAACCGCGAATACTACCGCTCGAAAGTCGAAGAGAAGGAGTGGATGTCGGATCGCGATCCTCTCAAGCTTTTCAGCGACTGGCTGATCCAGAACAAGCATTCCGATACGGAGGCGCTCACCATGATCGAAGCCGATCTTCGCGCCGAGATGAAAGCTGCCGTCGAGTTCGCTCTGGCGTCCCCGTATCCCGACCCCATCGAAGTGGAACAGGACGTTTATGCCTGAAGTCGCGACCCGTGAAATGACGTTCGCGCAAGCCATCCGTGAAGCGCTCGCCGAAGAGATGCGGCGCGACCCTACCGTCTGCATCCTCGGCGAAGACGTAGCCGAAGCCGGAACGCCCTTCAAGGTGCTCGCCGGACTCGTCGAAGAATTTGGCGCCAATCGTGTCATCGACACTCCAATTTCCGAAGCTGGATTCGCCGGGGTTGGCGTCGGCGCCGCCATGACGGGCATGCGTCCGGTAGTCGACATCATGTTCGGCGACTTCCTTACCCTCACCATGGACCAGATGGTGAACCAGGCCGCGAAGGTCCACTACATGTCCGGCGGCAAGTGGAAAGTACCGATGGTCCTCCGCACCACCATGGGTGCCACCCGTCGTTCGGCCGCGCAACACTCGCAGTCGTTGCATGCATGGTTCAGTCACGTCCCGGGCTTGAAAGTGATTCTCCCGTCCACGCCCTACGACGCGAAAGGCCTGCTCAAAGCCGCAATTCGCGACAACAACCCCGTCATCTTCTTCGAAGACAAGATGATGTACAAGCTCAAGGGCCCGGTACCGGAAGAAGAGTACATAATTCCTCTTGGCGTTGCCGACGTGAAGCGCGCCGGCGACGACATCACCATCGTCGCAACCAGCAGCATGGTCCAGGTTGCTCTCGGCGCCGCGACGATGCTCGAGAAAGTCGGGATCAGCGCCGAGGTCGTTGATCCGCGCACTACGTGGCCCCTCGACGAGAAGACATTGATTGAGTCGGTAAAAAAGACTTCGCGAGCAATCGTGGTCGATGAAGGCTACGGGCGCTACGGCGTCACCGCCGAATTGGCGTCGGTGATCGCCGAGGGAGCGTTTTATAGTCTCGATGCGCCCGTAAAGCGTATGGGGGCGATGCACGTTCCCATTCCATTTTCTCCAACCCTCGAAGACGTGACCGTTCCCACCGAACAAACCGTCTTTGAGGCCGCGCGCGGCATGTGCAAGCGCGCATAGGTCCCCCTTAGGAGGCGATCGTGGCACTGAGAACTCACGGCACCATGGCAGTGGATTGGGAGCAGCGGATCGATTTCGATCGCTTGCGCCGCGAACGCCTGCAACGCGTAAAGGACCTTCTCGCCAAGTCGGAGATGGGGGCTCTGCTCTGCTTCGACATGAACAACGTCCGCTACATCACGGCAACCCACATCGGAACGTGGGCGCAGGACAAAGCCAATCGCTTTACGCTCCTCCCGCAGAACGATGAGCCCATACTCTGGGATTTCGGGTCCGCCGCCAGGCACCATCAGCTCAATTGCCCGTGGCTTGGTGATGGCCGCTCGCGTCCCGGCATCTCCATGCTGCGCGGTGCGATGACTCCGCAAATGGGTCGCGCCGAAGACGTTGCCAAGAAGATCAAGCTCGAGCTCGAAATGCGCGGCCTGCACAAAGAGCCTGTGGGCATCGACATCATTGAACTCCCGGTGCTTTTTGCTTTGCAGCGCGAAGGCATCACCGTCATCGATGGCCAGGAACTCATGTCGGAGGCCCGCGTCATTAAGACGCAGGACGAGATCTCGCTTCTCAATACCTCGGCCATGATGGTTGACGCCGCCTACGACGAACTCTACCGCGCGATGAAGCCCGGTATGAAAGAGAACGAAGCCGTCGGTCTCGTCAGCAAAGTTCTCTACGATCTTGGATCCGAATACGTCGAAGCCGTGAACGCGATCTCCGGCGAGCGCTGCAATCCCCATCCGCACGTCTTCTCCGATCGCGTGCTGCGCCCCGGCGATCCCGTCTATTACGACATCCTCCATTCCTACATGGGCTATCGCACCTGCTATTACCGATGCTTCACCATCGGTTACGGATCGCACGCCATGGTCGACGCCTACAAGCGTTGCCGAGATTATCTCGATGCCGCCATCGAACTCGTACGTCCCGGCCGGAGCACCGCCGATATTGCTGCCGTCTGGCCGAAAGCTACCGACTTCGGCTTCCCCAACGAAGAAGCCGCCTTCGCTCTTCAGTATGGCCACGGCATCGGCCTCGCGATCTGGGAGAAGCCCGTCATCAGCCGCCTCGTCTCCTTCGAACACCCCACCGAGATCAAGCCCGGCATGGTCTTCGCTCTTGAAACCTTCTGGCCCTCCACGGACGGATGGAGCGCTGCCCGCATTGAAGAAGAAATCGTCGTCACCGAAACCGGCCACGAAGTCATTACCCGCTTTCCCGCCGACAAGCTCATGGTCGCCGGCGCTCATTACTACACCGTGGAAGGTCCGCTTCCGACCACGCGCGAAACCGAATCCACGCCAAGCAAACACGTCGTCGAGATGATCGAAGCCAGCGCTCGCGCCGAACGTATCGGCGTGAAAGGTTAGCGAGTATGGCGATCAGCGTCGTGATGCCGGCACTCGAGATGGCACAGGAGACGGGGAAACTCGTTGCCTGGCGCAAGAAGGAAGGCGAACAAGTCGTGAAAGGCGAGCCTCTCCTCGAAGTCGAAACCGACAAGGCCGTTATGGAAGTCGAGGCCCTGGCCGACGGCGTACTCGCGGGTATCACAGCCGAAATCGGCACTGACATCCCGGTTGGTAAAACCATCGCCTGGATCCTCGCCCCGGGAGAAAGTGTGCCCACCGAAGCTGTCAAAGCAGAAGTCTCAGGCCGTGCCGCTACCATCCCGACACTCGCCGCGACCACGCCCACCGCTGCTCCCACCAAGACACGAGGCGAAGTTCAGATTTCTCCGAAAGCTCGTCGCCTCGCGCAAGAACGTGGCGTCGACATCACTCGGGTCCAAGGGACCGGCCCCGATGGCGTAATCACTACCGACGATGTGCTCGCTGCTGCCGAGAAGCCAGCCGCGGCGGCCCCGGCTTCGATTTCGGTCGCTCGCCTGATGGCAGAACGTACCACGCAGAGCTGGACCACGATACCGCACTTCTTTTTAACTCGCGATATCGACGTTTCCGCCCTGGTCATTGCGAAAGAGACGCTCTCAGGAGCTACCGGCCCGAGCGTTACATATACGGACTTGCTCGTGGCCGCGGTAGCGCAATCACTGCGTCAACATCCCCGCGTGAATAGCAGCTTCGTCGATGGCGACGTGCGGGTGAACCATGACATCAACGTCGCGCTGGCTATTGCAGTGCCTGACGCTGTCGTCACGGCTGTCATCCCGCAAGCGGACAGACTCGCCGTTCCCGGGATCGCCGAGAAACGCAAAGCGCTTATCGAACGTGCGCATGCCGGCCGCCTCGCTCCCGCCGATGTGACCAGCGGAACCTTCACGATCAGCAATCTGGGCATGTTCGGCGTGGATGCGTTCCAGGCGATCATCGTTCCGCCCCAAGCCGCGATCCTAGCGGTCGGACGTATCCAAGATCGAGTCGTTTCAGTCGACGGCGAGATCGCGGTGCGCCCGATAATGTCGCTCACGCTCTCCTGCGATCATCGTGTGCTCGATGGAGCGACGGCTGCCAAGTTCTTGCAGGATCTTGCAGACAATCTGGAGCGCGAGTTAGCTTAGCCTTCAGATGGCTGAGCACACAATCAACGACTGACAGTGTACCCAAGTCCTTTGCAAGAGAAAAAATCCGGGCGTCGGGAGCGGGCCGAAGGCGGCGCGGGCGGCCGGAAAGTATGTCGAAAGTCTCATCCGTATAACTCCCAATCCTTCCGCTCCCTGCCGGCAAAATCCATCCTTAAATAGATGAACAGAAACGAGGTCGGCCCGCGCCCGGGCGCGAGATGGATTTGGCAGCGCAGGCGGGAGTGCTCAAATGCCCCGGAAGGAGTGGCGCTGACAGATTGCAGTGAGCGTGCTTCACGCGCGGGCGGGTGAGAGGTTTTGGTGGGCTCAGGAGAGAGGCTTACGGGATAAACGTAGGGTCTTCTTACTGGGATTACACCGTAACGCCGCGTCGTGATGGCACGAAGTCCTGGTCCAAAAACCAGGTATCCGGCCGACGTGAGGCGCAACGGCTCGCCGATGAGTTGTTAGAGCAAGTCAACCAACGCAACAACGACCCTGCCTTGTTCGAGAGTGAAGAGGAGACGGGGAAAACATCCCTGGCGTTTTCCACCTCTCACAGCTTCGACGCTTAGGGATGAGCTGAGATCGCCGGTCCAGACGTCGGGAGTTTGCCATGGTGCCCAAGGCAGTGCAGGAGTCAGTTTCAACACGTTCTACTTGAGAAACGCTTCCCACTTCGTGGCGGCGGGATCGATCTCAACAACCTCAAGGTTCGATTTCGATCCGGCACCCACGACCTCTTGTACTCTCAGAGTACCGATTGCAACCGGCAGAGACACGGAGACAGGAGCAGTGCCGGCGCTACGCTTGAATTGCAAACGCCAGCCTCGCGCCCCAGCAGGTTCGAGGTCCAAATCAATCCGCCCAAAGCGAGTCGGAGAATTCCGTAGCACGTAGGGAGAATTCGGCGTCAGTTCTGCCGCGGTAATGCCATTCAGAAGGCGAAGCGACTTACCGTCTTCCAGCGCAAGCATATGACGCATGTAGCGGACACACTCCGCGCTTGCCCAATTGTGCGGCATGTCGCCCCAGTCCTGCCCCACTAACGCATGTTGCAGCGGCTGCTCCTCGCGCCAACAGTAGAGCGGAGACGCGTGATTGAGGAAACCAGAGAACGTGCGATGCGCCCAATCGCGAAGGCCAGCCCAGAGATAAACATGGGCAGCGAACGAGGCGTTGTAATTCCAGACACTGTCGTGCCACAGCCAGCCGGTTTCAGCCGGAACATCTTCCTGCGTGCAGGATTGCAAGAGTGCAAGGTGGCCGCGAACAATGGGATCGTTCTTGCCGAAGACGATTCCAGGATAAATCGCATGGGACAACGCCCACTGCGCGGTTTGAGGACGCGGCCGGTTCCATGGATCTGGATCTGAGACAGAGGAATCGTCATGCGCAATCATCGGGAGATACTCGAATCCCGCTGGATGCCGCACCATTTCCTGCTTTGCCATTCTCTGGAAGTCTGCGTAGAGTTCGTTGAAGAACTGTTTCGCCTTCGAGAGCGATGAGATATTGAGTTGGTCGGCCGCATCCGCTACGGCGCGCAAGGCGGCCAGCGTCCAGACGGTATTAGTGAATTCTGAGCGGACGCCGGCGATGCCTCCATCGGCGAAACCGGGGGCAAGCAATCCGTAGCGCCCATTAGTGCTTTTCCCGACGCGAGCCTGGTCGCGCAGCCCGATGAGGAAGTCGATCGCTCGCAACACGTTGGGCTCGAACGCGCGGAAGAACGACCAGTCCTGTTTCAGCTCGCACTGTCGCACAAGGGTGAACATCGCGATCGAAGTATCTTTCCAGTGTTCGCCGCCACTGCCCGCGATCACCTGCCCGGTTTCGACTTGCTTGGACCACTCGGAGCGCAAGCCTTCGTCAGCTTCATGGTCGTAGCCGAGATAGCGAGCCGCCTCTAAGAGGAAGTTGCCGTCGACGATCCAGAGGCCTCGATAAACAGTGGGCCCGACCTGGAAGAAAAGCCGATCGTTCTTGACCTCGCGCGCTTGTTGAATATTGCGCGAACACGCCGTAAGAAACTCTCCATGACGCGAAGGGTAGCTCCAATCGGTTGTGCCAAACGGTTTCCATTGCTTCCAAAAGGCGCGCGTCTCGGCAAGTAGTGCGTCAGGCTGGCGCAGGTTTGCGAGGATTTTCTCTGTGGATTGGTTTTCCTGCGGAAGCCGCACGAAGTAGCGCGCCTCCCGCTCCTCGGTCGCCGTACCGTGTGGAAGATAAAAGGTGTAGCCAGCTTCTTCCCACCACATGCAATATCCGAGGTCGTTATCGAGCTGAGCAGCAAAGAGAAAAGGAGAGTTGCTGCCAGCACGTACCACCATGCCAAGTGGAGTGTTATAGCCCTGTGGTTCGAGTTTCTCGCAGGTACGGAAGCGAAGCTTGGGAGCAACCGCGACGCTTCCCTTCTTCGCCTTGATCATGAGCAATACATTATCGACGCGACCCTCGGAGGGAAGGCGCGATGCGAAGGCGGTCAGTTCCAACGTTGCCGCCGGGCGGTCGATGAGGGTATGCACGATGGGAACGCCGGGGGCTTCGATCCATTGGCGAACCACATTGTCGTCCTGAAATCCGGCAAGAGAGAATTCGATTGTAGTGCTGAAGTCCTCCATCCCAACGGCCGACGATTTCGCGAACCCATATCGGAGATCGCCGGCCTGACCGACGATCGTCTTGATCGGATCGTCAGGAAAGCAGATGGTCGATTGCGAATGATGGGGAGCGTAGCGGAAATCGATCGTTGCCCCGGGTGCATTGACGGACGAGAGCTGCGATGCACGTTCGACATGAACCTTTTCGGCCTCAACCAGAGGGACGGTGGTTGCTGCACCGGAAACCACTAGCGCGGTAACGAATTGACGCCGATCTAAGGTCATCGTCTGTTCCTCGCGAAACCTTGGGTGTGTCGACGCGGGTTTCTAGAGGCGACGGCGACACCCATCCTCGAACATTCTAATATTTTTATTGAGACCAATAT
>ODAK010008168.1_pt1 | contig 10499 bp, 13 predicted proteins | sample 1539591 | NCBI WGS metagenome assembly ODAK01 (sample SAMEA3539303, study PRJEB22396) | soil metagenome | biome: tundra; feature: field; material: soil | place: USA | collected 2010-05 | depth 0.15 m | reverse complement strand
GTACATCTGCCACGCGCGACTCGATATCGGATGCCGCTACGCGCCGAATCTTCAGCGGGAACCCCACGTTCTGTGCGACCGTCATGTGCGGCCACACCGCGTACGACTGGAACACCATCCCAACCTGCCTCGTCTCCGGTGCGAGGTTGACCCGGCTCTCGCTGTCGAAGACGACCGTGTCGCCAATGCGGATTCGTCCGGCATTCGGCGTCTCGAGGCCCGCGATCGAGCGCAGCACCGTGGTCTTGCCGCATCCGCTCGGGCCGAGCAGCGAGACTGTCGTGCCGAGTGCGACATCGAAGCTCACGCCCTGCAGCGCCATCACGCCGTCAAAGTCCTTGTGCAGCGCCGTCACCTCCACGAAGGCGGGGGCGGCAGGGCGGCTGGACGCGTCATTGGCATTCATCAGCTAGCTCTCCAGGATCGAGCTGCGCGTGAACCGGAACAACATGAACGCGGCCGCCAGCACGAGTGTCTGCACCATCGCCAGCGCCGCGACGTGGCCGAAATTCTGTTCGCCCAGGATCACCATCGCCACGCTGAGGGTCTCTGTGCCCTGGGCATAAAGCAGGATGGTCGCGCCCAGTTCCCGAATGAATATTACGAACAGCATCAGCCACGCGGCGACCAGCGCCGGCTTGATGAGCGGCAGCACGATCAGGCGGAGCGTTTGCCCCCAGGAAGCCCCGCTTGCGCGCGCGCTTTCCTCGAGGTCCCCGCTGATTGCAAGCAGCATCGCCGAGATGCCGCGGGTCGCGAGCGGCAGGAACCGTGCAATGTAAGCGATGAGTATGATCCATAACGTGGCGTAGAGCGGGGTGCGGATGAGCAGAATCAGAAAGCCAAGCCCGAGGATGATGCCGGGAATGCCGAGCGGGAGAGACAATATCGAGTCCATGATGGTCCGCAGCCGGCTGCGTCCGCGCTGGAGGTAATACGACTGCAGGACGCCCAGCATCACGCCGATGGTCGCACCCAGCACGGCGACGATCAGGCTGTTCACCAGCGCGCGCCGCGCGAGATCGTTATGGAACAGCACCTGGTCGAAATTGCCGAGCGTCAGGTAGGCGAAGGCCGGCCAACCCGTCCAGAGCGAGGACAGTGACACGAAAATGAGTGTGATCATCGGCAGTACCACGCCGGATGTAACGTAAAACAGTTCCAGCGCGAGCGTGGCGTAGCGCCACCTGCCGAGCTGCACGGTGCGCGGGCGGTAACCCTTGCCGGTCACGGTGGCGTAGCTGCGCCGGCTGAGATAGGTGCGCTGCGCGAGGGCGAAGAATACGGTGACGGCCATCACGAGTACCCCGATCGAGGCCGCACGACCGTAATCGGATGGATACTGTACGAGCGAGTACACGGTGGTCGGGATCGTGGGAATCGCGCGCGGCGAGGCAAGCGCCAGCGGAACGTCGAACAAGCCTGCGCTCGTCACAAATACCACCAGCGCACCGGAGAGCAGCGCGGGCAGCATCAGCGGCGCCGTAACGTGGCGCACCGTGAGCAGGAAGCCGGCGCCGTGGACGCGCGCGGCGTCTTCCAGCGCGGGGTCCATGCGGCGCATCGGGCCGATGACAAACAGATACACGTACGGCGTATAGAACAGCGCCAGCACCCAGATGACGCCCCCGATCGAGAAAATGTTGAGGAAATCGCTCGGGCCTGACAGGTACCTGCTGATAATGTTATTCAGCAGTCCCGCATGGGGGGCGGCGAGATAGGTCCAGCTGACGGCCCCGACGAACGGCGACAGGAAGAAAGGGACCAGGTTGAGCGTATCGAACCAGCTTCTGCCCGGCGTGTCGGTGCGAGCGACGATCCACGCGAGCGAAAGCCCGAGGAAGCAGCTCAACAGAGTCGCCGCCAGGCCCGTGACAACCGTGACGCCGAGCGCGCGATAGAACCGCTCGTCCTCGAACAGCGCGGCGAAGTTGTGCAGCGAAAGCGCGAGCCCATCATCCGGGCCCGCCAACACGCTGCGCGCCACCGTGGCAACGAACGGGCTCGCCACCAGCGCCACGCCGATCAGCACGGCCAGGCCGGGAAGCAGGACCTGAGGTGTAAACATGCGCCGCGCGGCCAGCGCAACGCGGTTGCGCCCGGTCAGCGCCGTCTCAGACGGTGGTCCGTGCAAGCTCTGCCCAGATTCCAAGGATATTCGCGCCCGGGTGGCCGTAAACCGAATGCGGCTTAGCGGTCGCGAACTTTATCATAGAGCCGCTTCCTCGTCCTGCATCAGGCCAAGATCGGACCGGCCGGGGGTGCCAAGCTTGCTGCGTGATTCATAGTCCTTCAGCATTAGAATATCTCCTTTGGTTTGCGAAAGTTACGTCCGCCTTGAAATTTCAGGTTTCCCTTCCCGGGACCGCGTGAGCCTACCGGCGTCTTGCCCACCACAGTATCATGAAACCCAAGCGTGGTTGCCGCGAGCAGAACTACGGCAACTGGCCGCTCCAGGAAAAGAATAAGACTTCAGCCACCCTGATAGGATAATAGTTGCCGCGCGCTTGACTTGGCGCGCCCGGGGACTGCATGATTTCAGGAAGGCCATCGACGACGAGCAGTTTCTGGATCTCTATAAATCCGTAGTATCCTGAAGAACCAGTCTGCGCCAGTAAGAGGCGCTCTACTCACGGAAAAGGAGGGGCATGAAATGAAGATCTTTAAAACGGACGAGTATCGCAAGATGAAGGATCCGACGCCTCCCGGAAAGTCTCTGACAAAGATAGTGACGGCTGAAAATAATGCGAAGGATATGGAAGGCATTTTTGTCGTGTTTCCGCCGATCCGTCATGGGCGCTACCACTACCATGAAAAACGGGAAGGTATCTTTGTGATCATCAGCGGCAAGGCAACGATAAAGATCGAAGGCAAAGAGTATCCCATCGAGGCCGGCGACATCATTTATCTCTCCGCAGGAGAAAAGCATACGATAACCAATGAGTCGGGAGAGGAATTTCGTTTCATGGAGTTTTATACGAATCCGCCGCACGAAGCCGATTGGATAGAGGTGAAATAGGGGGAAGTGATAAAGATTGCTCAGTTCCATGAAAACGGTCGCGTTCGGCTGGGCCTGATTCAGGCCGGCGGCATGACACCTCTTGATTTTGAGGGAGATATAATTGCAACCGGCGGTTACGCGTAGCTGGCGCAAAATTTTTCCCAGCTTGTCGATTTCGGTTTTGATATGCGCCGCGAATTCTTCAGGCTGATCGCCGACGGCAACATAGCCCAGATCGTTAAGGCGCCTGCTCACATTCGGATTATTCAGCACCGCGATCGCCGCGCCGCGGATCGTTGCGATCGTCTCCTTCGGGGTCTTCGCCGGCACCATGATTCCGTACCAGTTGCCGGACTCGTAGCCGGGATATCCGGATGCGGCGACTGTCGGATACTCGGGAAGTAAAGACAGGCGCTTGGCACTGGTCACCGCCAGCGCGCGCAATCTGCCCTGCCGGATTTGCGGCAACGCCGGTGCGAGCGGTGCGAAGTAGACCGAGGTTTCGCCGGCAATCACCGCCGTCAGGGCCTCTCCGCCGGCCCGGTACGGCACGTGCAGCAGATCTATCCCGGCCTGTCCCTTGAATAACTCCGCGGCCACAAACGTCGGAGTGCCGGCCCCTCCCGAGGAATAGTTGATCGCGCCGGGCCTGGCCTTCGCCAGTTTGACGAGTTCGGCTATCGACTTCACGGGCAGCGAGGGATGCACGACGACCACCGCCGGGGACGAAACGAACTGCGTCACGGGCGCGAAATCGCGCATCAGGTCATACGGCAGGTTGCGGTAAAGGCTGACGTTGGCGGCATGGCCCATGTTTACCTCGAACAACGTGTAGCCATCGGGCGGCGCCTTCGCTGCGATTTCCGCTCCGATGTTGCCGGCGGCGCCGGCGCGGTTGTCCACGATAACCTGCTGACCGAAGACTTCGGTAAGTCCTCCGGCGATGATGCGGCCGATGGTGTCGGAACCGCTGCCGGGCGAGAAGGGCACCAGCAAGCGGACGATTTTTGCCGGATAACTCTGCGCCCAACCGGTGGCTGCAAACTGGCAGATCAGGCAAAGCAGCGCAAGCAGCTTTACGCAAGGCCTTAGCATCTTCATCTCGGTCTATTTCTTTGACCGGACCTTCTTTTTCTTCTGCTTCGCCTTCTCGGCGTCTTCTTTCAGCACCTCGGTGAACTGGCCGACGGCGAGAGCCATCGCCGGCCACCCCGCGTAATGACCGACATGAATGATCAATTCCATGATCTCTTCCTTGGTGATGCCGATATGCCGGGCGCTGCGGTAATGTGAATGAGTGCCGACCGGGCGCGCGAGCGAGATGTTGGACGCCATCGTGATCAGTTCCCGTTCGCGCAGGGTAAGATGCGGCCGCGACCAGATTTCGCCGAACAGGTACCCTACCGACAGATTGTAGAGGTCGGGATACAGCTCCTTCTGGTTCAGCATCGTGTCTTCGCGTCCCATTTGTTGCAGGATCTTAAAACCGCGTTTCATGCGTTTTTCATAGTCACCCATTGTCTTCACTCCTTTTCAGTTAAAAAATTCCAGCCATTTCAGTTGGCAGTCGCGCCAGTCTGCTGAATGATCTTTGCCAGCGTTGCGATCTCCGATTTGATGAAGGCCGCAAATTCCTCGGGCTGGTCACCGACGGAGACGTAGCCCAGATCGCTCAGGCGCTTGCTCGCATTCGGATCGTTCAACACCGTAACCACCGCGCCGCGAATCGTCGCGATTATCTCCTTCGGCGTCTTCACCGGCGCCACGATCCCGTACCAATTGCCGGACTGGTAGCCGGTGTAGCCCAATTCGGCCACTGTCGGATACTCGGGCAGCAAAGGCAGGCGCTTGGTCGTAGTCACCGCCAGCGGCCGCAACCGGCCCTGCCGAACCTGCGGCAGCGCCACCGCGAAAGGGGCGAAATAAACCGAAACTTCGCCGGCAACGATTGCGGTCAATGCCTCACCGCCTCCCCGATACGGCACGTGCTGCAGATTCACGCCCGCCATTCCTTTGAATAGCTCTCCCGCCACCCAGGTGGCGCTGCCGACGCCCGTGGATGCATAATTAATCGCACCGGGTTTGGACTTGGCCAGCTTCACGAGTTCGGCTATCGACTTCACCGGCAAGGACGGATGCACCACCACGATCGAAGGCGATGAGGCCAGTTGCGTCACCGGCGCAAAATCGCGCACCAAGTCGTAAGACAGGTTGCGGTAAAGACTGACGTTGGCGGCATGGGTACTGCTCGCCTGAAACAACGTGTAGCCGTCAGCCGGCGCCCTCGCCGCGGCTTCCGCCCCAATGTTGCCCGCTGCGCCGGTGCGGTTGTCCACGATGACCTGCTGGCCGAAGACCTGAGTCAGCCCTCCGGTAACGATGCGGCCTATGGTGTCTGCGCCGCTGCCAGGCGACATCGGCACTATGTAGCGGACGACATTCGCCGGATACGCTTGCGCCCAGCCGTCAGCTATGAACGGATATGTCAGGCAGACCAATGCGAGCGACGTTACGAAAGACCGAAGAATTGTCATATGGCACACCCCCTAGGAGCTTGTCGGACCCGAGTCCGACAAGCTCCTTAGGCAAAACTGTCCCCGGAAAAAATTCGAAAGCGTCATCAAAAAAACGTCGAAACGTCGTTCTTACGTGCTGACTGAGGTGAAACGGCTGTGGAACTAAGCATTATCCACAAAAATTGTGGTCCGTTTTGCTATTAGCAGCCTGTCGGACCTTCAAGTCCGACAGGCTGCTAGAGCGACCCGCAGAATATACGCCTGCGTTGCGGCTATGCCCGGTGCTTGCCGACGCGCCAGCCGTGCCGCGTGAGATGCTTTTCGCCGAACTCGATAGGCTCGGGTTCGAGCGGAACCGCGAGCGTATCGCTCCAGCGGTTAAGGAAGCCGTTCAGAGCGACCACGCCGGCGAACTCGACGATCTGCCCTTCCGTCCAGTGCCGCTTCATCTGGTCGAACAGGTCATCGGTGACAGCGTTGGGCTGGGAGGCAGCGGCGACTGCAAAGTCAAGCGCCACGCGCTCGGCTTCGGTGTAGAGCGGGCTCGCGCGGTAATCGCACACGGCCTCGAGTTTCGCATCGTCCATGCCGGCCCGGTGCGCCGCTTCGGCGGCGTGCGCCATGCTGTACTGGCAGCCATGCGTCCTGCTCGCCATGTAGGCCACCAGCCGCTTGAAGCCGAGATTGACTTCGCTTGCCGGGTCCCAGACGGCCGATGCCATCTGCGCCAGCGCCTTCACCAGCTTGGGCCGGTGCTGCATGATGAGCACGCTGTTAGGCACATAGCCCAGGTATTTCTTATAGGTCTGGAAGGTATCCTCCAACTCCGGGTTTGCATTCTGGGGTAGCGGCCTAATACGTGCCATGTTTCCTCCGCGTTGGTCGGGTGCGATGGCGCTGCTTTATTCGCCGTACATCTCGGTAATCAGGCGCCGCAGTCGCGCGGCAACTGGCGCGTCGAGCTGCGCCAGTTTCTTGCCAAGCCGCTCTTTGCTGACGGTGCGGATCTGATCAATTGCGATTTCAGCTTTGCGCCCGGCGCACGTACACTGGATGCGGCTGCGCCAGCGTGGATGAAGCTTGGCCGTCAACGGGCAGACGACCACCGTATCAAGAAAACGGTTCATCTCGTCCCGGCTGACGATGATGACCGGCCGGGTCTTGGCGATCTCGCTACCGCGGGTCGGATCGAGGTTTGCGAAGTAGATGCCGTAGCGTTCGAGCTCGTGGCTCACCACTTGCGTTCTTGATCGAGGCCATCAGCCACGGTCGCGTCGAGATCGCTCCAGTCCTCGCGCTCTTTCGCCATCTGCTTGAAGGTGTCCTCCCAGGACAGGCGTTTGTCGCCTTTGTTACGCAGCAGGAGACCTTCCTCGCGCTCTTCGAGCACCAGCTCACCCTTGATGGCGTATTTGTCGAGCACCGCTTTCGGCAGCCGCACGCCGCGCGAATTGCCGATGGGCACTAACTTAAGCTCGATCGTGCGGGATGTTTTTTCCATGGACGCCAGCCTCATCAGGCAATGAATGTAATTACTGTAGCCACATTCAGGGCTGACGTCAAGACGTGTGTTATCGTCTTCTGTAATTCTACTGGTGCCGGTTTTGCATTAGGAGTTTGTCGGGGCTATGTCCGACAAACTCCTAGGTCGATGAGTTGCGGGGCTGGCCAATATTCCCGCTTTGAATTACATTTCCCGGTTGGAATCGAGACGCGCCCGCCGCAGGCGGGCAGGTTCGGCGCCATTCATTCACGCCTTCTGATATAAGGACACCCCATGATCTATGAAGTGAGAACCTACGATATCAAGCCGCGCTCGCTGGCCGAGGTCGAAAAGCGCTTCGGCGAGACTTATGAAAAGCGCAAGAAATACTCGGAGCTGGCCGCGTTCTGGCATACCGAGATCGGCCCGTTGAACCAGATCCTTCATGTGTGGCATTACAAAGATCTGGAAGAACGCGCGCGTATCCGCGCCGCAGCGGTCAAGGACAAAGCGTGGCCGCCGGCTATCGGCGAATTTATCGTCAAACAGCAATCGGACATCTTTATCCCGCTTGCGATCTCGCCGCCGCTCAAGGCCGGCAAGATGGGTCCCTACTTCGAAATGCGCACCTACACTTATGCCCCGGGCGAACTGCCGACGATGATCAAGAACTGGGAAAATGCGATCGACGTGCGGCTCAAGTTCGGGCCGGTGTGCGCGATCTGGTATTCGGAATTGGGCGCCCTCAGTAAATTCGTCCACATCTGGCCTTATCAGTCGCTCGACCAGCGCGCCGAAATCCGCAAGAAATCCCACGACACCGGAATGTGGCCATCCTCGGTGAAAGCGATCAAGGAAGGCGGCCGGGCTGAAGTTCTGCTCGCCCAGGAAAACAAGATTTTGATGCCTTCCGCGTTCTCGCCGCTGCAATAGCGCAACCGGCAAGGTGTTCGGACAGGGCAAAGCCTGCGATTCGCGCACCGATAACACTACGGCAAGCTCGTCCCGAAAGCACAATTTCGAAAGGAGAAGCAGACATGAGTGCAGGAATGGCAACCGACGAAGTGACTGACGCCATCGCCCATATCGAAATGCACCGGCAGGAAACGCAAAAGGAAGCCGGCCTCGCGGCGGCGTGTAGCGAGGCGCTCCGCAAGTTGCACGAACTGCTTGAGGGCGAGCAGGCGGCGCCGCAGCCACACGAGCCAGGCAGCGGACATCTGGCAAACATTGAAGCGGTGATGATCGAGATCAAGCGAGTCAAGAAACTGGCCGACATTGCGAGCCAAGGCGCAATCTTGAAGCGGACGCACACCGGCCAGCGGCAATCGGCGCCGCGTCCGGGGGGGCCCCGCAATCCCCCCCGCAACAAGGGCCGCAGAACGATGGGACGGCGCGGCGACCGTTAGATCGAAGCCGCTTGCTGACAGCGCAATGCAGGCGTCATGTTGCGCCGGACTCGGGCGGTAACACGATCTGGGTCTGGGTGACGATCGCAACGGTGCGCCCGTCCGGGTTTTTGATGGTCGTCTGCCACACCATCGTGGTGCGGCCGATGTGAAGCGGGATTGACACGGCAAAGAGCGCCGGTCCCGCTCCCGAAGCAAAAAAGTTGGTCTTCGATTCGAGCGTCCCGGTGCGATACCCGGGCGACAGGTTGGCGATCGTTCCGGTGGCGCCCAGCACATCCGCGAACGCCATGATCGCGCCACCATTCACACGGCCGGCGCGGTTGATGTGGAGCCTCTTGATGCGCATCTCGGCGGTCACCTTTTTCCGGGTAAGCGTGATCAGCCGCACGCCGAGCGCGCGCGGAATGCCGCTCAGAACCACCTCGCGGGCACCGGCAATGCCGACTGCCCTGACCTTGCTCGAACGTTTGGTAGTTTTAGCCATGTGACACCTTATATTCGTTGTTCGTTGTTCGTTGTTCGTCATTCTCAATCCTCGGCAGTCGCTTACGCAAGTAGAATATCCACTCCACCAACACCGACGAGGATTCCAACGTGACCACAGCAACAAAACCTCCGGCCCACGCGGGCGAGGTCCTGACACGGCGCTGGGTCGAGCAGCGCTGGCTGCTCGACAACACCATCCGCGCGGTCGGCATCGACTGGGACCAGCCGCGCAGCGTCACCTACAACACGCCCTGCGGCCCGGAGGCGAACGCCGACTTCGCCGCGATCCGCCAGCGCGTGCAGAAATTCGCCGATATATCGCCTGCTTTCGAAACCACTGCGCGCCGCCGCGAAGCCAAGGCGCGTGCCGCCGAGGAAGCCGAGGAACTCGTGACCGCGCGCCAGAATTACTTCATGGCGGCCATCCACTATGCGGCCTCGCAATGGCCGTACGACGAGAACAACGACAAGAACCTGTCATTGAACCAGAGCAAGCGCGAGTGCTACACGCGTTACGCCAGGCTTGCGGATCACCGTGTCGAAGCGGCGTGGATCCCGTTCCAGGGCAAAGCACTCCCCGGATGGTTTCACCTGCCGCCCGGCTACCAGGGCGGTCGTATTCCGGCGGTATGGTCGATCCCGGGCATGGACGGCTTCAAGGAAGCGAACGTCGCGATGTACGGCGACCGCTGGCTCTCCCGCGGCATCGCCGTGCTCGCCCTCGAAGGCCCGGGCCAGTACGAGAGCGCGGTGCTCGGCATCCACGTGAGCATGCCCAACTGGGTGGCCGCCGGGCGCGCGGTGATGGACTGGATGACAGCGCGGCCGGAGCTCGACCCGGCGCGCATCGGCGTGGTCGGCAGCAGCTTCGGCTCCTTCTTCGGTACTATCGTTGCTGCCAACGAGTCCCGCTTCCGCGCCTGCGCGGTAAGCGCTACCTGCCTTGAGCCGGGCTGCCACACGATCTTCGATGAAGCTTCGCCGACTTTCAAGAAACGCTTCATGTACATGTCGGGATACACCGACGAAGCGGCGTTCGACGAGTTCTGCCAGACGCTCACCTGGGAAGGACACGCCGAGAAAATCCGCGTGCCGTATCTGTGCGTGGCCGGCGAAGCCGACGAGTTAAGCCCGCTCGTCCACACCGAGCGGCTGCTCAAGACGCTGCAAAGCCCGAAGCTGCTCGTGGTGTACCAGGACTCGCGTCACTCGGTAGGCAATGTTCCCGCGGCGAACCTGGGGCCGACGCCCGCTGTACTGATTGCCGACTGGATGAACGCGCGGCTTGCCGGCAAGCCGTTTGCGAGCGAGTACTGGTTCGTCGAGGCAAGCGGCCGGGTAGTAAAGACCGCGTATTAAAGCTCACTCCGCCTTTATCCCGGCATCCTTGACGACCTTTGCCCACTTCGCCATATCAGCGCGGATCAGGGCGGCGAACTCCTCCGGGGAACTTCCCACCGGCTCGACGCCGTCGTCAAGAAAGCGCTTCCTGACGGTGGCGTCCTGCAATGCACGCACCACGCCTTCATGGATTCTGGTGATGACTTCGCGCGGCGTGCCTGCGGGCGCGAGGACTCCGTACCACTGCACGGACTCGTAGC
>ODAK010008166.1_pt1 | contig 10501 bp, 9 predicted proteins | sample 1539591 | NCBI WGS metagenome assembly ODAK01 (sample SAMEA3539303, study PRJEB22396) | soil metagenome | biome: tundra; feature: field; material: soil | place: USA | collected 2010-05 | depth 0.15 m | reverse complement strand
TACGCCGATCCTTTCCTACGCCGCCAAGTTTGCCTCGGCTTTTTACGGGCCATTTCGCGACGCTGCCGATTCGGCTCCGCAGTTCGGTGACCGCCGCTCCTATCAAATGGATGGCGCGAACCTGCGCGAGGCCATGCGCGAAATTGCCGCCGATGTCGAAGAGGGCGCGGACATGATTATGGTCAAGCCCGCCATGCCGTATCTCGACGTCATTGCCGCGGCGCGTGAGCGCTTCGACTTGCCGCTTGCTGCCTACCAAGTGTCAGGCGAATACGCCATGATTCAGGCGGCTGCGAGTAACAACTGGATAGACCGCGAACGCGTCATGATGGAATCGCTGGTCTCCATACGGCGGGCCGGCGCCGGCTTGATTCTCACCTACTTCGCCAAAGATGCTGCCCGCTTGTTGAGCTAGACGGACCTGCGAAAGGCCAATACATTGAATATTCTTTTGAATGCCGTCGAAGCTCGCGTGCTTGGGGCGTTGATTGAAAAGGACATCACCACTCCGGATTACTATCCGCTTTCCTTGAACGCGCTGGTGAACGCTTGCAACCAGAAAAATAATCGCGAACCAGCGATGAATCTGGATCAAGACGCCGTAGCTCAAGCGCTGACCACGCTGCAGGAAAAGCGCCTTGCCGGGCCAACTAGCAGCGCCGACAGCCGGGTGACCAAGTACGAGCACCGCTCGCAGGAAGTGTTCAACTTCACCCGCGCGGAGACTGCCATATTCTGCGTGCTCTTGCTGCGCGGTCCCCAAACTCCGGGCGAATTGCGTGGCCGTACCGAGCGCATGCATCGCTTTCAACACTTGGACGAGGTGCAATCCACTTTGCAACGCCTGATCCAGCGCGAGCCTCCGCTGGTCACGATGCTTGCCCGGCAGCCCGGCACCAAGGAATCCCGCTATGCGCATCTGCTTTGCGGCGAGGTGGAAGATGGAGTGGTGGCGCAGGCCCCATCGGCCGCGTCTTTGTCGGCCAGCGCTGACGCTGAACGAGTGCAGCGCCTAGAAGAGGAAGTCACCGACCTGCGCAGGGAAATCGCGGATCTCAAGCAGCAATTCGCCAGTTTCCGCAAACAATTCGAGTAAGTTTTTCAATCGTGTCGGGCGGCCCACAACGTGTCCGGCATGCCACGGTCTGGCGGGATCATTCGCTCGCTAACCCCTGTAAATTCAGCATCTCTAGAATGGTTGCGCCGGTGCTCCTACCGTCTCCGACTGGTGAAACCAGCACAGGAGATCAATATGGCGCACTTCACGCAACTCAATTTGCAAGGAAATTCAGGCAGCAAACCCGCACCGAATCCCGGCTCACACGGCGGACCCGGCGGGAAAACACCCGCGAGCAGCAAGCCCCCGAAAAAACAGCACGGCACGGCAAAAATGGTAGCCATCGCTGGCTCGCTGGTCACCGCAGCGCTCGTTACTACCCTCACCCTGGGAACCAACGGTTGCTCCAAGAGTAACAAGCCGGCAATTGCGGCGCCTTCATCGCCAATGGCTTCTATCCCGCAGACGGCACCGGTAGTGGTGTCCGCGACTGCATCGGACATGGCGCCGACCGCGGCTCCGAAGCTCGTAAAGAAAACTTCCCGGCAACGCACATTCACCACTTACAAAAACGCTGACTACGGGATTTCTTTCCGTTATCCAAAAACGTACGGCCTGATGAAAGACGACAACGTTAACTTGGAGTGGGCGGGCCTTGGTCCGGTGGAAATGAACTTCGTACAACCTGGCGGAACCACTCTGGCTGCCGTTCAGTTGCCGGATGGCATGTATCCAGGCACGGATTTTGTTTCCGCTTTTTTCAGCGTCGCTGTGAACTCCAAGCTGACTGCGAAAGACTGCGGGCAGTTCGCGTTCGAAGACGCAAAGCACGCAGCAGCCAGTGTCTCCGAGGATGATAGGGATCGCGCCTCGGCGGAGGAGCCCACCAAAGTGAAATTGGGAGCGGCGGAATTCACGGAAGTGGAAAGCTCAGGCGGAGAATCCACGAAGCACGCGGATGCCAAGTACTATCACGTCTTCCAGAATGGGGCGTGCTACGAATTTGCTTTGGGCCTCGAGACCAGCGATGGCAAGACGGATGCCAAGCCCGTGAACACCAACGCAGTATTCGGCAAATTGAATTGGATGCTCTCGACGGTGAAGATTGAAACCGCGGGAGTTCCAGCCAAGACTGCTCCGGCTGTAGCCGCTGTGCCGGATGCTAGTCCCGCAACTACTGCACCCTCGGTAACTGCTCCTTCGAGCACAGTCACCGCGCCGCCGGTGCCCACCACTACGACCGCAGCGGTGGACGGGGGCAAGAACTAACTTGATAAAAGATCGTCCCCGAGAGGCCAGGCCACGCCGTCTCCCAGCGTGGCCTTTTTTTCGTACAAGAGCTACTTGGATCCAGTCGCCGCGCTGGCCTCGATCTTTTCGAACACCTCTTCCGCACGTGCCAGCGCTTCCTGCACATTCGCGCAGATGTTCTCACGTCCGACTACATCTTCAAATTCCGCTTGGTGGATCGCCTGCGCAGGTTGCTCGCGGGCACCGCAGAGAATCAGAGTGCGGCCCGTGGCATGCAACTGCCGTGCGATTTCTTCGAGGGCAAACAGTCCGGTCGCGTCAATGGCAGTCATGTTGCGCAAGCGAATGAGCACGATCGGCGGCAGTTCGTGCATTCTCTCCGTAACCGTATTTATCTTGTCAGTTGCTCCGAACAGAAAGGGCCCGTGAATCCGAAAGATCGTTGCGTAATAGGGGATGTCCTTGTCTTGCAGGATGTGCATCCGCCCGTCCTCGACGTAGTCATCGGTCACCTGGGAAACAGTCGTCGTGTCGGACACCCGGGCAATGAAAAGGAGCGCGGCCAGAATCATGCCGGCCTCGACGGCAACGGTCAGATCGGCGAATACCGTGAGCAGGAAGGTAAGCAGCCAGACGCTGATGTCAGTCTTGGTCAGCTTGAGGAGTTGGGGAATCTCGCGCCACTCACCCATGTTGTAAGACACGATCATGAGAATTCCAGCGAGCGTGGCCATGGGAATATAGCTTGCCAGCGGCGCGGCAAAAAGCAGGATACATAAAAGGGTGAGCGCGTGAATTATGCCGGCAACCGGCGACTGCGCACCGGCGCGGATATTGGTCGCCGTTCTTGCGATCGCGCCCGTCGCTGGCAAGCCGCCGAACATCGGTGAAAAGATATTGGCTATGCCCTGTCCGATGAGTTCAACGTTCGGGTTGTGCCGGTCGTTGCTCATGCGGTCCGAGACTACCGCCGACATCAGCGACTCAATCGCACCGAGCATGGCCACCGTGAACGCCGGCCCGAGCAACCCGTGAACCAATCGCGCGTGCCAGGTGGGAATTACCAGGTGCGGAAGGCCGCTCGGAATTCCTCCGAAACGAGTACCGATGGTCTCGACTGGAAGCTTGAGCAGATACGCCGCTACGGTTGCTCCCAACATGGCCACGATCGGACCGGGAATGCGTCCGGAGATGGCACGGCATATCAGCATCACTGCGACTGTGCCCGCCGCCAGCGCCGTGGCCTTTGGTGACCAAGTGGGAAAAGAAGCCGCAATGGCCTTCATGCGGAGCCAAAACTCGCCGGGTACTTTGTCGAGGTGCAAGCCGAAGAAATCTTTGATCTGCGTGCTGGCGATGAGCACCGCAATACCATTGGTAAAGCCGAGCACGACCGGCCGCGGGATGAACTTCACCGCCGATCCCATGCCGGTAACGCCAAGCACCACGAGCAGAACTCCGGCCATCATGGTGCACATGAAGAGGCCGTCCACTCCATGCACGGCAATGATTCCGGCAATCACCACCACAAAAGCTCCGGTGGGACCACCGATCTGAGTTTTTGACCCGCCCAACGCCGAAACCAAGAAGCCGGTAACCATTGCGCAGTAAATGCCGGCCTGCGGCGTTAGGCCGGAAGCGATCGCGAACGCCATCGCCAAGGGCAGCGCCACCAGACCAACGGTTATTCCCGCGATGACGTCACGGAGAAATTTTGCGGCGGTGTAGTGGCGCAGACAGAGAACAGATTTAGGCAGCCAACGGTCGTCGATAGCAAGCGAGAAAGCATTTCCCATTGTCCCATTATGACAGAGCAGTTCAGTTTCGTACGCAATTCGCACAGTGCGGTAGTGTCCTAAATATGCGTTGATAACAGCAACGCATGACCGAACCCTGCGCCCGCACCGACCTACTAGCTCTCCGCAATCTCATGTACTACAGCTTCTGTCCGGAACGCGAAAACGCCAGTTCACTCCGGCGGGAGCCTCGAACTCTTTTGCATCTGTGCGGGAGCGGCAGCGGCCGGGATAGACAGGCTCGTCGTCGGAGTCATGGGGCGCGCTGGGAACTTCCAACAGATCTTTGCGCGAGCAAGTGCACGGATAAATGAATCCGCTATCGCGCAGTTTGCGCCATGCCGCCAGATAATGCTCGCGTCTTTCGCTCTGCGAATAGGGGGCGCACGGGCCCCCACAATCCGGGCCCTCGGTCCAGCGGATGCCCAGCCAGCGCAAATCTTCGTACATGGCGTGCACAAACTCTTCCCGGCAATGTTGGAGATCTAAATCTTCGTTGCGCAGAATGAGCGTGCCGTTGTGTTCCGCTGCCCGCTGCGCAGCCGTCCAGAAAGTACGAGCGTGCCCACGATGCAGCAGTCCCGTTGGGGACGGAGCCAGCCGTCCGCGGTATTCAATCCTGGAGGGAACGCAGGTCACGAGAGAAGTTTAACGAAGCTCGTCGGGATGTGGGATTCCCCTCTACTTGGCCGCGGCAAAAGTTGTCCAAGCCCCCGAATCCATATCGTGCAGCAGATCTTTCTGCCCGATGAATTCAGGGTGCGCCTGTAGTTGCTCCGCGGCGTGAAAGCTCTTGCTGCAGGCATGTCCTGCCGCGGCGGTAAATTCCATTTTCGCTGCCATGGCCGCATCGGTCGCTTTATTCTGGACCGCTCCCGCAATCCCGAACGGCGGCTGCCACGTGGACATCCCGCGGGGCGAAAGGTCAACGTGGCCGCAGAGCGTGCGCTCACTCGGTTCGGTCTTCTTGTCGAAGCTATCGTAGTGGTCGGCCAGGAACCGTTGCGCGGCGTCCACGTCAATCTTGCCCTTGTCCTTAGCCATCAACTGATCCCAGCGCGCGTGCCGCGCGTTGGCGCTTGAACCCATGTCGTGCATGTCGAAGTCGGTTTCCTCGCGCGCCAGTTTCTGGTTGATGGGGAAGTTCGATCCCACGAAATAGCCGTCTGTCTTCCGCTCCAGCGTTACGTTCTTAAGCCCCAACTCCAGGCTGGCGATCTCATTGTTCTTGATGTCGGCCACCAGCCAGTCGTTGGCGTAGCCGCCGTTGTTGCCCTCTTTCATGATGCGGGCAAAGTCGTCAATCGAGGCGGAGTACTGCATGGCCTTGCGCGCGCGTACGAATTCGGGAATCCCAGCCGGATCGTAGCCGGAAAATTGGCTGATGGTTGTTTCCGTAATAATGATACCCGCGGAATTTACCCCGAAGTCGTCCCCGCTATGGATGAGTCCCGGGAAACCATCCATCAGGATGCGTTTGCCCTTCGTGGGAACAATGTCGAAGATTATCGTCCAGCGCTCCCCGTCCATGTAGTTCGTCCAGTCATTGTGCGCGATTACGATCTTGCCATCGTGCGTGTAGCTTCCCGTGGCCACAAAGGCGCTGCAATGGTCCGGCGCAGTGACCGAAGGCGGTGATTGGATGCCATGCTGCTTGTCGTACTGCTTTACGTAGTAAGGCCATTCGGGAAATGCATTTAAGGCCACCACGTCCCAGATGTCCAGCTTTACACCATGCCCATTCGCGCCATCAGCAATGCCCTGCAATTCTTCGCGATATTCCTGCTCAATGTGGGGCCACATCATGTTCTGCGCCGCCTCGCGAAAAAATTGCCAATCTTTCTTGTTGTCGCGTGTCTGCTCGAAGATCGTGACCTTGAGCGCGTCTTCAATCTCGGGAGCGAGCAGATATCCGTGCTGAAAACCGATCTCCGCCGGTGTGCCTTGCAGGTGCACGAATGTCCATCCGTTCTGCTGCAGACGGCGGAAGGCATGTTTCAAGCGGGCATCAGAACTCGGCGTTGGTTTTGGGGCTTCGGCGAGCGAGCCAATTGCAGTTGCCACCAAAAGCGTAAGCAGGACGGGAACCAGGGCAGGGATACGGCGCATGAAGCCTCCACGTACGCAAAATGGTACCAGAAGTCCAATGCGCAGGCGGAAGATTCCAGGGGCAGGACGGCGAGAATGCGCTGTGGGTGCCGGTATTCCTTCAGCTTTTCTTGGAAGTTACCGCGAAGAACCCGGCTGCCTCCTGCTCTACATTCTTGCTACCGCACTTCGGACAGACAATTTTCCCCGCGTCATGCTCCGTGAGAGTGAGCACCTGCTCAAACTCTTTGTGGCAGTCCTTGCAAACGTATTCATAGATTGGCATAGCCACCTCCCACTTCACGTCGGCTCGTGAGGCGTAATTTGCAGGAGCGGGCATCCCTGGCTGACCGAAGCGACAGTTTCCCCCGCTCCCGCATCGACGCGACAAGCCAGCGCGCACTATAGGCTGGGCCTCGGACCTCGGCAGTGATTCCCATCACTGCGGTTCCACCCTCCATGGGACAACATAGAATCCGATACCTATTCTCGCGACTACTGGGAGTCCAAACGTGCGCGCCCGCGCCAGGGCCTTCCAGAAAGGAGTCCTTTATGTCGCTACCCAGGCTTAAGGAATTTCTCGATAGTCACAACACGGAATATGTCGTCATTTCGCATTCGCTGGCATACACCGCTCAGGGTATTGCCGCCCTCGCGCATATACCGGGACAGGAGCTAGCCAAGACGGTGATCGTCAGGATTAACGATGAACTCGCCATGGCCGTGGTTCCTGCTTCCCGGCACGTGAATCTTTCTCTTTTGCGGGCGGCGGCCGGTGCAGAAAACGCCGCGCTAGCCCCAGAGGGGGAGTTCAAAGACCGCTTTCCCGACTGTGAACTGGGCTCCATGCCGCCTTTCGGCAATCTCTACGGCATGAAAGTCTTTGCCGATGAGAGCCTGGCGCGCGATAAGGAAATCGCGTTCAACGCCGGCTCCCATCGCGAACTCGTCCGCATGTCTTGGGAAGACTACGTTGCGCTGGTTGAACCCAAGATTGTTGGAATCGCAGCGGGAAGGACCACCGAGCAAGCGGCGTAGAAGAGCGACGCTGAAGCCCCGGTGATAGGACTCAGGCCCTGGGGGGAATGAGAAAAGGCCACGCTCATTTCTGAGCACGGCCCTTATCACGACGACCCAATCTGACAGCTTTTAGAACTGGTTCCAGAGGAACTGGTTATAGACCTCGTGATGAAACTGCACCTCCGGAGTCTTGACCACCGTCCCTAATAAACGCGCACAGCGATCGGCAGAGGCTTGCTTCAAGTCCGCGTAGCGGCCCTTCACATCCTCACCGAGAATCTTCTTGATCCACTCGGAACCGCGATAGTCTTCCAGCGCCGTGTAGATGTTATCCGGCAGATAGCGCTCCGCCTGGCGCAGGTTCTTGATTTTCGCCGTCGTGCCGTCCAGTCCGCTCTTGAACACCGAGTAGAGCACCAGGTACGGGTTCGCATCCGGACCGACCGAGCGGACTTCCACTCGCATACTCTTATCGTTACCGATCGGAATACGCACCATGGAACCGCGATCCACTGCCGAAGCCTTGAGCTGGTTCGGAGCTTCGAAGTGAGGATCCAGCCGCCGGTAGGCGTTCACGCTGGCGTTGAGCAATAAGCAAATATCGTTGCCGTGGGTAAGAATGCGGTCCACGAACGACCAGCCTAGTTTGCTGAGCTTTTCTTCGCCTTTCGGGTCCCAGAACAGATTCTTGCCGTCCTTGGTGATGGAGACGTTCGTATGCATGCCGCTGCCGTTTACCCCCACTACCGGCTTAGGCAGGAACGATGCCGTTAATCCCAACTTCGTCGCCACTTCGCGACAGATCAGCTTGTAGAGCTGAATCTGGTCGGCGGCCGAGACCACTTCGCCGTAGCCGTAGTTGATTTCAAACTGCGAGGGTGCCACCTCGGGGTGGTCTTTTTCGTTCTGGAATCCCATGGCGCGCTGCACTTCGGCGGAAATGTCAATGAAAGTGCGCAGCGGGTCGCCGGGCAACGAGTGGTAATAGCCGCCGGTGTTCACATACTCGAACTTGCCAGTCTCGTGGTAGTGCTTCTCCGCGTCCACGCCTTTGAAGAGGAAGCCTTCAATCTCATTGGCCGCGTTCAACGTGTAGCCCTGCTTCTCGTACAACGCATCCGCGTAGCCCTTCAGGACGCCACGGATGTCGGCAGCGTACGGCCCACCCTGCTTCTCGATCACTTCGCCAAATACCATCACCTTGCCCGGCCCAAAAAAGTCTGCCGGAGCCCAATAGAAGGACGCCCAGTCGATGCCCAGGCGCAGGTCGCTTTCTTTCTGCGCGGTAAATCCACGGATCGAGGAACCGTCAAAGGTCAAGTTGTCCCAGCTCTTAACCAGGAATTTCTTGTCATAGTCCAGCATGTGCAACCGTCCCTCGAGGTCGCTGAACAGGACGGTCACCGCCTTGATGCCCTTTTCGTCAGTCAAGTACTTCAACCGCTGTTCCCGGACTACCTCCATGGGAACACGCTTATTGCGTTGTTCTTTGGCTTCCAGGTTTAAGTCTTCCAGTTCGTCGTAGGACAGGGTCAAGAAATCCCGTAGTTCGTTGGACATGTAGCTCCTTGGTGGATAGCCGACGCAGCGGCCCGAATTTAGCGAAGCGATAGACTACGCGCCGCGTCCCCGATTCGCCAATCAAAAGTGCTAATGGGAGATATTAAGCATTTTTATGTGGGTTTTCGTGTGGGCGGACACTCTTGTCCGCCGCTTTTGACTTTGGCGAGTTTGTAGAGCGCGGTTTTCTCCAGTTCGCGCCCTCGAACTGTTCACACGCATCTACTTGAGTATGGAATTTCGACAGCTCGGCCATTCCGGACTCAAGGTTCCCGTTCTCAGCCTCGGTACCGCTACTTTCGGCGGCCGCGGAGAGTTTTTTCAAGCTTGGGGCAATAGCGACGTAAAGGAAGCCACTCGCCTGGTGGATATCTGCCTGGAAGCTGGAGTCAATTTCTTCGACACCGCTGATGTTTATTCCAACGGCGTATCCGAAGAAATCCTGGGCAAGGCGATCGCCGGGCGTCGCAACGCTGTTCTCATCTCCACTAAAGCCACGTTCTCCATGGGAGACGGTCCCAATGATCGGGGCTCATCTCGCTATCATCTGATTCAAGCCTGCGAGGCCAGCCTTCGCCGTCTCAACACCGACTACATCGATGTTTACCATCTGCATGGCTTCGACGCGCAAACTCCCGTCGATGAAACCCTCAAGACCATCGACACATTGGTGGAGAGCGGCAAAGTGCGCTACATCGCCTGCTCCAATTTTTCGGGATGGCATTTGATGAAGTCGTTGGCGGTCTCCGAACGCTACGGATGGTCCCGTTACGCCGCGCATCAGGTTTACTATTCGCTGATAGGGCGCGAATTTGAATGGGAACTAATGCCACTGGGCCTCGACCAGAACGTCGCCACCATGGTTTGGAGTCCTCTGGGATGGGGCCGGCTGACCGGCAAGATCGGGCGTGGCAAGCCGCTGCCGCAAACCAGCCGCCTGCACAAGACCGCTGACCAAGGCCCACCAGTGGCGGATGAATATCTCTATAAAGTCGTGGATGCGCTCGACGAAGTTGCCCGCGAAACTGGCAAGACAGTTCCGCAGATCGCTTTGAACTGGCTTTTGCAACGACCTACCGTGGCGAACGTCATCATCGGCGCCCGCAATGAAGAGCAGTTACGCCAGAACCTTGGAGCCGTGGGATGGAACCTCACTCCCGAACAAGTGGCTCGCCTCGACGCGGCCAGCGATGTGACCCCGGCCTATCCCTATTGGCACCAGCGTCTGTTTGTGAGAAACCCCAAGCCGGTATGAGCGTATAACAGGACTTCCCAATCCCCTAGATGGTGCCGGCAGACTTTTTCAGCTCCACGCTGCCATTCACCGTATCCACCACCAAAGACCGTCCTCCCTTGCCGATGGTGCCGTGGGCATTGTGACCGGCAAAACCGCCGCTGATCGTGATAGGAAAATCTGAACTCATCTGTCCATTCACCGAGCTGAACTTCACATCGGCATTGAGATCGTCGGGCATTTGCAGTTCGATCGAACCATTCACGCTCGCGATTTTGAGCGTCCCCATCCAGGCTGCATCGCCCATCTTGGCCGTGATGGATCCGTTCACGGTGTCAGCCTGGGCCCACGCCGAAGTTGATACGCGGATTGACCCATTGACACTCACCGCATGAACGAAGCGGCCCATATCTTGAGCGGTTACGTCGCCATTGACGGTGACGCCAGAGAAGCGCAGGTTCTTGGGTAGGCGCACGGTGAAGTGAACGCGGGCGT
>ODAK010008164.1_pt1 | contig 10503 bp, 8 predicted proteins | sample 1539591 | NCBI WGS metagenome assembly ODAK01 (sample SAMEA3539303, study PRJEB22396) | soil metagenome | biome: tundra; feature: field; material: soil | place: USA | collected 2010-05 | depth 0.15 m | reverse complement strand
GTCATCAGCAATCCCTCCGGAGACTGCAGCGTGGCCGCGGCGAAATCCTCAGCCTTGTCCCACAGCGCCGTCACGGTCTGCGCTGGCGGCACCACGGCAAAATCCGGATGGCGCGCGACAAAGGCGCGGATCTGCTCGCCGTTTTCCGGTGGCAATACCGAGCAGGTGATATAGGCGATCCGCCCGCCCGGCTTGACCAGCGGTGCCGCGCGATCGAGCACCGCGACCTGATCCTTCAGCCGCACCTCGAGCGCCCCCGGGCGTATCCGCCATTTGGCGTCCGGATTGCGCCGCCAGGTGCCGGTTCCCGTGCACGGCGCATCGATCAGCACCAGATCGGCAGAGGCGTGGATGTCGGTGAGCGTATCGTTCGGTCCCTTCGGCGTCCGCACGTCGCAGTTGTGGACGCCGGCGCGCGACAGCCGCTCGTAGATCGGCGCCAGCTGCCGCTTGTCGTGGTCGGTCGCGATCAGCCGGCCCTTGCCCTGCATCATCGCCGCCAGCGCCAGGGTCTTGCCGCCGGCGCCGGCGCAGAGATCGATCACCTGCTCGCCGGGTTTTGCCGCCGACAACAGGGCCGCCAGCTGCGAGCCCTCGTCCTGCACCTCGATCGCGCCCTTGATGAAATCTTCCTCGGCATGAATGCCGGGATTGCGCGCATCGGCGCCGAGCTCGATGCGCAGGCCGATCGGCGACCACGGCGTCGGATGCGCGCCGAGATGGGCGAGCGAGGGCAGAATCTTCTCGCGCTTGGCCTTCAAGGTGTTGACGCGAAGGTCGAGCGGCGCCCGGCTCGCCATCGCGGCAGCCTCCGCGACGCGGTCATCGCCGAATACCTGCGCCAGATATCCATCCAGCCATTCCGGGTAATCGCCGGCGATGTGCGAAGGCGCATCCCCGGTCGAGCGCTGACCAAGCGCGGCGCGCTCGCCTTCGGTCAGCGGCGCGGGCGCAAAACGGCCGCCGTCACACAATGCGGCGATGGCGTCGACATCCATGCCGCGCTCGACCTTCAGCATGCCCAGCACGCGCGCGCGCGGCGTATCGTCGTCCATGATCCACGCGCTCGATGCACGCCGGCGCAGCACGTCCCAGATCAGGCCGGAGATCGCGGCGCGATCGCCCGAGCCGGCATAGCGATGCGCGGTGCCCCACTCCTTCAGCGCCTTCGCCGCCGGGACGCGTTGGGTGTCGATAGTGTCGATCAGTTCGATGGCGGCCGAGAGCCGGGCAGCGGGTGTCATTCAAGACTTTCAATTCGAGATGGGAGGCGCGCGCTCAGATCAACAGCAGGATCTTCAGCGCGAAGTAGAGCCACATGGCGAACAGCACCAGCACGCCGGCGAACCATGCCAGCGAACGCTGCTGGACGTTGTTCGAGGTCACGAAAATTCCGGCATGGGCGAAACGGGTGACCACGAACACCCACGACAGCAGCACGATCACGAGGTCGGCGTGGCGCAGCGGCAGCGCCAGCGCGATCAGGAGGTAGAACAGGACAGGCAGTTCGAACTGGTTGCTGAAGCAATTGCCGATCTGGGTGGTACGGGTGGGCCAGTTCGGCTGGCCCAATGCGATATCCTTGAGGCCGATTTCCCGGCTGGTGACCGCGCGGGTACGCGCCGAGGCCATCCACAGCAGCAGGGCGAAGGTGAGGCCCACCAGAACGAAGACCGGCAGCAAAACCATTTGAACCGACATCGGAATTCTCCCCGGCCTGAGCGCGAGCCCCCGCTATAGCGACCGCGCTCCCCCCTGACAATAAATCCCCGCCGGCCGCTTTGAACCACATTCCTCGTTCGGGCGACCAACGCGCGATAGTTCCAGTGATTTCAGTCTCGAACAGGCTTCAACGCGACCGGCGAGATACTGCGATGAACCTTACGTCCCCATTCCTGAAGGGCGCGGCCCGTGCGGCCGAACTCCCCGGCGACTCCGTGACCTCGTTTCTCAAAATGGTCGCCGACAGCACCGGTCTCCTGGCCGACGACAGCCCGGACGGCTGGCTCGGCATGCTGATGTCGGGGCTGGCAGGCGTGGCAGCCGCCCTCGCCGTCGCCATCGTTCTGACCGTCTATTTCCGCAGCGGGTATCGCAGCGCGCGCGATATCGTCAGGCACGGCCTCGCCGCCGCGGCCGTGCTCGGGCTTCTCGCCTTCGTGGTCTACGATATGCGGCACGCCGCGCTCGCCTATCTCGGCATCAACCCGACAAAACCCGCGGTCGAATTTGAAATCCGCCTGCCCAAGGCGGCTGTGTCTGCCGCGGCCGACACCCAGGTCGAACTGCACACCGACAGGAACCAGACGCTGGCCCAGGTGCAAGGCGCGCTGGCGTCCGATGACGACGGCCGCAGCGTCATCAGGGGTTCGGTGCCACTGGATTATCGCACCACGGACCGCGTCGTGGTGCTGAATCTGCCGGGGCAGGCCCAGTGCCAGTTCAAGCTGCGGCTCGCGGCAAGTCCCAGTCACTCCGATCAGTTCGGCCCCTGGCATCTGGCCGATCGCGTCGCCTCTGCGAGCAAGGGCGAAGAAACCCGCGCCGAGCAGAACGACGCTTTTGCCATTCGCTACCGCGTGCTCTAGCCATCAACGTCATGCCCCGCCACCGGGTCTCGCCTTCGGGCGAGCCCGATGACAGGCTCCAGCGGGGTATCCAGTACGCCGCACCCTCTCGACTCCGTCACAACCGCTCTGGAATACTGGATCATCCGCTTTCGCGGATGATGACAACGATGGATGACGTCAGAGATTCGTCACCATTCCGACGTCCGCAAAATGTACAATCGGGTGGAAGGAATATTGCATGCCCGAATTTCGCCTGACCCAGATTTCCGATCCCCATCTCGCCCGCCGGCTGTCGAAACTGACCGACAACTTTCATCGGGTGAGCGAATACATCGACGCCAGGCGCCCCGATCTCGTCATCAACAGCGGCGACCTCGCATTCGACGGCCCGACCAATCGGGACGATCTCGAATTTGCCAGGACGCTGCACGCAGCGCTTCCGGTTCCCTGCCGTTACCTGCCCGGCAATCATGACATCGGCGACAACCCGACCAGGGTTGGTCCGCCTCCGTCTCAGCCGGTCACGGAACAGGACCAACAGGCTTTTCTCTCGATTTTCGGTGAAGACCGCTGGCGTTTCGACGCCGCCGGCTGGTGTTTCATCGGCCTCAATTCGCTTGTCATGAACACCGGGCTTCCAAGCGAGGCCGAGCAGTTCGACTGGCTCGCTTCGCAGCTCTCTACTACCGGCGGCAAGCCGGTGGCGCTGTTCCTGCACAAGCCGCTCTTTCTGAATTCGCCCGGCGACCCCGAACTCGCAGCCACATCGATACGCTACGTTCCGATGCCGGCGCGGAGCCGCCTGGTGGAGATGCTGGGCGCCGTCGATCTGCGGCTGGTCGCCAGCGGTCACGTGCACCAGCGCCGGGATTTTACTTATCGCCATATCCGTCACGTCTGGGCGCCGTCCGCCGGCTTCATCATTTCCGATGCGAAGCAGGAAGTGATCGGCGTCAAAGAGGTCGGGCTGGTGGAATATCGCTTCCAGCCCGACGGCTTCGAGGTGCTTCACGTCCGAGCGCCGGGCCAGATCGACGTCGGTCTGGATTCGCTGATCGGCGAAGCTGCGACGAGCTAGGCCTGCCGAGAAATCGAACTGGATCGCGGCAAAGCCTGTCAATTTTTAAGAAGGGGCCGATCTACGATTTACAGGGGTGTCTCGCGGACCTGAAAGACGGTACCACACGGCGGAGTCCACGCATATCGACGCCATCTGTCGTCTTCATCCGCTTCACGCTCCGAAACGGAATATCCAGTCCAGACCGAGGCCTTACGCCCACCGAAGAGAAAGATGCCCTTGTTCTCACTGGTGGCCGGCTCTCTGTAGATCACGTAAATGCTGGTTTGCCTGTCGATGCTGATGCTCTTTTTCAGATCTTCCCTGAGCTTGTCAGGTATCGATCCTTCGCATTGATAAGTCAGGACAGCTACTGACTCTCCGCATTCCTCCGCATCATGAGCGTCTAACCAAGAATAAAGACCCTTGTAGTCCCCACCGACACCCAGATCGAATGTAATCCACAAAGTGTTGGTGGTCATAAGAGCTTACTCACTATCCATTTCTTCAAGAGCCGATGAAAACTGACGTTCCGCCCGGCAAGCCAGTTCCTGGTCGCCGCATCAGACTCGCTTCTCTTCGTTCGCCGCCCGCAAATCAAGCCTGATGCAATCTAGCACACTCCAGAGCAAAGGCGAGGGCGGGCCCCGCCGGGCCATCAGGGGACCTGACGGCCTCAGATCGCGGTGTCCGCTCCCAAAACCGGAACGTGCCGGATATCGGTTCCGTTCCATAGGCGGAGATCGAACTGCCCCGGCAGCAACGCCGCCGGTAACTTTTTAGCTTGCGGCGCACAAAGCGGATTTCGGCGCGGTAATGCCGCCGGCCAAGGCCGTCGCGGGTGCGGTGGTCGTGCGGGAGCGCAGGCCAAGGTAGCGGACCTGCCCGGCCCGCAGGTCCAGGGAAATCGCTCAATGGGACGGAACCCGGGACGCCAACCCCTTCATGGAATTGTACAAAAGCTCGGGCTATGCTCTCATCTGCAAGTCACATTGGCGATCTTGCCGCTGAAGGGTCTGGGCATGCAGTGCTCGCGATGCGATAGCGAAAACAAGGACGGCAACGACTATTGCGAAAGCTGCGGCACGCTTCTCGGAATCAAGTGTGACGTCTGCAGTCACATCAACGGAGCAACCAGCCGCTTCTGCGGACAATGCGGTGCCGCGCTGGTGTCGGCCGCGGCAAACCACGATCCAACATCGCAACGCATCCTCCGGTCGCTAAGCACGAAAGGCGGGGAACGCAAACACCTCACCATACTCTTCGCCGACATCCGAAATTCGACGAGCCTGATCGACAGCCTGGGTGATCCCGAGCTGGGCATGCGCCGTCTCGAGCCCGTGCTCAATCTCATGAAGGACGCCGTTCATCGCTACGACGGTATCGTCAACAAGATACAGGGCGATGGCGTCATGGCGTTGTTCGGCGCGCCGCGACCTCATGAGGATCATGCCGTCCGTGGCTGCCTCGCGGCTCTGGCGATGCAGGACGCGGTCGCGAGGCTTGCGGACCCGGGTCTGCAGATCCGCGTCGGCATCCATACCGGTGAAGTCGTCGTGCAGACGATCGAAAACAGCATCTACCAGACCTACGACGCCGCGGGTGCGAACGTACACCTCGCAAATCGACTGGAGCAGTTGGCGGACGAAGGTTGCATCCTCATCACCAAGGATACCTATGCCGGCGCCAAGCAGTTCGTGGAGGTCGTGCCGCTCGGGATGCAGGCCATTCGTGGTATCGCGGCGCCGGTAGAACTGTTCAGGCTGACGAAGCTGCTGAATGCTCCGGCCAGCGATGTTTTCCGCAGCGGCAGGCGCCTGACTTCCCTGATCGGACGGAGCGGCCAATTCGCCGCCCTCGAAGCCGAACTCGCACATACCGTCAAGGGCAATGGACGGGTGGTCGGCGTTGTCGGAGAAGCCGGGATCGGCAAGAGCCGGCTCTGCTTCGAATTCACGGAAAACTGCCGCCGGCAAGGCATTCGCGTCTATGAAGGACGCGTCTTGGCCCATGCGCGAGCCACGCCGTTCCAGCCGGTGCTTGAGCTGCTGCGCGATATCTTCGATATCAGGTCCAAGGACTCCGTCGAGGAGGCGCGCCGCCGCGTCATCGAGCGGTCCGCGGCACTCTCGTCATCCGAGCAGCAGCAGCAGCAGCTCCTGCTGGAATTTCTGGGCCTTGGGGACCCTGAGCACCCGGCACCCAAGCTTGATTCCAGGGTGCTGAAAATGCAACTCCTCGATCTGGTCAAGACGCTGGTGCGTTCGGGCTCTCGCGACGCGGCTACCGTCGTTGTTATCGAGGATCTGCACTGGATCGACGCGGCCAGCGAAGAATTCGTCGAAGCGCTAGCGGACGCGATCGTCGACAGCATGACGCTCCTGCTGGTCAATTTCAGGCCGGGCTTTGCCGCGGCCTTCATGCAGCGCCCGCATTACCGCCAGATCGTCATGCCTCCCCTCGCCGCGGAGCAGGCCCGCCTGTTGCTGCGGCAGCATTTTGGCGACGATCCTTCGCTCGCCCTGCTGAGCCGGGATATCATCGAGCGCGCCCAAGGCAACCCGTTCTTTCTCGAAGAGCTCGTCAATGCGGTTATCGAACGCGGCGATTTCGAAGGCGAGAGAGGTGCATACCGATTGAAACACGGAATCGACACGCTTCCCTTGCCTACGACGGTGCAGGCCGTCGTTGCGGCACGCATCGACCATCTCGAGGAAACCGCGAAACAGGTTCTCGAGACGGCCTCTGTGATCGGCCGGATGGTCTCGCTGTCAGTGCTGCAACGCGTCGCGGCTCTGCCTAACGACGAATTGTCCGAAGCGATATCGCAGCTCAGGCAGGCGGAATTGCTTTACGATTTTCCGCCCTACGACCAGGGGGTTCTCGCCTTTCGTCATCCGCTGATCCAGGAAGTGGCTTACGAGACCCAACTCCGGTCCCGGCGCACCAAGTTGCACGCGGCGGTCGCCAACGCCATCGAATGCTTCGATTGGGGCAATCTCGACGAATTCGCCGGCCTGCTCGCTTTCCATTATGAGGCCGCCGGTCAGGTTCTCGAGGCCGTCACTCACCTGCAACGCGCCGCCAGATGGATCGGCAGGACGAATTCCGCCGAAGCCCTCAAGAGCTGGAAAAAAGTTCGAGCGCTGCTGCAGGACCTGCCTCATTCCGAGCACAACGACCGGCAGCGCGCCCTTGCGAGTGGTCAGATCCTGAACTTCGGCTGGCAGGAGGGCGTGTCGGCCGATGAAATGAAGCCCTATGCGGAGGAAGCGCTCAGATATGCGCGCTCCTCGGACAAGATGCACGAACCGATATTGCTTGGCGCGTACGGTCGTATCCTGGCGGCGACCGCGGCGGCGGACGACTACGTCAACCTGGTCGAAGACGCCGTGAAGCTCACCTCCAGCGAAGGCGACGTCGGCCGCTTTGCGACGATCAACGGCATGCTCAGCCAGGCGTACTTCATGTCCGGCCGGCTGAACGAAGCCTTGAATGCCGGGGCTGTGGCACTTGCCGCCATTGCCGAGCAAGGTGGATTTGAAACCAACGTTACTCTGGGCTTGAACGCCAACCAAATTCTGGGGTTTGACATCGAACAATGGATCAAGGGTCTTCGGACAAGAATCCTGGTTCGGCTTGGCCGTTTTGACGAAGCCAGGGAACGGCTCGCTGAAGTGTTGCAGCCTTCCCTTGAGGGCGTCGCTCCCGTCGTTCAATTCATTCCGCATTTCGCGTCGGTTGAAATGGCCTGGGGAACAGGCGACCCGCACCTGGCTCGCCGGCATGCCGCGAGAGTAGCTGAACTGGCTGAGCAATCCGCGATGCCGTATTTGCGTGTTGCTTCGATCGTATGCGCTGGACTGGCCGACGGCACCGCGGGCGATTTCGCCGCGGGCGCGCGTCATCTGCGCGAGGCGATCGATTTCGCCCATCGTGCCAGGGCCGGACTCGAATTCGAAGCACGGATGCTGGCTGATTTCGCGGACATGCTTTATCGCGCGGGCGACCTCGATGCTGCTTTGGTGGCGAGCAACGAGGCTATCGATGTCGCCAGGCGGCGAACCGATCGGCTTGCCGAGTGTCACGCCTCGGCGGTACGGGGCTTGACGATTGTCGCCACCGGAGACGTCGCGGACGATGGGGAGAGCAACCAGCTGCTTGAGCATGCCGAGCGATTGTTGAGTGTATCCGGCGCGGCTTTCTTTCTGCCCCAGCTGGCTCAGCTTCGATCGCACCTTGAACGGCGCGTTTGAGCAGTGCAGAATGCACTGCGTTTTAATTACCTACTGTCAAACTCGGGAGAGCTATTATGGGCGCTATGATTAAGGACAGCACGACGCTGGACATCGTCGTTCAGTTGAACAAGCGATTTGACGCCGACTCGATCGGCGAAATGGTTGCACTGCAAAAGGAATTCAAGATCTTCTCGGCCAGTCACGACCTGAAGCAATCCTTTGCGCTGCTCGGCATCGTCCCGGCGGACTGGTCGGAGCGCAAGCGCTGGTACAAGTTCCTGGACCATCTCAAGACCTACCCGTCCGACCTCAAGGAGGTCAACGGGCACGACCGCGTGGTCAAGGCATTCAAGGACGCGCTGGGGGCTGCGCGCGCGATGCCGGTATCGATCGTCTGCCATGCGGCGAAGGACAACCCTAACGTGACCGTGTCACAGGGACGCCCGGTCATCTTCACCACGGACACCCACGTGCTTGTTTCCATCCCGACCACGCCGGGACGCGAGGCCCGGCAGCAGGCCGCGGACATGGCGAAGGAGCGGCGTGCGGCGAAAACCAAGAAATGAGTCTGTTGCGGGAAGGCGACGGCACAAGTGCGATGCTTGGCGGTAGCGTTCCGGAGAATGTGTATTCCGACGTCGAGGCCTATTACAGCGCGCGTGTCGCCAAGCACGGTGCCACGCCGCTCGGGGTGGACTGGTCGTGCCAGGCCACCCAAAGCCTTCGCTTTGTCCAACTCCTGAAGATTTGCGATTTCTCGGCGCCTTTCGCACTGAACGACGTCGGCTGCGGCTACGGCGCGCTCGCCGCGTTCCTTGCCGAGCGTTATCCCGACTCCAGGGTCGACTATCTGGGCGTGGACCTCTCTCTCGCCATGGTTCGCCGGGCGCGCCGACGTTTTTCACGTACGGATTGCCGTTTCGTGGTCGCAAACTCCAGTCCGCGGATCGCGGACTATTCCGTCGCAAGCGGGATCATGAACGTCAGTTGCGGCCATTCCCGCGCGAATTGGGAGAGTTTCGTTGCCGCGACCTTGCGGGAGATGCGACGCACCAGCGGCGTTGGTTTCGCCGTCAACTTCATGACCGAAGCGGCGCGCCCCGACATATCGGAGGACCCGCTGGCGACCGTGCTCTATCGCACCGCTCCGCAACCCTGGATCCGTTTTTGCGAAGCTGAGCTTGGCTGTTCCGTCGAAACCATCGACGGCTACGGGATGAAGGAGTTCACGCTGCTCGTCCGCTGCAACCAGATCGCCGCGGCCCGAGATTAACGTCGTCGGTCGCGCGACGCCTTAAGGACTTATCCGTGCCTTCCGTGGCCTCCAACCACAAACCCGATCGCGAAACCGCAGCCCTGAACCGGGCGGTGGCCACGCTGATATTCGCGCCAGAGCACGCCAACGATGCCAGGCTGAACGAGGCCTGCGCCGTGCTGCGGCGGATGTCGCCGGTGCACCCGGTCAATATTGCGGGCGTTCGACCGTTTTGGGCCATCACCCGCCACGCCGACATCGTGTCGGTCGAGCTTCGAAACCGGGAGTTTGCGGCGGGGCCACGTACCTATCTGGCCAGCGAGATTGCAGAGGCGTCCTTCCGGCAAATCACCGGAAAGCCGCAGGTGGTTCGCGGGCTCACCGAAATGGACGAACCCGACCACGCCGCTTATCGCGCGATCATCCAGCCGCTGTTCACCCCCGCCGCGCTTCGATCGCTGGAGGACTGGCTGAGCCGCTGGGCCGCCGAGATGGTGGACCGGATCGAAGCGCGCGGTGGCGTCTGCGATTTCGCCGCTGATGTCGCAGCACCATTCACGTTTCGCGCCATCGCGCGCATCGTCGGGTTGCCGGATTCGGATGATGCGCAGTTGCTCCGGCTGGCGCAGGGATTTGTCGGTGCTGAGGACCCCGGCCGACGGATGGCTGAAATGCCGACCGAGGCCCTGCGCACCGCCATGGTCGGCCTGCGCGACTATTTCGAGGCTGTTGCCCTCGACCGTCGGGCCAAACCTCGCGAGGACGCCGCCAGCCTGATCGCCAACGCGACCGTGCGGGACAAACCCATCCCGCACTATGAAATGATCTCCTACTTCATCCTGATGATGGTCGCGGGACATGACACCACTGCGCTCGCCATGTCAGGCGGATTGCACGCGCTCCTCGCATATCCAGACCAGCTCACGCAGCTACGCCGCGAGCCGGCGCTCCTGGACACCGCCATTGACGAGATGGTGCGCTGGACCTCGCCGGTTCGCCATTTCATGCGCACGGCGGTGCAGGATACCGAGCTCGGCGGCAAGCGGATCCGCGCCGGCGATTCGCTCGCGCTGTTTTTCAATTCAGGCAACCGGGACGAATCCGTATTCACGGACGCCGGCGCGTTCCGCGTCGACCGCTCGCCCAATCCTCATATCGCCTTCGGCCGCGGTCCGCATTTCTGCATCGGACATCAATTGGCGCGCATGGAAATGCGCGCACTTTTCTCTGAACTGTTGCGCAGAACGGAACGTATCGAGTTGATCGGCCGGGCGCGCCGCGCCCATTCCACATTCATGAGCGGAGTGACATCACTTCTGGTCCGCTGCACGTTTCGCCAGCGATAGATCGCCTGCCCCCACCGCCTGACATCCAAGCGCCGGG
>ODAK010008163.1_pt1 | contig 10503 bp, 6 predicted proteins | sample 1539591 | NCBI WGS metagenome assembly ODAK01 (sample SAMEA3539303, study PRJEB22396) | soil metagenome | biome: tundra; feature: field; material: soil | place: USA | collected 2010-05 | depth 0.15 m | reverse complement strand
CAGAATGAGAGACTGTGGCGCGCGTTGTTACTTACGCTCTGCGTCCTCGTCTTTATGTTTGCGTTACATGCGAAGACTGCCGTTTACAACGGCGGTGCGCCGGCAAAGGCAACTCCGTCCACCGCTTCCAAGCTATGGCTCAACGGACAAAAGATGGAAGTCCCCTCGGTTGATTCAAGCGGTGGCATGCTGTTCTGGATGGCCGTGCTGTGCCTGATCGGGCTGTATCTTCATCGAGAGCTCCGAGTTCAGGGCACATTTATCCCTCCGGCCCCCAGGAACCTTCCCCTGCGACACCTCCGTCGTTTTCTCCGTCCTCCGCCCGTTCAAGCTTAATTCTCCTCTCATTTTTTGTCTCTCGTTTTCGGTTGTCCTCATCCGCTAAACAGTTCACGGTGAGCGGTGTCTGGCCCAGCCAAACCGCCCAGTTGAAAAGAGGAAGTTCATGCAAGTTCGCCGTTGGCACAAATTCCTTGTGTTAGGCCTTGTGGTTGTCTGTCTCCTGGTTGCCGCTCTCCTCGCGAGGCGAGCGCGCGCAGGCTCCCCGGCCGGCAACAGCACGAGGGGGACAAGAGCCGATAACGACCATACGCCGTACGTCGCTGTTGCCCCCGTGAAGCGCGAGACAATTGCCACTTCGCTTTCTATTGCGGGCCAGTTCATCCCGTACCAGAATGTCGAGTTGCACGCCAAGGTGGCTGGGTACATCCGCAACATCTACGTTGACATCGGCGATCGCGTCCACACCGGACAGGTATTGGCCGTTCTGGAAATTCCGGAACTGGTCGCCGAGGTCGATGAGGCGAAGGCCGCGGTCCACCACGCGGAAGAAGAGATCCAGCGGGCGCATAGCGACGTCGCACGCGCGCAAGCCGACAACGTGGCCTTGCACTCCAACGCGGAGCGCCTGGTCAATACCGACAAGGTACGGCCCGGGCTTATTGCCCAACAGGAGCTCGACGATGCTACCTCGAAAGATCGGGCTTCCCAGGCCCAAGTCGAAGCCGCCAAGTCGGCGCTGGCAGCAGCGCAGCAGCAATTGGAGGTCGCGCGCGCCAATCAGCAGCACTACTCTGCCCTGTTCGACTACGCCAGGATCACGGCGCCCTACGATGGCGTGGTGACTTGGCGGTTCTCGGATACCGGCTCCCTGGTGCAGGCCGGAACTTCGAACACCAGCGGATTGCCTGTGGTGACGATCGCTCAAATCAACGTTCTGCGGTTGCGCATACCGGTGCCTGAATCGCTGGCGTCGAAAGTCAGAATTGGCGATTCCGCCGATGTGAACGTGCAGGCGACCGGCGAACATTTCACCGGCAAAGTTGCCCGCTTTACCGACTCTCTCGATATGTCGACTCGAACCATGCAGGTCGAGATCGATGTTCCCAATCCTACCTATCACCTGCAACCGGGAATGTATGCGAATGTCACGCTGAGCGCTAACAGCCGTCCCAACGCTCTCACCGTCCCCATCCAAGCCATCCAGCGCAGCGAGACCAAGAAGACGACCGTGCTGATAGTGGATCCGCATAATCGGGTCCAGTCTCGCGAGGTGCAGGTGGGGGTGGAAAGCTCCAATAACGTGGAAATCCTAGATGGACTCACGGAGGGGGAGAGAGTGATCGTCGGCAATCTGGGCAGCTATCAACCGGGCGAATTGGTAAAGCCCAAGCAGGGTGCCTTCACGGATGCATCCGGCAGGTCGGGTGCGGAGTAACCGGAAATGTCCAGTTTCGCCATCAAGCATCCGTTCTTCATTCTGATGCTCTGCCTGATCGTGGTCGTTGTCGGGGTAACCACGGTGGCGCGCATGCCGGTTGATCTGTTTCCACAAATCAAGATCCCGGTCGTCGTGGTAGCCACGTTCTACAGCGGCATGCCCCCACAGCAGATTGAGGGCGACATAACTGACACCTTCGAACGCTTCTTTACCCTGGGCAGCAACATCGACCACATCGAGTCGCGATCGCTAACTGGCGTGAGCCTGATCAAGGTTTACTTCCAACCGGGCACCGACCCGGATGCAGCGGTCAGTGAAATTGCCAACCTGGCGATGGCTGACTTGCGAAGGTTGCCGCAGGGGACGCTGCCTCCCGTGGTGCTGAAATTTGACGCCTCCAGCATGCCGGTTTGTCTCGTGACCTTGAAAGGCAAGGGCCTGACGGAAACCGAGTTGCACGACCAGGGGCAGTTCAACGTCCGGAACCAGATTGCCAACGTGCCCGGCGCTTCCGTTCCTCAACCGTACGGAGGGAAGTACCGGCAGATCCAGTTCTACATCGATCCCGTTAAGCTGCAAGCCACCCAACTGAGCCCCATGGATGTTGTGCGCGTTGTGAACCAGGCCAACACCATACTGCCGGCGGGCGACCTTCGCGTAGGGCCGCGTGACTACAACATTTACAGCAACAGTCAGCTACCCACAGTCAATGACATGAACGAGGTCCCCATCAAGGCAATCGGCAACCGGGTGCTGCGCTTTGGAGACATCGGACATGCGGAAGACTCCTCCGCAATTCAGTACAACGTAGTGCGCGTGGACGGCCAGAAGTCAGTTTACCTGCCGATTCTGAAGCAGGGTGGTAACAGCAATACCATCGAGATCGTCGATGGGGTGCGCGATCGGGTCGAGCACCTGCGCGACACTCCCAAGACCCTGATCGCGAACGTGGTGTTCGATCAGTCGCAGTACGTGAAGTTGGCGATCGCCAATGTGCTACGGGAGGGCAGCATTGGCCTGTTCCTGACCGCGGTGATGATCCTGGTGTTCCTGGGATCTCTGCGCGGAACCATTTCGGTGCTGCTGTCGATCCCGATCTCGTGCTTGGCGGCGTTCCTGTTGCTGAATGCCATGGGCAGTACGATCAACACCATTGTTCTGGGCGGCCTTGCTCTTGTGCTCTCGCGGTTGATTGACAACTCCGTGGTCGTGCTGGAGAACATATTTCGCCACCTGGAGGCGGGGGAGGATGCGCTTACCGCCGCCGAGGAAGGCGGCCGTGAAGTTGCGCTGGCGGTCCTCGCCGCCACCATCACCACGGCGATTGTGTTCTTCCCTGTCGTTTTCCTCTCCGGGGTCAGCAAATATCTGTTCACGGCTTTGGCTCTGGGTGTGGTGCTGGCGTTGGCGGCGTCCTATCTGGTGGCGATGTCGGTTGTCCCATTGTTCTGCTCGAAGTTCATCAAGTCAGAACACGGCGACGAATCCCATGGCGAACATGAAAGCGGTCTATTGGAGCGGCTGCTGGGACCGTTCAATCGGGGATATGAGTACATCCTCACCAAGTACGACGAGTCGATTGAGAAGGCCTTGAAGCAACCAAAGATGACGGTTGCCGTCATCATGGGGGTCTTCGTGCTTAGCCTCGCGCTCTCGCCATTCCTAGGGGTTGCTTTTTTCCCGCGCACCGATCCAGGACAGTTTGTCATCAACGTGAAGGCGCCCAGCGGCACCCGCATCGAGTTGACCAACGACTATATCGCGAGGGTGGAAGACGATATCCGGCAGGTTGTCGACAAAGACGATCTGGGGATGATCGTCTCCAACATCGGAGTGAATGCCGATCTCTCGGCAATCTATACCACCAACTCGGCCATGCACACAGCCTTCGTTCAGGTGCAACTGAAAGAGGAGCACAAGGTCAGCACGTTCGACTACATCGATCGTGTCAGGCGGAAGCTCAACTCCGACTTGCCCGAGGTGTCGACTTTCTTCCAGACCGGGGGCCTGGTCGATTCCATCGTGAACCAGGGAATGCCGGCCCCGATCGACATCCAAGTCACCGGCAACAACCAACACGCTGCTTATGAAGTCGCCAGCCAGATGGCGCAACAACTGCGCCAATTAAACGACGTGAGCGATGTGCTGATTCCGCAGGACCTGGATTATCCCGGCATTCAACTCAATGTCAATCGTGAAATGGCGGCGCGCCTGGGGTTGACCGCCAGCGGTGTGGTGGAGAACGTGATCACCGCGCTCACTTCGAATGGCATGATCGCGCCGGGCTACTGGATCGATCCGCGCAGCGGCAATAACTATTTCCTCACGGTGCAATATACCCCGCGGCAGATCGCCGACATGACGATGGAAGATTTTAAGCAGATCCCGCTGCACGCGAAGAACAATCCCAATCCCACCATGCTGGAGAACGTCGCGGACGTGAAGATGATCAACACCCCGACCGAGGTCGATCACTATCAACTGTTCCGCATCATCGATGTCTACGTGTCGCCCAAAGGTGAAGACCTGGGTAGGCTTCTGAAGAAAGTCCAGCGCGTCATCAAAGACACCCCGCTGCCGCCCAACACACGCGTCGAATTGCGCGGCTCGGTGGTTTCGATGAACGATTCGTTCAAGAGTTTCGCCATCGGTTTGTCTCTGTCCGTCGTACTGGTCTACTTGATTCTGATGGCGCAGTTCGCTTCGTTCAGCGATCCCTTCATCATCCTGCTCGCCGTTCCGCCGGGGTTTACTGGGGTGATTCTGTTCCTGCTGATGACCCACACCACCATCAACATCATGTCGCTGATGGGAGTGATGATGATGATCGGCATCGTTGTTTCGGATTCCATCCTCATTGTCGAATTTACCCGCGAGTTGCGGCGACGCGGACAGTCTTTGCAGGAGGCGATCAAGAATGCCTGCCACGTGAGGTTGCGACCCATCATGATGACGACCTTTGCCACGCTGCTCGGATTGATTCCCCTGGCGCTGGCACTGGAAGCGGGAAGCGAGCAGTACGCGCCGCTGGCGCGCGCCATTATCGGCGGCCTGATGCTCTCGTTTGTAGTGACCCTGTTTCTGGTGCCTGCAGCATATTTCCTCATGCACCGCAAGGAGGAAGAGGGTCAGCAGGAGGTGCGCCCGTGAGCAGGACTGTTCGCGAGGATTTGTTTTCGCTCTTGGTTGGCGACGGCGGCCGGCCTCGTCATCCAGATATGGAGCTGTTCTATGTCTAGTTTCGCTATCAAGTATCCGTTCTTCATTCTCATGTTGTGCCTGGCGATTGTCGTCGTGGGCGTGACCACCGTGGCCCGCATGCCAGTGGATTTGTTTCCGGAGATCCAGATCCCCGTGGTGGTGGTGGCCACGTTCTACAGCGGCATGCCGCCGCAGCAAATTGAGGCCGACATCACCGATACGTTCGAGCGCTTCTTCACTCTGGGCAGCAACATCGACCACATCGAGTCACGGTCCCTTACCGGCGTCAGCTTGATCAAGGTTTACTTCCAGCCTGGTACCGATCCCGACGCGGCAGTCAGTGAAATCGCCAATCTGGCGATGGCTGACTTGCGAAGGTTGCCGCAAGGAACACTGCCTCCCGTGGTGCTGAAGTTCGATGCCTCCAGTCTGCCCGTGTGCCTGGTCACGCTGAAAGGACAGGGACTCAACGAGACCCAACTGCACGATGAGGGACAGTTCAATGTCCGCAACCAAATCGCCAATGTGCCGGGCGCATCGGTTCCACAGCCGTTCGGTGGAAAGTACCGCCAGATCCAGTTCTACATCGATCCGGTAAAGCTGGAAGCGGCCCAAATGAGCCCCATGGATGTGGTGCAGATCGTCAATGACGCCAACAAAATTCTGCCCGCCGGCGATGTTCGCATCGGTCCCCGCGACTACAACATTTACAGCAACAGCCAACTGCCCAACGTGGCAGAGATGAACGATGTTCCGCTCAAGGCGATCGGTAACGGCGTCCTGCGCTTTGCCGACGTCGGCCACGCCGAAGACTCCTCTGCTATCCAGTACAACATCGTGCGCGTGGATGGACAGAAGTCGGTGTACCTGCCCATCCTGAAGCAGGGCGGTAACAGCAACACCATTCAGATCGTCAACGGCGTACGCGATCGCATCAAAAACCTGCTTGACGTACCCAACTCGCTAGTCGCCACTGTTGTCTTCGACCAATCGCAGTATGTGAAGACCGCGGTCGCCAACGTGCTTCGCGAAGGCGGCATAGGACTCGTGCTTACGGCAGTCATGATCCTGGTGTTCCTGGGATCTCTGCGCGGGACCATCTCGGTACTGTTGTCCATCCCGATCTCGTGTCTGGCTGCCTTTCTGTTGTTAAACGCCACCGGCAGCACCATTAACACGATGGTTCTGGGCGGACTCGCCCTCGTCCTCTCCCGCTTGATCGACAACTCGGTCGTGGTGCTGGAAAACATCTTCCGCCACCTGGAAGACGGAGAAGACGCGGTCACAGCGGCGGAACGTGGCGGCCAGGAAGTTCAGCTTGCCGTGCTCGCCGCGACCTTCACCACCGCGATCGTATTTTTCCCGGTTGTGTTCCTGTATGGCGTCAGCCGGTATCTGTTCATGGCCCTGGCGCTCGGTGTAGTTCTTGCTCTGGCTGCCTCTTACCTGGTTGCGATGACGCTGGTGCCCCTATTCTGCGCTCGCTTCATCAAGACCGCGCATGGCAAAGGTGGTCATCACGAGACAAAGTCACTCTTCGGGCGGGTCGTTTCGGGCTTCAACCACAAATATGACCAGATGCTGATCAGGTACGACCGGGCGGTCGGAAAGGCGCTGGCTCGCCCGGTTGCCACCATCGTAATCATCATGGCGACTTTCGTCGTCAGCCTGGCGCTGTATCCGCTGCTGGGAGTCGCTTTTTTCCCACGCACGGATCCGGGACAGTTTGTCATCAACGTCAAAGCCCCTACGGGCTCGCGCCTGGAATTTACAGACCGGTACGTGGCACGCGTGGAGGACGACATTCGAGGCGTAATCGGCAAAGATGATTTGCAGATGATTGTGTCCAACATCGGGCTGACCCCCGATCTGTCCTCCATCTACACCAGCAATTCCGGACAGCACACGGCTTTTGTACAGGTGAGTCTCGCCCAGGATCACAAGCTGAGCACCTTCGAATATATGAATCGGGTGCGGCAGAAGCTGGCCTCCGATCTGCCCGAGGTCTCCACCTATTTTCAGACCGGCGGCCTGGTGGATTCGGTCGTCAATCAGGGCATGCCTGCGCCCATCGACATCCAGGTGAGCGGAAACGACCAGCAGGCCGCGTACCAAGTGGCAAGCGAGATGGCCCAGAAGCTGCGATCCATGAATGACGTCAGCGATGTGCTCATTCCGCAGGACCTCGACTATCCCGGCCTGGAGCTTAACGTGCGCCGCGAAATGGCGGCACGCCTGGGGCTCACAGCCAGCGACGTGGTGGACAACGTAGTAACCGCTCTTACCTCCAACGGCATGATTGCTCCCAGTTACTGGGTGGATCCCCACAACGGAAACAACTATTTCCTTACCGTGCAGTACACCAATCAGCAGATTGGTTCGATGACGATGGAAGACTTCAAACAGATCCCACTCCACGCTGCCGACAACGTCAACCCAACCATGTTGGAAAACGTGGCCGATATCAGGATGATCAACACTCCGACGGAAGTCGATCATTATCAGCTCTTCCGAGTGATCGACGTTTATGTTTCCCCGAAAGGCGAGGACCTGGGAGCGCTGTCCAGCGAAGTCAATAAGCTGATCAAGGACACGAAGCTCCCCCCCAATACAAGAATTGAAGTGCGCGGCTCCGTAGTGTCGATGCACCAGTCGTTCTTGAGTTTTGGCCTCGGACTGGTACTTGCCATCGTTCTGGTTTACCTCGTACTCATGGCCCAGTTCGCGTCGTTCGTTGATCCGTTCATCATTCTGCTCGCCATCCCTTCGGGTATCACCGGTGTAATCATCTTTCTGCTCATCACGCATACGACGTTGAATGTCATGTCGCTCATGGGCCTGATCATGATGACCGGGATTGTGGTCTCGAACAGCATTCTTATCGTGGACGTCACCCGCAACTACCGGAAATCCGGAATGCCCATCGGCGAAGCGGTGGCCTTGGCGTGCCGGGTTCGCTTGCGGCCGATCCTGATGACCTCACTCGCCACCATTCTCGGACTGATTCCGATGGCACTCGCCTTGGAAGCTGGCAGCGAACAATACGCGCCCCTGGCGCGGGCCATTATTGGCGGCCTTTTGGTTTCCGTCATTGTCACTGTCTTCCTGGTGCCCGCTGCTTATCTGGTAATCCACCGCAAGGAAGAGCAACAGCCTAGACAGGAGGTGCAAGCTTGAGACGCAAGGCCCTTCAGCTTGTAGTGTTCGTCGTATTGGCCATGACTACGCTCGCGGCACAGACAGCCTCTGCGCCGTTGCAGCCCGCTGCGCCTTACCCGCAGACCGGATCTTCTCCCCCTTTAGCGCCGCCAAACCAATCGCCGCCGCTGGGCCAGCCTCAGGCACAATTGCCCAACACCGGTGCGCCGCAGCGCTTGACGGTGCAGGATGCCGAGGTGCTGGCGCTGAAAAACAATCCCCAGATCTCGGTATACCGCTTGCTTTCTCTAGCGTCCAATCAGGTAACCCGCGAACAGAAGGCTGCCTATTACCCAAATGTTTATGGAAGTTTGACGGCGGTTGAGCCGCATACGGGCTCACGGATAGCGGCCGGTAATCTGAATAACCCGATTGTGTACGAGCGCGCCGCCGGCGGGCTCACACTGTCGCAGATGATTACCGACTTCGGACGCACCAACAATCTGGTTGCGACAGCCGCACTCCGCGCCAAGGCCGCTGATATGAACGCCTTGGCAACCGCCGACCAGATCAAGTTGGCTGTCGATGAAGCTTTTTACAACGCGCTGCAAACTTTCGCGCTGCAGAGAGTCGCGGAGCAAACCGTCAGCGCGCGGCAATTGGTGGCGGACCAGATCACCACCCTCTATCAGAACAAGCTCCGCTCGCAGCTCGACGTCAGCTTTGCCAACGCCAACCTGGCGCAATCGAAACTGCTACTGCTAGACTCGCAGAACAACTATCAGGCGGCGCTCTCGACACTGTCCCAGGTCCTGGGCTTTTCCGCCCAACTGCAGTTCGACCTGGTCGACACCCAGACCGAATTGAAGCCGCCGCCCGACGCGGTCAGCCAACTGGAGGATGAGGCCCTTAGTAATCGGCCGGAAATTGCCTCGCAGAACTACCAATACCGAGCCTCTCAGCATTTCCAAAAAGCCGAACGGGACCTCCTGTTCCCCGATGTCGAGGCCCTGGGCGTCGTCGGCCGCACCCCCTACAGCAACACCCTTGCCGGAGTATCTCCCTTCACCTCTTGGTACGGTGCGGTCGGAGTCAACGTTAACATTCCCATCTTCAACGGCTTTCTCTATCCGGCACGTTCGCGCGAAGCTGGTTTGCGCGCCCAAGCCGATGCAGAACAACTGCGTGACTTAAAAGACCGGATTGCCAACGACGTTCGTACGGCTTGGCTGAGTGCCATCACGGCCTACGACCGTATCGGAGTGTCGCAGCAGTTCGTGGACCAGACGGATCTCGCCTTCAACTTGTCGCAGACGCGTTACAGCCTGGGTCTGAGTTCGATCGTGGAGCTGAGCCAGGCCCAGCTGCAGCAGACGGAAGCGCAAATCCAGTTCGCCGCCTCGAAGTACCAGTACCGCATAGCCCAGTCAGTTCTGCGGTTCGAGATTGCAGCCCCTTAGGATCGCATGAACAGAAGAGGGAGAAAGCGGCGCCAACAGGAGGATCATACCGGTATGGCTTTCGCCATATCGGGGATATTCGCCTGCGCCCTGGTCGAGGTCGTTGAGGATATCTTTTACTTCGCAACCGACGTGCCTTTTTGGAATACCTGGCGCTTCCATCCAGTTTCGATTTTTGTAGGAACACTGGCCTTTCTCGGCCTGCTGTATTGCTTGCAGCGCATGAACCACCGGGAACGCGCGCTGCAGTATTTGGAACCGTACTTACCGCTGCTCGTATTTTCCGGCGTAAACCTGGCGCTAAAACTCAACGCCGCATGGCTGCTTCCGGGTGCCCTTTTCAGCGTTGCGTGGAGTGTAGTCCAGGTACGCAGGCTCCGCGATCGTAAACCGTTAATACGCCGCATTCCCCTTTTGAAATGAGCGGAACGTGGTTACCGCCCGGTTGAGGAGTTACTGCCGTGAAACGAAGGCCCTTTGAGATTGCCTTGTCGGTCTTTGCCTTCAGCGTGACTACGGAGCTGGTGTGCATCAAGATGCTGCGGGGTTCGTTGACCGATTGGCTCAATCATCCCCACCGCCAGTTGCTCCTGCTCTCCATGATTCTGGTCAACCTCCTGAACGCGGCCACCGCCATGTATTTCAGCTCACGGGCAGCGAGGGCGGAGGTCAGCTTGAAACTCAGGGAGAGAAGGCAGGAACAGATTGACATGTACCTGAATCATCACCTGCGCAATGCCCTATCGATTGTCCAGAATGCCGCCTTTCTGACGAACGATGAGCACACCATCAAACAATGCGATGAAGCGGTGGAGCGTATCGTCAGCGTCCTTGTAAGCCACGAGGCTGGTTTGACCGATCCAAGTGCTGTCCTCTTCGCAATCGTAAAAGCTAAACGCTCAGGTGCTAAAAGCGGCAACAAATGACCGCTCATGAACGAGCGGACGAAAATGCCTGCGCAAAAACGGGAGGCCTGGTTCACTC
>ODAK010008162.1_pt1 | contig 10506 bp, 8 predicted proteins | sample 1539591 | NCBI WGS metagenome assembly ODAK01 (sample SAMEA3539303, study PRJEB22396) | soil metagenome | biome: tundra; feature: field; material: soil | place: USA | collected 2010-05 | depth 0.15 m | reverse complement strand
GTCGACCCACGACTCGAGCTCCGCCGTCAGCACCGCGTCGAGCGCTTCGCGCAGCAGCCCCGCTAGCGCCGGCGCGTCCCCGCTCGTCGAGATCGCGATCGTCACGCCACCGCGTCTGACGACGCCGCCCAGAGACGCCGTCGCGTTCGACGGGTCGTCGACGGCGTTGACGAAGATGCGCCGTGCGTCGGCCGCAGCCGCGACCTCGCGGTTCGCCTCGGGCGTCGCCGCTGCGACCACGAGCCACGTCTCGTCGAGATCGGCCGGCTCGAATCGCCGGCGCGCAATCGTCACGTCCGCGCGCTCGATTTCCGCATCGACCCGGGGCGCGACCACGTGGACGTCGGCGCCAACGGCGAGCAGCTGCCGCAACTTGGCGGCCGCCACGGGTCCGCCGCCGACGAGCAACACCCGTCGCCCGGTGAGCGTGAGAAAAAGCGGCAGCAGTTCGGTCATAAAAGGCGCACAAAATAAAAAAGGCCCGGGAAGTTATGAGCTTCCCGGGCCTTCGGTCTTCAGCAGTGCTGAGTTAGATCACGTCGTGGTCGCCGACACGCACGGAGCTAAACCGTTGGCCAAGGGGCTCATGGAGCCCTTGCAACAACAGCAGCAACAGATGCAGGTCGACATGCCGATCACGATGGGACTATTAGTACTTCGGGCAGCGGCCCTGGGTCAAGTGCGGCGCAATTTCCCAGTAAACTGGCGGCATGTCTACACGCGCCTGGCCTTTGGCGGCGTCCGCCGCACTGACGTTCGTGCTCGCCTTACCGGCAGCCGCCCAGCGGCTGCCGACCACCGTCGCCCCGGAACATTACGTTCTGACGTTCACCGTGGACCTCGCCCACGCAACCTTCGAAGGGGCTGAATCGATTCGCGTGCAGGTCGCCGAGCCGACGACGCGCATCGTGCTGCACGCGGTCGAGATCCAGTTTCACGACGTGACGATCGGCGCGGGTGCCGCGGCGCAGAAGGCGACCGTGTCGCTGAATGCGGACGACCAGACGGCGACGCTCACCGTACCCAAGGCGATCGCGAAAGGCGCCGCGGACGTGCGCATCGCCTACACCGGCATGCTCAACGACAAGCTGCGCGGCTTCTACTTGAGCAAGACCAAGGTGCGAAGCTATGCCGTCACGCAGTTTGAATCGACCGACGCGCGCCGCGCGTTTCCGTGCTTCGACGAGCCGGCCTTCAAGGCCACGTTCGCCCTCACCCTCGTGATCAACGGCGGCGACATGGCGATCTCCAACGGCAAGGTCCTCTCCGACACGCCCGGGCCTGGCGCGACCCGCCACACCGTGAAGTTCGCGGAGTCGCCGAAGATGTCGTCGTACCTGGTGGCCATGGCCGTCGGCGATTTTCAATGCGTCGAAGGCGGCCAGGACGGCATTCCGATCCGGATTTGCGCGACGCCCGAGAACAAGGCGCTCCTGAGCGTGGCGCTCGAGTCGGCGCAGCAGGTCCTCAAGTTTTACGACAGCTACTTCGCCATCAAATACCCCTTCACCAAGCTCGACGTCGTCGCCGTTCCCGACTTCGCAGCGGGCGCGATGGAGAACACAGCGGCCATCTTCTACCGCGAAACCGATCTGCTCGCCGATCCGAAGCACGCGTCGGTCGGCACGCGCAAGAACATCGCGTCGATTCTGGCGCATGAGATGGCGCACCAGTGGTTCGGCGATCTCGTGACGATGGCGTGGTGGGACGATATCTGGCTGAACGAGGGGTTCGCCACCTGGATGGCCAACCATCCGCTCGCCGCGTGGCGGCCCGACTGGAACGTCGCCGTCGACGATGCGCTCGAGAATCAGACGGCGCTCAGTCTCGACTCGCTCACGTCCACGCGTCCGATCCATGCCCGCGTCGACACGCCCGCGCAGATCGAGGAGGCGTTTGACGCGATCGCGTATCAGAAAGGCGCGGCGGTCCTGCGCATGATGGAGAGCTACGTCGGCGCGGACGCGTTCAAGAAGGGCGTCAACGCCTATCTGCAGGCCCACGCGTACGGCAATGCCACGGCGAGCGATTTCTGGAGCGCGATCGCGGCATCCACGGGCAAGCCGGTCGACCTGGTGATGCCGACCTTCGTCAATCAGCCGGGCGCGCCGCTCATCGGCGTCTCGGGGCTGACCTGCGACGCGCAGCAGACCGAGACCCGCGCCACGATCGCGCAGAGCCGCTTCGTGCTCGATCCGGCGCAGCCGACCCGCAATCAGCTCTGGGAAGTCCCGGTGTGCTTCACGGTCAGGCCCGGCTCGCCCGCGGGCTGTCTTCTGCTGAAGCAGGCGGCCGAGGCGCCGCCGGTCGCGCACCCCTGCGTGCCGTGGGTGTTCGCCAACGCCGGCGCGCACGGCTACTACCGGACGGAGTATCCGCCCGACATGCTGCGCGCGATGGCGCCGCACGTCGAGGACGCGCTGAGCGCGCCGGAGCGGGTGTCGCTCGTCGGCGACGAATGGGCGCTGATGCGCGCGCATCATCACAGCATCGCGGATTACCTGACGCTGGCGTCCGGCTTCGGACGCGAGCAGACGAGCGGCGTGCTCGCGATGGTCACCCAGCGGCTCGACTATGCGCGGGAGTACTTGACCACAGAGAGTTCGCGTCCGCGGTTCGAAGCGTTCACGCGGACACTGGTCCGGCCGCTGTTCGAACAGCTCGGCTTCGCGCCGAAGGCCGCGGACACCGACGAGCAGCGGCAGTTGCGCGCGGTGGTCATCGAGACCCTGGGCACGAGCGGCGAGGACGCCGACGTCATCGCCAGGTCGCGCGCCGCGCTCGACCGCGCGCTGGGCGGCGGCGCGCCGCTCGACGCGACGCTCGCGGGGCCGATCGTGGCGGTCGCCTCCGAGCACGGCGATGCGACGCTGTACGCGGCGCTCAAGGCGGCCTCCGATCGCGCGACGGCGCCAGACGAGCACTACCGCTATCTCTATGCCCTGACCAATTTCCGCGACCCGGCGCTTGTCGATCGCGGCCTCGAGTACGCGCTGTCGCCAGAGCTGCGCCGCCAGGACGCGGCGATCTACATGGGGCAGTTCTTCGGCAATTCCGCGGCCCGCACGCGCGCGTGGTCGTTCGTCAACGCGCACTGGGCGGAGCTCGAGCCGAAGCTCGCGATCGCCGGCAGCGACACCAACTTCGTCGGGTCGCTGAGCGCCTTCTGCAACGCCGGCGCGCGTGACGACATCCGGAAGTTCTTCGCCGCGCACCCGCTGCCCGGGGCGACGCGGACGCTCGACCAGACGATCGAGCGGATCAACAACTGCATCGACCTGCGGGAGCGGCAGACCGACACGCTCGCCAAGTGGGTGACTAGTCGCTAGCGGCTAGTCGCCAGTCGCCCAGCGCTCGAATCAACGCGTTTGCCAGACACTGCGCGCTGCCCCACGACGTACGCTCGCCACGGTTGTTCGGTGCCCACGCGGATGCCAACGCGCGGCCCCCACGCGATCGGACCGGCGTCGATCCGGCGATCCTCGACGAACAGCCGATCGCCGGTGAGATCGAGTCGATTCTCGGCCAGCGTGATGCCCATGGCTCTCGTCACATTGCCCGGGCCCCGACAGAGATCATCGTCGTCCACGGCCGGCTTTCCAGGCCGGCCGCGCCGCCGGCGCATCACGTCCACGCCCTCGAGCGGACCGAGCGCACGAATGAGGATCGCCGCAGGCGACCCATGCGCTTCGGTGACGACGTTCACGAGATAGTGGATGCCGTAATTGAGATAGACGTACGCGTGGCCCGGTGCGCCGTAGAGCGGTTGGTTGCGTGGCGTGGGGCCGGGCGCGGCGTGGCAGGCCGGATCCGACTCGCCGATGTAGGCCTCGACTTCGACGATGACGCCGCTCGTGCGGACGCCGCGGCGCTGGTGGACGAGCACTTTGCCGATGAGATCGCCGGCGACCTCGAGCGTCGGCCGATCGTAGAACGCGCGCGCGAGCACAGGGTGGCACAGGGTGTCGGGAACCTTTTGTAGCACCTGCCTGCCGTGATCGCAGATCCTGCAAAAGGTTCCCGACACCCTATCGGAGACGCGCGACGGCGCGCTCGGCGGCGAGCGCCACCACCGGATTCTGATCGTTCATCAGCGGCTCGACGAGCGGCAGCGCCGCCCGATCGCCCGAGAGACCGAGGATATCGACCACTTGGCCGCGCAGGCGGGCATCCGGATCCTGCAGCTGCCGCGCGAAGGCGCTGGTGCGCCCCGGCGCGATCTCGATCAAATACTCGCGCACCCGATCGTGCACGCGGGGCTGCAAGAGCGCCTCGATGAGCGGATCGATCGGCGCGTGGCTCAACAGGACGACCGCGAACGTCCCGGCCAGCAAGACGCTGTCGCCGCGCTCGCCGGCGCGCGCCGCCTCAATGGCCGCGAGGTTCGTCGCATCGCGGGTCCGCGCCAACCCCTCGATCGCGATGGCCTTGAACGCGCTGTCCTTGCCGGTCAGCGCCGCCGTGAAGAGCGGCACGCTCGAGGGGTGCCCGATGCGCGCAAGCGCGTCGAGCGTCGTCCCGGCGAGATCGCCTCGACGAAAATACTGATACAGATCGGTCAGCGCCTGAACCGCGCGCTCGTACCGCATGGCACCGAGCGTCTGAATGGCCGCCTCCCGCATGGGCCGATCCTTCTCGTTGAGCGCGGTGATGACCGCATCCCCCACCGTCGTCTCGATCGGATCGTCCTGCGGACGCTTCTCGAAGAGCCGTCCGAGGACGCGGATGGCCGCGAAACGGACGCCCTGGTCCGGCGCGCCGAGCATGGCGGCCAGGTCCGGACCGCTCGCGCGCAACAGCTCGCGGCGCTCGGCGCCGCCCGATTGCGGCGCCAACGTCCCGAAGGCGTACAGCGCTTCGAGCGCGACACGGGGCGTCGTGTCGCGCGATGCGGCCCGCAGCGCCGTCAGCACGTCCATCGGCACCGATCGCGGACCGACCGCCGAGGACCCGCGCGAGAACGCCGCGTCGGCGGCAATCTGGCTGCGGACCTCGATGACCAGGCCGATGCGCTTGCGCGGCACGATCTTCTCGGCCAGAAAGATGTTCAGCTCGGCGGCGATCGCCTCGAGCTGGACGGCGTCTTCCGGATCGGTCACCAGTTTGGCGAGCGGCACGGCCGCTTCCGGGTACGCCGCTTCCTTGAGGAGCTGAACCGCACGCATACGGACGTTCGCGTCAGGGCTCGCGAGATCGCGGGTGGTTTGCTCGAAGGAGGCTTGCGAAGCGGCGGCCGACGCCCCGAGCGCTACACAGAGTGTTGCCGCTAGAAAGTTTGTCGTCATGATTTAGTCAGCGCCCCGCCGCATACGCGTGCGAGCGCCCCTCGGCGAGCACGGTTCTCAGGTATCGGCCCGTGTAAGACGACTCTATCTGGGCCACCTGCTCCGGCGTGCCGGTCGCCACGACCATGCCGCCTTCGTCGCCGCCTTCGGGGCCGAGATCGATGATGTAGTCGGCCGTCTTGATGACATCGAGGTTGTGCTCGATCACGAGGAGCGTGTGGCCGGCCTCGAGCAGTTTCCTGAACGCGGTCAGCAGCTTCGCGATGTCGTCGAAATGGAGGCCGGTCGTCGGCTCATCGAGGATGTAGAGCAGACGCTCGCCGCTGTGCGACGAGAGATGCGCCGCGATCTTGATCCGCTGCGCCTCGCCGCCCGACAAGGTCGTCGCCGGCTGGCCGAGTCGGAGGTAGCCGAGCCCGATCTCGTCGAGCACCTGCAGCCGCCGCAGCACCTTTGGCGAGCTGCTGAAGAAGGTCAGCGCTTCGCGGACCGTCAGGTCGAGCACCTGGTGAATCGAGCGCCCGCGGTAGCGGACCTCGAGCACCTGCGGCTTGAAGCGTTTGCCGTCGCACTGATCGCACGGGACGAAGACGTCGGCGAGAAACTGCATTTCGACGCGCACTTCGCCCTCGCCCTGGCACGCTTCGCAGCGCCCGCCCGGCACGTTGAACGAGAAGTGGCTGGCCGTGAGCCCGCGCGATCGCGCGTCCTTGGTGGCGGCGAAGAGCTCGCGGATCGGGTCGAACGCCTTCAGATACGTCACCGGATTCGACCGCGGCGTGCGGCCGATGGGCGCCTGATCGACGAGCACGGCGTCGGTGACGTACTCGACGCCCTCGAGTGTCTCAAACGTGCCGACGCGCTTGTCCCAGCTCCCCTTCGCGCGTTTGATTGCGGCGTAGAGCACGTCGTGCACGAGCGTCGACTTGCCGGATCCGCTGACGCCGGTCACCGCCGTCAGCATGTTCAGCGGGATGGCGACGTCGATGTCCTTGAGGTTGTGCTCGCTCGCCCCGAGCAGCCGGATCTTCTGCCCCGTCCCCCGCCTTCTCGTCGTCGGCACCGGAATCGCGAGCTCGCCGCGTAAATATTTCGACGTCAGCGAGCGCGGCTCGAGCATCAGTGCGTCGAGCGTGCCGGAAAAGACGACGCGTCCGCCCTGCTCGCCGGCGCCCAAACCGAGATCGACGATGTGATCGGCGACCTTGATCATGTCGGCATCGTGCTCGACGACAATGACGGTGTTGCCCTGGTCGCGGAGCTGGCGCAGGATCGCGATGAGCCGCAGGTTGTCGCGCGAATGCAGGCCGATCGACGGCTCGTCGAGCACGTACAAGGTGCCGACGAGCGCGGAGCCGAGCGACGTCGCGAGGTTGATGCGCTGCGCTTCGCCGCCCGAGAGCGTCGACGAGAGCCGATCGAGCGTCAGGTAGTCGAGGCCGACGTCGCTCAGAAACGACAAGCGCCGGCAGATCTCCTTCAGCACTTTGTCGGCGATCGCCGCTTCCTTCTCGGTCAGCTCCAGCGTGCCGAAGAAGCCCTGCGCGTCCCGCACGGTCAGCGACGACACCTGGTCGATCGTGCGGCCGGCCACCCGCACGGCGCGCGCCTCGCGCCGCAGCCGCGCGCCGCCGCAGTCGGGACACGTCAGGTAGCCGCGATACCGGCTGAGGAACACGCGCACGTGGACCTTGTACTTCTTCCGCTCGAGCCAGCGGAAGAAACCGCGGATGCCCTCGTACTCGTCGGCCCCGCCGTCGACGACGAATTGCCGTTCCTCGTCCGAGAGTTCTGCCCAGGGGACGTCGAGACGGACCTTGTGCTTCCGCGCGACGCGCTTGAGGCTGGCCAGCTGCGCGCGGTAATGCGGCTTGCTCCACGGCTCGATCGCGCCCTGCTGGATCGATTTCGTCCGATCGGGGACGACCAGGCCCATGTCGAGCTCAATGACGTTGCCGAAGCCGTGGCAGGTCGGACAGGCGCCGAAGGGATTGTTGAACGAGAACAACCGCGGCTGGGGATCTTCGTACGCGATGCCGCAGGCGCGGCACTCGAAGCGCTCGGAGAACAAATGCACGACTGACGGCTGACGACCTGCGACTGGCGACTCCACCGCCCACGCGGCGCCGCCGCCCTCGAGATACGCCGTCTCAATCGAATCGGTCAGCCGCTGGCGCAAATCCTCGCCATTGAGCTGCACGCGATCGACGACGACCTGCAGCGTCGAGCGATCGGTGAGCGCGGCAGGCGTGACGTCGTCGAACGGCACGGCCTGGGCGCTCGCCCGATCGACCAGCAGGCGGCCGAATCCTTTCCGCCTGAGCGTCTCGATCGTCGCCGCGACCGCTGCCGCGCCAGGCGCTCGCGTTGGCTCCAGGGGCTCCGGCGGCGTGGACGTCGCGTTGCCGGTGTCCGGAGCCGCGTCGGACAGCAGATCGGACACTTCCGCCGTTTCGTCCACCTCTTCCGACGCGTCGGCGGCGAGCGCCGGCGTGACCGACGCGTCGACCACCTGGAGGTCGAAGCCAATCAGCAGGCGCGTACCCGGCGGCAGCGTGCCCAGCTGCCGCGCGACGACCTCGGCCGTCTCGCGCACGACTTCCTTGCCGCAGTTGCGGCAGAAGGTGCGGCCGACGCGCGCAAACAGCAGCCGCATGTAATCGTGAATCTCGGTCGTCGTGCCGACCGTGGAACGCGGGTTGCGGATGCTGTTCTTCTGCCGGATCGCAATCGCGGGGGAAATGCCGTCGATGCGATCGACGTCGGGCTTCTCCATCCGTTCCAGAAACTGCCGCGCGTAGGCCGACAGCGACTCGACGTACCGGCGCTGCCCCTCGGCGTAGATGGTGTCGAAGGCGAGCGACGACTTGCCCGATCCGCTCACGCCGGTGACGACGATGAGCTTGCCGGACGGCAAGGAGAGATCGATATTCTTCAGGTTGTGCGTGCGCGCGCCGCGCACGACGAGACCGGTGGCTTCAACAGCCGCGGGAGCGGCGGTGTCTGACATGTAGTCTGGCAATTATTCGGATGAACTAAACCATCTATCGTAGCGCAGGCGGCGAACCGAGGCAACGATGGGAATGTCCGGGCTCAGCCGCCCAACTTATCGATGAGGTCCGCGAGCTGAAGCGATTCCTCGGCAGTGAGCGCGCCCATCAATTGTTTTTCGGCGTCCTGATAAATCCGCAGGCCCTGCTCGTAGGCGGCACGTCCCGTACTGGTGATCGCCGCGAGCCGCGAGCGGCGATCGGTGGGGTCGGCCGCCCGGCTCACCAGGCCGTCCGCTTCGAGACGATCGACGAGCTGCGTGACGTTCGATTTGACGCAGGCCAGCCGCTCGGCGAGTTGGCCGAGCGGCACGGCGTCGCCGGCGGACACGAGCGCGCGCAGCGCCGCGAGCTTGGGCAGCGACAGCCCGACCGCGGCCAGCTTCGAGTCGACGCGCGCTTCGAGCGAGCCCGCGGCGTGCAGGACGGCGAGCAGCCTACTTTCTGAGGCTCTTCGCATATTCGACGACGGTCCAGACTTCGTCCTTGCTCAGCTCGCTCTTGAACGCCGGCATCTCGTTCGACAGGGCGCGCATGCTTCTCATTATATTTGTGGATGCCGTGCTAAAGTATGAGATTCAGTCGCGTCCCGCCTGGCCGGCGTAGCTCAGTTGGTAGAGCAGCTGATTCGTAATCAGCAGGTCACCCGTTCAAGTCGGGTCGCCGGCTCCAAAATTCACTGAACTCACTCATGAAACCCTGGGAGTTGCTCGGGCACACGCGCGCACCCGACGGGACCGAACTGGCGCTGACGCGTCGCGGCGGCGAACACGTGATCCTCGCCGGCGGCCGCAGCCTGATGTCGAGCCGCATGCACGGCTCGGAGGAAGCGCTCGCGGCCTTCGCCTGCCGCGGCGTGCGGACGCTCGACCGGCCGTGCATCCTCGTCGGCGGCCTCGGCATGGGATTCACGCTGCGCGCCACGCTCGACCTGCTCCCGCCGGACGCGACCGTGATCGTCGCGGAGCTGGTGCCGGGCGTCGTCGAGTGGAACCGCGGCCCGCTCGGGCCGCTGGCCGGACACCCGCTGAAAGACACACGCGTCGTGGTCGAGGTCGACGACGTCGCCGTCACCCTGCGGTCGAGCTCGCGCCGGTTCGACGCCGTGCTGCTCGACGTGGACAACGGCCCCGCCGCCTTCACCGCGTCGCACAACACCGCGCTCTACGACGACCGGGGATTAGCCGCCGCGCGCGGGGCGCTCACCATCGGCGGCGTGCTCGCCGTCTGGTCCGCCTGGGAGGATCGACGCTTCGAGCAGCGCCTGCGCTACGCCGGATTCACCGTCGTCGTGGAACGCGTGCGCGGCCGTCTGAAAAAAGGCGGCCCCCGGCACACCATCTTCCTCGCGCGCAATGACCCCCACACTTCATCCGACACATAGCGTTATTTGCTATCCTCGGGAGATGGATCTCGCTTCGAACACAATTCTCGTCACCGGCGGCGCGTCAGGCATCGGATTGGCGCTCGCGGAGCGCTGGCTTCTGCGCGGCAGCGACGTCATCGTCTGCGGCCGCCGCGAGCAGACCCTGCGCCGCGCCAAAGAGACGCACCCCACGCTCCACGTCCGCGTCTGCGATCTGACCGTCGAATCGGAACGGCGATCGCTGGTCGCGTGGGCGACGGCCGAGTTCCCCAAGCTCAACGTCCTCGTCAACAACGCCGGCATCCAGCGCCGCCTTCGGATCGCCCACGATGAAGACGAGGAGTGGGAGGCCGTCCACCAGGAAATCGTGATCAACCTCGAGGCGCCGGTGCATTTGTCGAGGCTCTTCATCCCGCATCTGTTGCAGCAGCAGCACCCGGCGATTGTGAACGTCACCTCGGGGCTCTCATTTGCGCCGCTGACGAGTGTCCCGATCTACAGCGCGACGAAAGCCGGACTACATTCGTTTACGCTGTCGCTCCGCCATCAGCTCCTGGGCACGCCGATTCAGGTCATCGAGGTCATCCCGCCGGCGGTGAACACGGATCTCGGCGGGCCCGGCCTCCACACATTCGGGGTGGCTGTGGATGAGTTTGCCGACGCGGTCGTCGGGCGGATGGAAAAGGGCGATCTGGAAATCGCGTATGGCTCAGCCGAACAGGCGAGCCACGCCTCACGCGCGGAGCTGGACGCGCTGTTCAGCCGGATGAACCAATCCAGGCCGTCTACTTCTTGATCGCGTCCC
>ODAK010008161.1_pt1 | contig 10507 bp, 9 predicted proteins | sample 1539591 | NCBI WGS metagenome assembly ODAK01 (sample SAMEA3539303, study PRJEB22396) | soil metagenome | biome: tundra; feature: field; material: soil | place: USA | collected 2010-05 | depth 0.15 m | reverse complement strand
AGCTTCTCCAGATCCAGCTTCGAGATCAGTGTCCGATGCAGCTCGGTTTTTAATTGCTCAAGATCAGTTTGCTCCACGTTGTCTCATCCCCGTTAATAAGGCTTTGGCACTTTACTTGAATAGATTGAACCGCTTCTTCTTTTCCGGGCTTTCGACCGTGCCCGCTGCCGCCCTTGTCATCTGGCGGATCACCCGCGATATCGGAGAATCCTCCATCACTAGAGCAGTGGCCGTGTTCTGCGCGCTCCGCGCTGCCGGATAATCGCCCGGAATCTTCCACGTGGCCGGCATGGTGAGCGCCTTGGTGATGCTGGCTTCATCAACACTCAGAGCGCGCGGCGCAAATCGGTTCAGCACAATCTCGAGCTTGACGCCATTCGACTTGAACAGCTCCGAGATAAGACGATTTGCATTCCGAAGTTCGGAGATGCCGACCTGCAGCACTAAATAAACAGTGGCCCCATGTTCGAAGAGCCCTTTACCCATGGAATCAAATCTCGATCCCGCGTCCACCACCACATAATCGAAATCCTGGCGGGTGACGGACAGCAGCTTATCGATGGCCTCCTCCGAAACCTGGACGGTCGAGTACTTGTCGGGTGCCGCCAGTACCGATAATCCGGAGCTGTGCTTTATCAAAAGCGTCGAAAGATAATTCGAGTCCAGGCGGTTGGAGTTCATCAGCGCATTCGCTGTCGAATACTGAGGAGTCAATCCCAAATCAAGAGCCGCATTACCAAGAGGAAGATTTAGATCGATCAGCACGGTGCTGTGACCGGACTCCTGGGCTAGCGCTACGGCAAAGTTGCTCGCAACCGTGGTAACGCCCGAGCCCCCTTTGGCGCCGACAAATATCAGCATCTTGCCTGTCGACTTCTTGACGGAGCGGCTTGTCGGACGGCGGACAGATGCTCGAACCATGGCTTCGGCGATCGTACTTGCCGTGATGGGCGGGGTCAGGAACTCCCGGGCTCCGGCTCGCATGCAGCGCACGAGAATATCCGGAAACACCTGCTCGGAATAGACCATCACCGTGACGGAAGTGCTGCTACAGATGTTCTCCACCAGTTCCAGCGCATACTCCGGATTGCTGTCCAACTCTACAATGATGACGTCGTACTCCGCCTCCAGTAAGCGCGGAACATCGTCCATCTCGGGATAAAACGAGAATTCCCGCGTTGTACTTCCCTGCAAACTCGCAAGAGCGGAGGCTATGGCCTTTCGGCGAATATCGCCGGGGCCGATCAACGCAACGGACAAAACCGTGCTTCCTAGAACGTCGGGAGGCTTACTAGAAGTCGAACTCATGGACAAACTCCCCGCTGCTTGCAACATTTTCAGCGAATTGACTAAAACTGACATATGGGTGAACTCGCAACGTGGGTGCTCCGATTTTCAGCGAGAAAAGAAAGAGACAAGCGTTCCGATCGCAATCGCCGGAGCGTAGGGCATTTTACGGGCTAATGGATTATCGAGAACCAACTCGGGATGAGGACGGAGCCCGCGTTCCTTGAACCCGACAATTAAATTTCCTGTGTTTTTGAAGAGGTCGCCTAAGAATCCGCCCGCGGCGGCCCAGCAGAGGGCCATGATACCGCCAGCGAAGCCGGTAACCACCAATGCTACAACCATTTGAGAGGGTCCAATCCAGGCGCCAATAGCGGCGCACAATTTTACGTCGCCCATCCCCATCCCCCCCATCAGGCCTAAAATCCCGAAAAGCAATGCGCCTAATCCCAGGCCGGCGAGACTTTGCTCAACTCCATGCAATCCGTGCACCCAGCCCGAGATCACAATCCCTGAAACCATGAAAGGAAGCACCAGCCAGTTCGGAATGCGGCGACTGCGCAGATCCGTGAAGGTGGCCACTGCTAAAACAATCAGAGTCGGCCACCAGGCGATCGAGTGCATTCCTATACCTCTTCTCCGGAATATCAATGCTAACAAAGCAATTACCTGCCCAAATCGTTCGGCCCCAGAAATGCTCGGTTTCAGGGTGTTACGGGTTCCACTCCGCACGCCCGGTGTTCACGGGTGTTTACATCCCGCCTCCCGGAGTGAAGCGGAGGATATACACCCTCCGGGACCACCCTGCGGCCGGGTTGCAATCAGCGCCCCGAAATCAGGATGCCCCGCAACAGTAACATGTGGAAACCATACCCGATATCCCCCGCGCGGAGTCTATATCGCGAACCTCGAAGATCAATAGTTGGCTTGGGCGTGGGATGCAGGTAACACTGCCAACGTCACGGCGCTGGCGGATAATCTGGTTGAAAATTGAGCGTTTCGTCACTCTTGGGACAGATTGGCTCTCATCAAATGGTTTTCCACTAACTATGCAATGTTTTTCATACTCGCTCAGGAGCAACTGGCAGCATGTGTTGTATGTATTTGATTCTCGCTGGCTTATACAGACTACGCATCTGGCCCAAGGATTGCCTGTTTGTGTCTCATATAAGCACAGTCGTTCGGTACGATCCCGGAGATTCCTGTGCAACGCAGCAGCCATTCGGGTCGCTCTGAATAGAATTAATAGTTTTCACAAAAATGTCGTGCCTTGACCACAATGCTGTACATTATCTCTTCCGCCTGTTTATAGCAGCAGCAAGAATTCGAATACTGATGACAATTTATCCGCCAGATCATACGTCGGTGGATAGTTCCTCAAACAGAAATGGGGCACCAATTGGCAATTTGTATCGGGCTATATTCAGATGACCGCACGTTGCAGCCAGTCCTTTCGTCTGCGTTAGGAAAAGAATTTCAGGTTCGCCAAGCGTCGGATGAGGTTGCAATCAACCGCCTGCTCGCCGCTGGGGGCTGCGAAATCTTGATTCTGGATCTCGACGCCAATCAGAAAACCTTAGCTCAGCGCATCGACGCGTCCCGGCGCATCATCGCGTCTCGTGATTCCGCGGTAATCCTGGTGATGGCCGATGACAGTCTTCGTGCGACAGCGGCGGAATTTGTCGGGCTGGGCGCCTACGGCTATGTTCGCAGACCGCCCTCCATCCGAGACCTCAAGGCAATGCTGGTTCGTGCCCACGAGAATTTCTCTCTCAAACGGGAACTCCAGACGGTGCAACAGCGACTGGAGGCAGTCAACAGCTGTGACCGGATGATCGGATCCAGCTCACTGATGCAACAGGTCTATGATCTCGTCCGCCGCGTGGCGAACATCAATGCCTCAGTGCTGGTAACCGGCGAAAGTGGCACAGGCAAAGAACTGATAGCCAGCGCCATCCACAATCTTGGCAAGCGGTCCAGCCAGCCGTTTATCGCTGTCTCATGCGGCGCTATCCCCGAGACGCTGATAGAAGCCGAGCTATTTGGACATGAAAAGGGCGCCTTTACCGGAACCGTCGGCGCGCGGGTAGGCTTCCTGGAGCAGGCGGGTGACGGCACCTTGTTCCTAGACGAAATCGGTGATCTTAGCCAATCAACCCAGGTCAAGCTCCTTCGAGTTCTTCAGGAGCGTGAATTCAGCCGTTTGGGCAGTAACCGCCTCATCCCGCTGCGAGCGCGCCTGGTTTTTGCTACCCACCGCGACTTGTCGGAAATGGTGGTCCAGGGCAAGTTCCGGCAGGATCTCTATTACCGCATTAACGTCATGCGCATTGACGCTCCCGCACTGCAGGAGCACCGCGAAGACGTGCCCGAAATCGCTACCCATTTTCTCGAGCACTATTCGGAGCAGTATCAAAAGCCGATGGTGTCTATCGAGCCGGAAGCAATGGCCACGCTTGAGGGCTACTCGTGGCCCGGAAACGTCCGCGAGTTGGAAAACGTTATTCAGCGCGCCATCATCGTTGCTCACGGCACCAGCATCACGGTAGAGGATTTGCCGCAACACATCCAGGACGAGTGTGTCGTCAGCATCGACGACTACCAGGCACCGGGATCATTTGAGCGTCAACTCCGCGACTATAAGATCAAGCTTGCAGTGGCCGCGGTGCGTGAGCACCATGGGAACAAGACGCTGGCAGCTCGAAGTCTGCAGATTTCACGCGCCTATCTGCATCGGCTCATTCGCGGTACCGCACCGGAACTCGTTCCAGAGGATATCGCCTTCGAGCCGGAGAATTCCAAGCTGGGGATAGCGTGAGCCCAGCGTCTCTGGCGCCCGAGCGAACGGCAAGTCGAACCAGGGTTCCTCTTTTGCAAAGAATCTTTTCCTTCCCCGGTATGCTGGCCGGCCTCTTGCTGGTACTTGCCGTGCTGACAATGCGGGCACGCTTCGATGACCCCGACATGTGGTGGCACCTCAAGTCCGGCGAAGTGATCTGGACATCCCACGTTATTCCCACCACAGATATTTTTTCCTACACGACTAACCACCACGCCTACATCCCGCACGAGTGGCTCTCTCAGCTCCTCATCTATGCCGCTTTCAAGTTCGGAGGCTACTCCGGCCTGATGTTCTGGCTCTGTTTCTTTACTTTCGCCGTGCTCATTGCCGGCTACGCTCTATGCTCGGTCTATTCAGGAAACGCCAAGGTCAGTCTCCTGGGTGCACTCACCATCTGGATGTTTGGAACCATCGGCTTTTCTGTCCGGCCGCACATGATCGGCTACCTTCTACTGATCGTCGAGTTGCTGCTGTTGCACCTCGGTCGAACCCGCAATCCACGCTGGTTCCTTGCACTTCCACCTCTGTTTGCAATCTGGGTCAACTGCCATGGATCGTTTTCTCTCGGCATCGCCGTCGCCGGAACTCTCCTGTTCAGTTCCTGGTTCAGTTTTCAGAGCGGCTCGCTAATAGCAACGCCTTGGGATCCACCCCGCCGCCGCATGCTGGCCGTGGCGTTGGCTCTATCGGTGTTTGCCTTGCTCTTGAATCCTGTCGGCATCAATCAGATACTCTACCCGCTGAACACCCTGTTTCATCAGACTGTGGGCCTCAGCCAGGTGTCCGAGTGGCAGCCACTCCAACTAGGCGACGTCCGCGGACTCGCGTTGCTCGGAGTTCTGGGCTGCATCTTTCTCATCGTCGTCGTTCGTAAGTCAGAGCTGCTTTGGCATGAGTTGTTGTTGCTGGCTCTGGGCACCTGGTTGGCCTCAAGCCATCGTCGCCTGCTCTTCCCTTTTGGAATCCTGGCCGCGCCCATTTTGTCGCGACTCCTCGCAAATTCCTGGGACGAGTACAACGCCGAACAGGACCGCCCACTGCCCAATGCGGTCCTCATCGCGTTATCTCTGCTTATCGCTTTCTGGGCTTTCCCAAGCCGTCAGAACCTAAACGCGCAGGTAGAGGAGCATAGCCCGGTAAAAGCGGTCGAGTTCATCAAAATCCACAATCTCTCCGGGCCGATGGTCAACGAGTGGGTCGACGGAGGATATCTGATCTGGGCGGCGCCTGAGCATCCGGTCTTTATCGATGGTCGCGCTGATGTTTTCGAGTGGACCGGCGTACTCACCGAATACGGGAAATGGGCGATGCTGCAGAGTCCCCCCGCAGCCCTTCTGGACAAGTACAACATAGGCTTCTGCTTACTGGCCCGGGAATCCCCGATGGCGTTCGTCTTACCGCTATTCCCTGACTGGAAGAGCGTCTATTCGGACGACAACTACGTGATCTTCGTGCGAGTCCCAGCCGCGAGCCCGCCTAAATAGCTCAATATCCTTCCCCACCTTCACCGGCCCATTCCGAGCGGAGAACTGCGCAAACCGCCATAATGGATATAGATAGTCTTGCCGGGTCTGGCACCGGGCTATCTGCGAAAAACATCATGTTGTCACTCACCACAATGTCGGTACTCAGTTCTGTCGTAGGCGGGGCTGTCGTCCTCGCCTGGCGCGTTCGCGAAGGACGCACCGCCGTCACCATCAAGAAGATCATCATGCCCCCCATCGGCATGGCGACGGGATTTTCGATGTTCCTGGTCCCGGCCTTCCGCATTCCATTGGCATGGGCGGCTTGCGCTTTCCTGATCGGGGCTGCCGCGCTCGCCTATCCATTGCTACGTACGTCGCGCCTGGTGCGCGATGGCGAAGCCATCATGATGCAGCGTTCCAATGCTTTCTTCGTGGTCGTGGTTGCGCTGGCCGTGATTCGGATACTTGCTCGCAGCTACATCGACAGGTTTCTCAACCTGGACCAAACGGCTGCGCTCTTTTTCATTCTTGCCTTTGGAATGATTCTGCGGTGGCGCATGCGCATGTTCATCGAGTATCGCCAGATAACCTGCGAACAGTAGGTCGGCGCCCTTCCCTATCTGGAAGCCTTCGCCCTGAGAATCGAAACCGAGAACGCGCCAAGCTCAAGCTCCCGACTGACGATCTGTGTGGAACTTGCCCTCGCCTGTTCCTCATCCACTGTCCAAATCATTCCACCGGAAAACTCCTCGGGCAACTCAACCTTCACGTTTCGATTCCGCTTGTTCACCAATAGCAACTGCCGACCGTCGGCGTTCTCGAATCCGAGCGCATCCACATCCTTCGCAATCAACCGAGTCTCAACCATCGTCGAACCGCCAGTTAGATGGTCATGGAGCAGCCGCAGAACTTCGAACCGCGCATTGGGCGCGCCGGTCGTCCAATCGAGCATGGTTACGCTGGGAAACTGAGAAGGAAATCCAACCAGTTGCGATTCGCCCACCACGTCAATCCCCATCTTCGCTGTCTCAAGATAGATATACGCATACACCGCAGCTGAAGCATTCCAGTATGCCTTAGGAATGGCCGGCCCCGCTGCGTACGGGTCGTCGGGATGCCAGTCCGTGGACAGAATCGATCCCACCTCATCGAGCGTCGTCCGCGTCTCGGGGGATAGGCGCCTCCGAATGTTCTCGACGTATCGCACTGCCACCAGGAATTTATCTGCCTGATCGAAGAACGTGTACTGCCAGTTGTCCAGCGTCTGCTCCTTCGTTGGAGACGCATAAAAATGGTACGAAATCATGTCCAGCGGAATCCCCGGCTTATGGTTTCGGTGATCGAGATAGTACTCCATCATCTCCGGATTTCTTTCGGGAAACGCCAGCGCCAGTCCGACAAACTTCATCGCCGGATCGATCGCATGCAACTCGCCGACAATCGCGTCATAGCTCTTCGTGTACTGCTCCGGAGTCGGCTGGTGCTCGACGTCGATCTCGTTGAAAACCTCCCAGTACGGGATCTTGTAGTGATACCCAGACTCATGCCGGACTCCAAGCTCATCCGTAAAACCGCCCTGCGTATACCAACGGACGAGTCGCGAATAGTACCCAGCTAATTCCTTCCGCGAGGGATCGCGCAGTTCCCTGCCCTGTGTGTAATCCCACTACACGGTGTCAGGGTTCGCGGGCACCACAACGGGCTTTTTCGAGTCGTACATCCACGATGGAATCGTACTGAAATTCAGGATTCGTTCGTGCCCTTCCGTAGCGTTCAGAAAGTCGATCGTCATCGGATCGATCAGGCTGAAGTCCCATGACGTTTTCTCTTTGCCTGGCGCCTCCAACTCGGCCACGGCAAGCCGCGGATAAGGATGCCACGGAACATAACGCACATAGTCCGCGCCGAGGCTCTTCAAACTCGCGAAAGCAGCGTCGTGGATAGACGCTCCACGCCTCAGCAGAGGGTTCACCACAACCTGCAATGTTGGAGTCGTCTTCAGCGGTTTCCGCTCCGCGGACCAATTGACCGTAATCTTTACCGCGGAATCAGCGGATTGCTGGGCACTCGCGAAGCTTGCGCAGAGCGCAAAACATCCAGTGGCAATCAGGAATCTAACCATCTTCACAACTCTCATTCGGCTCCAACCGATCCAGTGAGCCTTGAAACAGGTTCCCCCTTATACGTAACTCGTTTACAGTTGGCAATGCCGTTCGGTTCATGGTTCCTCATGCCAAAGTTGAGACATATCGCCACTCTCGTCGCTCTCTCCATCCTCTCTGGAGCCGTACCGATCGCGGCCGCACAGTCGTTCTCCAGCCCTCTCGATCCTGCGCGCAATCTGGCAGACGCTCCCGCGATTCCCCACGCCACGCTTCCGGATGAATACATCTGGACCGCCAACGATGTAACTGCCCTGCGTCCAGACCGCAATAAGTTTCCGTGGAACCGTCCGGACCTGCGCGTCGCGCCGCATCTTTTCCGTGCGAAGTTCCGCATTGCGGAGTTACCGGCAGATGCAATCCTCTACGTGGCAGGGCCGCGCGAGGCACACATCTTCCTCAATGGCCGGCGGCTCGACGACTTCTACCTCAACACCGACGCGCCCATCGGGTTCCACGTCTTCCACACCTCGGCCACTGCCGCACTCCGGCGGGGGGACAACGTGCTCGCAATCGAAGCAATCCGCGGGCGCGGGATCGTCAGCGCCACCGAATCCGCGGCCACGCAGCAACTTGCCTACGGAGAGATTCTCGCCGCCAGGATCGTCCCCGCACGATTCGGAGTCGAAGCTCCAGCACTGGTTGTCTCCAACACCACATGGCGTTCCGCGACAAGTTCCCCCGGCGAGCAACCCAGTCATTGGTCCGAACCGGAATTCGACGACTCCGCCTGGCAACCCGTCGAATCGCTGGGTCCGGTCGAATCCAACGTCGACTTCTTCCAGTGGTCTGCTGACGCAGGCATGTATGGCTGGCCCGGCTACATAGGAATGTCGCCCGCATTGCGCACTTTTCCCTTATCTGCCTCCGCCGTCACTCACGTCTTTTCCAGTCGCGCCAGCCTCACCAATCTGGCGTCACTGACCACTGCCAACTCAACTGCAATGTTTACGGTTACAAGTAGCGGCGGGGCGGAACCCAGCGATGCCGATGCGCCATCGATCCTACTCGACTTCGGCCGTGAAGTCGCAGGTCGCCTCTTTGTTGAATCTGCGTCGCCGACCGACGCAACACTTTCCGTTGCGTATGGGGAATCCGAGATCGAGGCTATGGCTACCGGTCTCACTTCGGGCCAGCAGGGCGGAAACTATCTCGGAACGAATCTTCTTTACGTTCCTGCGAATGGCATTGCCCGAGGCCCAAAATCAGGATTCCGCTATGTACGCATACGCTTTCTTCGTGGCGCACCGGTCACCGCATTCAAATCCATTCGCGTAGAGGGTATCTACTACCCGGTGACCTACGCAGGCAGTTTCACATCCTCCGATCCACTACTCAATCGCATCTGGGAAGTAGGTGCCTACACGGCCCATCTCTGTATGCAGGACGGTATCTGGGATGCAGTCAAACGTGACCGCGGACGCTGGGCAGGCGACCTCGACGTCGAAGGCCGCGTCATCTCCACCGTCTTCGGCGACCGCTCGCTGACGGAAGAAACCCTCCGCGCCCTGGTTCCTTCCAAAGAGGGTGCGCACGTAAATGGAATTCCAAGCTATTCCGCGCTCTGGATCACCTCGCTTGAGAATCTCTATCAGCATTCCGGCGACAAGGCGTTCGTCCTCTCCCAGCGGCAGGCCCTCCTCGGGATGCTCGCCGCCATGGACGCCAGCCTGAATGCCGATGGGCTGTTCGATAACGTAAAACATCAGTGGCTCTTTGTCGACTGGGCTCCCGGCTTCTATGCCTACACGCCGGAGTCCCGCATCGGAACCCAGTTCCAGTACATCCGAGCCTATCGCGCGGCGGCCACCCTGCTTCGCGCGATGGACGACGTCGCGGATGCCCAGAGATACGATGCGCAGGCAGTCCGAGCGCTCAACTCAATCCACACGTTGCGCGACGCGAACGGAGCTACCTACGGCGACACGTGGCAGCTCAACACACTTGCTGCTCTAGTGGATAAGCCCGCGAACCCCCTCTGGTCCGAAGTTCTCTCGCACGTCAAGCAGGACGCACCCGCGGACCAGGTCGTCAGTCCCTACTTCAACGCCTACGTACTCGATGCCATGGCCGCGATGGGTCATCAGCGCGAGGCCCTCAACTGGATACGCGCCTATTGGGGAGGCATGCTTGCGGAAGGAGCGACAAGCTTTTGGGAGTCCTACGACCTCCGTTGGCCCAAGACAAATCCGCATCTCTCGCTCCAGGCCGACGGCACCAGTGGATACTTTGTCTCTCTCGCCCACGGCTGGTCTTCGGGTCCAACTGCCTGGCTCACGGAAAATGTATTGGGCATCACCCCCTCCAGCCCGGGCTACGACACGGTAAACATTCATCCCAATCTGCTCGATCTCGACTACGCCAGCGGCACCGTTCCCACGCCCCACGGCATCATTACGATCCATATCGACAAAAAGAAAGGCATTGAACTCGACCTTCCGGCCGGCATTGCTCATGCCACAGTGGCCTACACGCCGCCCACCCCAAAAACTACCGTCTTTCTCGATGGCAAGCCGTCACGGTGCGAGAACTGCAAGAACGACCAACTGATCATCGAAATCTCACAGCCTGGCCACCACGTAATCGGTCCGCGCTAGGCACGTTTGACGCAATACTGCTATTCCGAATTCGCCCTTGCTAATTCCGATAGACGGAATATAGACTCTTTCGGGTGATCCTATGACCACGCCGACCCGCAGCAAGAAAGCTTCCCCGGACACCTCGAACGCCGCAGTTGCAGCCGCACCCAC
>ODAK010008158.1_pt1 | contig 10508 bp, 9 predicted proteins | sample 1539591 | NCBI WGS metagenome assembly ODAK01 (sample SAMEA3539303, study PRJEB22396) | soil metagenome | biome: tundra; feature: field; material: soil | place: USA | collected 2010-05 | depth 0.15 m | reverse complement strand
GCGTCGTGTCGGTCGAGAGTTCCCGGATCGAGATCACCATCGATCCCGAAGGGGCACACGCCTGGCTGGCGGTCATTACCAGGACCTAGTTCTACCCAGGTACGGCCCAGGTTCGGTTGCCCACAGGACCCTCACCAGTGTCCCGTTTGCAGAGTGCCTCCGGCCAGGTGTTCCGCAACGGGATCCCCATGTGACGATTGTCGGCGCGAGAACCGACGGCCTCAACGGCGTCCGCTGGCCGTTCGTCAAACAGGACGGGGTCGTTGAAGGAACCCGGGGTCATGTGCCGATTCTCCACCTGCTCACCTACGCAACCCGATTCGGTGCGGCACGGCGAGGTCGCCTGCGTCTCATGAGGCCAATGGATATAGCCAGCTGCGGAGGGGGTCACTCCAGCAAAGCCGCGAGGGCATGGACGAAGGTGGTTTGGCTCTCGCTAGCGGCTAGCAGCGCGGTGATGTTTGCCGGCTCGGCGAGCACGCGGATTAATCCGTCCAGCACATCCCGGAACAGTCGTCCGCTGTCGGGGCTGACAGCGAAGAGGACGACGAGGCGAACGCTGGACCCGCCCCAGGGGATGCCCTTTTCGGTGATGAGGACGGAGATGCCGGGTCGACGGGCATCCATCTTCATCGAGTGCGGAATTGCGAACTGACCCCCGAACGCGGTAGCCGAGCGGTTCTCCCGGTCAAGGACGTCGGCATAGAACGACTCCTCGGTGATCCCCTCCGTGTGCATGGTCCGGCACATCACCGCCAGCGCCTCCTCTTTCGATGCGATGCTGGGCAGCCGGTGAAAGAGCCTGGGCTCGATTATGGTGAGGATCGATGATCGGAGCTGCTGCCGGGCGGCTCGCTGGCGTTCTGCCCGAACGGCGTCCATCACCCGCTCGATGTCTTCGCGCCGCAGCAGTGGGCTGATGGCGACAACCGGGATGGTCGTCAGTCCGGTCAGGTCGACGGCGGAGACGATGAGGTCGGTGGCGAGGCGAGCCCACGGGTAGTCGAGGGTGGAGACCACCTCGGTGATGACGGCTTGGTCCCCCAGGGCGGCGGACAGGGCGTTGACCACGTGGGTGTGCGCGTTGCCATAGCGAGGAACGACGATGGTCACGGTGACCGGTGGGCCCTGCTCGAGCTGGCGCTGGAGGTTGGTGCCGAGATGGAAGGAGAGGAAGTCCACTTCGCCCGGGCGCACGGTGATTCCGGCCCGATTCTCCAGCTGGCCCGCGAAGAACAGGGTCAGCTCATGGATGAGGGGATGCATGTTCTTGAAGGATTCGCCGAGGGGGTTGTCGAGACCCACGCCCTGACGAGCGCGCTTTATCAGGTTCTCCACATGGAAGGCCAGATCCACCAGGGTGCTCTCGTCGTAGAACTCCAGGAGGTAGGCCGCGGAGAGCTCGCGCATCGTGTCACGGACAAGCTGTAGCGACTCCTCGTGAACCGCCGCGTCGGCGGGAAGCGGGCGTCGGCGCTTGGCGCGAGCACCAAGCATGACTGCCACCAAGGCGGCCTCGCTGGGTGGCAGCGTCACGCCGTATGCCGCGGCCACCTCCGCGACGATCCGCTGGGCGATGTCGTCGGCATCGGCAGCGGCAACGTGGGTCGGCAGCTCGGGAGCGGCGAGCGGGTGCCCTTGGCGCACTCGGTCAGCCGCAATGGTCAGATGGATGACGATGTCATTGAGTGCGTACTCGTCGATCTCCAGCTCGGTGCCCATGAGGTGACGCTGGATGCCCTGGCCCAGGGCCCGCACGTCGTAGTCCTTGAACTCCTGGGTGAAGTTCTGCATCACAGTGGGGGTCATGCCTTGCCCGGCCTGCAGCACCACCTGGCGCACCATACGACGTTTGTCGCGCTCGCTGCCGTCCAGGTAGAGCAGATCGCGCTCGCGTCTGACCGTCAGGTTGTGCTCGTGGAACAGTCCTCTGGCCTTGCCGAGATCGGCCTCGATGGTGGATGAGCTGACGCTCAACAGATCACCGAGCTCGAACACGTCCGCACCCGTCGAAGAGTGCGTGATGAGGTGCCGGACGACGAAGTAGAGGCGCTGGTGGGGGGTGTCATAGCGGGGTGCGCGCCCGGGCCGGAGCGCTTGCCACGCCGCGTAGGCGGCAAGGTCGAGCTGGTAACCCCGATGCGTCGCGTGGACGAGCCCACGGCCCGCCCTGCGGTTGAGGTCGCGCACGTACAGCCGGATGCTGCGGGAGCTGACCTCAAGGCGCTCGCCCAGCTCTGCGCCGGACAGCGATGACCCTGGAGCAGTGGCAAGGGCTCTGAGCAGCTGGGTATGCCGGTCCTCCATGCGCGCGTGTCCACCTCCTCCGCCATCAGTGTGCCTCAGCGTTGTCGGGGGTCACCAGCCCTTCCGCTTCCGCCACCGCGGAAGGACGACTCTTCCGCCTCCGCGGAAGCAACACTGTTGGCCCTCGCGTCGAACCTTCACGAAGATTGAGTCAACTCCCGAGAGCCAGCGCCGCCACCGGCTTTGGAGCTCGAAGGGTTGCGACCGACGACCACTTGCCGGTTTAGAGCGCCGGGCCCGACCGACCGGTCGGAGCCGCGGCATCACGCCGGCACCACGAGGAGAGGAGCGGTGGTGATCACCACCCTGCTCAATGACCAGACGTTCCTGGCCGATGTGTCCTGCGACTCGTGGGAGGACCTCGTCGACATTGCTGGGGCGCCGCTGGTCCGGGAAGGGTCCGTGGAGCCGGGCTTCCTTCAGTCGATCAAGGACACCGTCGTCAAGTACGGCTCTTACATGGTGCTCGTCGACGACGTGGCGCTCTTCCATGGCCGGCCCGAGGCAGGAGCCCACGAGATCGCCATGAGCCTGGCCCTGCTCAGTCGCCCGGTCTACGTCCAGGACAAGCGGGTCAAGGCAGCATTCGTATTCGCTGCGGTCGATAACGACAGCCACCTCGAGCTCCTGCGGGAGCTGGCTCGCGCCCTGGCCGACGACGAGCTTCTCCGGCTGCTCCGCAACGGGGGCAGCCGCGAGGACGTGCTGCGTCGGTTCGCGATCGCCGAGGAAAGCATGAAGTGCGTCGAATGTGACGGCGTTGGGGGGACCGCAGACCGCAATGAGAAAACAACAACGGAGCGAGATATGAAGATTCTATGTGTGTGCGGTCTGGGAATGGGGTCGAGCCTCATTCTGAAGATGACCGTCGAGAAGGCGATGCAACAGATCGGCATTCCCTGCGACGTCGAGCACCAGGCCGCAGGGACCATGAGCGGAATCAACGCGGACCTCATCGTTGCGGCGCAGGACTTTGCGGATGAGCTCGCCGGCCGCGACAACGTCGTCCTCGTCACGAACATCGTCAAGACGGACGAGGTCAAGGCGAAGATCGAGGCCTTTCTAGAGGAGACGGGGGTCTTGACCTGACCCTGTGTCCCCTACCCGGGCGTCCGCCACAGTCACGCCCGGAGCCACCCTTCACCACTGCTAGACAACCAATTCAACACCGCAGGGTGCGAAGCTTGAGCCTCGATTTCAGCTAGCAGTCTGAACCTCGAGAGTCCTCGATAGACGGAAGAGAGCCTCTAGCCCTGACTAGTGCAGAAAGGACTTGCCATGGACGTTCTCAACTTCATCCTCGACGTGGTTAAGACGCCAGCTCTCATCCTGGGCCTGGTAGCCCTGATCGGCCTGGCGATCCAGCGCAAAAGCGGCCCACAGATCTTCGCCGGCACCGTCAAGACCGCACTCGGCATGCTGGTGCTCACCGCCGGCTCGGGCCTGGTCGTGGTGGCCATCCTGCCGTTCGTGACCCTGTTCCAGGGCGTGTTCGGTCTCGCTGGGTTCGCCACCGGCAGCGAGCTCGTCTCGGCGGCCATGCAGAAGTCGGTGCCGGTGATCGCCAGCAGCTCGGCGATCATCATGGCGATCGGCTTCGTGGTCAATGTCGTGCTGGCACGCGTCACGCCGCTGAAGTACATCTTCCTGACCGGCCACATGATGTGGATCGCCTCGGTCGTCGTCGCCTACGTCCTCTACTCGGCCGGGTGGAGCGAGGGAACGATCATCGTTGTCGGCAGCGTCGTCCAGGGCGCACTGCTCACCTTCCTGCCCGCCATCTCACAGCCGTACGTCCGCAAGATCACGGGCAGCAACGACTTCGCCATCGGCCACCTGACGACCCTCGGGACGGTCCCCTCCGCCTACCTGGGCGGGCTGGTCGGCGACAAGTCCAAGAGCACCGAGGACATGAAGCTCCCCAAGGGCCTGTCGTTCTTCAAGGACACCGCCGTCTCCATCTCCGTCGTCATGCTCGTCTTCTACGTCGGCATTGTCCTCGCGGCCGGCCCGGCCAAAGTGGGCGCCCTTTCCAACGGCAGCAACTACATACTGTTCGGCGTCATGCAGGCCCTCGGCTTCGCAGCCGGCGTTCTCGTCCTGCTCCAGGGCGTGCGGATGTTCCTCGGAGAGCTCGTCCCCGCCTTCAAAGGCATCTCGGACAAGTTGGTTCCCAACGCCATCCCCGCCCTGGACGTGCCTGTCATCTTCGGGTTCGCCCCGAACGCGCTGATGATCGGGTTCATCTCGGCCACGGGCGGCATGCTGGTCGCGATGGTCGCGTCGTCGGCTGCCTTCGGGGTCGTCCCGCTCGTGTCCGTCATCGGCGCCTTCTTCACCGGAGGGGTGGCCGGGATCATGGGTAACGCCACCGGTGGTCGGCGCGGCGCCACCGTGGCGGGCTTCACCTACGGCTTCATCCTCATCTTCCTGTCCGGCTTCACCTACAAGGTGTTCGACCACTTCTCCGCGGTGGGAGCCACGGGCTTGGGTCACGACTGCGTCGACGCGATGCTCACGATGCTCGCCTTCAAGAGCCCCTACGTCGGCATCGGGATCATCGTCGCCGCCTTCGCCGGGCTGTCGTACGCCGAGGTGCGGTACCAGAAGCGGAACCGGGTGCAGGAGGAGGGTGAGACCGCCACTCCCGAGTCGGCAGCGCTCGCGTAGTCCTCGCTCAGCCCTGGACACCTCCGGCGGGAGAGACGTGACTTACGAGGCGCGGATCTCCTGCCGGACCGTCTGTCCGGTCGGGTCAGCAGAAGCAGCAGGCGAGCCCGCGTGCGACGGGTGGTCCAAGGCGTGACGATCCATCCCCTGCCAGGAGAACCGTCAAGGCCGACGCCGGCCTGAGCGGCAGCAACGCCACCGAACAGCTGATCGGCCCACTGGCCGGCAGCAACCGCGAAAGGAACCACCATGACTTCCCTGACCAAGCAATACCTCAACGCCACCATCGCGCTGCTGGAGCGCATCGACGAGGAGGAGACGACTAACATCGAGCGCGCCGCAGAGCGGATCGTGGACTGCATCGCGGGCGGTGGGCGCCTCTTCGCCTTCGGCTGCTCCCACTCCTCCTTGCCAGTGCAGGACATCGTCTACCGGGCGGGCGGGCTGATGCTTGTCAACCCGATCTTCGCCCCCGGGATCGCCGCGCTCGACACCCGGCCGACCACGCTCGGCTCCGCCATGGAGCAGATCCCCGGCTACGCCAAGGCCATCCTGGACAACTCGCCGATCCGGACCGGCGACCTCCTCATTGTCGTGTCGGTCTCGGGCCGCAACGCGGTCCCCATCGAGATGGCGGAGCTGGCGCAGCAGCGCGGCATCACGGTCATCGGCGTGACGTCCCACGCCTACTCGGACGCCGTCACCTCGCGGCATTCGTCGGGGAAGAAGATGAAGGACTTCGCCGACATCGTCCTCGACAACAAGGTCGCGGTCGGCGACGCCGTCCTAGAGCTCGACGGAGTGCCGCAGCGGTTCACCCCGGCATCCGGGGTGACCACCACCGCCCTGCTTCACGCCGTCATCGCGGCCGTGATCGAGGGGCTCGTGGCACGCGGCATCACTCCGCCGGTGTTCCTGGCCGCCAACGTCGACGGTGGCGCCGAGTGGAACAAGCGGCTGCTTGCGGAGAACGCCGACCGCATCTTCTACCTGTGACCCGGACATGACGGCATCGACCCAGGCTCCACCCGACACCAGCTCCCGTATCGTCCTGGCGGCCGGCCGGGTCGTCACCGCCAGCGGCGCCGAGCTCGCTCCCGGCTGGCTCGAGATCACCTGCGGGAAGGTTGCGGCCGTCGGCGCCGGCCGTCCGGCCAGCGGAGGCACCGAGCCCGTCAGCGGCACCATCGTCCCGGGCTTCGTCGACATGCACGCCCACGGGGCGCTCGGCCACGACTTTGTCTCCGCCGACGACGACGGCATCCATGCGATCAGGCGGCATCACGCCCGGCGCGGGACGACGACGCTCATGGCGACGGTGGCGACCGCACCCATCGAGACGATGCTGGAGCGCGTCCGCTTCCTACGGCCCTACGTCGCGGCCGGGCTCCTGGCCGGCATCCACCTCGAAGGCCCGTACCTCGCACCCGAGCGGCGGGGCGCCCATGACCCGGGCCTGCTCCGCCACCCCGACGGCGCGGAGATCCGCGAGCTGCTGGCGGAGGCGGCGGGCACGCTACGGATGGTGACGCTGGCTCCGGAGCTGCCGGACCTGCGCGACGTGCGCGACCGTGCTGTGGCGAGGCTCCTGGGTCTGGAGGACCCGGGCGTACCCGAGATCACCGAATCGTGCGTGATCGTGGCCCACGACCTGGCCCCGGCAGAGACGGTGGGTCTGAGACGCGACCTGGTGCTGGCCATCGTCACCGAGTCCGGAGGCCCGACCAGCCATACGGCGATCCTGGCCGCGCAGATGGGTATTCCGGCGGTCGTGCAGGTGCCGGGTGCGGTCGCCATCGGGGTCGGCACCGTCGTGGCGGTCGACGGCTCTACCGGCGAGGTGTTCGTCGACCCCGATCCCCTCACTCGGGCCGAGGTGGTCCAGCGCAGAGAACGGCGGGCCAAGGCGCTAGGGACGGCAGCTGGTCCTGGCAAGACCAGCGACGGGCACCCTGTGGCCCTGCTGGCCAACATCGGTACCGCCGAGGATGCGGAGCGCGCCGCCCTGCTCGACGTCGAGGGCGTCGGCCTGTTCCGCACTGAGTTCCTCTTCCTGGACCGGGACACGGCGCCGTCGCTGGAGGAGCAGGTCGCCGTGTACACGCGGGTCTTCGAGGCGTTCGGGGCACGGCGGGTGGTCGTGCGCACGCTCGACGCCGGAGCCGACAAACCGCTGGCCTTCGCCAACCTCGGTCCGGAGGAGAACCCTGCCCTCGGCAGACGAGGTTTGCGGCTCTCGGCCGAGCGCCCAGACCTGCTGGACACCCAGCTCAGCGCGCTGGCCGCGGCGGCGCGGGCGACCGGCGCGGACGTACGCGTGATGGCACCGATGGTGGCCACAGCCGAGGAGGCGGCGTGGTTTGCCCGGCGCGTGCACGAGAATGGCCTTCCCTCTGTCGGCGTGATGATCGAGGTTCCCTCGGCGGCTCTGCGTGCGCGTCACGTCCTGGCGGAAGTCGACTTTGCCAGCATCGGTACCAACGACCTCGCCCAGTACACGCTGGCTGCCGACCGCATGCAGGGCGAGTTGGCCACGCTGCTGGACCCGTGGCAGCCGGCCGTGCTGGACCTCGTCGCGGCCGCGTGCGACGGTGGCCGCGACACGGGCACGCCCATCGGTGTCTGTGGCGAAGCCGCCGCCGACCCGCTGCTGGCGCTGGTGCTCACCGGATTGGGCGTCAGCAGCCTGTCGATGGCTCCGACACGCGTTTCCGCTGTGCGAGCGGCGCTCTTCCTGCACGACCTCGGCAGCTGCACGGCGATGGCCGCAGCCGCACGCGCCGCGCGGTCACCACAGGACGCCCGAGACGCAGAGCTGGCTCTGACAAACAAGCTCATCACCGAACTCGTCTGAGCTCGGCGAATCGACCTCGGTCCACTTGGCACTCTCGACAATTGCCGTGCTGCGCGAGTTGCGTACATGCGCATCACGCCGGGCGTGCGTCAAATGCTGAGCGGTAGCCCTCATGAGGCGGCTCCTAGTCCCGCGGAACTGCACAGACAGTAGTGGGCCCCGTCGGGCTCGAACCGAGGACCTACGGATTGAAAGAGCCATCGAGCGGTGCGTTGAATGTCGAATTCCCTTGATTTACAACGTGATTAGCTCTCAACAACTTGTGTCGTTCGGGGTTGTTTTGAACCCAAGTGCGGACTATTTGCGGACTGCATCGACCCGGGGAGGAGTCTGTTGGATGCGGGATCCAGCAGCTTGGGAAACAACTTGAATCGACAGTCGGCATCTTCGTGGCCGCCCGGAGAAGGATCCGTATCTGACACGGATCCCAGGCCGCCGGGTCGACACCGTCGTTGCGCAGGTGTGACCGGTTGTCGTTCCGCTAATGGGACTCCCTCTCGTGCCGATAACAGTGAGCTGGCCGGCTGACACGAAGCTGTTTGTCCGTGGCACAACCGCGACAAGGAAGGGTCATTCCGCCCACATTGACGCAGGCACCGGGAGTCGATGGTTGCACGCCTGCGAACACCGCATGGTGGCTCGACTGGTTAGCCAGGCCAACACGTTGATGGTCCGGCGCCTTGCGATGAGACCCGTCGTTAGCGGCGACGCCAAGTGCCTACATACGATGCCTACCGCCGCGCACGGGCCGAGCGTCGACCGACATGGCTTCAGTTCCCGGGGCTGGCTCCGTTGTCGCGTATGGGAACCCAGGTGTGGATGACGTCGTTGCCCGATACCTCGGTGCCGTCGGGCGTGATCTCGACGGAGGGGCCCATGTGGAACCGGATTGCTGCTCGTCGGTCTGCGAGCGGTGTGTGCTCGAGTCGCGCACGCCTGCCAGGAGTACAGATAATGAACTCGTAGCACTGGCGTACAATGTCTCGGTTGTAGTGGTGGAAACGCGTTGCAGGGACCTTCTTGGGGCTGGCCGAGTACGCCCGTTCAGCGATGAGCATCGCGGTCGGACCAAGCGGCATTCGGATCTCGTCAGCATCTCCGTAGCCAACGCCTTCATAAGTGTCGCGTTCGGAGGGTGGTCGCCAAGGCATAACAGCTCGGTCACTGGTCCAGAGGACGGGTTCCTCGGATCTTTCGATGCGCCAGTGAAGATTCTCGAACATGGGCGCCATTTGGCGGACAGCGATGTCCATCGAGATGGAGAAGGCTTGGTCGACCGTGGGAACGCCTTGCGATATCTCATAGTTCGTGAGTGACCATGCCGCATCAACCTCGATGTCTTCTGGGTCGTGGCGCAAGTGCTGCTGAATGAACCGGCGAACGGATTCCTTTGTCACAGGGCGCTCGTGGGCGAAGTCGGCAAGTTCAGCCGCAACAGTGGTCCGTAAGAGATGCTCGCGGGAACGCGCGACTTGGAGCGCCATGAACGTCGCGACCATTTGTCGTTCGCGGCCGTTCACATGACCCGTGCTCATTAGTTCGGTCCGCAACGTTGGCCATTCTTCCTCGAGCAGGCCGAAGTTTCGTTCGCGCCAAAGTGCGTGCGCGCCCTTCCCGTAGAGGTGTGACTCTGCGCCAACGTTCAACGGATTCGCCTCGAAGACGCGCGAGGTTCCGCGGCGCCGAACAGCCACGTGGCCCGCGCTGTTGCACCATGCGCGCTGGTAAGTCTGCGGCAGGTAGTGGTGCCGTTTCGGTGGGTCAGTGGATTGCGGTGCGGCCATGCCAAGACGTTAGGCCCTGCCTCCGACAGATGCTGCGGTCGCGATCCAAGCCCAGCGTCATTCCGCCGCAACCGACGGGCTGGTGGCCGGGTGCAGCCGAGACCCAGTGGATGTGCAGAGCGGGATGGGCTGCGTGGGCGAAAAGCTCAGCGCGCGCCCAAGATGGTTCGCTGTCTCTGGGGCACAATGGCTCGATGGCGACTTGGGCAACATATTGGACTGGACCTACAGCTCGTGACCTCGAAGGCAAAGCGATTGATCACATTGCCTCCAATCAGTTCGACGAGGCCGGGGTAGTCGCCGGGGACACGATGTATGTGATCACCTACGCTGACGCCCACTTGCATGTCGTGACGTCGCTCGTGGTCGACCACGTGGTTTCGCAAGAGCGCGCCGAGCAGATCCTCGGGCGAACGGATCTTTGGGAGGCCGATTGGCATGTCATTGCTCGGCCCGGATCCATCCGACGCGCGACGATGTCTGCGTCCCTGTCGAGTAAGGAGATCGCCGCGTTGGTCTTCATTGGTAGGGATGGGGAGCCCTCGCCTCCGGCCCGAAATCGTCGCGGGGCGATCGACCACCAAACTTTCCGGAACACGAGGCGCGTCGACACCAGCACAGCGGCAGTGTTTTCGCAGGTTCTGACCAGCAGGGGCTGACGGGCCGGGATTCTGAACGCACGCTTATCGGCGTGGCAGCGCGTTACTACCAGGGAGCCACTGGACTCGTGGGTGCATCTTTTCGCCGCGATTGGCCCGGCGCCAACATCCCCTCATGCCGATGCCGCCTTCAGGGTGAGCGGCCCGGCCGGTCTTGCTGGGGCCGCAGGGGACAGCGGTCACGAGCCGAAGCGTCGCTGCAGGTCGGCGTACCCAATCGCACCGTCGAGGAAG
>ODAK010008157.1_pt1 | contig 10510 bp, 8 predicted proteins | sample 1539591 | NCBI WGS metagenome assembly ODAK01 (sample SAMEA3539303, study PRJEB22396) | soil metagenome | biome: tundra; feature: field; material: soil | place: USA | collected 2010-05 | depth 0.15 m | reverse complement strand
GACCTGTCGCGCGCCTTTCGCTACGGCGTGGCCCGGGTGCGGCTCTACCGGAAGCACCGCTCACGCATTCGCAACCTCGCACGATCCGATCGCTACATCACGGCCTACACCCTCTATGTTATGGCCCTGCCGATCGCCGCGTTCTACCCGGCGTACCTGCTGCTGCTCGCCTATCCGATCGTCAAGAACCGCGGGCACCGACCCCTGCTCACGGTGGGCTACCACCTCGCTTATGCAGCGGGCGTCATCAGTGAGTTGTGCCATCTCCCGACATTCAGGAGGACGTGAGGCCGGCCGACGCCGTCGTCACCGCCACGGTCCACGTTGTGCGGCGAGGCTGAGTCGCGTCCGGGTGACTGCCTCCACTGCAAAGTAGACGACCAGGTCGACGAGCGCCATCGGGGACTTCGACGAGAGAAGGCCACCGCGTTGCAGGTGGTACTGGATCCGGCGAGGAAGGCTGAGTCGCGGGTCGGGCAGCGTGTTGGCGACCACCACGCGGTCCGGCCGGTGCACCTGGAGCCAGCCGAGGAGTTCCTTCGTCCCGGCGGCGGCCCTCGTTTTCGCTCGGAGGAAGTCCTCCACGGATGTCGGGACCGGGATGCCCGCCACTGCATCGGCAATCACGTGCTTCTCATCGGAGTCGAACAGGCGGTCGATGAACCCGTCGTCGGCCGTCATGGAGGGAAACCGCTCGAACCTCGAACGTCCGGCGGCGTTCACGGCGTACAGCCCTCGTCCGACCATGAGCTTCGAGGACAGCTGCACCAGAAACGGGATCTCCGCGAGCGCCGCGTAGTAGCGACGAACGAGCCACGGTGCGCCCTCGACCATGTACGTCCTCGCCGGGCTGGCAATCGCGTCGTCGGGCGTGTCAAGCGAGGCGGCGATATCGCCGAGGGCCTGGACGGTGATGCGGACGTCGGCGTCCAGGTAGAGACGAGGGAAGACCTCGCCTGCGATTTCGTCGCCGGCGTTGAGCGCTGCTGCCTTTCCCGCGTTCGACAGCTCTACGACCTCGACACTCGTCGATCGACGGGCGACTGCGGCGGTGTCGTCGGTGCAGCCGTTGCACACGACGATCACGAGTGCGTTCAGCTGTGCCGCCGCCGCTTCGATCGTGGGCAGCACTCGGAATCCCCTCGTTGCCTCGTTGTGGGCGGGAACGATGATGGACAAAGCTGGCGGCAGGCGCGCCGAATCGGGCTCGACGGTCATCGAGTCACGTCACATGCTCGGAGCAGGGCGCAGTCGGAGGCAAGAAGACTCAATGCTGTCCGCGACATCGTGAGAGTCTGCACTGCGCGAGACCCGGTTGACAATCATCCGTCTCGATCGCCGCGTGGACCGACCAGCCGGTCAGCAGCGGCGCGGCGTTCCGCCCCAGTGGCTGGGGATTCGACTGCCCGGTGCGGGGTCGCGCCGCCAGTGTCGCGTCGCGAGCGACCTGCTTGAGCATCGAGGCACATCTTGCCGCACCCACGTCACAGTCCAGATCGGCGTAGTGCCCCCAGAAGGCTCCGCTCACGACGGAGGGTTCGGCCTGAGCGTCGAGCCGGGCGTCGATCGCCGCTGGCACCGCCGCACGGCAACAACGCGCCTATTGTCCGGGGTCGACGAGCCGCTTCGCCTCGTTCCCATTGCAGTCGTCGGTGACGACCGGTGTGCCAGGTGCAAGCGACTCCGCGACGGCAGTGCGAACCCAGACGCTCCGAGGTGGCTACGAGACCAAGACACCGCGCATCTGCGCCCAGGTGGTCGCGTCGTGGTTCCACCGAGCCAAGGAAGCGAACTGCTTGTGGACGCCCAGCCGTCGCAAGCTACTCGAGCCGCTCGCGATCGGGTCTCACGCCGATGATCCCTATTCGCGGCGCAGGCGTGCGCGATCGCAGCCGCGCGAACGCCTCGAGCGCGAGGTCGACGCGCCCCTTGTGCTCGATGAGCCGCCCGACGGCGATGATCTCAGGGGCATCAGCGTCCGGCTCGACAATCGGCAGTGCGCCAGTCCACGGCATTCGAGATCACCTCGAGACGTGCAACAGTGATGCCGCGTCGCGGGAGCTCGCGAGCCAATCCCTCGGAGTCAGCGACGATGACGTCGCGGACCTTCTCTCGTGCCCGTTCGATCACCGCGCCGAGAGCGCCATCAGTACGCGCACCAGCACTTGGCTTCCCACGACTCGTGCCCTCCGCGACGAATGGGACGCGTCTGATCCAGGCGACGACGTGGAGCGGGAAGAACTGCCGGAATGGCATGTGGACGGCCACGTGACGTCGGGGCCACGGACGAGCAGCTGCAGGGTCCCGATCGCGAAGAGCACCCCGTGCAGGATCCAGCCACGACCGTTGCGGTTGAGAAGGGAGTCGCGGGCGGATTGGTGGCGTAGGAGACGGTGCCCTTCAGGCGCTCGTCCCGCCACCGCATCGTGTACTGGCACACTGCCAGGTCCTAGGCCGCGAGGCGGGGAGCAACTCGGCGTACCGGCGTTGCGACCGCCCTTGCGCGATGGGGGCGCGGTGTCGAGGACGCCCGCGGCCCGGACACGCGGCGTCGATTCACGTGCCATCCGTTGCGGCTCTGCCTGTTCGGTGCGCAAGGGCGCCGCACGTTGCGCCAGATGGCGGTCCGAGAGGGTTGTCGAGCCGCTCCACTTGGTGTGCCAAGTCCGTCGTCGTGCAGGGTGCCGCGACGGCGGTGCGGGTGGAGGAGTTTTCCAAGTTCTGCCGACGTTCAGAAACGCTGGCTGCTGAACGCACACGGATCTAGTCTTGAGCCACGAACTCCAATTTGGAGACAAGTGCACGCACTCACTACCGAGCAACGAGGAATGTGGACAGCGGAGTTGACAGCCATGTGGCTACCATCCCCCGCAGCGCCGCAAGCCTGCGGCCGCGGGCTGGAGGGCGCATGTCGCTGATCGAGGTCGAGCGCCAGCGTGACGCGGATGTGATCCTGCCGGACGTCAGCTTTGTCGTGATCGGGTACAACGAGTCCGCGCACATCGAGGCGTGCCTGGCCTCCATTCTCGCCCAGTCGTGTCTCCATACCTACGAAGTCATCGTCGTCGATGACGCCTCCACCGACTCGACGGCGTCTGTGGTCGAGGCGCTCCAGGTCGTCCATCCGGAGCTTCGCCTGATCCGACACTCCGAAAACCGGGGCCGAGGGGCGTCGCGGCGCACGGGACAAGATTCCTGCGTCGGAAAGAGGATTGCGTTCATCGACTCGGACATCCGGCTCCCGCCGGACTGGCTGTCGCGGGTGGCGTCCGCGCTTGAGGTCGCCGACGCGGTGAGCGGTGTCGCAGTGCCAGACGGCGATTGCGCGGTCATCTGGCGGATGTTCGGGCCCAAGCCGAAGGGCATACCCGGCTACTGGGATCTCACCGGCAACAACGTGATTTTCAAGCGAAGCGCGCTCGAGCAGGTCGGGTGGCCCGCGCAGCGGCGACGCTCCGAGGACAACCGGATGGCGCGCGCGATGCTCGACGCGGGCATGGCGGTCGAGACGCTGAAGGACCTCAAGGTCGAGCACCATGAGGCAAAGACCTATCGCCGGGCCTGGGCACACATCTACGGCACCGGCTACCACGCGACCGAGATCCTTCGGGACCTGCGGATCATTCGGCTCCCCGACCTCGTGTGGTCGGGCTGGTTCGTCACGCTGCGCGGCTCGATCGGGCTCGGGGCAGCCGGAGTCCTGCCGTGGTGGCTGGCAGGGGCCGTCGTGCTCGTTGCCACCGTCGCCGTCGACATCGGGGCCATGGTCCAGCGCTTTCACTTCTGGTCCTCGCCGCTGCGATGGATCGCCGCGACCTGCGCCAACTTCCCGCTGATAACGACCTACCTCGTCTCGCGAACGCTGGCAGCACCCAGGCTGCTCATGCGGCGCCAGACCACCGTGCACTGAGCCGAATCTGGGTGCCGCGTGGCGGGCGACGAGCAACGCGAGAAGGAGGGGCATGCCAGGTCGCCTGCACCACGTCGTCATCGACTGCCCGGATCCCGCCGCCCTCGCGGCGTTCTACTCGAAGCTCCTCGGACTGCCCGTGACATATTGGAGCGACGACTGGGTCGTGGTCGCCACGAACGAGACGACCTCCGGCATCGCCTTCCAGCTAGTTCCGGACCACCAGCCCCCGCTGTGGGGGGATCCGGACCATCCCCAGCAGGTGCACCCCGACGTGATGGTCGACTACCTCACGGTCGTCGCAGCAGACGTCGTCGCGATGGGCGCCCGCGCGCTCACCGAGGAACTCGAGGGGTCACAGGTGTTCGCCGACCCTGCCGGCCACCCCTTCTGCCTGATCCCTCGACCCCCTTGGGCGTCACCGATCGACAACGGCTCCAGAAGATCATGAATCATCTACCAATAGGATCGTTACGAGCGACGTCGGTAGTTCACTCCCCGCCGACGTCCGAGGGCGCCGCAGGGAGGAGCACGTTGACGACCCGAGCCCTCCTCCGTTGCCTCGCGTCGGTCGCGGCACTCGGGCTCGTGGTCGGCTCAGCGGTGACCGCGTCGGCCACGACGTCGCACGTCGCGCCGCGGTACCAGTACGGCCTCAGCACCTACGTGACGTACAACTGCCAAGGGGAGAAGTACTTCGACCAGTGGGCGTCGACCGAGATCGCCCAGTACAAGGCGCTCGGTGCGAACACGATTGCGCTTGCCTTTCCGCTCTATACGAACTCGCTCACGTCAAACCGAGTCGCGCCGCGGCTCATATGCGGCAACGAGAACTATCAGTCGCCGCCGCGGGAGCTCCTCGCGAGCATCGTGCAGCTCGCCCACGCAGCGGGGCTCCAGGTGTTCCTGCGCCCGCTGATCGACCAAGAAGTGCTCTTTCGCCAGTCCGCGAAGGACTGGCGGGGGATCCTGGCCCCCACCAACCTCAGCCTGTGGTTCCGCAACTACATCGCTTCGATCAAGCCCTACCTCGTCATGGCCCAGTCGAGCCACGTCGAGCACGTGGCGATCGAGTCCGAGCTCAACGGCATCGCCGACGCCCCGAACTGGACGTCGGCCATCGCGGCAGCCCGGGCGATCTACAAGGGCGACCTCGCCTTCAACTACTCGTGGAACACGCCGGCGAAGAAGGCGTGGCGGCCGTACACGTCGCTCGGCATCGACGCCTACCCCGTGGTGACCGACGTCTCGATCAGCCAGACCCCCGCGCAGCTGCTCGGGCAGTGGAATCACTTGCTGCACACGAACCCCGACTACGTCGTGCCACTGCTGTCGAGGGTCACGATCGACGAGATCGGCATCCCTGCCCAGCAGGGCGCCTACGGCAAGCCATTCGCCGGCTCGCTGCCTTTGGCGTCGCACCCGTTCAACCAGTCCGTCCAGCTCCGGTGGTTCACGGCGGCGTGCGCGTTCATGAAGCAGCACGCGATGCGGGGCATTTACTATTTCGGCCCCTGGGTGGGCACCAATCGCGGCTCGATGCTCACCTCGCCGTCGCCCGCTCGCCCGAGCGACATCCAGCCCGCGTCCCGCGCGGCGATCAAGCGCTGCTTTTCGTAGCCGACGAGCACCGCGACGCTCGAGCGGCGCCGCTCAGCGAGCTCGCCGAGGTGCTCGCGTCGCAATCCACGACCCGTACAGCTCGCGTAACGAGATGGGCGTTGGGAAGCATCGGAAGAGGATTGCCAGGGCCACGAAGAGCGTGGGGATCGTGACCACCCCGACGGCGAGCCGCAAGAGCCCAGCACCCAGCGCGTGGTCGAGCCCGAAGTGCCCGGCCAACGCGACGAGGCCGCCGACGGCGTAGATCCTGGCCTGGCGCGCCCACGCGGTGAAGCGGCTGCCGACACGGCTTCGGAAGATGGCGTAGGTCCCGACCAAGATGAGGCTCTCGACAATGACCGTCGCGATGGCCGCGCCCCTCGCACCGAGCGCGGGGATGAGCGCGACGTCGAGCACGACGTTGAGGCCGAGCCCCGCACAGCTGATCGCGAAGAGTCGGTGGTGGTGGTCTCTCGCGAAGCTCGTGTAGGAAAAGACGCTGGTCATGCAGGTGAAGAGCACCGAGATGCTGAGGATCGACAAGACCGGTGCCGAGCCGGCGTACTGGCGATTGGCGAACCAGTTGATGAAGTCCCCCGAGACGCATGTGGTCCCCGCGACCGCGAGCGCACCGATCATCGACATGTACGCGCACGCGGTGTTGACCATCGAGGTGAGCTTCTCTGGGGGGGCCGTGACCAAGAGGGGCATCATGGACGTCATGTAGGCGTTCGGGATGACCAAGAGGAACGTCACGATTGCCGCGGCGAGGCCGTACAGCGCGACGGTCGGGCTGTTGGTCATGAGGCTCAGCAAGAGGATGTTGGTCCGAAGGTACAGGACGTTGACCACCTGGATGGCGCCAATGCCCACTGAGTTGCGGAGGATGTCCTTCCACAGCGACAGCGTGAGCTTGGGCACGAACGGGACCGAGCGCCGGACTGCTGTGTACGCGAACGCCGCCGTGAAGACGGCCGAGGCGACTAAGGAACAGAAACAGCCCGTGAGCCCGTAGCCGAGGTGGAGCGTCACGACCACGCCGGTCACGTAGATGATCTGGGAGAACACCCCGATCAGGGCGGTCTTGTAGTTCTGGATCGTCGCCACGTAGTAACTGAGCGAGACGGCTCGAACTGCCTCGAAGGGGAGCGTGAGCGCGACGAGGAGGATCCCCTCGGTGAGCGAGTGGTGCGCGTGGGGGTAGATGAGGAATCCGATGCCGATGACGACGGGGACCATGATCACGCTCATGCTGAGGCGCAGCCCCAGGTTCTGCCCGAGGATGACCGCTGCCTTGGACTTGTCCCTCGCGATCTCTCGGCCGCTGTAGATGTTGATGCCGAGGTCCGCGAACAGGAACGAGATCGAGATGAAGTTGATGGCCGTGACCAAGATGCCGTAGCTGTCACGGCCGAGTGTGTTCGTCACCTCGTGCAGCGCGATGGCGCCGAGGATCGCGACGGCCAAGCTCGAGGCCACGAGGGAGACCGTGCTCGTGGCCACACGGAGCTGGGGACGAGCGGTCAGGAGGGCGTCCGCGCCCGGTTCGGGGATGGACGCCATGCCCTCTCGCTCCGAGTCGGTCACGTCGTCGGCCACCTGCTAGGAGCCGCTAGCCAGGGCCTTCGGAACCGATCCGTAGACGACGTCGGTGCCCGAGGTATACAGCGTCGGTCGCATCGAGGCGAAGTACGCGGCGGGGAACAAGAAGACGCCGAGGCGCGCGTTGTTCCCGCCGCGTGCGGTCCCGAGCACGACGTTGGACCGGTACGCGAAGATCCAGGACGCGTTGTCCACGATGATGGGGTCGACCGAGGCGAAGAAGTTCCGCCGATCGTTGAAGCCGTAGTCGTCGAGAGCGAGCTCCCCGACTCGATCAGCCTGGACCATGTACTGGGACGAGCGGTTCGCCGCGACCCACTTCGCGGCGTTGAGATCTGCAGGCGAGAGCAGCCGCTGTGCCTGTTCCCCCGTCGACGAGTACGCGTCGGGGAGCTGCTGGTGTACTTCGAAGAGCGCAGCGAGCCCGGTCGAGGTCAGCACCGCGACGCCGACAGCCACCGCGACGACCCCGATCGCGAGTTGGCGGCGGCGCAAGGTCGCGAGCAGCCTTGCAGCGCGCGACGTGACGGCGTCGGTGCTGGCAACGATGGCCACGATCACGACGAAGATGAGGTAGGCCTGGACTTCGACCCGTGACGGACCGAAGTCGACACCCACGGTCTGGGAGAACCTCGACAGCCCGGCCGCCCCCAAGAAGAAGAGCGCGACGCCACCGACAGCTGCCAGTGCCCGGTCCCGGCGCCAGCACCACCAAAGGCAGAGCGCGACGCTCACGAGTGAGGCGAGCAAGAGCAACTGGCTGACCGTGTTCGAGCCTGCCAGGAGCACAGGGCTGACGATCTTGACGCCGTGGGACGAGGGCGCGGGTGCGTTGACGAGCTGGACACCGAGTGCCTGTGGGACGACCTTCATAAAGCGATACTGTCCGAGCCGGAGGTTGACGTCTGCGTTGTAGATCACGTTTGCGTTGACGAGCTTGCTCACGGAGGCACCGCCCAGCCAGCGTGACACGATGCTGCCGGTGCCCGGGAGCAGCTGGAACCCGTCAGTTCGGATCGAGGTCACGATCTGCTTGATGCTGGCTCCCGTTCTCGCGACGAATCCACCCCACACAACCGCGGCTCCGACGATCGCCGTGGAGACCTGCCAGTTGAGGATCCTCGATGCCCGCGGTGTACGTACGAGGTACGTGAGTGCGCACCCCACGATGACCCCGCCTGCCGCGAGGTACGCCGAGCTGTAGTGCGTGAGGGCGAGGCCAACGCCGCTCGCGATCGCGAGCGTCCTCGCGGTCGGGGTCGCGAGCCGACCTGGGACGATCGCGAGCACGAGCAGTGAGAAGAAAAAGAGCGCGTAGCACTGCCTGGTCACCTGGGGCAGTTCCTGGAGGAGCGGCGAGGAGCCGACGACGAACAGCGCGCACAGCGAGGCCGCCACCCTCGGTGAGAGGCGGTCGCGCAGGGCTGACCACGTGACGAGGAGTGCGAGGGCGAGGAAGACCGACGGGACCAAGCCGAGCGTCGTGCGCAGCGTCATCCCTGTCAGGGCGTGGAGGGCGGCGGGCCACACGGTGAGCGACAGCATCCCGCCGTAGGGGTCGACGTAGTGGTGGAGCGGGAACTGGGCCTGGTTGATCGCGAGCGTGCCGACGTAGAACTCGTGCTGGACGTCGAAGCCCGCGAGCCAGCCGCCTCGAAACGTGCCCTGCCAAGTCGCGGTGAGGAGTGCAGAGCCGAGCAGCAGGATCCTCGGTGGGCACCAGCTCTTCTGCGGCACGACGACCGCGGCGAGCGCCATGACGACGACGAGCGCCCCGACGATGTCGGCGGGCACGACGCCGCGTCCCGCGTTCAGCAGGTTGACGGCGAAGAGGGCGAGGAGCGGGGGCACGCCGAGGACCGCGGCCCACCCGGCGTCGCTCGCGCGGATCCCCTGCAGCACCGACCTGACGGGATCGTCACCGGTTCGGACGAGCCACGCGAGGACGCCCACATCAAGGACGCACCACACGACGACGAGCGGCCACCTCGACAGCGTTCTCGCGACGTCGAGGTGCGGTAAGACCGCGCTGACCACGCCGGTGACGACGAGGAACGTGAGGAACCCAAGCCCGAGGCAGATCGAGATCCGCTGGGCGGGCGACGCCGACGACAGCTCGAGGCGCGACGCTGCGACCGCCCCGACGAGGACGATCAGCCCCACGACCGAGGCGCACTGGGCGGGGGGACCGACCGGGACGAGGGCCGCGAAGGCGGCCAGTACCCCGAGGACGACCGAGACGTTGGACCCGGCGAGCTGCCGTCGCGCCGACGTGGTCACCGAGGCACTCACGTGACCCATGCCTTTAGCGGCGATTTGATACCCGAGACCGCGATGGTCAGCCACGAGCCGTGCCGCAGCGTGGCCGTGGGCAGCGTGACGACGACGTTCGAGCCGACCGCGCCCTGGGCGATGCCCCGACGGAAGGCGTGGCCGGCGTCGTAAGCGACCCACGTGATCGGCAGGCTGGTGTTCGCGACGATCACGAACTGGACCAGCTGCGTGACACCGACGTTGACGCTCGACGGGTCCTCGAAGAAGGCGCGCTCCGCAATCCCCGACGAGCTCGCGCCCGACGCTCGCTGCGCCCAGTGCACGAGCGCGCCGACGCCGAGCGACGCGACGAGCAGGGCCGCGCACGCGACCGCGGACACGATTGCTGTTGATCGCACGGAGTCTCGCCGAGCCTCGCGGCCCGGATTGCTGGCGTCGTCGTGGTCCAACGTCAGCCGTCGCTCGTGGGTCCGACAACGCACGAGAGCGAACGAGTCGCGACGCGATGGCGCGGCATGGCGAGCCTCATCGCCAGTCGGCCTGGCGCCCGGCGCGCATCAGTCGCTTGGCGTTCCAGATCGCGAGGATCCGCGCCGACACGTGCGCGAGTGTCGTCACCACGGTCCGTGGGTCCCAGGAGTCGAACGTCGAGCCTCCGCCGACGAGGTAGCGCATCAGGTCGCCGACGGAGCGCTTGCCGTGACCTTCGCTCGGTGGCGGGAGGCGGTCATGTCGGTTCGCAGCCAGCCATGCAGTGAGTTCCCAATTGCCCTGGTAGATGCGAGTCATGCCCCTCAGAAGCGCGCGGGATGAGGACGGCAAAGGCACCTCTACGTGTGAATCGTACACGGCGACCTTCTCGTCAGGGTCGAACATCCGGTCGAAGAAGGCGTCCTCCATGATCTGGCCCTCCTCGGGGAACCGGTCGAACTTGGCGCGCCCCGCGGCGTTCGTGCCGTAGATGTGGTGCCCCTCGATGTGGTGCTCGAGCCAGGCCCTCGCCGACGGCACGACGTAGCGCGTCGAGTAGTAGTTGCGGACGAACCACGGCGCGCCCTCGGCGACGTAGCTCTCCATCGGCCGCACCGCACGGGGCTCGTCGACACCGAGGGCGTCGACGAG
>ODAK010008155.1_pt1 | contig 10511 bp, 5 predicted proteins | sample 1539591 | NCBI WGS metagenome assembly ODAK01 (sample SAMEA3539303, study PRJEB22396) | soil metagenome | biome: tundra; feature: field; material: soil | place: USA | collected 2010-05 | depth 0.15 m | reverse complement strand
TTGTGGCTCCCATCGATCGGGTGAATGTACCAGCGGCAGCGGGCCGTGCTGGCCTCCGAGCCGTACTCCTCGCCAACCAGGCCGTGATCCGGATAGGCTGCCCGGATCTGCTCGCGGATGAGCCGTTCGATCGCCTGGTCGGCGATCGTCACGAACGAGCGGTCCGGCTTGGTCATGATCTCGAGGTCCCGCCGGAAGTGATCCAGAGCTACGGCATCGGCGGCATCGCAGGCGGCCTGTCCAAACCGCAGCCAGGCCTCGAGCTCCGCGGCCGAGGCACGGGCGCGCTCCGCGCTCCAGGCGGGACCGCTGGCGACAGCAGCGGCGATCGCCGGGGCAAATCGCGCCTCGCGGGCCTCGCTCACGACCGGATCCGCGTGCCGGACGGGTCGAAGAGCGGCTCGGCCGCGACCTCGAAGCCGACCCATTCGCCGAAGACCTCGATCTCGCCGCGGGCTCCGATCGCCGCCTGATCGGGCGGAAGGTAGGCATACGCGATCGAGCGTTCGACCGCGAAGCCGTACCCGCCGCTCGTCACCCGTCCGACCACCGATTCGTCGATGCGGACCGGCTCGTTGCCCAGGCAGACCGAACGAGGATCGTCGAGGACCAGGCAGCGCAGGCGCTTGCGTGGACCGGCTGCCTTCGCCCTGATCAGGGCATCCCGCCCGATGAACTCGCGCGCACCACCGTCCGGTCGATCGAGGCGGACGGCAAAGCCGAGGCCGGCCTCGTAGGGCGTCTCGTCCGGGGTGATGTCGCTCGACCAGACGCGGTAGCCCTTCTCCAGGCGCAGGGCGTCGATCGCCCTGTAGCCGCAGGCGGTCAGCCCATGCTCAGCCCCGGCAGCCCATAGCGTGTCCCACAACGTCGCCCCATATTCGCTAGGCGGATAAAGCTCCCAGCCGAGCTCGCCGACGTAGGTGACCCGCAGGGCCAGGACGGGCACATTGCCGACGGTGATCCGGCGTGCCGTCAGGTAGGGAAAGCCGGCATCGGAGACGTCGTCCCGGGACAGCGGGGCGAGGATCGCCCGGGCATTCGGTCCCCACAGGCCGAAGCACGACAGTGCCGAAGTCAGGTCGCTGAGCAGGACCCGCCCGTGGGCGAGCTCGTCGTCGTCGAGCTGCTTGCGGATCCAGCCCAGGTCGTGGTTACCGACGGCAGTGCCTGTCACGATCAGGAAGCGTTCGGCGGCCAGGCGGGTGACGGTAAAGTCGGTCTCGATGCCGCCGCGCCGATTGAGCATCTGCGTATACACGATCGACCCGACCTCGCGGTCGATGTCATTCGCGCACAACCCGTTGAGGAAGGCCGCCGCGCCCGGCCCGGCGACCTCGATCTTGGCGAAGCTGGACTCGTCGAACAGGCCGGCCGTCGCCCGGGTCGCGAGCGCCTCGGCCCCGATCGCCGGTGACCAGTTCTCTCCGGCCCAGCCCCGCGGCCGCCAGTCGTCCCGGCCGGCCGCCGCGTTGCTCGCGAACCAGTTCGGGCGCTCCCAGCCTGACTTCTCGCCAAAGACCGCGCCGAGCTCGGCCAGCCGGCCGTAGGCCGACGAAAGACGCAGCGGCCGGGCGCTCTGGCGCTCCTCGTTGGGGTAGTGGATGTCGTAATACTGAGCGTAGACCTCCACCGTCCGAGCCAGGGTGTAGGCCTGCGACCGGTACTGTGCCCCGAAACGCCGAATGTCCATCTTCCAGAGGTCCAGCTCGGGCTCGCCGTCGACAATCCAGCTGGCCATCTGTTTGCCGATCCCACCGGCCCCGGCGATCCCGTGGGCGCAAAAGCCGGCAGCGACGAAGAAACCGCGGACCTCGCTCTCGCCCAGGATGAACTCGTTGTCCGGGGTGAAGGCTTCCGGACCGTTGATCATCCGGTTGATCCCGGCATCGGCAATCGGTGGCACGCGCTGGACGGCGCCGTCCATGATCTCGGCGAAGCGCGGCCAGTCCGGCGCGAGGAGCTTGCCGTTGAAGTCAGCCGGCACCCCGTCGAGCGACCAGGGTGCCGGGTGGCGCTCGTAGCCGCCCATGCACAGCCCGCCGACCTCTTCGCGGAAGTAGCACAGGTGGTCCGGGTCGCGCATCGTGGGCAGACTGGCCGTCACGCCTTCGATCCGCTCGGTGAACAGGTACTCGTGGGCCATCGGGATGATCGGCACGCTGACCCCGGCCAGGCGGCCGATCTCCGTCGAGAACATGCCGCCGGCGTTCACCACGACATCGGTCTGGATCGTCCGCCTCTCACCCCCTCGCTCGACTTTTACACCGGTCACCCGGCCGTCGGCAACATCGACGGCAATGACCCGGGTCCCCGTTTCGATCCGTGCCCCGCGCGCTCGGGCCCCGGCCGCCAGAGCATATGCGAGGCCCGCGGGATCGAGCCAGCCATCGGTCGGCAGGAAGACCGCGCCGAGTACGCCGTCGAGCGACATCAGGGGAAACAGGTCGCGGGCCTCGGCCGGCCCGATCAGCTCGAGCGGAAGGCCGAAGGTCTTGGCCCAGCCGGCCTGGCGGGTGAGCTCCTCGAGCCGGGCGGGGGTCGAGGCGAGGCGGAGCGAGCCTACCTCGTGCCAGGAAGGATCGGTGCCCGTCTCGGCCTTAAGGCGCCGATAGAGGGCAACGCTGTCCATCATCATCCGGGTGAGGGTGACGCTCGAGCGGAGCTGCCCCACGAGGCCCGCCGAATGGAACGTCGAGCCGGACGTGAGCTCGGCCCGTTCAACCAGGAGGACGTCCCGCCAGCCACGCTCGGTGAGGTGATAGGCGATGCTCGTGCCGCCCACCCCACCGCCGATGATCACCGCCTGGGCGTGGTCCATCCGGGCGCGCTCCTCGTCTGCGTCGTGCTGCCAACTGGGGGCGCCGGGCGCCCTGCTGGCTAGGGTATCGGCTGGCGCTGGTGCCGTCCCGCCATTTCCGGCCGGCGGCACAATACGACGGATGCCAGCGCAGATCCCAGCCGGGCCAACGATCGACGAGGTGATCGCCGCGATCCCGGCCTGGCGGGGCCACTCGATCCGGGTCGAGCCGATCGGTGGCGGGCTGACGAACCGGAACTACCGGGTCGACGTCGATGCCGTGCCGCACTTCGTACGGATCCCCGGTCCCGCAACCAAGCTCCTTGCGATCGATCGCTCGAACGAGCTGCACAACACCCGGGCAGCCGCGAGTGCCGGCGTAGGCCCGCGGGTGCTCTTGCACCTCACCCCGTGGGACGTGATGGTGCTGGAATGGCTGCCCGGCCGGACGATGTCGAACGGAGCGTTCGCGGCGGCGGACGGCCCTGCCCGCATCGCCCGTGTCCTCAAGCGGCTCCACGCTGGACCACGCTTCCAGCTCGACTTCAACATGTTCCGGCTGACCGAGTTCTACCTGGACGTCGCGGCCGGCCACGACGTCCAGATCCCGCCTGATTTTCGCGCTGTTCTGCCGGCGATCGCCCGGATCGAGCAGGCGCTGGCGATCCGACCTCTCCCCAGCGTGCCCTGCCACAACGACCTCCTGGCTGAGAACTACCTCGACGACGGGAACGAGTTGTGGATCGTCGACTACGAGTACAGCGGCAATAACGACCCGACCTTCGAGCTGGGTAACACCTGCCAGGAGCTTGGCTTCGACGACGCCCGGGCGGCCGAGCTGTGCGCCGCCTACTTCGGGCTGGCCGACTCCGCCCTGGTCGCCCGGATGCACCTCCAGATGATCATCTCGGACGTCGGCTGGACGCTGTGGGCAGCGATCCAGGCCCGAATCTCGACGATCGAATTCGACTTCTGGGGCTGGGCCGAGGAACGCTGGGCGCGCGCCTCGGCCAAACTCGATGGACCGGGTTTCGGGGATTGGCTGGCCGCAGTTGCCGAGCCGTCCGGGCGCGACCGGCTCTAGCCGCGCATTCGGGCGCCGGTTGGGTCCACCAGGACATCGGCGGCCACGACCGCCGGGATCCGCTCCCCGAACACGTCCACCTCAAGGCCCGTTCCGTCGACCAACGCCGCGGGCAGGTAGGTGGTCCCGATGGTCCGCGCCACCGTTGGACCATAGGCCACGCTGCGCAGCCGCCCGGCCACGACACCGTCGAGCCTGACGGCCTCGCCGCCGTAGACCGGGACGTAGTCAGGCCCGCCGATCAGGAGCGTGGCGAGCCGCCTCGCCGGCCCGGAAGGCTCGAGCTCGGCGCGAGCCCGGAGCGCCTCGCGCCCGATGAACGGCCCCTTGTCGAAGCGGACGAACGCCCCCAGGCCGGCTTCGAACGGCGTCTCGAGCATCGTCAGGTCGGTCCCGAAATAGCGATAACCCTTCTCCAGGCGGAGGCTGTCGAGTGCCCGGTAGCCGAATGGCTCCAGGCGCTCGACCGATCCCGCCTCGACCAGGCGATCCCAGACGTGGGTCGCCCAGGCCGGCGCCACGTACAGCTCCCAGCCGAGCTCGCCGGCATAGCTGATCCGGGCTGCCAGGCAAGGAGCCCCGGCGACCCGGACCTGGGCTGCCCGGCGGATCGGGATTGCCACATCCGAGATATCGTCGTCAGCCACCGCCGCGAGGATCGCCCGTGCCCGGGGGCCCCACAGGCCGATCACCGCCAGCTCGTCGCTCGAGTCCGTGAGCGCCACAGATGCCTCGGCCGGGTCGACGTGGGCGCCCAGCCAGGCGAGGTCGCCGGCCACGTAGCCGGCGCCCGTGACCACCCGGAACCGATCGTCGGCCAGCCGGGTGATGACGTGGGCGCTCAGCCAAGCGAGGTCGCCGGCCAGGTAGCCGGCGCCCGTGACCACCCGGAACCGATCGTCGGCCAGCCGGGTGATGGTCACGTCGGCGACCATCCCGCCGCGCATATCGAGGAATTGACTGTAGATGAGGCTACCGATCGGCCGCTCGACGTTGTTGGCGGCGACCCGCTGGAGGAGCCCCAGGGCACCGGGCCCTTCGACCGTGATCTTGCCGAACGAGCTGAGGTCGATCATTCCGGCTTGCTCACGAACCGCCCGGCCCTCTGCGACGACGCGCTCGAACCAGGGCGGCCGGGTCCAGCCCCAGGCCGCCTGGTCGCGCCCGGCCCGTCGCCACGGCTCACCCGGCTGATGGTGCTCGGCTCGTTCCCAGCCGGCCTTCGTCCCGAAGACGGCGCCGGTCTCCTGGAGACGGCCGTGGAGTGCCGAAAGCCGGCGAGGACGGCCCGCGAGATCGGCGTCGTAAGGGTAGCGCAGGCGGTAGTAGTCGGAGTACTTCTCGCGGGCCAGGCCGGCCGCGAAGGCCGGATCCCGGTAGGTGTCCGAGAAACGACCGGCCCGGTAAGGGCCGACGTCGACGCCCGGGTCATCGCTCGTGATCCAGCCGGCGATCGCCCGGCCGATCCCCCCGCCGCCGCCGAATCCATTGAGCGACAGGCCGGCCGCCACCCAGAAGCCGCCTACGCCGGGCAAGGGTCCGAGGAGCGGGTTCGCGTCGGGGGTCATGGCGTCGGGATGGCAGACGAGCCGGACCACCTCGGCATCGGCCAGGAAAGGGAAGCGGCGGATCGCGCCGGCCATCAGCGGACTGAAGCGTTCGAAGTTCGCGGGCAGCGACTGGGCGGCATGCTCCCACGGCACGCCGTCCTCCCAGCGACTGGGCGGATCCAGCTCGTAGCCGCCGAAGAGCATTCCGCCCTGCTCACTCTTGCCGTAGACGAGGTTGTCCGGGTCGCGGAAGCAGGGCATGTCGCGGGGCAGCTCGCTACCGGGCACTGCCCGCAGGGCGACGTGCTGATGATCGACCGGCGTGGACGGGATGAACCCGCCGACCATCGCCGCGACCTGCGGCGCCCAGATCCCCGCCGCGTCGACCACGAGCTCCGTTGCGATCGGGCCATGGTCGGTCAGCACCCGGGTCACCGAGCGCCCCGGCGAGAGCTCGAAACCAGTCACCCGGACGCCAGTCCGGATCTGCACTCCGAGGGCGCGTGCGGCGTCGGCGAGGGCGTACGTGGCCCGATGTGGGTCCAGATGACCGTCACCCGGCAGGTGGACCGCCCCATAGAGCGATTCTTGCGACATCGCCGGTATCAACCGACGCGCCTCCTCGGCCGAGATGACGCCAACGTCGAGGCCGATGCCGCGGGCCCGACTGACAGCTCGCTCCAGCTCCTGCAGCTGATCGTGGCTCGACGCGAGGCGGAGGCTGCCAACCCGCTGAAACACGCCGAGTCGTTCGTACAGCTCGACGCTGTAGCGGCGAAATCGCATCATCGTTGACGATGGGTTGAATACCGTCACGAGGCCGGCGGCGTGACACGTCGAGCCAGCGGTCAGCTGGGCCTTCTCGACGAGCAGGACATCGGTCCAGCCCGCCTCGGCGAGATGGAAGGCCACGCTGCAGCCGGTGATCCCGCCGCCGATCACGACGACCGGTGATCCCGCCGCCGATCACGACGACCCTGGCCCCATCCACCGTGCCTTGAACCTCCTGCGAACCGACCGTGCCCGAACCCGGGTCAGCCGCCCGCCGCTTCGTGGAGCGAGCGCTCGAAGGCGGGCGTGGCCGCGTTTGCCAGGAGCCGATCGAAATGTTCGGCGGCATAGCCCACGAAGTCCACGTCGAGCGTGCTGACGCCCTGCTGCAGGACACCCCACATCGCCTCGCGGAAGTCGGACACGATCCGCATCAGGCTGAGCCGGGCGAGCCGGTCAGCCCGGCTGGTACCCCCATCGTAGGCCTCGAGCAGGATCCGATCCTCGGCCGGCGTCAGGCTGTGATTCACGCTGAAGTTGCCGAGGTCGAAGAATGGGTCGCCCATCCCCGCATATTCCCAGTCGACGATCCGGATTCGCTTGCCATCGTCGATGAAGTTGGCGTTCAGCAGGTCGTTGTGGCACGGCTGCAGGTCGAGGGGATTGCTCAGCAGGGCAAGCTCGATGCGGCGGCCCACGGCGGTAGCCAGGCCGTACTCGATCGGGATCGGGACGCCGCGGGCGCTGGCCAGGGCACGATACGCCTCGACGATCCGGAGCGGGATGAACAGCCCCGGGATGGCCGGACCCTGGTGGAAGCGGCGGATCGAGTCGGCCACCCGGCGGATCGTCTCCGGCCGATGGACCGCCTCGTCGGTCACCGGCGAGCCGACGATGAAGCGGGTGACGAGCAAGCCCTCGGGCCGGATGAAGGCAGTCACTTCCGGGCCGACGCCCACGCCGGCCGCAGCCACGGTGGCTGCCTGCTCCACCTCGCGGCTGATCCCGAGCAGGTGGGTGTCGTTGCCGGCCAGCCGGATGACGTAACGCTCGGTCTCGCCTTCAACCTCGACCAGGAAGTTCCGGTTGGTGATCCCGCCCGACAGCGCTGTCAGGGTGAGCTGCCGCCCAGCCAGCTCCGGGACGCGCTGCATGGCCGCGACGAGCTCGTCGTGCCGTTCGCCGGCCCCACCACTTCCCTCCGCAGTCATCACGCCTCCTCAAGCTGGGCGGCCGGCCCTGAGCACGGTGACGGCGCGGCAATCCCTCGCCGCGCCGCCATCCATCAACTCACTGGAGCAATCAGGCGATCGCGACCTCGCCGGTCGCGGCATCGGCTTCAGCCGCGGCCGAATCGAGCCGACCTCGCCCCGAGACGAAGTAGTAGATCGCGCCGGTGACAATGATCAAGCCGAGGGTGAACTCGAACAGAGGCATGGGTGGGAACCACGAGACCGTCTTGCCCCCGAGGAACGTCAGGGAGTTCAGCAGCGGGTTGGTGAGATCCCGGAAGTTCCAGGTCGATGCGGCCGCGCTGGCCGAAGCGGGGATCGTGTACGACATCTGACCAAGCGCCCCAAAGATGCTCGAGTTCCAGATCGCGAAGTTGATGATCATCGCACCGCCCCAAACCATCGCCAGGACGTTGATGATCGTGCCCCATGCGCCGAGCTTGAACCACGCTCCCTGGTGTGGCCAGCCCTTCGTCCGGGCGGTGAGGACGCCCAGGTTGCACAGGAAGTAGCTCGTGTAGATGAGGCCCGTTGCACCGATCGCGAGCGTTGCCGGGCTGTCACTCAGGAGGAGCGGGATTGCCGCCAGGACGCCCACGGCCACGGCCGCATTGGCGGGCGTCTTGAACCTCGGATTGACGTGCGCCCAGACCGCACCGAGCGGCATTCGCCGGTCACGGCCCATCGAGAACATCAGCCGGGTGGTGGCGCCCTGGATCGCCATCGTGCAGACGTAGACGGCAAAGAGGATGACCGCGAGGTAGACGTTTCCGAAGCTGCCCATGTTGGCGATGATCGTGTCGCCGATCGGCAGGCCGAATGCCTGGGCCGAGCTGATCTCCCCGGCCACGTCCTTGAACGAGAGGATGATCGCCAGGAGGAAGACAGCGCCGACGGCCCCCGACAGGAGAATCGCCGCCAGGATCCCGCGTGGCGCGTGGCGGCTGGCATCGACCGTCTCCTCGCCGAACGTTCCGGCCGTATCGAAGCCGTAGACCACGAACAGCGACATGAACATGGCTACCAGGAAGACCGCCGGAAAGCTGCCGCCCGGCTGGTTCTCGAGTCCGGCCGTGGTGGTCAGGATCGAAACAGGCTGATGGTGGAAGAAGACCAGCAGGATCAGCGCGAAGACAAGCATCCCGATGATCTCGGCAGCCACGCCAAGGTTGTTGATGATCGACAGGAGGTGGACCCCGAAGGCGTTGATCAGGGTCGTGCTGATCAGGGTCAGGACCGCCCAGAAGATCAGGTTGTTAACGGCCGGGATGGGCGAGGCTGCGCTCAGGGTGAACCCAAAGATGCTCGAGAGCACCAATGGCACGGTCGCGGCCACGGCCGTGACAGTGAGCACGCCGGCCCAGAAGTAGATCCAGCCGGTGAAGAAGCCAAGGGTTCGGTTCGAGAGTCGCTTCGACCACTGGTAGATCGAGCCGGCAACCGGGAAGTGGCTGGCCAGCTCGGCGAAGTTCAGAGCCACGAAGAGCTGACCGACGATGATGATCGGCCAGGACCAGAAGAACGACGGACCGCCGACCGCCAGGCCGAGGCCAATGAGGGTGTACGTTCCGGTCGAGACGCTGATGTAGCTGAACGCAACCGCGAAGTTCGACAGAAAGCCGAGCGAACGCTTCAGCTCTGGCTTGATGCCCAGGCTCTGCAGGTGCGCGTCATCACGCGCCGCCTGATCCGCAGAACTGGTTGGACCGGACACGAACAACCCTCCTCTTGCGCCACGCATCGACTGGGGGACGTCGCGCGGGACCCTGACCCGGAAAGAGCCGCGAGGAACCAGTGGGCACGAAGATCCGGCTCCCTCACCGGACATGCTGGGCGGCAGGATAGGTGGGGTTCAGGGCAGAGTCAACGGCGATTCGCACGGGGCGGAGCTGCGCAGCGATTCAATCGTCGCGAGCGGCCTGTTACGGTGCGGATCTCGCGCCGACAACAGCGCGACGATGGCTCGCCGACAAACGGGTCCGCGGTCGTCAGGCCCGAGCCAGTACCTCGCGAACGGCCGCCGGGGCGTCGCGGTGATGGATCACCGGCTTGATGTAGCGATCGACCATTTCCCGCGTCTGGAGGACGGCCAGCTCCTTGAACAGGAACGCGATCTTGGCAGCTTGATCGGCCAGAATCTGGTCCTTCACGGGCAGGTCCCACAGCTCGCGCTTGAACGGTCCGATCGCCTTCTTGCGGCTCGTGTAGACGAACTGTTCGTCGGTTTGGTCGGGCTTCCGCTCGTCAGCCGCCTTGGCCCAACACCAGCCGTCGATTGCCTGGCTCAGCTCGGCCGGGAACGCCGGATTATCGAAGAGCGCGTTCTGGAAGCCTGTGGCCAGGTGGATCTCTGCGGTCTCGACCGCCGGGAAGTGGTGGAACAGTTCGTCGGGCAGGGTGCTCGCCCCGTGCTGCACCGCCCCCGCCAGGCCGTACTCGCGGGCGACCTCGCCGAGCCGCCGAATCACCTCGAAGTCAAGCTTGACCGCCGCAATCGAGCCGTCCGGGAGGGGCACCCCACCGTGGCTCGTGCCGGTCTGCAGGCTCACCTTGCTGATGCCCACGGCGCCCGGCCGGCGGCGCTCGAGCTCGGTTCGGAATCCATCGAGGTAGGCGCGCAGCTCTGGCTCGGTCGAGTTCTGCTTGCCCACCTCGCCGATCTCGCCACCGATGCTGATCGTGATCCCGGCCGGCTCGAGCTCGCGGATCAGGGCAGTCAGCTCGGCCGCCCGCTGGTAGTTCTGGCGCTGCTCGAGGTCGACGTTGGGCTGTGACAAGTCGACCAGGGTGGAGCTGTCGATGTCAATGTTGCGGTAACCGACCGCCAGCGCCTGGCGGCAGGCAGCCCGAATCTCCTCGGTCGTCTTCTCCGGATCGGCCTTGTACTTCACGGCGTTGAACTGGTAGTGGTCGCCCTGGATGAAGACCGGGTGGCGCCAATCCGCGGCGATCGCACCGGCCAGGACGCTGGTGGCGTATTCGGCCGGACGCTGGGAGGTGTAGGTCTGTTCGCTCCGGGCGAGCTCGAGAATGAGCGCGCCGACCCCGCCGGCCTGGGCAGTCTCGAAGATCGT
>ODAK010008154.1_pt1 | contig 10511 bp, 9 predicted proteins | sample 1539591 | NCBI WGS metagenome assembly ODAK01 (sample SAMEA3539303, study PRJEB22396) | soil metagenome | biome: tundra; feature: field; material: soil | place: USA | collected 2010-05 | depth 0.15 m | reverse complement strand
AGACGTTCCTCGCCTGGGTTACGACTGCGACATGCTTGCCGCAGGATGACGGGCAGTACCACTTGATGTGGTCGCCTTTGCCCTGCTTCCATGTGCAGCCGTTGGCCAGGAGCGCCCGCTCGACGTCCCTGTACTTCATAGCTTTCGCCATACGGATAGTATAGCAGGCCTAGACAGTTAATATCTAGCCATAGTGAACACCGGGCGGCTACGTGGGCTAACGTCGGTGACTCCAGTCTGGGCCAACCTGCCAGGCCGCCGCGCTGGATCGTCTCGTTCGTGACCGCGACGTTGTTCGCTGCGAGGTCCAGGCGGGGGTTCTTGCACCCACGTTGTCCGGGCACCTCCCGGAAACGGAGACCGCCTTCCCGTTGAACGCAGCCGACAGTGCATCAGTATGCGCAAGCGGCATCACCATGCACCAAGAGGCGGCACCGTCAACAGGCAGAAGGGTAAGATCCATTGCGTGGTAGGGATCTCGTGCCGCAGCCCCGGGCCCGGTGCTGCGGCACAGTTGCCGTATCCGGCTTCAGCTCACCCTCTACGCCGAACGGAAGACTGGATCTCCGGAGGACAGCGCGTGAAGTACAGCAACGTCCCCGGACTTCTGCGGACGACTGGGGGAGTACAGCACGAAAGTACAGCAACCGGCCTGGATTCCGGAGGACTCGTGCGGACGTCCTGAGACGGTGACCTGCACAGATGGACGCGGGTGGACGTGTTGCCACTGTATGGCATGCAAGAGGTCTGGGGTTCGAATCCCCATAGCTCCACCAGGCAAAACTCTCCGGCCGGGACCTTGAAACCGGCGCCTGACCACGATAGTTGACCACAGTTGCGGCTCACTGGCCGCTGCTGAGCAGTTGATTTAGCCCGGCCAGGGCATCGTTGCGGGCTTCCTCATCGACGTGGGTGTAAATCTGCATCGCTCGGGAGCGGGCGCTGGGCTCTCGGCGGTAGAGGCTGTGACCCGGTGTAACTGCGACGAGCGATCTACCGTGAGGTTCTCGTCGTCTTGCTAGGGCCTCGGCTATCCCAGCATCGGGGTCTGAGCCCGAGCCCCGGAGGTGCCCCATGGCCACCACGATCCCGTGCGCTGCGCTCGTCCCCGTCACGCCGGTGATCACTAATATCGAGCGGCTGGCGTTAGCCGGGTTCCTGGCCGGCTACAGCGGCACCGGGTCCTCAGCCTCGTGGACCGAGCCCACCATCCGGTAGCAGTACGCCACCAGCTCACCCCGGTACGGCTCGAATCCACGGCCGTATCATCGCCCATGTGCGAGCGCGTCAGCGGACGGCGCGGCCGGCTCGGCTCGGCCGCGTCACGCGGGAAGCTGGCGGTGGCGGCCCTCCAGCACCCGGAAGATGTCGCTGTAGCTGCTGGCGTGCATGTCGTGCGGCACCCGCCACACGTCCACAGTCCCGGCCACGCCGACGACGCGGACGTGGATGACCGGTGCGTCCGGGCGTTCGGTGTCCCGGCCCCAGTCCCGGCGGTGACCGAGGATGGTCAGCCCGCTGACGTCGACGTTGACGCCTTCCGGCACGTAGATGTCGACGTTCGCGAACGCCGCCAGCACCGTCACCGCCGTCCGCGGCCGGTCCATGCTGGCGTCCCGCAGGTCGAGGTCCAGGTCCGCGAACGCGCTGGTGGCGAGCGCCCATGGGCCCAGCCTGATCCGCCCGCGGCGTACCACATGACCGAGCACGGCCGCCATGAACCGGGCCGGCTTGCGGCCCGGACGGGATGGCCCGGCGAGCACGACGGGCAGGTCTTGCTGCACCCGCACCAGATCGCCGGTTACCCGCGCGGTCAGAGCCGTGTCGACACGTTCACAAAACTCCTCGAGTGTCAGACGGCCGGCGAGAAGATGCTCGCGTAGCGCTTCAACCGCGCGTTCGCGGTCGGCGTCTGAGGCGCGCAGGGACGCGTCGTCCATGGCCCAACGGTAGAACTACCAGTGGTTTCGGTGCACGACCTCGTCGAACGGGAGGCGGTCGGGGTTCCGCACCGGGGTCAGCGGCCGGGCGGCCGGGTAGCCCAGCGAGATCAGCAGCGCCCAGTCGCGGTCCGCGGGGATGCCCAGCAGTTCGCGGGTCAGCTGGATGTCGGCAACTCCGGCGTGGCTGCTGCCGATCCCCAGGTCAGCGGCGGCGAGCAGCATCGCCATCGTGGCCTGGCCGAGGTCGAGCTGCGCCCGGTGGAACTCGTTGTCAGCGGCCGGGCCGACGACCACGATCGCCGCAGCCGCGTCGGCCACGTGGCCCGCGCCGCGCCAGACTTTCGCCAGCTCGCGCAGCAGCTCGCGCTCGGTGACGAGGACGAAGTCCCACGGCTGCCAGTTCTGTGAGGAGGGGGACCGGCGGCCGGCCTCGAGGATCTGGTCAAGATCGGCCGCCGGGATCGGGCGGTCAGCAAACGACCGGACGTTGCGGCGTGCGGTGATGGCCTCCCAGGTCTGCATGCAGGTCCCAACGCGCCCGGCCGCGCGTTCATTCTCGTGCGGGACGGCGGCACGCCGGTCAGCTGCTGGCCGCGCGGTAAGTAAGGTGGACCACACCCGTACTGAACGCCTCGGAGTGGGCCAGCATCAGCCGAGACAGTGGCGGTAAGGCCTGTGACCGGGACGAGCCATGGCTGGCAGTTCTGGGGCCGCCGGGTCACAGCGAAGTCGTTACCCAAACAGTGCACCGAATCGGCAGGGAGGCATGCCGAGTCGAGATTCGCGTTACGCTCAGCGACTGAGCTGGTCAGGGGCCAATGCGCGAGATCCGCCTAACTGTACTGAAAAACCCCTTCGGTACGGTCCGCTCGAGGCGCGCAGAACGGGGGTGATCTGGGTGCGGCCACTCGCGTGGCCGCCACGGCTGACCGGCGTCCGACAAGTAGCCGAATTTAGTGCGTTGCCTGTATGCATACTTCAGGCGCGCCGTTTATGCGGCAGGCTGACTTATGCACCGACCGGGATTCTCGCTCGTGGTCAAGCGGGCCGGGCCGTAGTTCCGCAGGGATCGCGGCGCAGCGTTGTCATACATTCTGGGGGCAAGGCCCGCCCTGCCGAAACCGGGTCGACGGCAGTCGCGTCGGCCGCGGCGGTGGCCGTGCGCGGATCATCCGGCTCCTTAGCTGCGCGCCCTGGTCCGCCAGGGTCTTGAATGCTGCGCCCAGGTAGCCCGCTCGGCGGGCTGGATCGCGGTCAACCCAGGCCAGTGTCGAGGTGGTCGGGAATCTCCTGGGCGATCCGGTCTTCTTGCGCACCCTCCACGCGTGTTGTGGTCCCGCGGCGCGGAGTATGCGGTTCAGGACACAGGACCCAGGAGGTGTGCGCCGACTTCTGCGGCGATGATCAGCAGCTGCTGCCGTGTCGTCCCTCGGGTCCCCGGGACCTGCCAGGCGGTTCTTTGAGGTACCGGCTAGCTGCGATTCTCGCTGTGGCGCTCTGGGGGCCGGGATGCGAGCGCGTCGCGCAGCGCTGCTCGGGTGGTTATGCCGAGCTTGGGGAAGATCTGGTACAGGTGGGCTCCGACGGTCCGATGTGACAGGAAAAGCCGTTGGCCGATCTCCTTGTTGGTCAGGCCGGCCGCGGCCAGCATCGCGATCTGGCGTTCCTGCGGCGTGAGCGAGTCGCGTGCTGGCTGATCGGCGCGGGCATTGGTTTGCCCGGTTGCCCGGAGCTCGCTGGCGGCCCGGGTGGCCCACGGCCTGGCGCCGAGGCGTTCGAAGATCTCGAGGGCAGCAGCCAGATGCGGCCGCGATTCCTTCGTGGCCCGGGCGCGTCGCAGCCGTTCGCCGTAAAGGAGCCGCACCCGGGCGAGGTCGAACGGAAAGCGGTCGACGCCGGGGATCGCGAGCGCTTCCTCGAACAGCCCGAGAGCGCTGCTGTCGGCCGCGGCGATCGCCTGCGACCCCGCGGCCAGCAGGGCCAGCCGGGCGGAGATCGCGGCGATGCCGGCGTCGCGCATGGCGGTGACATGGGCGGCTGCCTCGGTGGGGCGGCCGGTGCGGCCGGCGGCCTCGACCAGGTCGATGAGCACCCACAGGGCGAGCGGGACGTGGGAGGCCAGGACGCCCGCTGGGCTAATCGCCGCGGCGTGCTGGTAGGCGTCCTCGAAATCACCCCGTCCCAGCGCCGCTACCGACCCCACATGATGAGCCGCCAGGCCGGCCAGCCCGATTCGTCTCGGCGCGGCCCAGCGCAGCATCTCGTCCGTCAGCGTATGCGCCCCGTCATAAGCGCCGCGTGCCGCGGCGATCAGCGCCTGGCGGTAGCGGAAGGACCAGGTCAGCAGCGGATAGCCGTGAGCCAGGCTTAGCTCGAGGCCTTCCTCCGCCAGTTCCTGCGCCTGGTCCCACTGGCCCGCCCACCAGGCGTCGAGACCGAGATGATCCAGGGCAGTGATCAGCGGAGCGACACCGCTGCCCCGCCGGCCTTCGCGGACCACTCGCCACAGCGCTTCCCGGCAACCTGGCTGCCGGTCGGTGAAGTGGGCGGTTGAGCTGATCATCAGGATGCGCAGATGGTCCGTCTCGCTGCGCAGGCCGGCGATGGCGGCGTCTACCAGGGGGAGAACGCCGGCCGCGGTACGGACCGGGTCGGCGAAGGTCTGACCGAGCAGATACAGGTCCTTGGGCACATCAGGCGCGAACCCGCTCATAGCGGCGTGAAAGGACATCCACAATTCCGGCCGTCCGCCAAGGCGGCACATCAGGAAGAGGCCAGAAACCGCCTCGAAAACCCCGGTGTCGCTGATCCGGTAGGGCCTGGCCTGATCCTCGATGGCCTGGGTTAGCAGGCGGTGCGCGGTGATGACGTCGCCGTCCCCGTTGAGGAGCACGAAGGCGGCCGCGACCGCGGTGAGCAGGTACGTGGCGGGCTCCGGGCTGGCTTCGCCCACGCTACTGAGCAGCGGGGAGACCGTGTCGGTCTCCAAGCTGAAGGCCGCGCCTACGAAGGCGGCCTGGGCCAGGCGGCGGCTCCGGTCAGAGCGCGCCGGGCTCAGCTCGGCCGCGCGGAGCAGCGCGGACACGGCACCGACCGCATCGGCGCGCCGCAGGATCCTTTGCGCCGTCTCTTCGAGTAGGCCCGCGACCTGCTCGTCGGGCTCGATGGCCGCTTCACCGAGATGCCAGGCGCGGCGTTCGGGCTGATCCGCCAGCTGGGCGGCCAGCGCCCGATGGGCCCGGCGGCGGTCGCCGCTGGTGGACAGTTCGACGATCGCGGACCGGGTCAGCGGGTGGCGGAAGACCAGCCGGCCGGTGCGATCATCGACGCGCACCAGCCCTGCCTGCTCGGCGGGAGCGAGGTCTTCGATCTGCTGCTGCCCGGCCGCGGCCTGCAGGACGCGAAGGTCTCCGCTGCCGTCCAGCACTGCGAGCAGGAGCAGCCAGCGGGCCGGTGCGGGCAGAGCTGAGGCCCTGGAGGCGAACAACGCCTGCAGGCGCCGGCTCAGCGGCAGGACCACAGGCAGCGCCTCGGCCGCGGCGCGCTGCGCGCCGCTGAGCGCCGCCGGGAGCTCCAGCAGGGCCAGCGGATTCCCCTGGGCCGCGGCCAGAATCCGCTGGCGCACCCGCGGCGCCAGCTCCGGAAAGCGGGAACTCAGCAGGCCGCTCGCCGCCTGACCATCAAGCAGCCCAAGCTCATGATGCGCCAGCCCGGCTCGCTCGAAGAAGCTCTCCGGTTCCGGCCGTGACGCAGCCAGGAAGCCGGCGCGGCTGCCGGCCAGGCGGCGTGCCACGAACCCGAGCACCCCGGCGCTGGCCCGGTCCAGCCACGGCAGATCATCGACGATCACTAGCACAGGGCTGGCGGCGGCCGCCTGCCGCAGCACCGTCAGTGTCGCGGTGGACACCAGCAGCCGATCCGGCGGCGGCCCCTCACCGTAACCCAGGGCGACGTTCAGCGCGTCCCGGTGCGCGGCGCTGAGCTGCCCGAACACATCGAGCAAAGGAAGCAGGACCTGGTGCAGCCCGGAAAAGGCCAAGTCGGCCTCGAACTCCACCCCAGCAGCCCGCAACACCAAGGTGCCAGCATCCGATGCTGCGCCGGCCGCGGCGTCCAGCAAGGCCGTCTTACCGGCGCCCGGCTCCCCGAAGAGCAGCAGCGTGTCCCCGCCAGTGCAGGCCCGCTCGACAAACGCGCCGATCAGCGCGAGTTCGCCGATGCGCCCCACCAGAACCTCTGCCACGCCGCCCGCCGGTTGTCCAAGCCGTCCAGCAAGGCCAGCCCAGAACATAGACAGATCCCTGCCTGGCAGGATACGCCCGCCGCGTTACACACGCGAGTGCCCGCCGGTCGTCAGCGGGCCGGGCAGATGGCGCAGGCCAAACGCGATCAGGTACACGGGCAAGCCTGTGGAGCTGCGGCAGCCGGAAGCGTTTGTGGCGCTCGCCGCCGAACTGCGTTCCGGGCGTGCCGCTGACCGGGCTTCGCATCGCCCCGCCGGCGCTCAGCGAACTGATTCGCTGCCTCGAGCGCGAGCTCGGTATGAGACGCGCATTGGGCTGGCGCCTCCCGCCGGCCGGCCTATCGTCGCAGCAGGTCGCGCCGGACCGCCCGCGCCGTTACGCATTGAACAGGCTACGAAGACTGCCGATCCCGAAGGATGCCCCGGCAACGGCCAGCAAGCCGACGTCCCCGGCGGGGTGTAGGCCACCCATCAGGCCACCGGCCACTGTGGACGGAAAAGTAGCCGGGATACGCGGCGCTCTGCCCGATGTCGCCGACGATCCACTGGCCGGTGAGCCACCCGCCGACTGCGATCGTCACCGCCAGGAAGATGACCGCTGCGACGCGCCCGGCCGCGAACGCCACCATTTCGAGCGCGGTGACCAGGATCATCGCCGGGATCGCGGCCACCGCGACGAACGGCGCCAGGACCGGGTCACGCAGATGGGCGAGGATCCGCCGCGGCCCTGCGTCTCGGACTCGGTGACCAGGATCAGCCACGCTGCGGCAGCCAGGAAGATCGCACCAGCAACCGCCACCGGCGTCCCGGGCACCGGCCCGGCTACGTACCATGCCTCAGCCAGCCCGGTCAGCCCGAGCATCGGGCCGAAGAGGTTCTGCGGCCTGACGGCAGTCATGCTCGCCCTCCCCTGACCTGTCGTTACCGGGCCTGTCCGGGCTCATTGCTCGCACTGCTCTCGCCCAGGACTGCGTGCCCGGGCACCGGTCATCTGACTGCGGGTCATCGACGGGCCGGGGGCTACGCCGAGTCATTTGACAGATTCCCCGGGTCTGCCTGCTGGGTGATGATCGCAGCGGGGCAGATCCCGGGCAGACCCGCCCGAACGGGGTGCCGGCTGGCGTCCGCTAACCCGAAGGGAGCTAGCAATGCCTGATCAGAACCGCTTCCTGCACGGCCCGTTTGCGCCGGTTGAGGAGGAGCTCACCGTCTTCGACCTGCCGGTGACGGGCCGCGTGCCAGCCGGGCTGTCCGGGCGCTATCTGCGCAACGGGCCCAACCCGCTGGGCCTGGAGGATCCCGGTTACCGCTTCTGGGAGGGGCACTGGTTCCTTGGGCCCGGCATGGTGCACGGCGTACGGCTCCGCGACGGGAAGGCCGAGTGGTACCGCAACCGCTGGGTCCGCTCCCGGCTGCTGGCCGAGGCACTCGGCGAGAAATGGCCGGCCGGGCCGGTGCACGCCGACATGGACTTCGCCGCCAACACCCACATCATCGCCCACGCCGGGCGCATTCTGGCCACAGTGGAAGCCGGCCCGCTGCCCTACGAGCTGTCCGGTGAGCTGGAAACCCTCGGACCGTGCGACTTCGGCGGGACGCTGCCCGGCGGGTTCGCCGCGCATACCAAGCCCGACCGGCGCACCGGGGAGCTGCACGCCATCGCCTACTTCTGGGCCTGGGACTATGTGCAGTACGTCGTCGTCGGCACCGATGGCCAGGTGAGCCGTACCACCGACATCCCGGTCCCGGACGGGCCGATGATGCACGACTTCGCGCTCACCGCCAGCTACGTGGTCCTGCTCGACCTGCCGGTCACCTTCAGCCTGGACGCGGTATCGGCCGGGCTGAAGCTCCCGTACACGTGGAACCCGGCGCACCAGGCCAGGGTCGGCCTGCTGCCCCGCGACAACCCTTCAGGCGGCGTCCGCTGGTTCGAGGTAGATCCCTGCTGGGTCTTTCACACCCTGAACGCGCACGACGACGGCGGCCGCGTGGTCGTCGACCTGGTCCGGTACGGGGGCGCCTACGATGTCTCGGCGCTAGCGGGGCACGGTCCGCTCACGCTGGACCGGTGGACCATCGACCCGGCCGCCGGGACGGTCACCCAGCAGCGCCTCGATGACCGCCCCCAGGAATTCCCCCGCGTCGATGACCGGGCCATCTCCCAGCCGCACCGCTACGGCTACAGCGCGGTGATCGGTGCTGTCGGCCAGGCCACCGTCTCACCCAGTGGCGACTTCGCCGACGATGCGTTCGCCAACGCCCTGCTCAAGCACGACCTGGCCGCCGGCACTGTGCAGGCGCACCAGTTCGGCAGCAATGCCACCGCCGGCGAGGCCGTCTTCGCCCCGGCCGCACCCGACGCCGCCGAAGACGACGGCTACGTCATGGCCTTCGTCCACAACCCCGACCGCGGTGCCGCCGACCTGGTCATCCTCGCCGCCCAGGACTTCACCGCCGAGCCGGTCGCCCGTGTGCACCTGCCAGCCCGGATCCCGCTCGGATTCCACGGCAGCTGGCTCGCCGACCAGGATCATGGGCGTGATCGGTAGAGGCAGACAGGGCCGGTGCCAGGGACCACCACCGCAGGCGACAGCCCGCCGACCGCCGCCGGGGACCATCCAAGGTCACCAGCACACACCAAGAGTGGAGAAATCTGATGGGAACCATCACCACCAGGGACGGCACCGAGATCTTCTACAAGGACTGGGGCAGCGGCCGCCCGGTCGTGTTCAGCCACGGCTGGCCGCTCACCGCCGACGCGTGGGATGACCAGTTGTTCCTCGTGGCCTCGAACGGCTACCGGGCCGTCGCGCATGACCGCCGAGGCGGCGGGCGTTCCGGCCAGCCGTGGAACGGGAACGACCTGGACACCTACGCCGATGACCTGGCCGAGCTCATCGAGGCCCTCGACCTGCACGACGCGGTCCTCGTCGGTCACTCCACCGGCGGCGGCGAGGTGACCCGCTACATCGGCCGCCACGGCACCTCCCGCGTCGCCAAGGCCGTCCTCGTCAGCGCGATCCCGCCGCTGATGCTCAAGACCGACGCCAACCCCGGCGGCCTGCCGATCGAGGTGTTCGACGGCCTGCGGGCCAGCCTTTCCGCCGACCGGTCGCAGTTCTACGAGGACATCAGCGCCCCGTTCTACGGCGCCAACCGGCCCGGTAACACCGTCTCGCAGGGCCTTCGTGACTCGTTCTGGCTGCTGAGCATGACCGTCGGCGTCAAAGGCGCCTACGACTGCATCAAGGCCTTCTCCGAAACCGACCTCACCGAAGACCTCAAGAAGATCGACGTCCCGACCCTCATCATTCACGGCGACGACGACCAGATCGTTCCCATCGGCGCCGCCGCCCTCCAGTCCTCGAAGATCGTCAACGACGCGACCCTCAAGGTCTATCCCGGCGCCCCGCACGGCCTCGCGCAGACCACCGCCTATAAGGACACCTTCAACACTGACCTGCTCAGCTTCATAAACGTATAAGCCCCAGGCCGCCGCCCGCGAGGCGGTTTTCGCCCCCACCTCGCCCGGCGCCGCCGAGGACGACGGCTACGTCAGCCGGCGCCGCTGCCGCGGCCTCAGCCGCCCCGCCGCGACCGCCTCGTCCACGATGGCCTCGATCACTCCGTCGCCGAGGTGCCGCTCCAGCGCGGCGACCAGACCATCGTCACCTTCCTCACCGACGACGAGGCCAGCGCGCTGCTCGCCGCCCCCGACCGGGCCACCCGCACCGGCCGCCGCGACCACGCCTGGATCCTGCTGGCCATCCAGACCGGGCTGCGGGCCTCCGAGATCACCAGCCTGACCTGCAAGGATGTGCACCTTGGCACCGCCCCCTACGTGGCCTGCCACGGCAAGGGCCGCAAGGACAGGATCACCCCGCTTACCCCCGGCACGGTCACCACCCTGCGAGCCTGGCTCGCCGAACGCGCCGGGAGGCCAGACGACCCACTGTTCGACACCATCCGCGGCGGCCCGATGAGCCACGACGCTCTCCAGCAGCGACTCACCCTCCACGCTGCCGCTGCCGGACAATCCTGTCCGGGGCTGACCAGCAAAAACGTCACGCCCCACGTCTTGCGGCACTCCGCGGCCATGGCATTGCTGCGCGCCGGGGTCGACATCACCGTCATCGCCCTCTGGCTAGGCCACGAATCGGTCACCACCACCCAGATCTACCTGCAAGCCGACATGGCGCTCAAGCAGCGAGCCCTCGACCGGACCACACCGCCCGCCAGCACCCCCGGCCGCTACAAGCCCGGCGACCAGCTCCTGGCATTTCTCGAAGCACTCTGATTATGCCGATACCGCAGGCACGCGC
>ODAK010008151.1_pt1 | contig 10513 bp, 7 predicted proteins | sample 1539591 | NCBI WGS metagenome assembly ODAK01 (sample SAMEA3539303, study PRJEB22396) | soil metagenome | biome: tundra; feature: field; material: soil | place: USA | collected 2010-05 | depth 0.15 m | reverse complement strand
CGATGTCCGACGGGGGCCCGAATGCGAAGCGCCAGCCCTCGTCGAACGGGAGGCGCTCGCGCGCTGACGCGCCGGCCTGCTGCACGGCTGGCGTCCGTGCCAGCGACGTGGCCATCTTCACGAGCACGGCGCCATGCCGCGGTACCATCGTCTCGAACGCGCCGGCGGATGGCGCGCCATCGACGCGCTGCCGAGACGTCGAGCGCCTCGCGAAGGGCGCGGTCGATCGACTGGTCGTTCATCGTGCGGTTCTCGTCAGCCATTGCAGCTTCTCCTGCAGTGCACAAATGCGCCGACCGTTCCTCGGCTTCGGCGGTCTGCTCCGGCGTCCGTCCGGATTGCGGTTCCGGGTCGTTGTCGCCCGGGTCGACCGTGACCTCGTGCGCGCCCCGCCGCCGGTTCGTACGCATCCGATCGATCGCCATCCGCCACGTCATCCGCACCAGCCACGCCCGGAACCGATCGCGATCGCGGAGTTGCCGGAAGCTGCGGTAGGCCTTGGCGAACGCCTCCTGCGCCACGTCTTCCGCGTCCTCGCGATGGCGCAGCACCCCGTACGCCACGCGGAATGCCAGAGTGGACGACTCCACGAGCCGCGCCTCGAACGCACGAACCAGGTCGTCTCTTTCTTCCACGCGCATCAGGCTAGCGACCCGGGGCTCGCAGTGCATCTTTTTCCTGTGCTCGTGGGGCCCCACCCCCACTCGCTCGCGCTGCGCCGCTCGAACGCTATGCTCGCGCGGGCCGCAGGCGCTTGTGTCACTCAGCAAGACGCCGCCGGTCTGGTTTTGGTTTAGGAGAGGTCGTCCAAGGCCCGCGAAATGTTCGCGAGACCCCGTTCCAGCAGGTCCGGCCGGCACCCGAAGCTGATCCGGATGTGTCGGGGCGATTCGAAGAACCGTCCGGGCACGACGAGCGTCGAATAGCGCTTCAGCAGCCGCTCGGCGAGCGCATCGCTGCCGACGCCGCGCGGCAGCCGAGGGAACGCGACGTTGCCGCCTTCCGGCACGAGCGCTTCGAGCCGCGATTCGCGCTCGAAGAAGCGCCGCAGGCGATCGAGGTTGGGATCGAGTGTCGCGTGCACGCGGCGGCGAATCGCGCCGAGCCGTTTGAACGCCGCGAGCGTCATCTGATCGCCGGGCGCGACGTTGTTGTTGGCGAGCAGATCTTGAATAAGAAATGCCCGGCGAATCATCTCTCGCGGGCCGAGCATCCATCCCGCGCGCAGGCCGTCGAGGCCGTACGCCTTCGTCAGGCTGTTGGTCGTGATCACATTGGGGCCGGCGTGGACACAAGAGTCGGCTGTCCGACCCCACAGACATTCGAGGTAAACCTCGTCGACCAGGAGGACCGCACCGACGGTGGCCAGGATCGCGGCCATCCGCCGCAGCGTCGAGAGCCCGATCCGTGCGCCGCTCGGATTGTGCAGATTGCTCACGATCGCGAGACGCGTGCGCCGATTCACGAGGCCGGCGAACCGCTTGAGATTCACGGCGTACTCCTCGCGGAGCCGGCGATCGAGCCGCCGCACCAGGTACCCGAGCGCCTGTGGAATCTTGAGCAGCGGTTCGTAGGTCGGCCGCTCGACGATCACCTCGCTGCCACGCGGTGCGCCGTTCAGCGGCGCGGCGCACGCGAACCAGTTGGCGAAGCTCGTGCCGCCCGACACGGTGAAGACCTGCTCGGCGGCGACCCGGTAGCGGCGGGCGATCGCGCGGCGCAGCGGCATGTAGCCGTCATGCACCGGCAGGGTGACGACGAGGTCGCGGCTCGTGAGGCCGAGCATCGATGGCGGGCAGGCATCAACACCGCTGCGCGCCAGGTTGATCCGCGCCGGCGGATGCGACTTCGCCCATCGCAGATACGACACCTCAGGGAACGTCATCGTCACAAATGCTCTACCACCGATGGCGAAACCTTCATGGAGCCGTGCCCTCCGTCGATCCTCGGTGGCCTCCGTGGTGGCGGTTGAGGACAAAGTACACAATCGTGGCGGCGATAAGAATCGACGAACCGATCAGCGACTGCGTCGGATACGCGACGAAGCTGTTCAGCACGACGCCGGCCGCGACCCCGACGAACAGGATCGTCGTCACCGGGTGCCCGGGCGCATACGCGATCTCGCCGCCGGGCGACGGCTGCCGATAGCGCACGATCAGCAGCGCTCCTGCCGTCAGCCCGAAGAACAGCCAGTCGGCGAACACCACGTACGACAACAACTGATCATACGTATTCGTCGTCATCAGCACGAGCGACACCGCCGCCTGAAGCCACAATGCGAATACCGGCGTCTTGTATCGGGGGTGCAGCCGTCCGACGCGCTCGAAGAGCAAGCCGTCGGCGGCCATCGCGTAGTAGAGCCGCGGCCCCGTGAGAATGACCACGGCGAGAAATCCGAGGCTCGACGTCACGATCAGCGCCGCGACGAATCGCGCGCCGGCCTCGCCCGCGACGGCGCGCGCCATGTCGGCCGCCAGCGCCGGCGACGCGGCGACCTGCTGCGGCGTCAGCACCCACAGGTACGCCAGGTTCAGCGACAAATACAACACGATGACGACGATGACGCCGAGGACGTTGGCGCGGGGAAGGTTCCGCGCCGGATTCTTGATCTCGCCGGCAATGTTCGCGCAGCTCTGCCATCCGCCGTAGGCAAACAGAATCGGCACGAGCGCCGTGAACAAGAGATGGATCGACGCGCCGTGAAAGACGACGGCTGGCGCGGCATCGAAGTGGCTGGCCGGCGTCGACCCGTGGCCGAACGCCAACGCGAGCAGCACGAGCATGCCGCCGACCTTCGCCGTCATCAGGATGTTGTTGGTCCACTTGCCCGCGCGGACACCCACGACGTTGACGCCGGTGAGCGTCACGAGCGCCAGCGCGGCGGCGATGCGGATCCCGGCCGCACCGAGCGGGAGAAACGACCGGTCCACGTACGACGCGAACAGAATCGAGACGGCCGCCAGCGAGCCGCCATTTATTATGAAGAGCAGCGCGATGCCGTAGAGGAAGCCGACGACCGGGTGGTAGGCGCGCTGCAGGTAGACGTATTGCCCGCCGACGTGCGGAAACCGCGATGCGAGCTCGGCCCAGACAAAACCGCCGAGCAGCGCCACGAGCCCGCCGAGGCTCCAGGCGAGCAGGATGAGCACGGGATTCTCGAGGACCCGCGCGACGTTCGACGGATTGGCGAAGATCCCGACGCCGACGATTCCGCCGGCCACGACGACGACGGCGTCGAAGAGGCCGAGGTCGCGTCTGAAACCTGAATCTGGTGATGTGGAGACGATATCCCGCCGTTTCACCGCGCAGCCACTGGCGGCGGCATCGTCTCCTTGGTGAACCTCGGCACCATTTCGTCGCGCATCGCGAGCTGATAGAGCGTCGCCGCGATCGAGATCGCCGACGCCTTCACGTCCGCCTCGATGACGCGCTCGTAGTGATCGAGGTTGGTGTGATGCGTGTGCGAGTTGTACTCGATCGGATCCTGACTGAAGCCGATGCCGGGCAGCCCGGCGTTGTTGAACGACGTGCTGTCGGTCCCGCCGACGTTGCGGCTCCGCGTCGCGCTCGCGCCGACGACGCCGAGATCCTGAAACGGCGCCAGCGCATGGCGGACTACCGCCGCCGCCTCGGGCGGCCCGAAGATGCCGGCGCCGCGCGCGCGGCCGGTCCCAGAGTCGATGTTCAAGTACGCGTCGAGCTTGGCGAACTCGGGCGTGGGGGTTTCCGCCGATCCGAAGTGCTCCTTGACGTACGCGAGCGAGCCGAGCAGCCCTTCTTCCTCGCCGCTCCAGAGCGCCACGCGGATCGTCCGCCGCGGCTGTACGCCAATCGCTTTCAGAATCCGCGCGGCCTCCATCATCGTCGCGCAGCCGATGGCGTTATCGGTCGCGCCCGTGGCCGAGTGCCACGAGTCGAGGTGGCCGCCGAGCATCACCACTTCGTCTTTCTTGTCGCTACCGGGAATTTCCGCGATCGTGTTGTACGCCGTCGTCCCTTCGGGATACCACGTGTTGACGATGTTCATCTCGAGCTCGACCGGCGTGCCATCGGCGAGAATCCGCGCGATGCGGCCGTAGTCTTCATTGCGCATGACGACGGTGGGCACCGCCTTCGTGATGTCGTACGTCGCGTTGTCGAAGGCGACGATCTGGCCATGCGGGCGGCCGGCGTCGTTCACGCGCCCCGCCGCGCCGCTGGCGACGAGGAATTCGTCGATCTGCTGCGTGACCTGACGCGCCGTCAGCGTCCCCTCTGGCGGCGTCGGCTGATCGCCGCGTCCGCCTCGCCCCGCGCCTTCGGGTGCGTCCGGATCGTACTGGCGCTTCAAATCCTCTTCGTTCCGGCGACCGGGCGTCGGATCGAGATTCACCGGCACGAACACGGTCTGGCCGACCAGCACGATCGCGCCCTTCACGTTGCTCTTGATGCTCTCCAGGTAGCTGGTCAGTTGTGCCTGCGTCGGCTGAAAGTGCTGCGGCGTGGCCGGCCCGCGCCCGCCGCGCCCGCCCTCGGCCGGCGGCGGCGACATCGGCACCAGGGGCCCCTGCGGCACGATCAGATTGAACGCCTTCGCCGTGACCGTCCCCTTCGTGCCCACCGTCCACGCCAGCGGCTCGACGACGAGCGAGCTCTTCACGGGGGACACGACGTGCACTTCGAAATGGTCGGTGACCCATCCCGGATGGCCGAAATTCCACGGCTCGAGATGGCCGTTGGTGAATCCCCACGAGCTCATCGTCTTAATCGACCATTCGCCGGCGGCCTTGAGGCTCGGCGAACCGGTGACACGCGGGCCGTAGACGTCAGTCAAGAAATGCAGCGTTCGCATGATCTGCGAGTGCTGCTCTTCTTCCTGGCGGATCTTGTCGTTGATGGTCGGATCGAGCTGTTGCTGCGCCCCGAGCGGAACGAACGGCACGAGCACCGACGAGAGGGCGAGGACGGCGACACTGATGCGCTTGAACATGATGACTCATCTCCTCCGAGGCGACGCCATCCTACCAGAACCAGATATTGAGAGCGGCCGTCATCGCCAGCACGATGACCGCCAGCACGGCCGGCCGTGTGTACCACGTGACTCGACGCCGAGCGGGTTGGCGTCGGGGCGCGCGAGATTGGTCCACACGTGCGTGAAGGTGGGCGGCAGCTTCGCCGCCATCCCGCTCCAGCCGCCGACGTCGCGCAGCCCGAGGTACGTCAGCGGCGCGAAGCCGACCACGATCAGCCCGAACTGCAGCACCTCGTTGTAGATCGCGCTCGTGAGGCCGCCGAGCACGACGTAGCCGAGCACCACGAGCGCCGACACCGCGAAGCTCACCTGCATGATCCAGCCGAGCAGGGCGTTGAACAGCTTGCCCATCACGAACAGGCTGATGCTCTTCCGCATCCGGCTCTTCAGATAAAAGCCGATGCCCAGCACCACGATGAAGTAGACCGCGAGAATCGCGTAGTCGATCGGCGCGACGTGCATGGGCGGGCAGTATACTGCCGCGAGTGGCTGGTGCCGCGGTAGTTCCGGCCACAGAGGTTTCATATCGGCCCCGTAGCCGCCCGCGACGCAGCGGGACTAGAATCGATCAGAGTGTTTGAAGGACTCTTCAGATTCCTGTTCAAATACCGGCCGCTGGTCTTCGAGCAAGGGGACTTCGTCCTCGGCGCGTCGCGCCCGATGGTCGCCGCGATTCTCGTCGCCGGCCTCGTCGCCGCGTACGCCCTCGTCACCTACCGCCGCGTCGGCCGCACCGCGCCGCGCGACCGCTTCGTTCTCATCACCCTCCGCCTCGCCGCGCTCGCCCTCGTCTTGTTCTGTCTGCTCCGGCCGGCGTTGATCCTCAAGGCGGCGGTCCCGCAGCAGAATTTTCTCGGCGTGCTGGTAGACGACTCGCGCAGCATGCAGATCGCGGATCGGCAGAGCCAGCCGCGCAGCGACTTCGTCCGCGGCAACCTCGTCAACGCCGACAGTCCGCTGCTCAAGGCGCTCTCCGAGCGCTTCGTGCTCCGCTTCTTCCGCTTCTCGGCGTCGACCGATCGCGTGCCGTCGGCGGACGGCCTGAAGTACGCCGGCACGTCGACGCACCTGGGCCAGGCGCTCGCGCGCGCGCGCGACGAGCTCTCGGGCCTGCCGCTCGCCGGGCTCGTGATGGTCAGCGACGGCGACGACACGTCGGACACTTCGCTCGACGAATCGCTCGCGAGCATCAAGGCGCGGTCCATCCCCGTGTTCACCGTCGGCGTCGGCGCCGAGCGCTTCGCGCGCGACATTCAGGTCACGCGCGTCGAGACTCCGCGGGGCGCGCTCAAAGGCACGTCGCTCGTCGTCAATATCGTCGTCACGCAGGCCGGCTATGCGGGCGCGACCGTGCCGCTCGAGGTCGAAGACAACGGCCGCATCGTCAGCACCGAGGACATCACGCTGCCGCCCGACGGCGAGTCGGCGACCATGCGCGTGCGGTTCACCGCGTCGGACGCCGGCCCGCGCGTGTTCACGTTCCGCATCCCGCCGCAGGCCAACGAGCAGGTGACGCAGAACAACACGCGCGAAGCCTTGATCGAGGTCAGCGATCGGCGCGAGCAGATTCTCTACTTCGAGGGCCAGCCGCGGCCCGAAGCGACGTTCGTGAAGCGCGCGGTCGAGGACGACAAGAACCTGCAGGTCGTGCTGCTCCGGCGGACCGCCCCGAACAAATACCTGCGCCTGAACGTCAGCACTCCCGACGAGCTGGTCGCGGGATTCCCGGCGACGCGCGAGGAGCTGTTCGCCTATCGCGGCGTCATCCTCGACGGCGTCGACGCCGACTCGTTCACGCCCGAACAGCTCCGGATGCTCGCCGACTTCGTGAACAAGCGCGGCGGCGGTCTGATGATGCTCGGAGGACGCCACTCCTTCGCCGAAGGCGGGTGGACCGGCACGCCGCTCGCCGACGTCCTGCCGGTGGCGTTCGACGCGACCAAGTCGCGGACGCCGTACTTCTCCCCGATCACCGTTCGGCCGACGCGGGCCGGCGCGACCTACCCGATGATGCAGATTGCCGACACTGAGGAGGCGTCGGCGCAGCGGTGGGAGAAGATGCCGGCGCTGACGGCCGTGAATCCCATCCGCGAGGTCAAGCCCGGCGCAACCATTCTTCTATCGGGCCTCGACAACCAGAAGAAAGACCAAGTCGTGCTGGCGGTGCAGCGCTACGGGCGCGGCAAAGCGCTGGCGTTCGCCATTCAGGATTCCTGGCTCTGGCGCATGCATGCCTCGATGTCGGTGAACGACACGACGTATCAGACGTTCTGGCGGCGGCTCGCGCGCTGGCTCGTCGAAGGCGTCCCCGATCACGTGGTGACGACGACCACCGAGGACCGGGTGGATCCGGGCGAAGCGGTGCCGCTCACCGCGCAGGTCGTGGATTCCTCCTACATCGAGGTGAACAACGCGCGCGTCGTCGCGCACGTGACGGCGCCGTCCGGCAAGACGGCGGACGTGCCGATGGACTGGAGCGTCACGCGGGACGGCGAATACCGGGCGAGCTTTACGCCGGACGAAGAGGGGCTCTACAGCGTGCGCGTCGGCGCGACGCGCGACCAGAAAGATCTCGGCGCGGACGTGATCCACGTGCGCTCGTCGGCGGGCGACAGCGAGTACTTCGACGCGGCGATGCGCGCGCCGCTCCTGAAGCGGATCGCGGAGGAAACCGGCGGGCGCTTCTTCACGCCGGATAACGCCGCCGGGCTGCCTGAAGCGATCAGCTACAGCGGCCGCGGCGTCACCGTCGTCGAGGAGCACGATCTGTGGGACATGCCGGTGCTCCTGTTGCTGCTGATCACGCTGACCGGCACCGAATGGGCCTATCGCCGCACGCGAGGATTGGCATGAGGCTGTCTCTTGCGCTTTTTCTCGCGCTTTTTTCCTGCGCGCTCGCGATGCCCGCGTCCGCCCAGGTCGCCGACACCCACCTCATCGTGATCACCGGCGTCGAAGCCGACGCCGCGGACGGCCAGCAGTTTCACAAGTGGGCCACCACCGTCATCGATGCGGCGGCGAAGCGCGGAGGCGTCGTCGCGGACAACATTGTGTACCTGTCGGACAAACCCGACGCCGATCCGGCGCGCATCAACGGCCGATCCACGCGCGAAAACGTCGAAAAGACGTTCAGTGATGTCGCGAGTCGCGTCAAGCCGAACGACGAGGTCTTCATCCTGCTGCTGGGACACGGCAGCTTCGATAGTCGAGGCGCGGCGTTCAACCTGCCGGGCCCGGATCTGATGGCGGCCGATTACGCGAAGCTGCTGGATGAGTTCACCGCGGAGCGCGTGGTCTTCGTGAACACGTCGAGCTCGAGCGGCGGGTTCCTGCAGCCGCTCGCGGGGCCGGGGCGCATCATCGTCACGGCGACGAAAACGGGCGGCGAACACAACGACACACTGTTTCCGGAGTACTTCGTCGAAGCGTTCACGAGCGAAGCCGCGGACAAGAATGCCGACGGGCGCGTGTCGGTGCTCGAAGCCTTCGAGTACGCGAAGACGAAAGTCACGCAGGCCTATCAGCAAAAAGGCAATCTCCTCACCGAGCACGCCACGCTCGACGATGGCCAGGACGGGAAGTTCGCGGACACGCTGTTTCTGGCGTCGCCGAAAGCGCGCGCGGCGTCGATTGCGGCGGTCGCCGATCCCTCGCTCCGCGCGCTGCTCGAGCAGAAGCAGGCGCTCGAAGATCAGGTCGCCGCGTTGAAGCTGCGGAAGGCGGCGATGGATCCGGCGCAGTACGACCAGGCGCTGGAGAAGCTCCTGATCGACCTCGCGCAGAAGACGCGCGCGATTCAACAACTGGAAGGCAAGAAGTGAAACGCGTGCTGCTCGCGCTTGCCGCCGGCGCCGTGCTCCTCGCGGGCACGACCGCACTCGCGCAGCGCCGCAGATTCTCCGGCGCGCCCGCGCCAATCGCCTTTCCGGCCAATCCCGCGTACGACGGCCGGTTCACGCTGGCGCGTCTGAAGTACGAGACCGGCCCGGGCGGCTACTACTATCACGGCCTGCCCGCGTGGGCGCATGGGTACGGCTATGATCCGGTGCCGGACCGCGGACGATCCGAGCGCAACCTGATGAAGATCCTCAACGAGGTCAGCGGCGTTGCCCCTCGGATCGACGACTCGGTGATCGTCGCGCTCGACGATCCGGAGCTCTGCAGGTACCCGGTCGCCTACATGACCGAAGCCGGCTTTTGGACGATGACGGACAAGGAGGCAACGGCCTTTCACGACTATCTCGCGAAGGGCGGCTTTGTCATCTTCGACGACTTCCGCGATCCGCCGCGCGGCGGCGGCGGGTGGGCGAATTTCGAGATGAACATGCAGCGGATGTTCCCGGGCGCGCGCTTCGTCGACATGGACGCGTCGCATCCGATCTTCCACTCGTTCTTCGACATCGATTCGCTCGACATCGTGCCGCAGGACTACGATCGCGGCCGGCCGGTGTTCCGCGGCCTGTTTGAAGACAATGACCCGAAGAAACGCCTGCTGGCCATCGTCAACTTCAACACGGACGTGTCGAACTTCTGGGAGTTCTCGGGGACCGGCTTCAAGCCGGTCGAGGAATCGAACGAAGCCTTCAAACTCGGCGTGAACTACGTCATGTACGGTCTGACACACTAGAAAGGGACATCGTGGATTCTCGCGCAGCCACAACGGCCGTCGATCTGAGCTCCGCGGACGACCTCGCGCTGGCCGACCGGATGAATGCGGGCCGCCAGCACATCGTCACCGAGCTGAAGAAGTTAATCATCGGGCAGGACGAGGTGATCGGGCAGATTCTGCTGACGCTCTTTGTCGGCGGCAACAGCCTCATCGTCGGCGTGCCGGGGCTGGCAAAGACGCTGCTGGTCGCCACGCTGGCGCGCGTCCTCGATCTGAAGTTCACGCGCATTCAGTTCACGCCCGATCTGATGCCGTCCGACATCACCGGCACCGACATCATCCAGGAGGACGCGACCGGCAAACGGCAGATGGTCTTCGCGCCCGGGCCAATCTTCAGCAACATCGTGCTCGCCGACGAGATCAACCGCACGCCGCCCAAGACGCAATCGGCGCTGCTCGAAGCGATGCAGGAGCACCGCGTCACGATTCAGGGACGCACCTACACGCTCGAGGAGCCCTTCTTCGTGTTCGCGACGCAGAATCCAATCGAGCTCGAGGGCACGTACCCGCTGCCAGAAGCCCAGCTCGATCGCTTCATGTTCCACATTGTCATCGACCATCCGCCCGAAGACGAGGAGTTCGACGTCGTCCGCACGACGACGGCGATCCTGGAGCCGACGTTCGAGCGGACGGTGACGGGGCCGGATCTGATCGCGTTCCAGCGGCTCGTGCGGCGCGTGCCGGTGGCGGAGCCGGTGATGCGCTACGCCCTGACGCTGGTGCGCACCAGCCGGCCCAAATCGAAGGCCGCGCCGGAGACGGTGAAGAAGTACGTCGGCTTCGGCGCCAGCGTGCGCGCGGCGCAGTATCTCGTGCTCGGCGCCAAGGCGCGG
>ODAK010008148.1_pt1 | contig 10514 bp, 14 predicted proteins | sample 1539591 | NCBI WGS metagenome assembly ODAK01 (sample SAMEA3539303, study PRJEB22396) | soil metagenome | biome: tundra; feature: field; material: soil | place: USA | collected 2010-05 | depth 0.15 m | reverse complement strand
GGGCTATGCATCTATTTCTTTTATAGCCGGCACCATAGCCATCTGGCGATCAGCAAGCGACGGTAGGCTAGTACAGGCGGCCACCGAAGGCGAAACGATGAACTGACACGCTGAGCAGCGCCGATGAAGAGGCGAATCGCTGTGGTGGGTCACTCTGTTGAGGCTTCGTAGAACTTGTATTCTGTGAATTGCCGATACTGAGTCCACAAGAGACCGGACACCTCGCGATGTAGCGACCGAAAACAGCCCCAATTCAAGACGCGCGTCTTGCGCACTTCCTGGTCCCGTTGGGCTACATCCATGATGTTGGTTGAGTTGTAATGCAGGGCCATGAGCATATCAATCAATCAAAAGCCTTCGGCCAGACAGATCTCTCTTCGCCACTCATCCCGTGAAGGAGTTGCGGGGCCTTTTAGTTTAGTCGACCCACGTACTCCTCCAAGTTCTGGGGGGCCTCTATCGAACCGCCGCCCCAGTTCTCCCTCGGAATCCTCTCACCGAATGTCAGGTCCGTTTGGCCGATGTAAAGAAGGACGTTGGTCCGTATACTGGGTGGTGCCCATAGATCTGATAGAGGCCCCGGTCTCTTCGTTGATCGCGGAACCCATCGACTCCTGCGAGCGAATGCGGCCCGCTCCACTCGATGTGGATGATTCTCTCGTCCGCCATTCTCTACCTCGACCATTTTTGTTTGGCGTTCCGCGCGGCTGCGTGGGCCTCGCGTGAGCCACGCTTGTTACCGGCCACTTTTCGAGAGTCCAGCCACTTTCCCAGCGATTCGAGGCTCTCGCCGGACTGCCGTCCTGCCAACAAACCTGTGACTGTCAAATCTTCGTCGAGGTCGGGCCAATGGATATAGCGTCCCTGTCCGAACATCTCGAAATGGCTGCGCTCGCGCGGATTGCCATGCCACAGACGCGGAAACCAGACCAGAGGCACAATTATGGTTCGGCCGTCCACCAGGTCAACCGTTAAGGCTTCGCCGGTCACCTTCACGGACTGGGCTCGTGTTTCCTGCGTTTCAACGGCCGAAGAACTCATTCCAGCTCTCAAGTAATCGCTCCCGATGCTCATTTACAAGCTTCGCAAGCACATTCAGTTCATGCCGGCTGAAGCCGCGGCTCGCTGAAGGGCGACTGGCTCCAACCAGAACTTCGCAACCATGTCCGCCCGTCTGACGTGAATATGCGGAGGCTCGGCCCGATCCAGTGAGACAAAGAAAAACCGATAAGGACCCGCTCTGAGAACAGTCGGCATGCCATCGCGAACAGTCCAACAGATCCGAGATTAGCACGAGTTCGGTCCGCCCGGGCTGCCTGCGGCCCCGTAGGCCGGGTCCTTACCGTGCGCCGTGCCGGTCGTGCCGATGCGGGCGTCCTGGTTTGCCCGGCGATGATGGCCTCGCTCGATCAAAAGACTTGGTACCGGCTGGTGATCTGGCTGGCGATCGGGCTGTGCATCTACTTTTCTATAGCCGGCACCATAGCCATTTGGCGATCAGCAAGCGGCGGTAGGCGGTTAGAAGAAGGAGTCCGGCCAGCGTCTTGCGCCGTGGATGATCGCCACGACCTCGATGGCCTCCTTCTTCACCCGGTAAGCGACGACGAAAGGAGAAACGATGAACTCCCGCGTGCCCGCCACGCGTCCTTTGCGGCCCATCGCAGGAAATCGCTCGAGAGCCTCTAAACCAGTGAGGATTCTTTCCACAATCTTGGCCGCGGCTTCGTCGCTCGCGTGCGCACTGTCTTGGGCCACATAGGCATGCAAGGATTCCAGGTCGCGCAGATCTGTTGACGTCCAGCGAACCGTCATTTGCGGCGCAGGCGGTCCACGACCTGCTTCACGGCGCGGGCGGAGGCGAACTTCCCGGCGTCGGCTTCGCGCAAGCCTTGTCGAATATGTTCGATCTGCCAGCGCTGCGTTTCGATGTACGCCGTCAGGGCTTGGTTCACTATCCAGGTCCGGTCGCGCTCCGCGGCGGTAGCAAGTGCGTCCAGGGCGCTACGGACCTCGGGCTCGATACGAATCGTCATGGTTTGCTTAGTCATGTAATACATTGTAGCACGGCGCAACACGACGCAATACGACACTCAGGAGCGGCTAGATGAACAGGCTGGCTGGGATGTGGAAGAATTCGGCCAGCTTACGCGCGTGCGTCTTGCTCAGCGAGCGTTTCCCATTGAGCATGTCCGAAGCGACGCTGCTGGACCCAAACATGGGAATCAGGTCGCGTTGGCGCAGCCCGCGCGACTCCACCAGAACGCGCAACGCTTCGACAGGCTCGGCGTGTCCCAGAGCATATCGCGGTTCTTCGAACTGACGGATTAGCAGGCTCACCAACAGCGCCAGGCGCTCCTCTTCCGGGGTGAGGGGGCGGCCGCGCGTATCGAGCTTCTCCAACTCCGCGATCATCCGTTCGTTGTCGTCTTCCGTGGTGATGATCTGCGGCAGGACTGCGGCTAGGCTAGAGCCATTTTTTCTTCCGTTATCGCGCTTCCAGCGCTAATGACATTGGAAGCAGGTTGCGGCAGGCGCAGAAAGAGCGCCGGCTGAGAGCCGGCGGGGCGTCCCGATGAGTCGGGACGCGGCACGCAAAGTGCGTGCGCCACATCATTTGCACCAGACGGTCTTGACGTTGACGAATTCGCGGATGCCGAAGACGCCCAGCTCGCGGCCGTAGCCGGAACGCTTCACACCGCCGAAGGGCAGCCGGGGATCGGAGGCCACCATGCCGTTTACGAAAACGGCGCCCGCTTGGATTTCGTCGATGAACCGCGACTGCTCGGCGGCGTCGCGCGTCCAGACGCTCGACCCGAGACCGAACGGCGAATCGTTCGCAAGTTCGATGGCTTCCGCGACGTCCTTGACGCGGAAAAGCATGGCCACCGGGCCGAACAGCTCTTCGCGAAAGACGTCCGATTGCCGCGGCAAGCCGGCCAGCACAGTCGGTTCGTAGAAGTAGCCTGGGCCGCCGATCATTCGTCCGCCCAGCAGCAAGCGCGCTCCGGAGGCCACGGCGCGCGCGACCTGCAAGTGCAACTCCTCGCGGATGGCGCTGGTCGCAAGCGGACCCACGTCCGTCGTGGGCGCCATCGGATCGCCGACCTTCAAGGCCTGCATGGTCTCGACGAAGCGCCGCTCGAAGGCCTCATAAATGCCATCGGCGACGATGAAGCGCTTGGCCGCTATGCAGGACTGTCCGTTGTTGATGGTGCGCGCCTTCACCGCGGTCGAAATGGCCTCGTCCAGATCGGCGCTGGGCATCACGATGAAAGGATCGCTGCCGCCCAGCTCGAGCACGGTCTTCTTGATGCGGTCGCCGCACTGGGCGGCCACCGAGCGGCCGGCCGGCTCGCTGCCGGTGAGAGTGGCGGCGGCCACGCGATCGTCGGCCAGTACGGACGCGGTCTGAGCCGCGCCGATGAGCAGCGTCTGAAACGCGCCATCCGGGAAGCCCGCGCGGCGCAGGATATCTTCGATGGCCAGAGCGCATTGCGGCACGTTCGAAGAATGCTTCAGCAGTCCGACGTTACCCGCCATCAACGCGGGCGCGGCGAAGCGGAATACCTGCCAAAAGGGGAAGTTCCAGGGCATCACGGCCAGCACGGGGCCGATCGGCTGGTAACGCACGAAGCTGCGCGAGGCATTCGTGGCGATGGCTTCGTCCGCCAGGTAGCGCTCCCCGTTTTCCGCGTAGTAGCGGCACGCCGAGGCGCACTTCTCCGCTTCGGCGACAGCGGATTTTAGCGTCTTGCCCATCTCGACGGTCATGATGCGGCCGTATTCCTGTTTCGAGTCTTCGAGAACGCGGGCGGCGTTCGACAGCCATTGGGCGCGCTCGGCGAAGGAAGTCTTGCGGTAGCTCTGAAACGTGGCGAAGGCGTGCGCCAGCTTTTGCTCGAGCGCTTCGGCCGAAAGGGGGTCGAAGACCTGCAACGTCTCTCCGGTGGCCGGGTTGATGGAGGCGATAGCCATACATCGATTATGGGGGATTATGGCGCGATTATGATTATGCCGCGCGGCGGCGCGAGTAGTACCAGAACAGCACAGCGGCCAGGCCCAAGAACACGGTGCAATTCCCAACCATCTTCAGCTCGAAGCGCCAGACGGAATCGACCTGCCGGGGAGGCACGAAGGCCACCGCCCCGCCCACCACGGTGGCCGCCAGCCCGCCGATAGCCGCGAATCGCAGCCAGGCCTTGCCGTAGAACCCGTCGCCGGCCGTCTTCGAGAAAGCCACCTTCGCCAGGGTTGCATACAGATAAAGATACGAGATCATCTGCAAAACGACGGAGAGATCCAGCAAGGTCACGTAGGCTTCCTTCACGGTGGCGCCGATGAAGCTCATGGTCACCAGCAGCGAGGAAAGGGTGGCGATGGCGATCAGCGCGATGTGCGGAGTGGCGAACTTCGGATGCACCTTGCCCAGCGCCTTCGGCATATAGCGGTCGATGCCGGAAACGAAGATGATGCGCGCCGATCCGCCCAGCCATGCGGAAGTGGAACCGGCGATGGCCACGGCCAGCACCACTGCGAGCGCGGTCAGCATCCAGCGGGAGCCGACGCCGGTGGCGGTCATCTTGTCCACGGCCTGCAGCACGCCCTGCAGGACTTTGACCTCCTGCTGCGGCACCGCCAGCAGCAATGCCAGCGTGGCGGTCAAATAGACCAAGCCGGCCAGAATGCCGCCCCACAACACGCCCTGCGGCACGCTGCGGCGGGGATCGCGAATCTCGTCGCCCATCACCGGGCCGAGTTCCAGGCCCACGAGTCCGAAGCAAATCACTCCGAATGAGGACATGATGCTCCAGTCGAGGCCGCGGATGGCGAAGCTGGAGGCGGGCAGGGCGACGCCGTGGCGCCAGACTACCGCGATGGCCAGCAAGACCAGCACCACCGCGCCAATCAGGGTGCCCAAGCCGCCCGAGTTGTTTACCCATTTGCCTACGCCGATGCCGCGAATGTTGAGCAGCGCCGTCAGCCAGAGCAGGCCCACAGTCAGCAGGAAGAAGAAGACGCGGTTCTCGGCGAGACCGGCGACGCTCTTTGGTCCGGCGTAGGCCAGAATCCCGCCCAGGTAGAAGAGCAGCGTGGGCAGGTAGAACATGTTGGTGGTCCAATAAGCCCAGCCGCACATGAAACCGTGGAAATCGCCGAAAGCGTCTTTGGTCCAGACGTAGAGGCCACCCTCGGCGGGATGGCGGTGCGCCAGCTCGATGACCGTGATGCCTTGCGGCAGTAGAAAGAACACGAGCGCCGCCAGCCAGAGCCAAACGGTGATGGGCCCGTTGGCGGCGATCACCGGGACGAGATTGAGGTTGGCGATGGCGACGACGGAGAGGAAGACCAGGTCCCAAGGGCCCAGCGCGCGTTTGAGCTGCGGCTTGGCTTCGGTGGTCGAGGGGCCGGCGTTCATTGTGGATCGGGCCCGGCTGACGACGGCCGCCGCCCGTGTGCGAGATAAACGGTAAGGATAGCGGAGGGGGTGGGGGGCCGTCAAACGCGCGAGCAGCGGTCAGCGGCTGCGGCCGACACTTGTACGGGCCTGTGCAGTTTACGCGGACTGCTGCTGGCGCTGGGTCTGCCGCTTCTGTCGCAAGTGCTCCAGGCGCGCGCGCTGCATGGAGAAGCGATTGAGCACGGCCAACTGTTTGCTGCTCGCGCCGCCGGCCATCCTACCCCGATGGATCTGTTCGGTCCGGTCTTGGGGCTGCCAATCGGCTTCGAAATCGGCTCAGAGAAGGCAGAGCGAATGCAGCGCGGCGGCCGGGCTGTAACAATCCGGAGTTACGCCGTCCTCTCCATTGTGGCCTTCTTCGCCTCGATGCCGACGGGCGTCGGGCTTACCCCGCAGACTGGTGGGCTTTGCGGTAAGCCTCCCAGCGCTTTTTGGTGGCTTCCCTTATGGCTCTCAAACCCGCCGCCGACAACTTCCGTTTCTTCGGCTTCGCCGGTTGGGCCGGTTGGGCCTGTTGCCGTTTCTGCGCCGCCCATCTCGCTCTCTGTGCGGCGGCGATCCTGGCGCGACCCGCCGCGCTTATCGTGCGGCGCTTCTGTGGGCCCGCAGGACCTGTTCCGGCTGCCGTGGCCTTCGGCCGGCCCGGACCGCGCTGGCCGAGTTGCGCTTTGATGTCGGCTATCTTGGCCGAGATCTTGTCGAGTTGGCTCTCATAACCGACGATGGCCATCTCCAGGATGGTGCTGTCTACTTTTGGCTGTACTCGTCTTGGCATATGCTTCTCCCATAGAACACTGAATTGGGACTGTGTTTTAATCAGTCTCCTCGGTATTTGATTCTAACACTGACTGCCTCGCAACACACAAATTGTCGACGGTCCGGGTGTCCGGCGTGTCAGCGCGGCATCAGCCGTGAACAGTTGCCGATGCCGCCGGTTTAGCTCTCGGGCGGCTGGGCCGATTTACTTGCGCACGGCGCGCGGGGTATGGGCGGGGTGGATCGGCGGCGGGCTTGCGCTGTTGCCCCGTTCTCGCGCCGTTCGGACTCGGACTGTCATGCGAAGATGAGTGTGGCCGGTCAGTCTAGCGCGCGGGCGGTGCGTCCTTGTATACCCTTCCATGCTTCATCACGAACACCACTCGCCGGACCGCGGTGATGTCGTCTAGCGGGTTGCCGTCCACGGCTACAATATCCGCCTCCTTCCCCTCCGCCAGCGAACCGATCCGGTCCGCCATCCCCAGCGATTCCGCGGCCACCGACGTTCCGCTCAGCAACGCATCCATGGGACTGTCGCCCCCGTCCCGCACCCGATAGATGAACTCTTCGGCGTTGCGGCCATGCGCGCCGGCCACCGCGTCGGTGCCCAGCGCCACCTTCACATGCGCCTTCCGCGCGCGGCGCAGGACGTCGGCCACCAGCGGCAGCGCCTTCTCCATGTAGGCGAACCCCGGCTCGGTATAATTGCCGATGCTCAGAAACTTCGCTTTGTTGTCCAGGTAGTTGTGCAGCACCAGGAAATTCGGATCGAAGTACACGCCGCGCGCCGCCATCAGATCCAGGGTGGCATCGTCCAGGAAGGTGCCGTGCTCGATCGTGGTGCAGCCTGCCATGATGGCCGCCCGCGCCCCTTCCGAGGCGTGCGCATGAACCATCGCACGCAGGCCGACCTTGCGCGCCTCGCCGCAGGCGGCGTCGATCTGATCCGCGGTCATGGTCATTTTGCCGCCGTCCCGGATGCTCGCCGTGGCGAACAGCTTGATCACGTCCGCGCCGTCCGCCTTGAGCTTGTCCACCAACGCGCGGATCTGCTCCGGATCGCCGCTCTTCTCCGTGATCTGCTCCAGTGACGTGAGCAGGCGCGGGCCCGGTATGCTGTCCAGGGCAATCAGATCGCGGAGGTCGCCGTCGAGCGGCGCCCCGACGCTCTGCACAGTCGTGAAGCCGCCCATCAGGGTGGCATACAGATTCGCCTCCGCATGCAGCGCGGCCTGTTGCGGCGTCGATTTGGCGCCGGGGCCATCCAGCTCCAAACGGTCATTCTTGTTGAAGAACCAGGTGGGGTGGACGTGCGTGTCGATCCAGCCCGGCATGACCGTGAGACCGCTGAGGTCGATGGCGGGCTTGTCCTTGGCTGCGGCGATGCGCGTGATGCGGCCGTTTTCAATGGCGATCTGCCGGTTCCGGAGCACGTGGCCATTGCCATCGAACAGCGTGGTGGTCTTGATGACGATGGGCTGGGCGATGGCCGCGGCGGCCAGCAGAGGCAGGGCGAAAGATCTGGTAAGCATGCGCTGTTCCTCGTCGAAATCAGCTTAGCTCAAAATGATGGCTTGGGCGGTTCGCTGTCAATTCACGGCTGCGCGATCAGCGCGCGTACGGCAAAGGCCGACGCAATCAGCGGATCATCTTCTTTAACCAGATTCTCCGCGTTTGCCCAGGAGCCATCGGCTCTTTGGTGCCGCGGTCGGCCACCTCGAAATAGCCCTTCTTAGTGTGGATGGCGCTGGTGAAGGCGCCCTTCACATGGCCGAACAGCGTGGATTCCAGCAGGTCGGCGGGCAGCGAGCCGCTGTTCACGGGCACGAACAGGCGCTCCGAGCGCGGCGAATTGGTGTGGATGGCTTTGGCGATCAGCTCCTTGCCCGTGCCGGTTTCGCCGGTGATCAGGATGGTGGAGCGGCTGCTGGCCACCTGCCCCACCAGGTCGAGCAGGCAAGCCCCGTCTCCCGCAATGACCACACTATCGTGGGAAGCCGGTGTGTTGAGTGGCGTATAATTGTTCCTGTGGGTAACAATTAGCCCATGTACAGCGTGGTCGCCACGAAGTCGTTCGATAAGGCCCTTGCCAAGCTCCCGGTGAATTGGCAGAGGCGGATCGTGGCCAAGATCAAAGAGGTTGCGGCGGACCCCTACGCTCCGAACAACAACCTGGGGAAATTGCAGGGCCGCGATGGATACAAACTCAGGATTGGGAATTGGCGTGTCATTTGCGATCTGCATGACGACCGCCGCGCGATGCAGGTTTTGGAAGTAGGGCCGAGAGGAGGAATCTATTGATGCGAATTGAAAAAGTCGTCCGGCGCGGCAAGGAGTTCGCCATACTGCCAATGGACGGGCTGAAGAGACTGATGGAAGCCGCGGAAATGCTGGCGGACGTGAAGGCTTATGACGCTGCGAAGGGCCGGCTGGAGCGCGGTGAAGACGAGCTGATTCCGCTAGAGATTGTGGAGCGCCGCTTGGCCGGCGAAAGTGCAGTCAAGGTGTGGCGGGAGCATCGGGGAATGACACAGGAGAACCTCGCGAAGGCGGCGGGAGTTTCGCGGCCGATGATTGCCGGTATTGAGGCCGGACACAAGAGGGGAGGGATCGCCACGCTGAAAAAGCTGGCTGAAGCCCTTAGGATCGATCTGGATCATCTGGCGTGATTTCCTGCGTGCCGATTCCGATATCTTCCGAATAGTTCGATCGTCTTCGGATCGTCCCGGCCCGAGCGAGCCGCAAGGAAAGGACTCGTTATTACCATGGCCATCGTCCGCTATAAACGAAAGCCCGGCGACCCGCTCACGCGCCGGCAGAAAGAAAACCTGAAAGGAGTCGCCCGAATCAAAAGCGCGGTAGTGACGCTAAACCTGTGTCCCTAGGGGATTACGTGCGGGAAACTGCTGGAGGGTCCAAACTTACTGTTTGTGAGACAAGCGGCGCGTCTACCGCTCAAAGAACTCCTCGCTTCCCAATCTTCACTGGGCGGCCTGCTGTGTCTGGGGTTTCCAGTTCCGAACGAGGCTCTGAGCTTCGGCGATCTGGGCAGCCGTCATCAGTACTTCGAGAGATTCTCAGGCGTTTCGGCAGGAGTCTGCCGGTGTGATCCGTTCTGATGACGAATGAGCCGCGCAGAGGTTGAGCCACAGGTGAGAGTCGTGCTGCCTCCTCGAAATCTGCGGGAACGCCCCTGCCATCTCTATAAAGGGAGGCAAGCGTCCGCTCGCCGAACTGGTCGTCCCCCTTTTACGGCCAATCGTAGCCGCCGCCATCAGGTCCGTGGGCACCTCCGAATGCCATGGTACGTTCGGCCCGGTAGCGAAGAGCCATCCGAACATCGCGGCCGCATGAGCGTGCCCACGCTCTGCAGCGGCACTGTACCAATTACGACTTGATTCCAGCCTTATAATCCTGCGGCAACCCTTGCCCGAAGAGTTCATGGAGCCGATGTAGTACTGTGCCGTGGAGTCGCCGCCCTCGGCAAGCGGCATGAGTTCACCTGCCGCCTTCGCGAACTCTTTGTTGTCATAGGCTCTTACTCCTGCCGCAAGGTCCGCAGCGGCGGACCCTATCGCGAAGGACAGGAGCCCACAGAGCACCTTCGAAAAACTTCGCATTGTCGTAGCCTGTATAGGCGGAAACTCCACTTGGCTACCATCATTGCGAGTCGAACTTGCTATTGGGATCTTTGGCCAGCTTGCGTTGATATTCTTCAGGCGAATCAGCGGAGAATAGCAGAATTGCCTGCTGTTCCTCCAACTTGCCTTCAACGTCTCTAAGATCGCACTCGACTCGCTCGATCCTACCTGCCTTTAGAAATGCGTGATGCATGCTTCGAAAACCTCCCTCATTCCCAGCATACGCCGGGCCTGAACCTGCGGGGAGCGCGGGCAGACCTGGAGGTCTGCCTCACAAGATGATTACTCCGACTTCTTCGGAATCTTAATATCCAACCGCTTAATCTTCTGATTCAGCGTGGAGAGCGGCACGTGCAAAGCGGCGGCGGCCTCGGTCTGGCTGCCATTATGCTGCTCCAGCCGCTCCGTGATGATGCGCCGCTCGAAGTCCGCCACGATCTCGAACAGCGACGCGTCGGCCGGCAGCGCGCCGCCTTCTCCGCGGCGCAGGCGGATGCCGCTCGATTGCAACAGGTGATCGGGGAGCACGTCCAGGGGCACGGCCGGGTCGGTGGCCAGCACCACGGCGCGCTCCACCGCATTTTCCAGTTCGCGCACGTTGCCGGGCCAGTTGTGCTCCATCAGGATCTGCATCACCTCCGGCTGGAAAGTGAGCACCG
>ODAK010008147.1_pt1 | contig 10516 bp, 3 predicted proteins | sample 1539591 | NCBI WGS metagenome assembly ODAK01 (sample SAMEA3539303, study PRJEB22396) | soil metagenome | biome: tundra; feature: field; material: soil | place: USA | collected 2010-05 | depth 0.15 m | reverse complement strand
GTGTTCTGCCGGTTCATTGCGACGGCAAGGTACGTGGCCGAACAGTTGGAACGCAGGATCAAAGAGAAGTATCCGACGTTTCGGGCTGTTGCTGTCTCAGGAGAGACGGGCGGTGATGAAGAGAGAGAGGCCGCTGTCAATGACCTGGCTGAGAGCGAGCGGAGGGTTCTCGTCGCTACCGACTGCCTTAGCGAGGGCATCAACCTCCAGGACAACTTCGATGCCGTGCTGCACTACGACCTTCCTTGGAATCCGAATCGTCTTGAGCAGCGCGAAGGTCGTGTAGACCGTTTCGGTCAGCCGAAGGCGGAAGTGCGGGCCATTGTCCTGTTCAGTGAAGACAATCCCATTGATGGCGTGGTGCTGAATGTTCTCATCCGCAAGGCACGGCAGATCTACCGTGATCTGGGCATCAGCGTGCCCGTTCCGGCTGACAGCGAGAGCGTGATGAAGGCGGTAGTGAAGGCCGTGTTCGAGGGCTGGCGAGGACAAGATGAACAGCAATTGCGGCTTGACCTGCCCGAAGTAAATACTGTGAAGGCGTTTCACGAAAACTGGCAGCGTAACGCAGATCGAGAGGAGCGGCGGCGGTCGAGGTTCGCGCAACACGCTATCAAGCCTGACGAGGTGGCCCGCGCGATAGAGGCGACCGACACGGTCCTCGGTGACCCAGAGGCCATCCATCATTTCATGGTGAACGCTGCCCAGCGATTGAGGTTTTCGCTGGAAAAGCGTGATCGCCACTACGTACTCGATCCCATTGGTCTGCCGCAAGAAATTCGGGAGCGCCTCGGCTGGAAGAAACCTGTCAAAGTCGTGTTCGTCAGTCCTCCTCCTGACCACATTGAGAATGCCATCGTACTTGGCCGCAATCACCCGCTCGTCGCATTCCTCAGCGACCGCATTCTGGGTAAGGCATTCCTGCCCACATCCGAACAGGATTTTGCGCGCTGTGGCGCAGCGTATACGAATTCCGTGAAGACGCGCACCGTTATAGTTCTGCTCCGAGTCCGCTACAAGCTGGGACGCAGAGGGCGTAGCGATCAATTCGCCGAGGAAGTTGTCACCGTCGCATATGAAGCGGCTGGTGAAAAGGTCACTTGGAAGCCGGCCAACGACCCTGGCGCTTTGGATTTACTTGAAAAGGTCGTTCCGGTGGCCAACGTCAGTGCGCACGAAAAGCAGCAGCGGATTGCGCACGCATTGGAAGAGCTTCGTAACGAGAGAGTCGACCTCCAGGCGATCGCAAACACTCGTGCTGCGGAGTTGGAAAGCAATTACGAGCGGCTGAAAAAGACGCTGGAAGATGTAAAGGTCAAGGTCAGCGCCTACCCGCCTGATCTGCTCGGAGTGTACGTCCTGCTGCCCGGAGGTAACGCCTAATGAGGTACGTGGCGATCCGCTCCGAAGGTGGCCTAATTCCGTATGACCTGCTCGACAAGATTGCGAACGACGATGCCGCTGGCCAGAAACCCGGAGATTTTGGGCTACCCAAAGGGAGAAGGCTAACCGATGAGATCAGTCGCGTTTGGAGCGACGCGCAAAGCCTCTGGGACATTTTTAGCCGGCGTCGCGAGACGTTGAGTGAGAAGGACCAATACGGGACGACGCTCACCCGTGAACGATGGATTTTGCCTCTGCTGTCAGACTCAGAGATGCTCGGCTTTGATCTACATCCGCAGCCGACGGCGGCAATTATCAACAATTCCAGCTATGCGATTTCCCACCGCGCGGGAGACGGGGACGATGGGATACCCGTTCATGTTGAAGGGTTCAAGATCGATCTCGACAGGCGCCTGCATACCAAGCTTAGAACCAGCCCGCAAGCGATGATGCAGGACTTCCTGAACAACAGCGAGGACGTTCTCTGGGGCATCGTTACCAACGGTCTTAGCTTTCGGATCCTTCGCGATTCTTCGCGCACCGCAAAACCGACATATCTTGAGTTCGATCTGGAGAGCATTCTCGAAGGTAATCGCTTCAACGAATTTTCGCTCTTCTATCGGCTTTGCCACCGCAGCCGATTCCCCCGCATTGGGGAAGATCCCTCAGAGTGCCTGCTTGAGCGTTATTACCAGGAGTCCATCGAGCAGGGACTGCGCGTTCGCGACAAGCTTCGGGAAGGCGTTGAAGAAACTCTCAGGATCTTTGGCAGCGCGTTTCTCCAGCATCCTGCCAATGCGACATTGCGCGAGAGGATTACAACCGGAAAGTTGACACCGGTTCAATATCATCGCCAACTTCTGCTGCTCGTTTATCGCCTGCTTTTCTTGATGGTTGCGGAAGAACGTGGATTGATCGTTTCGGTTGGAGAAGGCGCGGAGCAAAACCAGAAGATATACGACCAGTGGTACAGCATTTCGCGTCTTCGCGAGCGCGCGGCGCACATCATTGAGGCCTCACCATTTGGAGATCTGTGGGACGGTTTGCAACAGACGTTTTACCTCTTTGAGTACGGAATTGACACCAACGTGCTGGGGATTCCACCACTCAACGGAGACCTGTTTCACCAGACACAGGCCGTTCCCGACTTGGCTGGGACAGAGCTTTACAACCACGAGCTGCTGCGGGCGATTCGTCACCTCTCTCTATTCAAAGACGGCAATCTCCAGCAACGAGTGAACTACTCTGCACTCGACGTGGAAGAACTTGGCTCTGTATACGAGAGCCTGCTGGATTATCAGCCCGTGGTGGAGCCGACCGATAAGGGCTTGGAGTTTCAACTCCGCACTGGAATGGAACGCAAATCCACCGGCTCGTATTACACCAGGCCGGAACTGGTGCACGAGCTGGTGGAGAGCGCGCTCGTGCCGGTAATGGAAGCGCGTATCGAGGATGCCGAGAAAGCGTCCACCGGCAAGAACCTGGTCGAGGAGCGCGACGCCAAGATCAAGGCGATCCTGAGCATGACGGTCTGCGACCCGGCGTGCGGCTCGGGGCACTTTCTGCTAGCCGCTGCGCGGAGACTCGGAAAAGAGTTGGCGCGCATCCGAACCAGCGAGGATGAGCCGAAGCCCGGCGAGTTTCACCTGGCAGTTAGGGATGTGATCTCGCACTGTATCTACGGCGTGGACTTGAATCCGCTCGCCGTGGACTTATGCAAGGTTGCGTTATGGCTGGAAGGACACTGGGCAGGCAAGCCGCTCAGCTTTCTCGATCACCGCATCCGTTGTGGTAACAGCCTCATTGGCGTGCTCGACCCAACGGTTCTGGAGGACGGCATCCCAGATGACGCTTTTACGGCCGTAAGCGGCGACGACAAGAAAGTCGCAGCCTTCTTCAAAAAGCGCAACAAGCAAGAGCGCACCTCGCGGCAGCGCGGTTTGACCTTCGAGGCGGATGATCATGCCCGAGAATACGCGGCAAGCAATCGCGAACTGCGCGAACTGTCAGAAAACACCGCAGCGGATGTTCGTAAGAAGGCTCAGATGTATAGCGGTTGGCGTGCCGGAATGGAGCACTCGCACGACGAGGCGGTTGCCGATCTGTGGACGGCGCAGTTTTTTCTGCTTCTTACGAGCTCCAGCGATCCCACAATCTGCACGACCAGAGACTTTCTTGACTTCGCGATTGATAAACGCAAGAAGCCGCAACTGGTTGCTGCCGCACAGCAGATCGCTCAAGAGATGCGATTCTTTCATTGGCACTTAGAATTTCCTGAGGTTTTCGAGAGCGACGGGTTTGACATCGTGCTCGGCAATCCGCCGTGGGAAAAAATGAAGTTGCAAGAAGAGGAGCACTGGGCCGGCGACGAATACATCGTTAGTGCGAGAAACAAAGCTGAACGTGGGCGGCGCATTGAAGAGTACCGGAACAGCGAGGATCCTCGTACCCGCCAGAGGGTGGTTGCATTCGAATGTGCGAAACACAGGATAGAAAAAGCCAGTAACTTCGTGCGAGCGAGCGAGCGTTTCAAGCTGACGGCCGTTGGCGATGTAAACACCTACGCGCTGTTTTCAGAATTATCGCGCCAGTCAATTCGCCCAAACGGAAGGTTCGGCATCATCGTACCGACGGGCATCGCAACCGACGACACTACAAAGCTGTTCTTTAGTGCATTGGTCGATTCGGGCGGCCTTGTATCACTTAATGGATACGAAAACGAGAAATTCATCTTTCCCGCCGTACATCATTCATTCAGGTTTTGTGCGCTGACAGCGGCTGCATCGCCGACTGGCCGTCCCGCCCAACTCGTCTTCTATTGTCGGCGGTTCGAAGACACTCTTGACGAACGTCGTCGTTTTAGGCTGTCCGCAGCAGAGTTCTCGACGCTGAATCCTAACACTTTGACCTGCCCGGTTTTTCGTACACAAGCAGACGCCGAACTGACGAAGTCGATCTATAAGAGAATTCCGGTGCTTAACGACGAGCGCAGAAATCAACAGTCCTGGTTCGTGGAATTTGTGCGCCTGTTCGACATGTCAGGAGATAGCTCAATATTTCAGACGGAGCCAAGTTACGCATCCGTTCCCCTCTACGAAGCGAAGATGATCCACCAATTCGACCATCGCTGGGCGACATATGAAGCAGGAGATTTCAGAGACTGCTCCCCAGGAGAAAAAACAGACCCGACATTCCGGTCAGTACCACGGTACTTCGTAGAGAAGGCTCAGGTTGAAGAACGGCTCGGCCACTGGCGACACCCATGGGCTGTCGCCATGCGGAACATCTGTCGGTCGCATGATGAACGGACGATGATTGTCGCAATCGTTCCCGCGTACGGCATGGGACATTCGATGTCTTTTCTGCGCCTGAATACTGCGGCGAAAGAGTGCGCGTGCTTGGTGGCAAACTCAAACAGTCTTGTGTTCGACTACGTGGTCCGCCAAAAGCACGGCGGAGCATTCCTCAGCCAGTACATTCTTCACCAGTTGCCATATTTACCTGCGGAAGCTTATACAGCGGAAGATAAGATTTTCATCGCTCTGAGAGTCGCTAAGTTGACTGCCACCAATACAGAGCTCAACTCTTTTGCCAGCGAGTGTGAGGTGCAGATCAATAGCTGCACTTGGGATGACATGGCCCGAGTACAATTTCGCTCCGAGATCGATGCGTATTACGCGCACCTGTACGGGCTCACGCGAGGCGAATTGCGGTATGTCCTCGATCCCAAAGACTTTTTCGGAGAAGATTTTCCGAGCGAGACCTTCCGTGTGCTGAAGGAGCGCGAGATCAAGGATTATGGCGAGTACCGCACCCAGCGGCTCGTCCTAGAGGCATTCGACGAACTCGCCAAGTCCGACCGCTTCCGTGACGAGATGCCCAAGCGCGTCTCCACCTTCGAGGTGCCAAAAGGCAAGGCAATGCTTGGTGTTGGTACGAGTTAGGCGCCGACTCCACGTTGTGCTGCGTGCCGTCTAACAAGGGGGGCAAGTTGATGGATGTCTGGCGGCTTGAAACCGAACTCCAGCGAATTATTGATGAGTCCGACATTCCAGGGACTGTTTTGTTCGAAGGTCTCACTGAGATCGCGAAGGATGGGAACTGGGCGGCGTTGGAGAAGATTCTCGGTGCTGAAACTGCCTCTACGGTACGGAGTTCCTACGAATCTGATCCTGATGGTTTTTGCACCAGAACTGCTGAGCTGGCCCGTGAATGCAAGCAAGGATTCGTTTCTAATTCAGCTAAGCGCCTCGCGTATCTCTCGCGGACGAACTTTACTCCCGGAGTGACCCTGACTCCGGCCGAGGAGTTCCAACGAGCACTGGACTCGTCTGGGTTCATGCTCGAGGTGGCATTCGCTCAATGGCTGATCGGACTGATTGAACCCGCCGCACAACGGGCAGCGAAATTGAAGGAGTTGGTAGTAAAGGAAACGTCCTCTGAGCAAGCTGACAAGTACCTAGCCGAAGCCTGCGAGTGTTATTACTTTGGCCTTCATACCGCTTGCGTGTTGATGTGTCGGTCATTGATCGAGGAGGCGCTGGAACGTAAGCTGCCCAACGCCCTGCTGGATCAGTGGCGTGCCGAAGCGAAAGAACATAGACAGGAACTGACTCTCGGTACACTGCTCAATAAAGTCAATAACCATCATCCTTTGCTCGTTACCGCCGACTTCCTGCGGATCGCTCGCCTTGTGAACACCGCAGGCACTCGGGCCGCTCATACCGAAACAGTTAACGAACAAGATGCCCGCGTGTGCCTGCAAAATGCGCGCCGGGCGCTGTTGAAGTTGCTCGGTTCGGCTGAACCTTGATGGGGAGAGAGCTCAAGAGCCAACGTAGACTCTTGGCCCGTCGTCAGGCGCGGGCGGGACGTTAGAAATCATTCCCGATTTGAGACTGTAGTGCGCTAGACTTCAAAGTAAAACCGAAATCCTGCTAAAGGCCCACTTCTATGGACGTCTTCGCGCTCCGCAACCGTGTTGTGGAGGACTACAAGAAGTACATCGAGAGCTTTATACGGATTCGCGACGAGAAGATCGAGAAATTCGTCCGCGATGAGTTCGCCTCAGGTGTTCTCTGGCCTGATCCCATTCTGCAGCTAAACCCCGCCTACCAGCCCGGCACCACCCTCGACGACTTGGCCGCCAATGGCGTTCTCCGTCCTGGAACAGCCAAGTTCTTTCGCAAGTACGACGGCGGCCCTCTTCGCCTTTATCGTCATCAGCAGCAAGCCATCGACGTCGCGCAACGCGGCGAGCCGTATGTCGTGACCACGGGAACTGGCTCCGGTAAGAGCCTGACGTATCTCGTCCCGATCTACGACCAGATCCTGCGCAACCAGCCGGAAAGATCAGGTGTTCGGGCCATCATCGTTTACCCGATGAACGCCCTCATTAATAGCCAGTGGGAGGCCCTGAAACTGTACGCGAAGTCGTATCCCGAGAACCAGGTTCGATTCGAGCGTTACACGGGGCAAGACAAAGACGATGCACGGCAGAGAATCCTCGACAATCCGCCGCATATCCTGCTGACCAACTACGTAATGCTGGAGTACATGCTGCTGCGGCCGGCAGAACGTAAGTTCACCGACAGCGCCACAGCGAACTTGGAATTTCTGGTACTGGACGAGTTGCACACCTATCGCGGCCGCCAAGGTGCAGATGTGGCCATGCTGCTGCGCCGGCTGCGGGAGCGCAGTAAGAATCCCAAGCTCTTGCACATCGGTACGAGCGCTACGATGTCCACCGAAGGCAATCGAGCGGCCCGGCGAGCAGCAGTCGGCGCAGTGGCTACCAAGCTTTTTGGATCTGAAGTCAAGCCGGACAATGTCATCGATGAAACATTGAGGCCCGCCATCAGCGCCGCCATCCCAAGGGATGCGATCGCACTCCGCGCTGCCGCCGAACAAGTCATCCCAAATGACTTCGCCGGCTTCACGAACAACAGCCTAGCGGCTTGGACCGAACAATGTTTTGGACTGACCGAAGAAGATGGCTGGTTGGTGCGACGCACTCCCATCACATTCAAGCAGGGCGCTAAAGCGCTCGGCGACGCGAGCGGACTTCCGGCCGCGGAATGCGAAGTAAAGCTGCGCGGGTTGCTGGAGGTCGGAAACAGCCTGAAGGCCGAAAGTGGCGAGCCGCTATTTGCTTTTCGCCTGCATCAATTCCTCGCCGCAGGGGGCACGGTTTACGCCACCCTACAATCTTTCAGCAACCGCAAGCTTTCGCTGGAGGGCCAGTATTATGCCAGCGATCATGATGGCGAAAAGCTGCTTTACCCGCTCGTATTCTGTCGTGAATGCGGACAAGAGTACTACATGGTCAGTCTGAAGGACGGGCTCTCCTCTCAGGTGATTCCGCGCACTCCGGTTTTCTACACAGAGGATGAAGAATCGACCGTCATTCCGGGTTACGCCGCTCTGAACCGCGACGGCGACGGTGAAGTAGATTTGTGGGACGAAGCGCGGGAGAGAGATCTACCAGACAATTGGTGGGAGCAGCGCAAGGCCGGTCCCCGCGTCAAGAAGGATTTCAAACCGCACATCCCACGGAGCTTGAACGTTACTCCGGATGGCCAAGCTCACAAGGATGAGGGTGAGAAGATATGGTTTCAGCCTGCGCCTTTCCTCGTCTGCCTACGCTGTGGGGCTGCGTACGATCGTCGCGAAAAGAATGACTTCCGCAAACTGACTCGGCTTAGTCACACGGGACGAAGTACGGCCACCACTATCGTCAGCGGCTCCGCCATCGTGCAATTGAGGGGCGACCGCAGCGTGGAAGAAGGCGCTCGAAAACTCCTGAGCTTCACTGACAACCGCCAGGATGCGTCGCTACAGGCAGGTCACTTTAACGACTTTATCCAAGTGGCGTTGATCCGGGCGGCACTTCACAAGGCTCTGGACGACGCTGGGTCGCTTGATCACGCTAGTGTCACTCCGGCCGTGTTCTCCGCGTTGAATCTGAAACAGGAGGTTTACGCGAAAGCTCCGTCGGACTTTGATCCGGGAAAAACTCGCAACGAGAAAGCGATGATGCAGTTATTGCAATATCGCCTCTACGAAGACTTGCGGCGCGGATGGCGTGTGATTCAGCCAAACCTGGAGCAATGCGGGTTGCTGGAGATAGAGTATCCGGGCCTCAAAGAGCTGTGCGAGAACGAAGAGCATTGGACTGGACACCCGGTGCTTCAAGGGGCGACTCCAGACTGCCGCTACAAGGCGATTCACTCGTTCCTCGACCATCTGCGTCGCGAAATGGCTATCGACGCGACTGTGCTTGACCCCGCCGAAGAGTGGGATCTCAAACAGCGTGTGCAACAGAACCTGCGTGACCCGTGGGCCTTCGACAATGACGAGGTTATCCGCCAGAGTTGCCTGTTCGTTTTGCCTGGAAGTACAGGTCAGGAGGGGCCACGCGACCGGAATCTGACAGAGAGATCCAAGTTAGCTCAGTTTCTGCGCTCGCGAAAAACGTGGGACCTTACTGGGGACCTCGCTGCTACCGATTGGGAACCGTTCATTCGGGCTTTAGTGAAGGTGCTTAACGGAAACTTTCTGCTCCTCACGAAAACGCACACTCAGAAGCCTGCGATCCAACTGCTTGCCACTTCGTTCCGCTGGAAATGCGGTTCGGGAACGCCTCCGCCACCAGACCCAGTCCGGACCAAGTGGATGCGAACCCCGAAAGACGAAGCTGAGGAACGCACCGCGAACGAATTCTTCGCGGCACTCTACAGGCAGACAGCGCGACTCATGGCGGGCGTGGAAGGTGGCGCACATACCGGACAGATTAGCGCCGAGACCCGCGAGATGCGTGAGGAGAAGTTTCGCAATGGCGAACTTGCAGCGCTCTTCTGTTCGCCAACCATGGAGTTGGGCATCGACATCCGGGACTTGAACATGGTTCATCTGCGGAATGTGCCACCGACTCCCGCCAACTACGCCCAACGAAGCGGTCGGGCCGGTCGAGGTGGCCAACCGGCACTGGTGGTCGCGTTCTGTAGCGAAGGCAGTTCGCACGATCAGTACTTCTTCCGAAGGCCAGAGCTGATGGTTGCGGGTGTGGTGGCACCTCCGCGATTGGAGTTGGACAACGAAGAACTGGTTCGTGCTCACATGCACTCGACTTGGTTAGCCGCCACTGGAATCTCGCTCCGCAATGGAATGGCGGACGTGCTTGATCTCAGTAAGCCCGGCTTTCCGTTAAATGCAGAGAACGAGCACCAGATGCAGTTGTCTGCAGAAAAGTCAGAGAAGCTGCATCAGGAATGCTCTGCGATCCTCTCCGCTTGTGGTGAGGAGCTGTCGAACTCGGTTTGGTTCAACGAGAACTGGCTAAACCAAGTGCTCGTGGATGCGCCGGCACGATTTGTCAGCGCATTTGACCGTTGGCGTGAGCTTTACAGTAGTGCCGTCAGGCAACGTGAAGCGTCGCGGAAGATCGTGGATGATCCGTCGCCTATGAAGGAGTTCGATCGGAAAAAAGCTAGAGGGTCCGTCGCCGAAGCAGAGCGCGTGGTCGATTTGCTCCTTAACCGCACGAAGCAGCAAACGGAGTCCGACTTTTACCCGTACAGGTATCTAGCGGCTGAAGGATTTCTGCCTGGTTACAACTTTCCTAGGCTGCCGTTGAGGGCACTCTTGGAAGCGGACGTAACGCATGTCATCGATCGTCCGCGCTTTCTGGGGCTCACCGAATTTGGTCCTAGAAATATCCTTTATCACGAGGGTCGCAAGTACAAGGTGGATCGGTGCGTGCTTCCGACGGGAGGTATCGAGGGCCGCATGAAGAAAGCCAAATTCTGCTTGATGTGCGGCTACTTCCATGACGATCAGGCGGCAAACGCTGACATCTGCGATCACTGCAAGACGACCTTCAATGGCGAGACAATGCAGTTTGTTCCGACGCTGTTCGAGATGACAACGGTTCGCGGAAGGCGTGTGGAGCGTATCACGTGCGATGAGGAAGAACGAACGCGCGAGGGCTACGATGTTTCAACCCAGTATTGACCTTGCCCTCAGAATGCGTATCTCTTAACCGGCCGGGTTTTGAGGATTTAATTCATCCTCGTCATCGTCGTGGCGGTGGGAATGTGGGAATCGGCTTCATCGATTTCCAAGGTTTGTGGGA
>ODAK010008146.1_pt1 | contig 10516 bp, 10 predicted proteins | sample 1539591 | NCBI WGS metagenome assembly ODAK01 (sample SAMEA3539303, study PRJEB22396) | soil metagenome | biome: tundra; feature: field; material: soil | place: USA | collected 2010-05 | depth 0.15 m | reverse complement strand
CTTGACCAGGCCCGAGGGATCGAGCCGGCCCCCGCAGTGGATGTCGAAGCAGCCCCCGCTCCCGCGCTCGACCTCGGCGCAGAGGCCCAGCACCTCGCGGACCTCTGGAGAGCACTCGCTCTCGGTCAGCTCGCCGCGCCCCAGGCGGTTGATCTCGCTGCCGTCCTGGTAGGTGCTGAACGTGGCATCCACCTCGTGGAGCCAGGCGATCGCCGTCTCCGTCGCCGCCTCGACGGCCGGGTCCAGGGGGTGGGGGTCGCGGATGTCGACGGTGACCATGGTGCCCATGACCGGCTCCACCCGCACCGTCCGATGCTCTGCCGTGCCGGCGTCAGGCACGCGCCACGTCCAGTGCCGCCTGGACCGACTGGGCGTAGCTCTCGCTGGTGAAGGTGGCGCCGCCGATGATGTTGATCTGCGCGCTCTGGGCCTGGAGCACCTCCCCGCGGAGCATCGGGAGAGCCTGCTCGTTGATGAACACGGACTGCTGATGGCCGTTCGGGTACTGGATGGTCTTGACGTCGGTGATCTTGCCGCCGGAGATCACCACCTGCACCTGCACGTTCCCGTACGGGTTCGCGGAGGTCTGCCCCGTGAACGATCCCGACTTGAACCCGCTCGCCGTCGGCGTCGGCGTCGCGCTCTTGGTCCCCGTTGGTGTCGGCGAGGCGCCGCCCGATGGCGGAGCGCCGGAGGGGGTGGCGGTGGGAGCGGGCGTGGGGCTGGACGACGAGATCGAGGACGGTGTCAGAGTGGCGACCGGCGGCGCGGGCGGGGTCCGGAAGCTGAAGAGCAGGACGACCCCGATGGCCGTGGCGGCGAGGGTGATGGCAGCGCGGAAGGGCATGGCAGTGGACACTCAGGTGAGGAACGCGAAGCGCTCGCAGTGGACGTGAGCCGCCGGGACACGGAGCGCGCGCAGGCTGGTGATGACGGCGTCCACCATCTCCCGCGGCCCGCAGACGAAGATGTCGCGATCCCGGAGGTCGGGGACGGAAGCGGTGAGGAATCGCGGGGCGAACGGCTGCGGGTGCACCTCCTGGCCGCGCCGCCCGACGATGTAGTGGATGATGCCCCCGCGGGCCGCGACCAGCTGGTCCAGCTCCGCCTTGAAGACCACGTCGTTCCAGGAAGAGGCCCGGTAGAGGAGGGCGATCGAATTCTTGCGCTGCGGCATCTCCTCGATGAGGGCTCGGAGCGGGGTGATGCCGATCCCTCCGGCGATCAGCAGCGCCCGTGGCCGCCGGCGCCGGAGGGAGGTGAAGACTCCGTGCGGGCCCTCCACGATTACCGGGGTGCCGGGGCGCAGCCGCCTCAGCGAGTGGGTGAAGTCCCCGACCTGTTTGACGGTGATGCGGAGGTACTTCCCGTTCGGCGCCGCCGAGAGGGAGAAGGGGTGGACCCGCCACCACAGGTCGCGGGTGACGAAGCGGAATTTGAAGAACTGGCCGGCGCGCATCGGCAGCTCGCCGAGGTTGCGACCGGTGATGTAGATGGAGACGACGTTCGGAGACTCCGCCACCAGGTGGTGCACCCGCAGGCGGTGGCGCCACGCCATCCGCATGGGGATCGCCAGCCGGAATGCGATGACCAGGGCGGCTGCGGCGGCGTAGAGCGCCAGCCAGTATCCGACCGCCCAGGGGTCGCCGGCGAAGTCGGTGCCCGCCGTGAGCTGATGCGCAAAGCCGAGCGCGATCGCCAGGTAGACGTAGAGATGGATGAAGTGCCAGGTCTGGTGGGAGACGCGACGCCGCGCGGCTCGCACCGAGGTCACCGCGATGACCACGAAGAGGGCTGCCGCGACGTAGGCCATCAGCATGTACGGGTAGGTGGTCAGGAAGACCCAGGTCTGGGCGAAGAAGGAGCGGCCATCGGCCATCGCGTAACCGGCGGTGGTGAGAACGACATGACCGCAGATCAGGCAGACGGTGGCGAAGCCGAGCCAGCGGTGCCAGCCGCTGATGCGATCGATCCCGAAGAGGTCGTCCAGCCACGGGCTGCGCGACATCAGCACCACCTGCACCAGCGCGCAGTACGTGCCCAGCAGGGCGGCGACCTGACCGGCGCCGGTGAGCACCGCCGCCGGGTGGGTCAGGTTCGGGAACTGCCCGTGGCGAACCCACATCCCCACGATGAGCAGGGCGTTGGCGGCGAAGATCAGCAGGACGTCGCGGGGACGCAGCCCCCAGCGACGCGGCACGCGCTGGGCCTGTCGGCTTGCGGCGGAGGAGGGGGCGTCCAGAGCGGCGGGCGCAGCGAGCACGGCGGCGGAGGTGCGGGTGGGCATCTGAGGGGAGTTTCCGGGATCCCCCCTTACAGAACCCTGACGAGCCCGAGCCCTGTGCTCACGGGCGGGGGCGGGCCTCAGCCGACGTCGAGGAGCACCTTTCCCACCGCGCCGCTCTGGACCGCGTCCTGGGCCGCGGCACACTCCTCGAGGGGGAAGCGGTGCACCGGCAGCTCGGTGAGTGCCCCCGCCTCCAGCGCGGCGCTGACGTCGCTGACCCCGCGCAGGAGGTCGGTGATCGGCACGCCGTAGAGCAGGACGAACCGGAGCACGACGTTGGCACCCATGCAGGCCCGGAGCGGCAGCTCGGGATCGGCGGTGTCGGCCGCGTACACCGACACCACCGTGCCCGGGCCCGAGAGGCCGAGATCGAGGGCGAGGTTGGCCGCCAGGTTGACCTCCACCACCCGGTCGACCCGCTCCGCGTAGGCCCGGATCTTCTCCAGGACGTCCGGTTCCCGGTAGTTGACCACCAGGTCGGCTCCGGCCGCCCGGGCCAGCTCGGCCTTGGCGGCGCTGCTGACCGTCGTGACCACCCGGGCACCCCGATGGTGGGCCAGCTGGATCGCGAAGTGCCCGACCGCGCCGGCGCCGCCTGCCACCAGGACGGTGCGCCCGGCCACGTCGCCGTCGGCGAAGAGGCAGCGGTGGGCGGTCACCGCGGGCACGCCGAGGCTGGCGCCCAGCTCCAGCGACGCATCCGCGGGCAGCGCCACCGCCTGCTGGTCGGAGACCACCGTCCACTCCGCCGCGGTGCCCCACCGGCTGCCGGCGGCGGCCATCCAGACCCAGACGCGCTGCCCCACCCGGTCCTCGTCGACCCCCGGTCCCACGGCGTCGATCACCCCGGAACCGTCGTGGTGGGGGATCTGGAACTCATCGACCGGCCTGGCTGTGGCCCCGCTCCGCGACTTCCAGTCGGTGGGGTTGACCCCGGAGAAGCTGACCCGCACCCGCACCTCGCCGGGCCCCGGCTCCGGCCGGGGGAGATCGACGACCCGCAGCACGTCCTCGGCCGCGCCCAGACGGTCGTACACCACAGCCTTCATCTGCCACGCCTCCAGCAAGCTCTCAGGTCTGCCCGGGCGAGCCCGTGACCTCAGGCCATGCCGGTGGCACTAGGGAAGGGCAAACCCCATGGGTCTCAGCATGATCGCATTGCGGTCCAGGCGGGTCCCCTCGAGCGCCGACCCGCACCCCGCCATCGGGAAGTTGGCGGCGAGCTCGCCGACGGCATTGCCCGCGAGCTCGAGGTTCGTTCAGCCCCACCCGAAGGGGTATTGTCCCCGGATCGCTGATCGCCGAGCGGCTCCCATCCCCAAGGCGGAGCTGCACCTCCACATCGAGGGCACGCTCGAGCCGGAGCTCGCCCTGGAGGTCGCCGACCGGAACCGGCTGCCCCTCCCCTACGCGGATGCGGCAGAGCTGCGCGCGCGATACCGATTCCATAACCTCCAGTCCTTCCTCGACGTGTACTTCGAGACCATGGCCGTGCTCCGCACCGAGGAGGACTTCGCGGACCTGGCGAGCGGTTATCTGAACCGCGCCCGCGCGCAGGGCGTCCGCCACGCCGAGATCTTCTTCGATCCGCAGGCGCACATCGAGCGCGGGGTGCCGATGGCGACCGTCATCGACGGTCTCTGGTCGGTGCTCGCCGCGAGCGAGGAGCGGTACGGCATCTCGACCCGGCTCATCATGTGCTTCCTGCGGGATCGCAGCCCGGTTTCGGCGATGGAGGCCCTGGAGTCCGCCCTCCCGTACCGGGATCGCATCGTCGCGGTGGGGCTGGACTCCGCCGAGGTGGGCCATCCGCCGTCGGAGTTTGTCGAGCTGTTTGATCGCGCCCGCCGCGAGGGCTTCCGCTGTGTCGCCCACGCCGGCGAGGAGGGGCCTCCCAGTTACATCTGGGAGGCGCTCGACCTGCTGCGGGTCGCCCGCATCGATCACGGGAACCGCTGTCTGGAGGACCCAGCGCTGGTGGCGCGCCTGCGCGACGAGCAGGTCCCGCTGACCGTCTGCCCGCTCTCGAACGTGCGCCTGGGGGCGGTCGGTCGCATGGAGGATCACCCCCTCCCCGCGATGATCGATGCCGGCCTGCTCGTCACCGTCAACTCCGACGACCCCGCCTACTTCGGCGGCTACATCGACGACAACTACCGGCTCATCCAGCGCGACCTCGGCATCGACGACGCCCAACTCCTCCAGCTGGCCGGGAACTCGTTCCGGGCCGCCTTCCTGAGCGACGCCGAGCGGGCCCCGTATCTGAAGGAGCTGGAGGAGTACTCGCCGGCGGCCCGGTAGCCCGCACCCGGGAGCCAGCCGACCCTCGGCGGCTTCCCCTCCCACCGCCACCCGCCGGCCGGCGCCCGACCCACGACCTGCCAGCGGCCGAATGGTCACAGAGGTCACGACCCGATCACGCCACGACGCATACCGGCGACGACGCGAATGACCCGCTCGCAGCGTGGATAGACTGGCCGCCGTGGGAGCAACCGCCGATACGGCATCTCTGCCCGATCTCCTGGAGTGGGCCGACTCGGAGTGTCGGGACATCTCCACCTCGACCGCCGATGTTCTCGCCACCCGCATGTGGCGGGTCCGCCTCTCCCTGGAGGCGCGCCAGCGGCATGAGGCCGATCCCGCCGCGGCACGCCACCTCTCGGAGAGGATCGCCGCCATCCGCCAGGCCGAGGACGATCTCGCCTCCGTCTCGGCCATCCTCCAGACCATGGGCGGCCCGATCACCTGGCGCGAGGCCGCCGACCTGGCCGGCGCCCCCTCCATCTGAGCGCCCCGCCATCTGAGCGCGACCACGCCATCTGAGGCCCCGCCCTAGCCGGATACTCCGCCTCTCCCGAGGATGTCCTGCAGCAGGGCGGCGAGGAGCGCGGCGCGCTCCGGCATCCTCCCGACCTCGACCCACTCCCCCTCGGCGTGGGCGTGGCCGCCGACGGCGCCGAGGCCGTCGAGGGTCGGGGTGCCGATGGCGGCCGTGAACTGGCCGTCCGAGCCACCCGGTGCGAGCACCCCCCGGAGGGGAGGCAGATCGAGGGTCGCCGCCAGGGCCTGAGCCCTCACGAACAGCCCGCGTGAGATCTCGCGGGACATCGGCGCGCGGTCGACCCCGCCCAGCACCGTGATCTCCGTCCCCTCGAGATGGGGCCGCAGCGTCCGTATCGCCTTCTCGACGCGCTCCAGCTCGGCCATCGACCCTGCGCGCGAATCGACCCGGAACTCCGCATGGGCGGGCACCGTGTTGGCGGTCGTCCCCGCCGACGCCAGCGTGGGGGTCGCGGTGGTCCCCAGCTCGGGGTCCGCGAGGCCGGCCACGTCGAGCATCTGCCGCGCCATCTCCAGGGTCGCGTTGGCCCCAAGGGCGGGCTCCGACGCGTGCCAGGCCCGCCCGTTGATGCGGACCGTGTACTGCGCCGTCCCCTTGCGGGCGACCTTGAGCGCACCGTCATGGGCGGCCTCCAGAACGAGCGCCGCCTCGAGCCCCGCCGCCTGCGCCTCGATGAGCGCCCGCGAGCCTGGCGATCCCACCTCCTCGTCGGTGGTGACCAGCAGCCGCACACCCTCGGGTGCGCCGAGCGCGGAGAGCGCGAAGAGCGCCTGGACGATGCCCGCCTTCATGTCCACCACCCCGGGTCCGGTCGCCCTGCCGCCCTCGACGCTGAACGGCCAGCGTGCCAGCGTGCCCCGAGGCCAGACGGTGTCGACGTGGCAGAGGAGGAGGACGCGCGGCCGTCCGGTCTCCCAGAGGAGGTGGGTGGCGCCGGCGGCTTCGATCCGCCGGCCGGCGCTCCCGACGAGGCGCGTCAGCATCCCGTCGACGGTGTCGAGCGCAGCGCCGAGCAGCGCGCGATCGCCGCTTGGCGACTCCTGGTTGATCAACGTCTCCAGGCAGTCGAGCATCTCCGCTTGGCGGTCGCGCAGACCCTCGAGCAGCGCGTGAGGCGGCGTCGCCGGTGGGGTGGGGGTCACGCCGGCCACTCCGATCCGGGAGGGCCGAAGACGTACCACCCGGGTGGGATGGCACCGACCGGGCACAGGCCTTGCGCGAAGAGCGTGGTCATGACCTCACGGAGCGCGCCCTGCCACGCGTCGGCCTGCCCGCGGTCGTGGCTCCGCACCGCCAGGATGTCGTCGGGGATGCGCGCCAGTGCCCGCTCGGGCCGAGCCGGGGTGGTCTCGGTCCACGCGGCAAGGCCGGTGATGTGCGGGTGGCCGTCCGCGCCGATGTCCAGGACCACGGGGGCACCCTCCCGGAGCAGGACCTCGATCGGCGGCACCGGAATCCGCCTGGAGAGTGCCCTCGCCACCCGGGGGCTGGCCAGCCGCCAGACCGCCAGGAGTCGATCCGTCGCGACGTCACCGTTGGCGTCGTCACGGAGCGGGCCGTAGAAGTCGGCCAGGTACTCGCCGGCCTCGGCTCCGAGTTTGGTGAGGTTGAAATGGGCGTTGCGGGCGACCAGCGGATCGAAGGTCCAGGTGACCGATTCGATCCCGTTGGCCAGTGCCCAGGCGCGCTGCCGCAGCTTGAGGGCCAGACCGACCCCGCGCAGCTGGGAGCCGGGGACGATCCCGGTGATGTGCGAGTGGAGGGTGGGCCGGCCCTCGTGAACGCCCCGGAAGGAGACGGTGGCGCCCACCATCTCGGTCCCCGACCGGGCGGCCAGGATGCAGTTGCCGCTGTGGGCCAGCGCCCGAAGCATCTCCATGGCGACGGCGTCGCCCTCCCGGTGCCAGACGGCGTCGATGACCCGGTTGAGCTCGTCGAGCTCGTCGACCTCGTGAACTTCGTCGACGGTCACGCCGGCACTCGCTGCCGCTGCCAGCGCCAGCGTCGCGGCCGAGTCGATGGCCTCCGGCTCCGTCATCCCGGTCGCACGATCGAGCGCCGAGTGGTGAGGGCGTCCACGACCTCGCGCCTCACCTCGACGCCCAGCCCCGGTCCCGTGGGCACCCGCAGCCGGCCGGCCTCCAGCACGAAGGGTGCGGTGATGTCCTCGTGGAAGTAGCGGTCGGAAGCCGAGGTGTCGCCCGGCAGGGTGAAGCCCGGCAGCGCCGCCAGGGCCAGGTTGGCGGCTCTGCCGATCCCGGTCTCGAGCATGCCGCCGCACCAGACCGGCACGCCGCGTGCGGCGCAGACGTCGTGGATGCGCTGGGCCTCGAGGTAGCCGCCGACCCGCCCCGGCTTGATGTTGACGATGCTGCATGCCCCCATCTCGATGGCCTCCACGGCGACGGTCGCCGAGATGATCGACTCGTCGAGGCAGATCGGCGTCGTCAGCCTCCGCGCCAGCTTGGCATGACCCAGAAGCTGCTCCTCCGGCAGGGGCTGCTCGATCAGCACCAGGCCGAATTCATCGAGCCGGGCGAGGTGCTCCGTGTCCTCCAGGGCGTACGCCGCGTTGGCGTCGACCTGGAGGAGCACCTCGGGCCCGAACCGCTCGCGCACCGCCCGCACCCGGTCGATGTCGAGGCCGGGCTCGATCTTGAGCTTGATACGGCGGTACCCCTCCTCGAGGTAGCCGGCGACCGTCTCGAGCAGCTCCTCGGTGGTGTCGGTGATGCCCACCGAGACACCGCAGTCCACCTCGGTGCGCACCGCTCCCAGGCGCTCGGCCAGGGATCGGCCCGCGGCGCGCAGCTCGAGATCCAGCCAGGCCATCTCCAGCGCGGCCTTGGCCATCGGGTGGCCCCGGACCGGCGCCAGCACCCCCGCCAGCTCGGCGGCGGTGAGCCGCTCCCGGGCGAGGAGCCGGGGCAGGAGATGACGCTCCATCACCTGCTGGGCCCCGTCCGCGTACTCGGACGAGTACATCGGCTCTCCCATGGCCACGCACTCGCCCCAGCCGTCACCGTCGCCGCCGATGAGGTGGACCAGGAGGACGTCGCGGACGGTCTCCACCCCGAAGGAGGTGCGGAACGGCGCCACCAGGGGGATGGCGATCCTGATCAGCTGAACGGCCTCGACCCGCGGCCCCGTCCCGCTCCCCGGCACGGGCGATGCGGGCGTTGCGGGCAGGGCCATCTCGGCGGCTAGTGTAGCCAGTGCCGAGACGGCCCTCTGCCGCTTGAATCGAGGCTTTCGCGAGTCTTTGTTCGCCGTTCGCCTGGCTGGGTAAGGCCTTTTGGAGCGGCGACGGAGACGGTTTCCCACCCCCCACCCACGATTTTCCCACCTTGCAGTGGCAAAACTCATAACTCGAAGAATAACTGGGGTGCGGGCGCGGCCTGGCTGGGAGGTCCCGGGGACGCGGACGCGAGAGCCGTCGGATGGGGAGGTTCGGCCATGGGTCGCGCTCGTCATCGGCGATCGGTTGCGGTCTTCGCAGCGTCGGTCCTGGGCCTGGGTATGGTGCCGCCACCTCCCCGGCGGTCAGGGCGGCGCCGGCGGCTCGCAAGGATTGCGTCGGGACGGCCGCGGACGCGGCGTCCACGGCCTGGTACACGGAGGCCGCGGGACGTCGCGGTGCCAGATCGGCACGGAACTGGCTTGACATGGCACCACACTGATGCCATACTGGCGCCATTAACCTCAGCTTGTACGTCGAGGACATCCACCGCCAGCTGGTGACCGCCGCCGAGGCAGGCGGTGACGAATCGCGCGCGCTGGCAGAGCGGCTGGTCGCGCCCCTGGAGTCGGCCATCCGGCTCGCGCTGCAGGACGCGCTGGCCGCCGCGGCGGAGGAGATCACCTGCGAGCTCGCGCCGGGTTCGGTCGAGCTCCGCCTGCGCGGGCGCGACCCCGAGTTCGTGGTCACCCTCCCGCCGGCTGACCTCCCCGAGGGGGGCGCGGAGCTCGCGCCACCTGATTGGGCCTCCGGGCCGCTGGGCGTGGGGTCGTCCCCGGTGGGCGAGGGCGACGAGGGCGGGATGTCGAGGATCAACCTCCGCATGCCGGACCAGCTCAAGAGCCGGGTGGAGGCAGCCGCCGGCACCGAGGGCCTGTCCGTCAACGCCTGGCTGGTGCGGGCTGCGGCCGGTGCGCTCCAGCGGCATGAGCTCTCGCGCCCGCCCCAGCCGCGCGCGCCTCTCGGCGCCCAGCGCTACACCGGCTGGGCCCGGTAGCCGGGTGGGCGAGCACGTGTCCCGGGTCACACGCGTCTCTTCAGGAGGGGCGTCAGCCCCGACATCAGAGGTATCCGACATGGCCAGCTTCGACACTCCCGAGCCGATATCGCTGAGCGTGGAGCTCGGCGCCGGCGACGTCCGGATCGCAGCCGAAGACCGCCGCGACACGGTCGTCGAGGTGCGTCCGAGCGACCCGAGCAAGAGGTCCGACGTGAGCGCCGCCGAGCAGACCCTGGTGGAGTACGCGGGGGGGACGCTGGTGGTCAGGGCTCCCCGGCGATGGGCCCAGTACGTGCTGGGGGCGGGCTCGCAGTCCGTCGACGTCCAGATCGCCGTCCCGGCGGGTTCACGGCTCACGGTCGAGGCGCCCGGTGGCGCCTTCGCGCTCCGCGCCACCGGGCTCCTGGGTGACTGTCACGTCAGGACCGGTGCCGGAGAGATCCGCCTGGGTGCTGCCGGTTCCGTGCAGCTGCGCACCGGCGCTGGGGACGTCACCGTCGATCGGGTGGCGGGGCAGGCCGAGGTCAGCACCGGGGCGGGGTCGGTGCGGATCGGGGCCATCGATGGCGCCGCGACGATCAAGGGCTCCACCGGCGAAACCTGGATCGGCGAGGTCAGTGGCGGCCTCGAGGTGCGCGCCCCCTGTGGAAGGATCTCCGTCGACCGTGCCGAGCAGGCGGTCGCCGCCAAGACCGGCTACGGCGACGTCCTTCTCGGGGAGGTCACGCGAGGCGCCATCAGCGCGCAGACCGGCCACGGCAAGGTCGAGGTGGGTGTCCGTGAGGGCGTCGCCGCCTGGCTCGACCTCCAGACCCACTTCGGGAACGTCCACAGCGAGCTGGAGGCCGCTGGCCCGCCGCAACCGGGTGAGGACGCCGTCGAGATCCGCGCGCGTTCCTCGTTCGGTGACATCACCGTCCGCCGATCCTGAACCGCCCCCACTCACGCCCGAGAAGGAGAGGTGATGACCACGCACGTCTTCCGGCTGGCCGTCAGGGCCGCCGGACAGCGCAAATCGTTTGCCGGCAACGAACAGTAACGACAGAGAGAACGGATATGCAAGTAACAGCCAATCAGGTCCAGGTGCCGGCGCTCCACGTGCAGGGCCTGGAGAAGTCGTACAAGAAGCTGGAGGTGCTGCGCGGCGTG
>ODAK010008145.1_pt1 | contig 10516 bp, 4 predicted proteins | sample 1539591 | NCBI WGS metagenome assembly ODAK01 (sample SAMEA3539303, study PRJEB22396) | soil metagenome | biome: tundra; feature: field; material: soil | place: USA | collected 2010-05 | depth 0.15 m | reverse complement strand
GCCAGCCGGTAATGAAGATATCCTCGAAGCCGTCGTTGTTGTAGTCTCCAATGGTTACACCGCAGAACCAGCCTAAGCGCGTCAATCCGGCTTTTGCGGTGACATCCGTGAACGTGCCGTTGCGATTGTTCTTGTACAGGTGGTTGGTTGTGCCCGCCGGAGCTCCTTCCCATCGCGTGCCGGTGAGCACCAGTATATCGAGCCAACCGTCGTTGTCGTAGTCGAGGAAAGCGGCGCCGCAACCAATGGCCTCCACAATGTACGCATTGCGATCGACCCCACCGTAGATTACCGGGGCGGAGAGGCCGGCGGCCGCGGCTACGTCGGACAGGGATGCATGGAAGGGCAGCCCCGACGCCTTGCCGCGGGCTTTGGCTGTCACTCCGCGCGAAGCCATCTGCCCGCGCGCCGGCAGCGAGGCAGCGGCGAGCATACTGAAAAGATCCCTCCGAGTCATTTGGCGGCTTCCTCCGCGGCGCTGGCCGAACACAACCGAACGAATTTTTGGCGAGCGAACGCGTGGCTCATAGGTTGTATCCTACCGCTCGCGCCGGGATCGCGTCGAGAAGACACGGCTACCGGCCCGGCTTCACCGGCGAGCTTTGCAGCATGCGCCGCATGCGATCCCCCAGGGCGTCGGCCTTTTCGTTGTCCCCCTGCCTACGGTAGACCGCCTGGAGTGCCGTCGCGGCCGACATCTGGAGCGGATCCAATTCCAGGGCTCGTTCCAAATGCACGGCGGCTTTCTCCACCTGGCCGGACTCCAGGCTGGCGACGCCCACATCCTCTTCGCTGGTGGCGCTGTTCGGTTCCAATTGCAGCACCCGCTCGAAAGCCTTGAGCGCTTCCAGCGGCTCTTTCCCCAACAGCAACGCGCGTCCAATCCCCTTGAGCACGCCGAGATCGCTGGGCGCCGCTTTCTGCACCTCGGTCAGCATGCGGTAACCGCGCACAATCTGAGCTGGTGAACGGCTCGAAATGCCGGCGTTGAGGTAGGCCAGCCCCAGGTTGCGCGCCCGTGCCGCCGGTTCGGGTTCGCGCCACGCCACCAGGTCCTCCGGTGGCGAACCCGCCTCATCCGGCGCCGGCCGCTTCGTGATCCGATGATCGGTGAATACGGTATGCCCGCCGTCCTGCGCCTGCCGGCGCGTCATATGGCAGCTCACGCAGTTGGTAGCGCTGGGATGCGAACGCGGCAGCTTGCCCTGGTGGCAGGTCTGGCAGCGGGCGCTATAAGTCTGCAACGTTGGCGCAGACCGCGGGTGGGGATCGTGGCAGGTTCCGCACCACAACTTACCCCGGCTATTGCGCGCGCATGCGCTCAATGCCAACTGTTCCGCGTGGCTGATCACTTTGAAGGCGTGGGCGCCGGCGCGGGTGTAGACGGTGAACACCTCTTCCAGCCGCTGTCCGGGACGATAGTGGTCAAAGTCCATGCCCGGATTCAGGATGCGAGTTACGCCGGCCAGATGGCACTGCTCGCAGATACTGTCGCGAGCCGACGGCGCCAATTTCGCCGGGTTGACGATCGAACCTGGCACCGGCCGCCGCAGATGCTCTTCCGCCGCGCCGTGGCAGCGCGCGCACGAGATTGCCTCTTCGGCGAACGCGGGCCGCGCGTACTGGTTCACCGTGCCGGAAACATGCGATGGCCGCCCGGAGTGGCAGAGCACGCATTCCTCGCCCACCGGCCGCGTGAAATCGGGGTCGGGAAGCCGTTCGAACCCCGGCGCCAGATCGTAGGCCCGGCGATTCGTGAAATAACAGACCGGTGACTGAAACAGGTGGCCGCCGGCCTGGATCAGATAACCAGCGGCGTGGCTACCCGATCCGATGACATACTCCACCAGGTACTCCGACACCTCGCCAGAGCGCTCCATGCGCTGCCAGGTGCCCTTGCTGTCGGAGCGTATGGTAAACCGCGTGCCGGAACCGGCCGCCGTGAACGTCCCTCCCGGCTCGGTGCCGGGACGCCGTAGCGACCGCGCCATGCTGGAATGCGAATAGCCGGCCACCTCTTGCGGATGACAAGACTCACACGGATGGGCCGCCAGGCCCAGCGGAACCAGCAAGAGTAATGCACGCCGGTGCTTCACTAGAACATGATCTTAGCGCCAATCTGAATGTTTCTCGGGTTCAGTTGCGAGGTTGACTTGCCGAAGTTCGCGTTCGTCAGATTCGCATTGATACCGCCCAGGTTCACGCGGTTGAACACATTGTAGAACTCGAAGCGCAATTGCAGTCGCAATCTCTCCGTGAATTTGGTGTCCTTCGACAAGTTGAGGTCGGTCTCCGCGAATCCCGGGTTACGGAATTGACCCCATTTCTCGTTGCCCTCGGTGCCCAGCGTCGGCTGCGTGAAGTTCGACTTGAAAATTGCGCCGGTCAGCAAAGCCTGGCGCCCAGTGCCCATGGTGTAGTTGCCGACGTTGGGATAATCGTTGTTGTTGCCGTCCGCGTTGTAGTCGCCGCTCGCCGCGGAAAGCCCGGTGATATTGCCGCTCGCGTCGCGAGTGGGTTGGAATGAGGCGGACGTATTGACCGTGAAGGGGTGCCCGCTTTGCAGGATGGTAACCGCGCTGGCGGCCCACCCGCTGGTGAGGCGCCCGGCCAGTCCAAGGCCTTTACTCAAGCCGGGTATGGTATAACTCGCGGTGAGAGAGAGCCGGTTCTTCGAATCCCAAATGGAAGGACCGTAGTATTGCATCGGGTTGGTGGTCACGGGGTACACTTGCACGTCGTCCTGTGACGAAGACCTCGTGTAATACGCATTGAGAAACCCGCTCCGGGCAAAGCGCGTTCGAAGGCCGACAAGCAATGAGTCGAATCGCGACTGGCGATCGTTCTGCGTGTAGAAGATCGAGCCGAAGCTCGGCAGCAGACGGGTCGGAGTGGTGCTGTTGTGCTGGACGAGGTCGCCGGCGTAGGTGTTGATATCCACGCCATAGCTCACGCTGAACTGCTGGCCGCCGCCCGACAGCAGGTCCCGGTTGCGAGATCCCGAGTATCCAACCGAGGCCACGGTATCGCGGGCTAACTTCCGCTCTAGCGTTCCCGTGAAAGTGTAGGACACCGGCGTTTTCAGATTGGGATCGATGGCGCCGATACCCGGCTGCAGGCCGACCAGTCCTCCGTGGGCATCGAGCTGACCCGCGGGGACGGCCGGGTACGTAAACCCGAACGGGGGAACGTTGCTGTTCCCCACTACGAATAAGGGCTGAATGGCGCCGGTAGAGGTGAACGTAGGATAAATGGGTCCCGGCGGATTCCCGCGCATTTCTTCCTGCGCATTGGCCGGCGTTACCCAGTTGTGAAAGATGCCGACGCCGCCCCTGACCACCCAGTCACCCTTCTTGTTCGGATCCCAGGACATGCCCACGCGCGGGCTCCAGGCCGTCTGCGCGGAATTGAATACATCGTTTTTCACCGCTACCTTACCACTTGCAACCTGATCCGCCAACGTCCCGCCCTGGCCCAGGATAAAGTTGCCGAATACGGTGTTGGTGGATCGCGAATAAGGGTTGCCGTAGTCGTCAAACCGCACTCCAAGATTAAGCGTCAGGTTTGACTTGACTTTCCAGTTGTCTTGCACGAACAGGCCGAAGGTTTTCGAAGCGGCGTTCCAATCCCACAATACCGGTTTACCCGTAAGCGGATTGTAAGCCACGCCGGTCTCGTTTAGGGGCTTGTCCTGTGCCAGGTCGATCAGGTTATTGAACTGGAAGGTTGGCTGGGCGTGCGGACCCTGGAACTGCTCGACGTCGTCGCCGAACCATCCCTCGTATCCGAACTTGAACGAGTGGGCCCCGCGAATGTGCGTCAACACGTCGCGCCAGTGGTAGTTGTGCTGGATGAAATCGCCCGCCGCGAAACCGTTGCCGAAGCCCAGGCTCCCCGTCACGTTGATCAGGGGGACGCTGAACAGCCCGGTCTTCGGCTGGATCCCCTCGTCCCGCATGTACCCGAAGCTGGCTTCGTTCACCGTCGTGGGCGAAAACGTATGGGTCTCATTGAATTGCCATGAATTCAAAATGAAGTGGCTGGTGGCGGCGAAGGCAGGCCGGATCGCCGGACCGCCGGTATCCAGAACCGTCCGGTAGACATTGCCGTAAATTCGGTCTTTATTGAAATACTTGTCGATGCGGGCGTTGAACTGGGTGCCATTACGGTAATTGGTCCCATTGAAAATGCCGGAGTCCAGGACTGGCGTGTTGCACGGCAGATTGAAGGTGGCCGCCGTGCCGCAGGTCCCCGCAAACGCGGTCGCCGCGGTCTGGGTTACCGCGGTCGTGGTGGCATTGGTAGCTGCATAGCTGGTGAGAATCTTGGTGCCTAGCGTGTTCGGGAAATTCTGTTTGGCCCAGGCCGTGAACTGCGGATCTTCATAGGTCTGTACACTGTTTCCGGTGGATGTCGATGCGCGCCTCGGCTCAATGGCGAAGAAGAAGAAGAACTGGTGGTGCGGAACGATCGGCCCGCCGATGGTGGCAGAGACGTCGTTGCTGTGGTAGGGAGAGTATTTGTGAAGAAACTCCGTCCCGGCAAACAGCTTTTGGTTGGTGAAGTAATCGCTGACGGTGCCGTGAAGACCGTCGGTGCCGGATTTCGTGGTCATCGACATCTGGATCGAGCTGGCCCGGCCGTACTCCACGCTGAAGGTGTTGGTCTGGATGCTGGTTTCCTGCACCGAATCGGGATTCGGTGTCAGGTTCAACACGCCCGGCCGGATGGCGCTGGTTACATCCAGCCCATCCAACATATACATGTTTCCGACGCTGCCGGCGCCGTTCCCGCTGGCATCTACCTGCGTCTCCGTGGAGAAATTGTCGACACCCGACCCGGGACTCCCGGCAGCTACGGTGCCGGTCCCGATGACTCCGGGCGCCATGGTGACAAGCGAAATCATATTGCGGCCCGGCAGCGGAAGGTTGATCAGCGCCGATGTCTCAAGAGTCATCTGGTTACGGCTTTCGGCGGTGTTCAGGACGGGTACCTGGCCGGTAACCTCCACCGCTTGCGATGCCGTGGCCACTTTCATTGCCACCGGGATATTCAGGTTCTGGCTGGTTGCCAGCGTGAAGGCTACCGCAGTGGTGTTGAAGCCGGCGGCGTCTACGTTGATCTGGTAAGAACCGGGGGCAAGGCTGACAAACCGGTAATTGCCCTCCGCGTCCGACGTTGTCGCGGCGACCACGCTGGTCTCGGTGTTTTTCAACTGGACTTTTGCGTTGGGCACCACGGCGCCCGCGGGATCCTGCACCGTTCCTTGTATGCTGCCGCTAAACTGCGCCCAACATGCGGCGGTCACCAGGACCGAAAGAACCACAAAACGGATCACAAAGCATCGCGAACTCGGCGACATAGACATCCCCTCTCAATGACAGCCGGCGGACTTCAGCGGCTGGATTTTGAACCCTCGCGCGGTAGCGGAGTTGGCGACCGCGCCTCAGACTAGTGCATTTATACTACGAGTTGTTCGACAAGTCAATAGAAAAGTTAAGCGCTTGCAAGGCACGCTTGGGACCTGACCACAGCCCCCGAAGGCCGGTAATTTCACACTATTTGCTCCTATCCTCTGCTACAGGTGCAACTCGCGCAGTTAGAAAACGAAATCCGGCCGCGGAGGGATCGTGCAATCGCTTTCACAATTGTTTCAGCGCCGGGGTCCGAAGCCTAGGATGGCGAAATTCCGGATTCCTGGTGGCTCGGCGCCACCTTGCCGTCGTGGCGCGGCAGGCACGAGTGCCTGCGCCACGGGGCCAAGTAGCCAAATGTGACGTTATTACTGCGCGGTTACCAGGCTCGCTACGACACTTGCCAGTACACCGAATAACGGCGGTCAAACAGGCTGTTGAGGGGCACCAGCGTCACGTCTTTTTTCTGCCCGGTGGTTCGAAACGCGAGGGGCCCGTCTGCCGGCTTGATCCAGGAGCTTGGGTCCTCGCGCGAGGCGCGGAACGTCGGGATTTCGATCCCCGGAACCGGCGGCGTGGTATTCACCGGTCCCAACGGCGAGCCGAATTGTTCCGTATTCGGCGCTCCCACGCGCAGATTGGGTCCGATGATGTGCGCTTCCGTGAGCCCCTCCCCACCGAGGTCCCCCGCCAGCACCAGCGGTCCGTAGAGGAACGCCTGCATTTTCGGATCGTCCGGCATGGCCTGCACACGCAGGCGCATCGGAAGCTCCATTTCGACGCGATCTCCCGCCTTCCAGGCGCGCCTCAGCACGAGATAGCTGCCGGGCGCCGCCGACGCATCGAGCAGCTTGCCATTCAGCTTGACCGCAGGGGCAGTCCGGAGCCATCCCGGAATGCGCAGCCGGATGGCGAGCTCGCCCGCCCGCGCCGCGGTCACCGTCAGAGCGGTGCTCTGGGATGCGGGATACTTCGTCTCCTGCCGGAGCTTGAAGCCCTTTTCCGTCCAATCCAATTCCGAAGGAATGAACAGGTTAACGTACAGCCCCTCGCGGTCGCGCCAATAGATGCTGTCGTTGAGCTTTGAGTATTCCTCGACGCCCGACCCGGTACAGCACCAGAACGTCTGGTCCTCCGTGTTGAACGTCTTCCAGACGCCGGGCGTCAGGGAGAGGTAATACTGCGTATATCCAAACTTAGGCCGGATGGTGCCGATCCGGTGATTGAGCAGTAAGTGCTCGTAATAGTCGAAGTAACTTGGGTTCGGATCCCAACTGTACAGGTGCCGGGCCAGCTTGAGCATGTTATACGCGCAGCAGCACTCGGCCGTATTCGTGCTGAGCTTGAGTTCGGCGGCGAGCCGGCGCGGCGGGGCCAGCCACGCCTCGGCATTGCTGGTACCTCCGGTTACGTAAGTGCGCGCAGTGGTCACTTCCTGGAAGAAATAGTCCGCTACGTCGTGAAACCGCGTGTCCCCGGAGAGATCGTACCGGCGAGCGGCCGCCAAGACTTGTGGAATGTGGGTGTTGACGTGGAGTCCGCGCAGTTCGTCGCGGCGCGCGGCCAGTGGGTTCAGAAAGCTCTTCTTCTGGAACCGGTCGGCCACCTTGGCCCACCGGTCGTCGTTGGTCGCGGCCGACAGCCGATACAGTGTCTCCGCCATGCCGCCGAACTCGATGGTCAGGATCTGCTGCATGTGCTCCGCGGTCTTGGGAGCCGTCCATTCATCCGCCCATGCCGCCATGCCTTGGAGCACTGCGAGAGCCTGCCGGTTCCCCGCCAGGCTATACATGTCGAACATGCCGGCCATGATCTTGTGGATGGTGTAGAAGGGCGCCCACACGCGCTCGCCTTTTTCCAGGCGGTCCCACCAGGTGGTGGGGAAAGCGCTGAGATACTTGCCGCCGAGTTTCTGCTGGCACTTGGCCATTTCGGCGACCATGTAGTCGCCCTTGGCCTTGGCTTCCCGATCGCCGTTGGCAGCCAGTTGCGCGGCCGCCGAGAGAAAGTGGCCGGGGAAGTGGCCGCGCAATTCGCTTGAGCGCTGACCGTTTTCCGGCTGCTCCCAGCCGCCCAGCGGTTTCGCCGATCCAACCGGCAGCCCGGCATTGGCGCGGAACGTATAGAGCAGCCGGTCCGCCGCCAGCCGCTCCATGTATCCGCGATTCCACTCCTGCGCGTCGTGGTACATGCTGTTGGGCAGCAGGCGGACTTGCGGCATGGGGAAAGGCTCCGCCCTGGGCGTTACATTTTTCCGCGTGAACTCCAGCGTCCCCTCGAAGGCCGGAGTCTCCGGCGCGAGCGGCCGCCGGAAATTCCCCGGGGCCGGTGGGGCTGGGTTCTGCTGCGCGGCAAGCGCCCCCGCGGCGGGCCCGGTGGCCGCCAGGAGCGCACCGAATGTACGGCGGCTGAGATCCATATCGTCAACTCTCCCGCATCCAGACGATCGACGTCGGCGGACGCTGCGTCAGCCGTACCGCCCCATCGGCGCCGATCGGCAGCGCCCCCTCTAGCGGCATCTCCTTATCGCGGTTGGTGCGCGCGTAATTGGGAATCGCCATCATCGGGCTGCCATCGGCGGACTTGCCTTTGATGACCATCACTCCGCCCAACAGGTCGCTTTTCCACTCGGTAGTCAGGGGAGAATCCGGGCTGAGGACTTTCTCGATGCCCTGGTCCACTTGCTCGATGTTGTAAATCAGCGGACCGTATCGCAGCGCCACCTTGTTACGCGTGGCCTCGATCTTGTCGCTGGCGTGTACCCGCTGTACCTTCATCGGCAGTACCACGTCGACCTTGTCGCCCGCTTTCCACGCGCGCGTAATCACGGCGTAGCCTCTGTCGATCACCGGCTTTACCGTCTGGCCGTTGACCGCGATCGAAGTGATCCCGTTGGCTTCGGGCGTGCTCCGGTAAAGGCTGCTGACGCCGCGATTCGGCACGCGGATCCGCAGGCTGAAGTTCTTCGGCGTCTTCGGGTTCACCGTAAGGGCGAGTTTGCCGCTCCAGGGATAGTCGGTGGCCTGCACCATCTCGACATCCGTCCCGGCCACGTCCTCTAGCCGGATCGTGCTGCCCACAAACAGGTTCACGTATACGCCGTCCGCGCTCTTGGCATAAGCCCAGGTCGGCATCATCAACAGGGTTCGCGGAATGTTGCCCACGCAGCACGGGCAGGTGTGCCACGGCGCTCGGCCAACGTTGGCATCCAGCGGGTTCGTGTAGTAGAAGACCTTCCCTGTCAGGTCCGTGCTGCCCAATAGCGCGTTGTACATGGTCTCTTCGTAGAGATCGGCGTACTTCGCGTCGTGGTACGCCAGGTTCATCTTCCACTGGAAGAAAATCGCGCCGCAACTGGAGCACGATTCGCAATAGGCGCGGTTCCTCAGCGAGTAGTTCGGACCGAAGCCCTCGGACGTCTCGCCGCTACCCACGCCGCCGGTCACATAGTATTTCTTGTTGACCATGTTGTCCCACAGCGATTTGACCGCGCTCTGGTAATCGGGGTCGTGCGTTTCCACCGCCACGTCCGCCATTCCCGAGTAGTTGTACATGGCGCGCACGGCGTGCCCCACCGCCTCGTACTGCTGCGTCACCGGCAGGTGACTCTGATCGTATTCATTGCGCTCGCGGTCGTTGCGCGCCGCGTTGTAGCGGCCGTCCAGCAGAAATTTCGCAAGCTCGACGTACTTCGTGCCCTTCCCGCCTCCCTCCATATCGTTCACGAAGCGGCCGAACCGCACCAGTGCCTGCTCCATTTCCTGGTGTCCGTCGTACCACGCCTTCTTGGGCGCCGGCCCCAGGTTGGCATACCAGCAGTCCGCCAGCTTCCGGGCCGCATTGTACAGGCGGCCATCCTTCTTGTTGGTCATCAGGTAGTGGTTGATGGCCGATTCCAGAAAGTAGCCCGCGGTGTATCCTTCGTGATCGCCGCGCCGTTCCCAGTGGGCGAACGGGCCGCGGTCGATCGTGCCTCGCTGCTCCACCCGGGGCAGCGTGAATGCCGTTTGCAGATATCCGTCCGGCTCCTGCGCGGCCAGGATCTTGGGAATCCAGTCTTCCAGTGTGGCTCGCATCCTCTCGTGCGCCTGGATGATCTCCGCGTCCCCTTGCGGGTCGATCATCAGCGCGATGCTCATGGCCTCCACCGTCTGGTGCACCCAGGCGTTGGAGAACACATATCCCTTGTGCGCGCCGTGCGGCTCGCCGCGCAGGGCTTTCCCGGCTTCCACGAAATTGTCGATTCCGCCGGGCCCCTGCGCCAGGTCGGTACGGTTAATCTGGTCGATGCAGTGCGGAATCCAGCTCACCATCAGGGCCTTCGCGCGCGCGTTCCACAATGGACTGTCGATTTTGAAGTTCTTCGTGTAGACCGCGTCGAGCTGCTTCGCCGGGGGCGGCGTCTCCGCCGACACGTTCAACGTCGAGGAGTCCTTGGATTGCCCGTTGTCCACCGTCAACCGCAGCACGTACGCCCCCGGTGTGGAGAACGTCGCCGTTGTGATCAGCGCCTTCGCATCGTCGAACTTGACTTCGCCGGGTCCGGAATCCTTGGTCCACATCGCGGTGTGCGCCGGCCCGTCCAGCGCCCGAGGAGGAGTGTCTTGCCGTCCGCGATTCTGGTTCGACCGCGGCGGATCGCCATACCCGGCCCATCCGCGCAGATAAGTCTTCCCCGGCTGTATGGTCACGCGGTCGATACCCGCGACGCCCGTAAGCCTCGTCTCCGCCGCCGAAGCGCAGGAGAGTATGGCACTTTGGATCAGCGGGCTCATCACCACCGATCCCAGCGCAGCTTTGCCCGTCCGCCCCAGCATTTGACGGCGGGTTAATCTCGTAGTCTTTGAATCGCTCTTCACGGGGAGCACCTCCAGGAGTTACATCCGGTGTCCGTCCCCCATTCTCGCTCACGATTCCGGCGACTGCAAGTAACCGCTTACAGGATGTCGGAGCAAAGTAGAAATGTCCGCTTTCCCAAAAAGTACTTGGCGCGGCCAATTCCTAGAAATCGCGCCAGAACAGTATTGCCATTCCCCTCATCACAGTGCGCTCTCGCATCGCGGCCTGGTGCCGTCAAGGCCGCAGTTCAATGCGCCGAAGGG
>ODAK010008144.1_pt1 | contig 10517 bp, 7 predicted proteins | sample 1539591 | NCBI WGS metagenome assembly ODAK01 (sample SAMEA3539303, study PRJEB22396) | soil metagenome | biome: tundra; feature: field; material: soil | place: USA | collected 2010-05 | depth 0.15 m | reverse complement strand
TGGCATTGGAAATGGATTGGAAGTTTGAATTCGCGCGCGATTGGTTCAAATAAACCGATGCATTGAAAGACACAAAATTGGGATTGTAGAAGGAGCCGGAAACAGTGCCTGCGCCACCAACTGCCCAACTGTGATTTGAACCGGTGAGATTGCTGAAGCTAGCGTTATAACCCGTCGAGACGGTGCCGCTCAGATTGGTGTTGAGCTCGCCGAACTGGACTTGAGCGGCACAAGGAAAAGCCAGCAGCAGAAATCCCGCCAGCAAAAAAATCGTGACTCGCTGAGAACCTGCCACCTGTTTCCCCGTCCTTAACCACTCAGAGGTTTAGCAGGCTGCTGGAAATTCCGGTCTCACATCTCGGCTTCTTATCTGGGTATTGCGTTGGCAATCCCGCCAGTCCTTCGAATCGTTCCAGCCAAGGTCTGGGCCTCGAATTCCGGCTACTTCCGCAGCCTCTTACAGCTCTTCAATCTTTGCGTTTTGCCTCAGCTTTTTGTCGAGTTCTGCACGAAGCTGGTTCGTCTTTCTTTGCTGCAGTTCTTTTTCAAGTTGCGATCTGACTTCTTCAAACCTGGTCTTGCCTGCGAGGGTGTGCTTCTGCAAACGAACGATGGTGTAGGCCTGCTCAATCTGAATCGCATCGCTGACGTCCCCAACTTTCATGGCGAGGAGAGCCTTCAATACCTGGGGGGCAAGCTGGTCGATTGGAACAGGCTTGTGCTGTCCCATCATGACGCGGTAATCGTCGTCGGAAATCTTCTCTGCGAGCAATCCGAAAGCTTCGTCGGTCTTCGTTTCCTTTGCCTGGCTCTGCGCGTTCTCTGCCCGCTTGCGCCCCTCTTTCAACTGGTCGGGAGTGGCTTTGTCTGGCGGGAGAACAGAAATTGTCTGGAACGTGAACGACTCAGGATTTTGAAAGCGAACCGTATTCTTGTCGTAAAAGGCTCGGACCTCGGCAGGAGTAACTGCGCTCTTTGTGTCGATCTCTGTCTTCAATAGAGATTCAATTAGCAGCGAGCGACGAATCTTGTCCCGCAGTAATTGTTGCGATCCGTGAAATTCGTTTTGCAGCAACGCGTTGAATTCGTCTGGCGTGGTGAACTGTTTGCGGAAGTCCGCTTCCGCACGCTGCATCTTTACCGCCGATACCGTCATCTTCCGACGTAATGCTTCCTGATAAACAAGCTCTTCGAAGACGATCATCTTCAAAGCGCCATCGCGGATCTGCGGCGCCAGGTCTTTCGGGATTCCGTTGTGCTGTCGTGCGTAGGGAAATATCGCGTATTCCTCGCGGAGCAAGTCCACATCCGTGAGAACAGATCCATTCACCCGCACTACCGGCTTGGTCAGCGCTGGTGTCGCGAGTCCTTGTGCAGGCTTTTGCGTGAAGACCGTGGGCGCATGGGAAGCTACCTGCGCACTGGCCGCCGCGAACATCAATAGAAGAAATCCGCAGCTTGAAAGTTTGTATTTCATGACCCCACCTTGTTCCGACAAAAAAAGGGGAGGGAGGTTGTAGCCCCCTCCCCTGACGGAGAAACGGACTAGAACGTGGTTACAGCTGTACCGTTGTTCATTTCGTTCGATTCGCCACCATGGCACTGGCGGCAAAATTGAGCGGTCTGGTTGCTGCCGGCCGTGCCGCTGGCCGGATTGTAGGGAGCTCTCACGAAGAACATGGTCGCGTAGTATCCAGTTGGCATACCCGAATTCTTGCCGGTGGTTACCTTAACCACGTTCATCAAGTGCTGATTGTGGCAGGTTGTGCACATGACTACAGGTTGGTTGTTGTAGACGCCCGGGCTGACAAAGAAGCCGTAGTTCGTGACGAATTGGCTGGAGTGCGTACCAGTCATCTGAACCGCACCGGTGGCGCTGATGGTGCAATCCCAATCGTAGGTTCCGCCGCAGGTCATCGTGGCATTGAGGCCCACCGGGTGATCGTTGAGGTAGTTGCCAACGCTGGTGCCGTCGTTGCCGAGCAAGGTCGGAATGGCGTTTTGGCCACCGTAGGTGGCAGGCAGCGTCTCATAGACCTTGTTCTTCATCATGGCGCCGGTCGCATAGTTGCCGTCGTGGCAGCTAAGGCAGGTGAGCACGCCGGTGACGTCAGGTGTTCCAGCATTCCAGCTGCCAGGCAGGGTCTCTACGACATTGCCATGCTCACTGTTGCCAGTGGTAATGGTTTTGCCAAAGAGGCTGCCTACATCCTCGCCCCACAGTGCGACATCGCCTGTGGTTGCGTCAGCGGTCTTCGCATTGCCGTTGCCGAGTGCGCCGCTGTGTGGTGCATGACAGGCCGCGCAGCCGCGACCGTAGTTGAGGTGAGCGCCGAGGACGTCAGTCGCCGGCGAAGCTCCAATCTGTGCCCCAGCAAAGCTGGCGGATGCCAGGATCGATAGCATTACTAAGAAATAGCGCTTCATTGAATAAAGCCTCCAAGAACGTTTTCGCGTTCAACTTTTAACGATCAAGGGTTGAACTCAAACATCTGAACGTCCGGCGATCGTCTCCGTGAGCATAGGTTTTCTTAGATTTCCTTGATGTGACCGTCGTCACTCACTCAATTTTGCCCATCAGTCTTTATGTGGCCGTCGTTACACTCCGGGTGAAGTTCGACCCTCAAGCGGTGCCCGCCGTTACGTTCTTCAATAGTTACGTCTGCGTTGACGTGATCGTCATCACATTCCCGCAAGACGTTGGGTGGTCTTCTGTTGTTGGTCCCTCTGATGGGTCAGCAGGGCACAGGCGCGGAAAAAACCCTTCCGTGCGGAGATGGAGACACTCACCGCGGTTCGCTATTCGATGTTGACCATTGAGCGGAACTGCACGAGCACTCTGACCCAGGGGAAACCCGGAATGACAAACGATCTAGCTATGGCGTCAACCGCGAGTAAAAGTGAATCGCAGATGCCGGTGTATGTGAAGGCAGTCCTCTGCCTGGTGGTGGGCCTGGCGGCAGGATACCTGGTGCGCGCATCGCTATCGCCGGCTTCTGCGGCGCCGCGCGCAGCCAGCGTGCAACAGCGATCTGGCCTAGACCCGATCGGTGCCGTAAGTCCGACCGGCACCGAAGCAATGAAGCAGATAGCAGGCACGCCGTCTGCGCCGATCAACAACGGGCATATGCCCACGATGAGAGATATGAAGCGGATGGCCGATACGCAGGCTGGACCGATGCTCGAAAAGCTGAAAAGCGATCCGAACAACAGCGTCCTACTCAGCCAGATCGCAGCGACTTACCACACGACGCACCAGTTCAAGCAAGCCGCGGGCTATTACGACAGGGCGGTCAAAGCCGACCCAAAGAATGTTGCCCTTCGCACCAAGTACGCTTCAAGCTTGTATCGCAGCGGCGATGTCGACGGGGCGATTACGCAGTTGAACCAGGCGCTGGTCTATGACCCGAAGGATGCCAATGCATTGTTTGATCTTGGCATCATCCGGTTGCATGGAAAGCGGGACGGCAAAGGCGCACTGGCTGCGTGGCAGCGATTGTTAAATTCAAATCCGCAATTGAGCGATGACCGCAAAGCCACAGTGCAAAAACTAATGGCCGCCGTGCTGACCATGCTTAGCGATCAGAACGGGATTCAAGGAGCACAGGCGAATGATCGTCACAAATCGAATTTCAATTGAGCAATGGCTAGGCGGGCACTCCAATACCGTGGCGGTCGCCTGCCTTGTTGTGGGGATTGCCGGCGGCTGGTTCATCCGTGGATCGCAGAGTCTTTCGGCAAGCGCTTCCAGCGTCGGTGCAAGCACCTCAGCGCCGGCCAAGATGGGATCAAGTGATATGCCGCAGGTGCCTACGCCGGCCCGGTTGAAAGAGATGGCCGACGCGCAAGCCGCGCCGATGCTCGAGAAGCTCAAGTCCGACCCTGGTAATGCCGAGTTGCTGGCCGGCATTGGCAACTCCTATTACGACGCGCAGCAATATCCAATTGCCGTTGACTACTACGCGCGCGCTCTCAAGAGCGAGCCGGCTGACGCGGCGGTGCGTACCGATATGGCGACCGCCTACTGGTACATGGGAAATGCTGATGCGGCCATCGCTGAATTCAACAAGGCGCTGACGTACGAACCGAATAATCCCAATACACTTTTTAACCGCGGCATGGTGAAGTCACAAGCGAAGAAAGACTATGCCGGCGCGATGGCGGATTGGGAAAAGCTGCTGGCGACTAGCCCGAATTATCAGCAAAAAGACAAAGTAAAACAGCTGATAGCCGACGCGAAAAAGCATGGCGCCATCAAGCCTTGAAATAGAAGGTAGGGGAAACAACTTCGACTGGAATCACCACAGCGAGCGCGGCAATTAAAAACCATTGTGAGCTCGCATGCTGGAACAAGCTTCGTGTTGGAAAAATCGTCTAGTGTCTACTGACAAAAACGAAACCTCGAGTAGTGTGTCCACCGGTGGGCTGCATAGAGCGCCGATTCCCAAAGGAATCAACCCTTGCAGACTCGCTCTCCGACACACTGCTCGAGGCTTCGCTTCAAGCGTATTTGTTACGAATCTACAAGCTACTTGAGCCCGTGGAAGTATGTTGACACATCCTTGATTTGCTCATCACTGAGTCCGGCGATCGGCTTCATCTTGCCCTTGCCGCTTTTTACAACGGTGCTGATCTCGGCAACGGTGAGCTTTTGAATATCGGGATCGGATGCGGGCTTGATGCCCATCATCTTGGCCATGCCGGCGCTGGGCGTTCCGGTTGCGCCGTGGCAGCTTGCGCACTTGGCTTTGTAGGTTGCGTCGCCGGCCTCGGCAAAACCCGCAGCGCTGGCCAGAGAAATAACGACGGCTAGAACAAGATGAGAACGAAGCGATTTTTTCATTACTAGACTCCTTGCGATTTTGAGAGCGAGGCTGCGTGAGCGGCCTCTGAGGGATGGATTCTTTCACATACTCAAGCAAGGGAGCAAATTAAAACTCCGAGGATGGAAGAGTTTAGAACACTGTTCCAGCGGTACTGCCGTTCATTTCGTTTGATTTATCAGCATGGCACTGACGGCAGAATTGCGCTGTCTGGTTGGCCATGGGGTTGCCGTCGTTTGGATTGTAGGGAGCACGAAGAAAAAACATGGTCGCGTAATTTCCCGCCGGCAAACCTGAGTTCGAATTGCTCGTAACAGTGACCACGTTCATCACATGGGGGTCGTGGCAGGTGGTGCAGACAATCACAGCGGTGTTGTTATAGTTACCAGGCTTTACAAAAAATCCGTAGTTAGAGACGAACCTGCTTGCGGCTGCACCCTTCATGCTGATCACACCATTGCTCTGGGTGCAATCCCAATGCGGCGCACCGCAACTGATCTTGGCGCTCAGTCCGACCGGGTGATCGTTGAGAAAGTTGCCGGCGCTGGTGCCATTGCTTCCAAGCAGGGTAGGGATGGAGTTGCGATTCCCGTAGCTTGCAGGCAGTGTTTCGTACACTCTGTTTCGCATCATGGCGCCCGACGCATAATTGCCGTCGTGACAACTGAGGCAGGTGATCATGCCGGCAACGTCAGGCGTGTTAGCCGACATGCTTGTCGGCAGGACCTCGACAAATTTGGCGCCACCTGTCGTGATGGTTTTGCCATAAAGACTACTGGTGTCCTCGCCCCAAAGTGCGGTTACGCCCGCGGCGGTATCGGCAGATTTAGCGTTGCCGTTGCCCGATGCTCCACTGTGTGGTGAATGGCAAGCGGTGCAACCGCGACCGTAGTTGAGGTGAGCACCGAGTACGTCGGTGGAAGGTGCCACAATCTGTGCTCCCGCAAAGCCTGCTGTTGCCAGCGTCATCCCCAAGACCAACATGATCCGCTTCATCAAAGAGAGCCTCCTAGCGCGTACTTCGACCGGTTGAGCCCAAATCTGAAGTTGTGGCCTCGACGTGCGGGACCGAAGAATGAGTGCTGTTGCCGTTTTGATACTGCACGCACACGATTCCCGCGTTGGAATTGAAGAGCGAGGAAGGGACGGTCAGCGATCAACGGGGAAGGGCAGAGATGCCTGCCGGCTGCCAGGTAAGCATGCGGGACCAGGATCACCAGGGCGCAGCATTCATACATGCCGCGAGCAAATTCACGGCAATCGAAATAGTTCTCATGATTCTGCTAAATCGGCCGATTGTCTCACTGTTCGTGGATGCGTTTTTAAGAGGAAGGGGGAATTTGAGACTTCGGTTTTACGACACGTTCCATGGAACAGAGTTCTTTTGCGGCGTGAAATCAATAGTTTGGCGGGGCGCCGTACCGGAAACACATCGCAGTCGCTGTTGATGACTCGATTGTTGGCAGTACGCGCGGGTGCTCCGACACCAATCTTTCGTAATCAAAAGCTGAATCCGATGTGGGTCTGAGCTTCCAACTTAGTGGGATAGTGCTCGCGATTCCACACTGCTAGATTTAGATTCGCTGGAGATGCACGCACCTTTGCATCGCTTGCGATGATCTGTAGCCAAAGTCCCCATTGGAAAGAGTGCGCGCGTATGCAAACGACAGATTACGTCACCGATCAGAAGGCTGAGAAACGCTTCTCCCACGCCGGAGTTCCCGTAATCGCCAATTTGAACAAGGTTTCGGACAAACAGACCAATCAGCACTTCGAATTTCGCATGGCTGCGGAGTCTGCGGTAGAAGCACCCGCTGAAGTGCCGAGCGTCAAGAGCAAACCAGATCCGCTTATAAGGAGATTCCTCCGCTGGCTTTACCCGGATCAGCGCAAGACAGGCCGCAGTCAGTTGCCAGATCTCATCGCTTACCTTGGAGGCGTTCGCACCTCGGAGATTTATGAGGTTGTAGACATAAGCCCTACGGGTTTCTACATGGTCACGCACGAGCGCTGGGAGGCGGGAACAGAGATGCCCCTCACGCTTCAGAAATCGGATTCAGACGTCGAACGCATCACGCTTCTATCCACAGTGGTACGAAATGGAGGAGATGGCGTCGCATTTGCCTTTGCTCTTTCGAAAGAGGAGAGGGACGATGTGTCATCCGAGCGAAGTGTATGGGCGGGACACAAGGACCTGAGAAAGTTTCTGGTAGCGATCAATATCCTGCCCGGCGAGCAAGTCGATGCGAATCCATTGAGTACCGGCTCCTCATCCGAAGAGCGTCTGGAAAGCGAGAATTTTCCGATGGGACGTTCGGCTCGGGTTGCTACAAATCCCTAACGGATATTGTCAGCGCGAAGCTATTGCGGCGAATTTCGAGTATCGATCAGCGCGGAAGATGAATTCGGTTCGGTCTCAACCGTTCTGCAATTGCATTGGCAAGTTCGCAGTCGCATAGCCCGGAAGGTACCTGAGGAGAGACTGAAGTCTCTCGCATGAGAAACGCTTGCGATGTGACTGAAGTGTAGCGATTTCTAGAGACACAAGACCTACCCAAGGCTATGATGTTGGTCGAAGCCCAACATTTCATCATAAGGTTGTGAGCATTATGGAACTCCGAAGAGATTCCGTCGGCCTCGGCTTGCGGCTGCTTTCTTCATTGCATTTGATTGCCTGGTCCACTCTATACGTTGCCACAATCTCTCTGGTTGCCGCGGTCAGTTGCGCTTGTTCTCAAGCGGGTGCGCAGGTCACAAATAGGCTTGCCGCAAAGATCGACACTGCGCAGGTGCAGGTGTTGCGCGATCATCATCCGCAATGGGCGATCTCGCAGAATGCTGTCGGCCCATCGACTTCAGACATGGCGCTTACGCTCGTGCTGTCCCGCTCTGCCGAGCAGCAGGCTGCATTCGACAAGCTGGTGGCCGATCAGCAGAACCCCGCATCGCCCGAATATCATCACTGGCTTACTCCTGGTGAAGTGGGCGAGCGCTTCGGCCTTTCCGAATCGGATATTACGACAGTCAAGGACTGGATGGAGTCTCAGGGTCTCAATGTCAGCTATGTTTCCCCGAGTCGGATATTCATCGGATTCGGTGGCAGAGCCGATATCGTCGGTCGCGCATTCCGCACGCAGGTGTTCAATTATCGAGTGAACGGGATCGACCGCTTTTCTGTTTCTTCCAATCCCATGATCCCGGTAGCGCTGGCTCCCGTCGTGAAGGCCATCCACGGCCTTTACACGATCGATGAGCACCCCACAAGCCAGATCATTCCCGGGCAAATGGCATCCCCCGACGCCACCTTCTCCAATGGCGCACATTTCATCTCTCCGCAGGACTTCAACAAGATCTACGATGTCCCTGCCGGCTATAACGGCTTAGCGCAAACCATCGGCATCGTCGGTCGCGCGCGTACCTACTCTCAGGACCTCTCCAATTTCGCCTTTAAAGCGAGCAGCTTCAACAGCCCTACGGAAGTTGTCCCCACCGCATTCGGAGGAGTCGATCCTGGGCCTCCTCTTACCGCTCCACCCACTTCAGGATCTTCGTTTGGGGATCAGGGCGAAGCGACACTCGACGTGATTCGCGCGGGATCGACGGCCCCCGACGCCAATCTGCTGCTCGTCGTGGCCACGAGTGCCAGCGGCGGCATCGGAGTCGACGCGCAGTACCTGGTCGAGACCACGCCCCTTCCTGCGCAAATCATGACCATCAGCTTTGGCGCATGCGAGCTAGCCGCCGGTCCCTCCGGCGTGAACTTCTGGGACACGCTCTTTGAGCAGGCGGCAGCGGAAGGTATTTCGGTCTTTGTCTCCTCAGGCGATTCCGGCGCCTCAGGATGTGACGCTAACTTTTCGGCGCCTCCGAGCCTTCCCGCAGCGAACAGCATCAACTACATCTGCTCTTCCAGTTACGCCACCTGCGTTGGAGGAACCGAATTCAACGACACCAGCAACCCCTCACTTTACTGGAATGCAAGCAACGGATTCGAGCTCGAATCGGCCCTCAGCTATATTCCGGAGGGCGGATGGAATGAGCCCACATCCGGCTCCAAAACGGAGGTCGCGGCATCCGGCGGCGGCATGAGCAGCTATGTCGCCACGCCTGCGTGGCAAACGGGCACCGGCGTACCCACTGCCCGTGCGGGACGGTACACACCCGACGTCTCTTTGTCGTCGTCGTGTCATGACGGCTATTTCGCTTGCTTCGCCGCAGGCGGAGGTAGTTGCGTCACGCAAACGAATGGCAGTTTCTCTTTTGTGTACTTTTGCGGGACCTCTGCCGCCGCGCCAGCCATGGCGGGCGTGGCAGCTCTTCTAAACCAGAAGATGGGCTTTCCGCAGGGCAACATCAATCCTGAGCTCTATAAGCTCGCTCAGACAGCTTCCACTGTGTTTCACGACACCACCGTCGCCACCAGCGGCGTTGCGAGTTGCAGCGCCATCACGCCCAGCATGTGCAACAACAGTATTCCCGGACCGACCAGTCTGACCGGCGGTTCGGCTGGCTACCTGGTCACGAACGGATACGATCTTGTCACCGGTCTGGGCTCGCTCGACGTAACCAATTTTCTCAACGGCTTCTCGGGTGCACTCAACGCGCCAACCATCACCGTTACACCATCCGCTGCAACCATCACTGCGGTGCAGCCGCTGTCTGTCGTGATCACATTGGCGGGCGGCTCTGGAAATGCCATGCCTACGGGCACTGTTAAAATCACAACGAATGATAGCTACTCATCAGCTATTACTCCACTCGTCGCTGGCGCTGCCACCATTGTCATTCCTGCCGGATCACTACCCGCGGAGGGTCAAACGGTTGTTCTTACCGCCCAGTACGATCCCGATGCGTCAAGCAATTCGACCTACAGCGCAGCAATGGGGACGGCCCAGGTTACCGTCAACTCGATCACTCCCACCGTTACGGTAACGCTGTCGCCCACAAACATTACCACGGCTCAGAACCTCGCCGTCACTGTTCAGACTGACGGAGGGACGGGCAATCCTGCACCCACGGGCCAGATCGTGCTCGTAGACTACTATCCAAGTGGAATTCAATCTCCTTTTGGCAGTTTCTACTATTCTGCAAATGGAACGCTGGCATCGGGAATCGCAACGATCACCATACCGGCAGGCTTTCTGCCAGCGGGAACGAACGCCCTATTCGCTCACTACATCCCCGACACCCAAAGTCAGCAAATCTACAATCCGGTTATCAGTACATCCATTGGGTTCGCCGTAACCGCCGCGCCTCTGACAACCCCGACCGTCACTGTTACGCCGTCCGCAGCGAGCATCACGACGGCGCAGTCGCTGACAGTGAATGCCACGGTCAATACCGCTTCCGGACACCCTGCCCCTGTCGGCGTCATGATCCTGACCGCTGTGAACGGATTAACGATACCTGCCACAGTCACCAACGGCGCCGCGAGCTTTTCTATCCCCGCAGGAAATCTTCCGGTCGGCACCGATATGCTTACCGTGTCTTACTCTGGCGACTTTAATTACAACGCCGCAACGGGTTCACATACCGTGGCGGTTGCGCCCCTTTCCCAGGTTACTCCGACAGTCACGGTCACATCGTCGACGTCAAGCATCAGCACTGCCCAATCGCTCGATGTGTCGGTTGTTGTGGCAGGAGGCAACGGCTACCCAACTGCAACCGGCTCCGTCACGCTGGTCAGTGGCAGCT
>ODAK010008141.1_pt1 | contig 10522 bp, 13 predicted proteins | sample 1539591 | NCBI WGS metagenome assembly ODAK01 (sample SAMEA3539303, study PRJEB22396) | soil metagenome | biome: tundra; feature: field; material: soil | place: USA | collected 2010-05 | depth 0.15 m | reverse complement strand
CCGATCATGATTTTCTGGCCCGGCGGTGATCTTCGCACCATGCCGGCTCTTGCGCATAACGAAGCAGATATGGACTGGCGATAAACCAAAGCGAGCATATCCAACAAGCTAGCGCGGGCAACAGGAATTGGTTCCTCGCATGATCTTGATCTAACAGGGGGATTGGGGACCGGCGGCCGCCGCCCTTGCTCGCTCTCTCGTGGCCCGGCGCAGCGCCCGCCCGAGAAGCAGAATGGCCTTGGCGTTGAGGATGGGGACTTCCCCGCCAAATCCAAACCACCGGCGCGGCGCCTGTCTTTCCATTTCGATCAGCTGTTTCGCGACGGCAACCATCGTGTCCGGCGCCGCCGCCGCGAGGCCGGGGAAGATCGTCTCCAGCGTCATCGGCCGCTTCGCATAAGTGCGAGCCCGGTGCTTGATGAGAAAGACGGCGGTGCGCATTGCCTGCGTTTGAAGTGCTGCTTCGGCGTTGGCTTGGGCGCTAGCTTGGGCGGATATGTGATTCGGCATCGGCGGGCTCCGGAAAAGACCGGAGAGCCATTACAGGTAAATATACCTATGTAAAGGTATTATTACCTTATACCATCCCTACTTCCGGCGCCATTGACCGGACCTGACAACCCCTTTGATTTCGGCGGCCCATTCGATTCGCACGTTCCGGATCGGCGCCGCGTTATGGCTCTCAAGATCGAAGGTTTCGTTCGTGGCTCCCCGCTGGATCCGTTTCAGATAGCGTTTGCCGTCGGCGGTCCTGACGGCGGCCTCCCAGCCGATGACTTCATTCACATTGGTGCCCTGCCGCAAGCAAATGATGACGTCGCCCGGATCGTAGCGGGGCCACATGCTGTCGCCTTCGATCTGGAAAGCAATCGCATCCGCCGGGACCGGAAATGGAACCTCGATTTCATACAAACCTTCGGGAGGAATTTGTTCGAATTCCGGCTGGATTTCGGCGCCTGCCCCGATGCGCCCGGCAACCTGCACGGCATTGCCGGGCGTTGGATCGCCAAACCCCTCGAGCAGCCAGGCCGCCGTGGTTTTCAAGACCGGGGCAAGCGCCATCAAGGTCTCGGTCGTGATCCCGCGCCGGTCGTTGTTTTTGACGGCGCGCTTCAAATTGCGAATCGCGTCCGGCCGTTTGGCGGCAAGCGAGGCGGCATGCGCGGAAAGACCCACGGTCCGCAGCCGGCTTTCGATCCGGGAGAGAACGTCTTCAAGTTCCATACCGGTAGGGTAACCGAATATGGTCAGGTCCGCACCAGGTAAAATCACCATAAAAGTCACGGTAATAATACCTTATAGGAGGTTTGCCGTGACGGTTACCACAGAAATTCAAAAATCACGCTGGACGGGAGAGCGAATCGCCCGCCTGGGCTTTCTCCTCGGCCTTGGCTGGGACGCCAAGCGCATCGCCGACGATCCGATTATTTCCTCGACCCCCAACAATGTGCATAGGCAGGCGCAAAGATTCGGCCTCGCGTTCCGCGCGGCGGCGGCGGCTCTGTCGCTGCGCTTGCCGGCCGAGGCCGCCGGCCGTTTCGACGCCGCCGCCGCCAAGCGCGGCCTCACGCGCGAGTCGATGATCAAGCTTCTTCTCCTCGAAGTCGCCTCCGAACCCCACCTCATCGACAATATCCTCGACGACGGAGTTTGAGCATGGCCGAAGAAACTATCGCCGGTCATCCTGCCATTACGCCCGGCACTGGACGCGAGACCTTGCCGCTGCTGTGGGACGCGGAAACCGTCGGCAAAAGGCTCGTGCAGGCCTTCGCCACGCTCGACCGGCTGCCACGGGTGCGCGGACCTCGCGAGCCCGGCGGGCATTGGCCGCGCACCCTCACCGAATGGGCCGACCGGCTGGCCCAGGCGGAGCTCGAGGAAAGCGAGCGCCGGGCGCGGGATCAGGTGCTCAATCGCACCGTGATCCGCCCCTCGGGCGTCGAAATCCAGCGGATGGAGGCGGCCCTCGAATGGCTGCGCGAATTGCGTGACGAGGATTCCGGGATGGCGCTGGTGACGACGCTTTGGGCGCTGCGCTCGGCGCGCGGCCGCTCGATCAAGAAGCTTTGCGAGGAGAAACAATGGGCGCCGCATACGTTTTTTCGAAAGCGCGCCAAGGCGCTGGAAACCGTGGCGCGGACGCTCAACGGGCGCGGCGTGCCGGTGTTTTAAGGCGGCAAATCCTATGTATCGCGAGCGCGATGCAGCGAGCCATGGGATTGGATTCATGCCGTCTGGCCTCATTTCTCGCCGCGGCGCGCGGCGCTGGAGAACGAAACGCATCTTCCAGTAACGTCACCCATTTACATAGTTTTTATATAAGATGTTTACGATTCGACAACGTATTATCTAGGTTCTGAATGTCACATTTATTTATAATACAGTCGCGTGTTGAGAGTTTGTTCAATCCTATTGACTACAACAGTCCCCGAAAGAGAGCGCGAGCCGGGCGCGGTGCCTTGGGGCGGTGACGCCTTGCCGCCCCGCATGCGGGCTCACGCTCTTTCCTTGTGAACCGCGGCGAATAGCCGGTCATGTTTTGGCTGACGCTCGCGAACCATTTCCACGTGGGGAGCCATGTCGCTTTCAAATCTTGGTATCGGCCGCAAGCTCGGCCTCGGCTTTGCTTGCATTCTCGTGGCGGTCGCCGTCATGAACGCCACGCTTTTCGGCCTCTTGCGGGCGGCCGATCATGCCGCCGTCGAAAACGCGGCGTTCTACAAGACAATCGGCGACCTTGACCGTTCCGCGCTGGCCGCCGCCGAAGAGTCGCGCGCCGGCCGCGGCTATATCATTGCCAGGCAGGAAGGGTTTCAGCGCGCCTACGATGCCGCGGCGATGGACTTCGCCAACATGATGACCTTGGCGCGCAAGGATGCTCAGGCAAGCCCAGCAATATTTGCGCTCATCGAGAAGGTGGCAAACGCCGAGGCCGCCTATCGCCGGGAGACCGGCGACCCGGTCATCCGGTTGACCCGTGACAATAAAACCTCCGAGCAGGCCGCGGAACTCTCCAAATCGGACCGTTCGCAAAGCAACTTTGCTTCGCTGCAAAAGGCGGTGGACGAAGCCCGCGTTGACATCGGCGCGCGTTCGGCGAGTACCCAGAAATGGCAAGATCAAATGATCGGCCTGGCGCATCTGGCCTCGGCGGGCGGCGGGTTGAGCACGCTGCTTCTGGCGGTTCTTATCGGCTGGCTGCTGGCGCGCGCTATCGCCCGTCCGGTCAACGAGATGACCGGCGTCATGAAGAAATTGGCGGACGGCGACGTTACGATCGACGTGCCGGGCGTTGGCCGCAAGGATGAACTCGGCCGGATGGCGGAGGCGGTGGAACATTTCAAGGAGCAGGCCATTAAAAAACTGAAAAAGAAGGCGCAAGAAGAAGAGGACATCAAGCGCTGGCAACAAGAGGACGCGGAGCGCTTGGGGCGCGAGAAGGAAGCCGCACATCAGGATCAGATTGCGATCGATAATCTTGCATCCGGGCTTGCCACGCTCGCGGACGGCGATCTCACCTCCCGCATTGACACGGTGTTCGCGCCGAAGACCGAAAAGCTGCGCACCGATTTCAACAACGCGGTCGAGAAGCTGCGGCAAACGATGCAGAGTCTCCGCGCCAATATCGATGTGATGCACACCGGAAGCGGCGAAATTTCCACCGCGGCGGATGATCTTTCGCGGCGCACGGAACAGCAAGCGGCAAGTCTCGAGGAGACCGCCGCGACGCTCGACGAGATCACCACGACGGTAAAGAATACCGCGCAAGGCGCCATTCATGCGCGGGAAGTCGTGTCGACCGCGAAATCGGATGCGGACAAGAGCAGCGACGTCGTCCGTCAGGCGATCGGCGCGATGGGCAACATCGAGACATCGTCCCGGCAAATCGGCCAGATCATCGGCGTCATCGACGAGATCGCCTTCCAAACCAATTTGCTCGCGTTGAACGCGGGTGTCGAGGCGGCGCGTGCCGGCGATGCCGGGCGCGGCTTCGCGGTGGTCGCGTCCGAGGTGCGGGCGCTGGCGCAGCGCTCGGCCGAGGCCGCCAAGGAGATCAAGGGGCTTATTTCGGCGTCGGCCGCCCAGGTCGCGCAAGGGGTCGATCTCGTCGGCGCGACCGGCAAGGCGCTGGCCCGAATCGTCGAGCACGTGGCCGAAATCGACAAGGTCGTTTCGGGAATAGCGGGGAGCGCGCAGGAACAATCGACGGCGCTTCATCAAGTCAACGCGGCGTTGAACCAAATGGATCAAGTGACCCAGCAAAACGCCGCGATGGTCGAGGAAACGACCGCCGCCGCGCATATGCTCAATCAGGAAAGCGACGAGCTTGCCCGTTTGGTCGGCCGTTTCCAAACCGGCCGCCCGGAAGCCGAAGACGGCCGGGTGGAGCGCCAAGCAAGCGGCCCGCCACCGGCGCCCCGCGCGTTGGTGAAAAAGCGCGTCATACAATCACGCGCCATGCAATCGCGCGGCGGCGCGCTGCGCAAACCCGAGCCCGCCCTGGCAGCGGATCGCCAGGAAGAAAACTGGGAGGAATTTTGATGCCGGAGGCTTCGCAACCGGACACCCTGAAGCCGGGCGTGGTGGAACTGCCCGAGGTTCTCGATCTCAAGGCCGCGACACCGCTTACCGTCGAGTTTCTCTCCTTGCGTGGCAGGCCGCTCGATGTCGATGCCTCGCGCGTGCGGCGGCTTGGCGGTCAATGTCTGCAAGTGCTTCTTTCCGCCGCCAAGACCTGGAAAGCCGACGAGATTGGCTTCGCTCTCGTCAATCCATCCGGCGATTTCAACGAGGGGCTGAAGCGGCTCGGCGTTGCCGCCGCCAGCTTCACCGGCGGAGACAAATCCTGATGAACAAGACCGTACTGACCGTCGATGATTCGCGCACCATGCGCGACATGCTGATGTTCGCCTTGTCGAATGCCGGCTATCGCGTCGTCCAAGCGGAGGACGGACTCCAGGGCTTGGAGGTTCTGCGAACCGCACGGCCGGATATTATTATTACCGACATCAACATGCCGCGGATGGATGGATTCGGCTTCATCGAGGGGGTGCGCGGCGACGGCCGGCATCGGGCGATTCCCATTCTTGTCCTGACGACCGAAAGCGATGCCACGAAAAAGGACAAGGCGCGCCGCGCCGGAGCCACCGGCTGGATCGTCAAGCCTTTCGATCCCGTCAAACTGGTCGAAGCGATTCGGCGGGTCGCCGACTGAACGGCAAAAATGGGGCGATTGCATGGACCAGATGGCGGCGATAAAGCAGACGTTTTTCCAGGAGTGCGAGGAGCAGCTCGGCGAACTGGAAACCGGGCTTCTCGCGATTCAAGACGGCGACAACGATCCCGAGACGGTGAACGCGGTGTTCCGGGCGGTTCATTCGATCAAGGGCGGCGCCGGCGCCTTCAATCTCGACGAATTGGTCCATTTCGCCCATGTGTTCGAGAGTGTCCTCGATCATTTGCGCGCGGGACGGCTTGCGCCTTCGGGCGAAGTCTTGAAGACGATGCTGCGCGCCGCGGATATGCTTGCCGATGTGGTGCGCGCCGCCCGCGACGGCGCCGTCACCGATGCGGCGCGGCGCGACGCGCTCGCCAGCGAACTCCGCGCGCTCGATCCCGATAGCGGCCACCAAGAAAGCCATGGCGATGACGGGGAAGGCCTGGCGTTCGAGCCGGTGCCGATCTCATTCGATGATTTCGAGATCGAAGCCGCTCCGGCCGAACATCATTTCATCATTCGCTTCACGCCCAAACCAGACCTCTACGCCAAGGCCAACGAGACCGCCCTGTTGATGCGGGAACTTGGCCGGCTCGGCGAAACGGACATCATATGCGACTTCTCCCGCTTGCCGTTGCTGGACGAACTCGATCCCGAAGGCAGCTATCTTATCTGGACCATCGAATTGCGGACGGCTCACGACGAGACCTCCGTCCGCGAGGTGTTCGAATTCGTCGAATGGGATTGCGAGCTTGTTGTCGAACCGGGCGGCGCGGCGCAGGGGCCAGATGACGCGGCGTTGGACGATTTCATCGAAAAAATGCAAGCGGCCGTCGAATCCGGCCTCGCCGCGCGTGAAGCACCGCCAACAGCCGTGCAAGTGCCAAGCGCCGAGCCGCCAGCAGCGATCGCCGGCAATGCCGCGCAAGCTTCAGGCAATCCGCCGGGCGGCAAACAGGAACCTGGCACGTCGTCGCAGGCCACGATTCGTGTCGATCTCGATCGCGTCGATCGCTTGATCAATCTCGTCGGCGAATTGGTGATCAACCAGGCCATGCTGACGCAACGCATGTCGGAAGCTGGCCTCGCTCGCGCTTCGGAGGTGGCGAACGGCCTCGACGAACTGGAGCAATTGACAAGGGAAATCCAGGACTGCGTGATGGCGATCCGCGCGCAGCCGGTAAAATCGGTGTTCCAACGGATGCCCCGGCTGGCCCGCGAGGTCGCGGCGATGACCGGAAAGTCGGTCCGCCTGACGACCGAGGGAGAAAACACCGAAGTCGATAAGACGGTGATCGAGCGCTTGGCCGATCCGCTCACCCATATGATCCGCAACGCCATCGATCATGGTCTTGAATTGCCGGAGCTGCGCGCGGCGGCCGGCAAGCCGGAGGAAGGCCTCGTTCATCTTTCGGCCTTGCACCGGTCCGGCCGCATCGTCATCGAGGTTGCCGACGATGGCGCCGGAATCGATCGCGCCCGCGTCAAGTCGCTCGCCGCGGCGAAGGGTCTCATCGCGGCGGATGCGCTTCTTTCCGACGAAGAGATCGACAATTTGATCTTTTTGCCCGGCTTCTCGACGGCTTCGGCCGTCTCGGACATTTCCGGACGCGGGGTCGGCATGGATGTCGTGCGGCGTTCCATCCAGGCGCTCGGCGGCCGCATTTCCATTCGCTCGAAGCCCCGGCAGGGCTCGACTTTCACCATGAGCCTGCCGCTGACGCTTGCGGTGCTCGACGGAATGGTGGTGACCGTCGGGAGCGAGACGTTGGTTGTTCCATTGACCGCCATCGTCGAGACATTGCAGCCAAGGCTTGCCGCGGTGCATGGGTTCGGCGGCGAAGCAAGAGTGATCGCGATTCGCGATCAATTCATCCCGCTGATCGACGTTGGCCGCGAGCTCGATTACCGCGCCGGACATGCCGATCCCTGCAAAAGCGTCGCGCTGCTCGTCGAATCCGAGGGCCATGCGCGCAGCGCCCTGCTGGTCGATGCCATTTTGGGCCAGCGTCAGGTTGTCATCAAGAGCCTTGAATCCAATTACCAGCATGTTCAAGGCATTGCCGCCGCGACCATCCTTGGCGACGGCCGCGTCGCTTTAATTCTCGATGTCGATGCGGTGGTCGCCGGCTCGCGCGCCGCCGCCCCCGGTTTCGAACAACTTTGTGCAGCAGCAGGCTAAACACATGACAGGGATCGACAACAAACAAGGCTGGCGCCGGACCGATTTGGCGCAAACGCGCGAGCTCATCGCATTTCGCATGGGAGCCCAGGAGTTCTGCGTCGATATCATGTCGGTGCGTGAAATCCGTGGCTGGACAAAAGCGACGGCGCTGCCGAAATCGCCAAGCTTCGTTCGCGGCGTCGTCAATTTGCGGGGCACCGTGCTGCCGATCGTCGATCTCGCCGCGAGATTGGGATTTCCGGCGGCCGAGCCGACCGCCCGCCACGTGATCATCGTGGCCCAGATCGGCGCGCAGACCGTCGGCCTTCTCGTCGATGCGGTGTCCGACATTCTCACGGTGACCGGCGATCTCGTCCAGCCGGCGCCCGACGTCGCGTCGGACATGGCGAAGAGTTTTGTGCGCGGTGTCATTGCCATTGACCAACGGATGATCAGCTTGATTGCGCTCGATCAGCTGCTGCCCGTCCGCGAACAGGATGCGGCATGAGCAGTCTTCACTCCACCATGAGCATGAACGAAAAGAACAACAGGGCCGCGCCTGGCGAGTTCTTGCTGACGCGCCAAGACTTCCGCGAGATCGCGGCCATGATTCACGCCGACGCGGGGATTGCATTGCCGGATTCCAAAGCGGCGCTCGTCTATAACCGGCTGGCCAAGCGGTTGCGCGCGCTGGGCCTTTCGAATTTTCGCGATTATTGCCGGCTGGTCGCGGGAAGCGAGGGGCTCGACGAACGTCAGAAAATGCTCGCCGCCCTAACCACCAATGTCACGCGTTTTTTTCGCGAGCCGCATCATTTTCATCACCTTGGAAACAAGATCTTGCCGCCCCTCATCGAAGCCGCGCGGCGCGGCGGGCGGCTCCGGCTTTGGTCGGCGGCCTGCTCAAGCGGACAGGAGCCTTATTCGATCGCTCTGACGTTGCTCTCGCTCATGCCGGATGCCGCCAACTTTGATATCAAGGTGCTCGCCACGGATATCGATCCCAATATGATCGCGGTCGGCCGGAGAGCGGCTTACACCGAGGATGATATTTCCCCGGTGCCGGCGAAACTCCGCTCGCGATGGTTCGTGCCGGTATCGGGCGGCCAGCTGGATGGCACGGCAAAGACCGTGGAGGCCGCCTCTGGGCTGCGCGAACTTGTCGCTTTCCGCGAGCTCAATTTGCTCGGGAACTGGCCGATGAACGGCAGCTTCCAGGCGATCTTCTGCCGCAACGCCGCAATCTATTTCGACGACGCCACCCGCGAGCAGCTCTGGAGCCGCTTCGCCCCGAAATTGCCACCTGGCGGCACCCTATATGTTGGTCATTCCGAGCGCATCACGGGCGAGGCCGCGCGGATGTTCGAGGCCGAGGGCGCCACGATCTATAACTTGCGGCAGGGCTGGCGCGCATGAAGCCGGTCCGCGTTCTCATTGTCGATGATTCGGCAACCATGCGAAGCCTGATCCGGGAATTGCTTCGAAGCGAACCCGCGATCGAGGTGGCCGGGGAGGCGGGCGACGCGCTTGAGGCCCGCGCGGCGATCAAGGCGTTGAATCCGGACGTGATCACGCTCGATGTCGAGATGCCGAAAATGAACGGCCTTGAGTTTCTCGACAAGATCATGCGGTTGCGCCCAACGCCCGTGATCATGGTTTCGAGCGAGACCGCCCGCGGCGCCTCCGCCGCGATCACGGCGCTCGAAATAGGGGCTTTCGACTGTATCGCCAAACCAGGTCCGGGCGAAGCGGAGGTTTTCGCCCAGGCATTGATCGGCAAAGTCCGGGCGGCGGCCGGATCGCGGGCGCGGTTCGCGGCGTGCCGCGACGGAAGCGCCAACCCCCGCCAAACGGCGCTGCCTGCCGCCGCTGATTATTGTCCGGACGGGTGCTTGGTGGCCATCGGCGCATCGACCGGCGGCGTCGAGGCGATTACCGCGATCTTGTCCGAATTTCCCGAAAACTGCCCTCCGACAATGATTACACAGCATATGCCTCCGGTGTTCACGAAAAGCTTCGCCGAACGCTTGGACCGCCGGTGCAGGCCGAAGGTGAGCGAGGCTCTCGACGGTGCGCCACTCCTGCCTGGCCTTGTCTATCTCGCCCCGGGAGGGACAACCCATCTGGCTGTTTCAACCGCGGCTCCGCATCGATGCAGGCTGATCGCGGGCGATCCGGTCAATGGTCATCGCCCCTCGGTGGATGTGTTGCTGAGATCCATGGCGAAGACTGCCGCCTCGAACGCGGTTGGCGTCATTCTCACCGGGATGGGCGCCGATGGAGCCGATGGGCTTCTTGCGATGCGCCGCGCCGGCGCCCGGACCCTGGTTCAAGACGAAGCGTCATGCCTCATCCACGGAATGCCCAAGGCGGCTTTCGAACGCGGCGGCGCGGAGATGCAGGTGCCGTTAAACAGAATTGCTTCAGAAATCCTACGTATAAGCTCATCTGGAAAGAAGGAGGTAAGCGATGCCATTCGCGTCAGCGCTACGCGTACTCATCGTCGATGATCAACTCACCAGCCGTCTTCTGATTCGCGGCGGGCTGCAAGATCTCGGCGTTTCCGACATCGAGATGGCCTCCAATGGAGAGGAAGGGATGCAGGCGATGAAGGCCAAGCCCGCGCATCTGGTGATTTCGGATTTCAACATGCCGAAGCTCGACGGGCTCGGTTTTTTGCGAGCGGTGCGCACCTATCCTCCGACGCAGAAAGTCGGCTTTATCCTGCTGACCGGCAAAAGCGACAAGGACCTCATCGAGCGTGCCGCGAAGCTCGGCGTCAACAATGTGATCGCCAAGCCGTTCACGATGTCCGTGTTGAGGGCGAAGATCGAAGCCGTTGTGGGGAAGTTGAAATAATGAGCGTCGCCTCCCGCCAGATCTCCGCTGGGCGCTCGCCGTGTGACGCCGGCGAACGAAAGATCCTCATCGTTCAGGGCGAATATCATGTGACCGGCGAACAAGACGTCGTGCTGACCACGCTTCTTGGGTCATGCGTCGCGGCTTGCCTGCGCGATCCCGGTCTGGCGATTGGCGGGATGAACCATTTTCTGGTGCCAGGCCGGGACGGCGATCTTGAAGATGGATTGCCTAGCAGCCTGTCGGGCTTAGCGTCACGCGGTCGTTTGCGCTAGAATCAA
>ODAK010008140.1_pt1 | contig 10523 bp, 7 predicted proteins | sample 1539591 | NCBI WGS metagenome assembly ODAK01 (sample SAMEA3539303, study PRJEB22396) | soil metagenome | biome: tundra; feature: field; material: soil | place: USA | collected 2010-05 | depth 0.15 m | reverse complement strand
ACCGAGCCACTTCTCGACCACACCGGGACAGTTGTTCTCTGGGAGAACTTGGACCGCATCCTGGAATACAAGGACCCGTGGGGGGAGTGGGCACGCAAGAAGTTGCTCGCCTTGGCCGAAGAGGTGGACAGGCATCTTGGCATGGTCTTCCACCGGTTCCTCAGCGGCGAGGCACCTGGCCCGACCTTGAACATCACCGTCAACGGCTCGAAGGTTGTTCCGTGGGACCCGTTCTGCCGTAGCGAGGCGAAGACTGAGGAGTTTCCGGCCAAGAACCTAAGAGTCGTGGGGGACGCCGGGGTGGGTTTCGTCCGCGTGTGCTCATACGTGCTTCCGCAGCAAAAAGAATTCTCAAGCGACGCCGCGTGGCGGCGGGCATCAGGTCCGCTGCAATGGAATCGGCAGCAGGGCTTCTACATCTACCGGGCGCACCGCATGATCCAGTCAGGGGGCTGGAATCGCATGCGCGCGCCGGACGAGCACACGAAGCTGGCCCGCCTGTCTCTTGACTTCTTTCCCCAGCTTGACGCGGTCTTCGGCATCAACATCGCGAAGGCGTATGTCAACCTGCCGCAGGATCTGCGGGAACAACTCGCCCCTCTCGTTTCCCAGGCAACCCGCTCAGCTGACCAGCGTTACAGGAGCGAGCGCCCACGTGGCACGGGAGGATCGGCTAATCCCACGTTGCGAGCAGGTCGGCGTCCCCGATCTATCGGCGACCCTGGGATGGGAGCTGGCCCCTTCGACGAGTACGGCAATCGCCGTGGGGCGTCGGCCACTCCCGGCGTCGGTCCACGCCAGGCCATCGAGGAAGTGGCCGAGTCAGTTGGCGAGGTAGACGCCCTCAAGAAGATCGTGGGTGGCCTGCGTGCCAAGCATCCAGGGGTGGCCCGTGACCTCGGTTGGTGATCGTCAGCGGATCGAGGGGAATCTTCACGTCGTCCGGGCCGTCATGGACCGTGATGGCATCGGGGTCGACGAGGCGATCGAACGCCTTGGGGCACTCATCCCACCTGAAGACCATGCTCCGACGATTGAGCTGTGGCGTTCGCAAACCTCCACCACGATCACGATTCTCGAACCGACGGAGCTGAGCGCGGGCGGCCCTCGACCGTGGTTCCGTGATTGGGATACCTCGGCTGGTTACTACTGGAAGCGGCAGCAGTCATTTCTCCGAAACCAGATTCGTCGCGCTGACTACGAAATCGACACGCTTGATCTGTCGAGCGATCGGGTGCTTGCTCACCTAGAGAACCCCAACAGTCCGGACCGCTTCAACATCCGTGGGCTCGTCGCCGGATACGTGCAGAGCGGCAAGACAGCCAACTTCTCTGCCCTCATCGCAAAGGCGGTCGATGCTGGCTACAAGATAATTATTGTTCTGTCCGGGTTGCACAACACGTTGAGGCAGCAGACGCAGCAGCGCCTGCAGCGTGATCTCGGCCACGAAGACACGTCGGGCGTCGGGGCTCCAGAACCCTCGAAGGACTGGGTCTGGATGACAGGCGACAAGCTAAACGAGGACTTCAACCCCGCGGGTCAGAACGCCGGGGTGCTCAAGGGCAACAACCGCGTCATCCTGGTTGTCAAGAAGAACAAGAGCCGTCTAGACCGCCTCATTGACTGGATGGAGGGCAAGGTCCCTGAGGATGTCCCGGTCCTTGTGATCGACGACGAGGGCGACCAGGCGTCGATCAACACAGGAGGCAATCGATCGGGATACGAGCCTGGCGAGGATTCTGGAGATGTTACCGACAAGACAGACCTCACCGTGGAGGACGTGGATGGCGAGATCACGCAGGATGAACTCGATCCGAGCGCGATCAACGTCCGCATCCGGAAACTGCTCCGCACATTCGCCCGGTGCTCGTATGTCGCTTACACGGCAACCCCCTTCGCCAACGTGTTGATCAACCCTGACGCGATCGACCGCGAGGGCGGTGACGACCTTTTCCCCCGAGACTTCATCCTCTCCCTGCCCAAGCCGCCTGGGAGCGTGTACGTGGGCACGGAACGGCTCTTCGGACGGGACCAGCTTGCGGGCGACAGTGATGACGTGGAGGGTCTCGACGTCATTGAGATCGTTCCAGATCACGAGATACCGATGCTGATCCCACCCAGGCGGAGCCGTGAGGGCCCGACTATTCCGCCCTCGCTGCTCCAAGCCGTCCGGGACTACCTGCTCGCCTCTGCCGGGTGGCTGCAACGCTCCTCGCCGAAGGACCGGGCATGCACGATGCTCGTGCACACGGACATGCGCAAAGCACTCCAGGACGCCGTTGCCGATCAGATCGAGGAGGAGTTGGCGTCACTCCGGCAGGGCTGGAAGTACGACAACAGTGGCAGCCTCCGCAAGGAGCTTGAGTACCGCTGGGAAAAGGAATTCCGGCCAAAGAGCGCAGCCCTGAACCTTGCGTGGGACGTGCCCTTCGCCGAGATCGAGCCGTACCTCTCGCAGTTGCTTAACGATGGCATCGCGGTCCGTCGCCTCAACTCAAACCACCTCGATACCGCGGATTTCGAGGAGGAACCCACGTTGAAGGCAATCGTCGTGGGGGGCAACAAGCTGTCGCGAGGTATCACGATCGAGGGGCTTCTCGTCTCCTACTACGTGCGCCTCGCCCCCTACTACGACACTCTTCTGCAGATGGGTCGCTGGTTCGGCTATCGCGGCGACTACGTCGATCTCACGAGGCTCTACAGCACGGAGCTGCTGATTTCGTGGTTCCACGATCTCGCGACCGCGGAGGAGGACCTCCGTCGGCAGATTGAGCTGTACGACAAGAAAAAGGCCACGCCTCTACAGTTCGCGCCCAGGATCAGGAGCCACCCGGCGATGCTCGTGACTGCCGAGAACAAGATGCAGGCCGCCCAGGAGGTTACTCAGTCCTACGACGGCGAGCTGGTCCAGACACTCCGCTTCCCATTCGGGGATGTCTCGTTGCTCGAAAGGCTCCAGGAGAACCTCGACTTCACAAGAGAGGTCCTGAAGGGGCTTGGCGTTCCGCCTACGGATGAGTCAGGCCTGGTCGGGTGGACTGATGTCGCCACTGATGTCGTTCTTGAGTTTCTCGACGGATTCTGGGTTCTGAACCAGACGTCGATTCATCCTCCGACGGTGCGGGAGTACATACACGAACAGTCTCGTTCCGGAGAACTCGTCAAATGGAGCGTGGCGGTCCAGGGGGCGGCTCATCCGACCGATGCTTTGGGATGCGAAGACCTCGGAATCGTCAGTCGTGGCCCAGTGGGACTGATAAACCGCAGCCGGCTGAAGTCCGATCCGACGTCCATGGGCGTCATCACCGACCCTGCGGACGAGTTGTACGGCTTGGAGCCAGAGGACATCAAGGAGGCGCAAGAGCAGGCCGCCGATCGGCAGTTTCCCACTCTCGGCAAGGCGTACCGATCGAAGAGGAGTCCGCGGGAGGGCCTGTTGCTGATCTACCCGATCAGCGCAAACTCGATCCCCGGACGAAACGCCAAGAACCGCATTCAGCTGTTCGCGGACGACGAGGACCGTCGGACCGTCCTCGGGTACGCGATCTCGTTCCCGTTCTCCGATTCGCCGGCGACCGTTACCTACGTTCAAGGACCGGAGAGCCGACGAAAGTGAATCCGGAGGACCTCGATAGAGCGTGGCAGTCGCTGGCAACACCAGACTCCGTCCAACAGCTGGCCGCTGCCGCAATTCCCGGCGACGATATCTGGGTGGCGATCGACCACCAGGGTCAGCGTCATCTGCTCCTCCGAGTTCCCGACGGAACCGAGGCGCCCTCGACAGTGACACGAGGGCTGCGTGTCACCGTAGCGAGCCACCAGGTGCTCGGCGGAGACCCTGCCGACTATCTTGACCTCGTCTGCATGTCGAGCGAGCTGACGATGACGTTTACATCTGTGGCAGCAGATATCGGCGCCGAGGCCGGGTCCGCGATACCTGAGACTCGACTGAGTGCTGTCGTCTCGGCGTTGGGTCGGTGGCAATGGTTCTGGAGAATCGAGACAGACCGCCTGTCCGAACGGGACGCGTTGGGACTCTTCGCTGAACTGTGGTTTCTCCAGCGATGGGAGGGTGGGGGTGAGGCGGCGGTGGACGCGTGGACGGCGTCCACCGGATCACGTCATGACTTCCAATGGCCGGAGCGATCGATCGAGGTCAAGGCGACCGGCCGCCGAGCTGATGGTGCCGTTGTGCATCGCATCCAGCACCTCGACCAGCTGACCGACCCTGAGGAAGGGACCCTCTATCTCTTCAGCCTGCGCGTTGTTCGGGACGAGTTGGCGCACAATACCCTGCCTAGCCTTGTTGATCGGGTATCAGAGAGTCTGCAGGGCAACGCTCGCGCCAAGGAGGACTTCGCTCGGAAGCTGGGCCTTCGCGGGTACAGTCCTGCATTCCGCAAGCATCAGGAAACGCCATACCGGATTCTGGGCGAGCGTATGTACCGGGTAGGTGCTGGATTTCCAAGGTTGACGCTGGCCACCTTCGACAAGGGGCTCCCTCCGGGAATTGGGGCTGTCTCATACCTTCTCGACATGGCGGTGTGCGACGAGTGGCTCATCGCAACGAACCCAGATGATTGGGTGAAGCGATGACCGATAGAACTGGAACGTCGAAGCTTCGACCCCGCGCCCGATTGATCAGTCTTATCGGCGAGGACCTCATCAGTGATGAGGCGGTGGCGGTCGTCGAGCTGGTTAAGAACGCATACGACGCCGACGCCAGCTGGGTTAGTGTTCGCTTCCTGGATGCGGCAGACCGATTGATAGTCGAGGATGACGGGCATGGGATGGACCTGGATACCGTGCTGGGGACCTGGTTCGAGCCGGGAACTCTTTCCAAGAAACGAACAGAGCGGTCACCTCAGGGAAGGATCTACCAAGGAGCAAAAGGCATTGGCCGCTTTGCGAGCGCACGCCTGGCGAGGTCTCTCTATCTCGAAAGTCGTATCGGGCCGAAATCCGCAGGTGTCACGGTTTTGTTCGACTGGGGAGCCTTTGATGATGAGTCGTTCCTCGATGAAGTGGAGGTCGCATGGGAGGAGCGCCAGTCCCTCGACCTGCGTCGGGGAACGCGACTTACCCTCGACGGGCTCCGAATACACTGGACTGATGAGGACTACAGAAACCTTCACTCACGACTTTCCCGGTTGACCTCCCCGTTCAGAGAGGTCACGGACTTTGTCATTGAACTGCACATCCCAGGACATCCAGAATGGTCAGGCGAGGTTCAAGCGCCGCCCCTGCTCGCCCAGCCCCGGTACCAGCTCAACGGTGCAGTGGACGACATGGGCCTCTTCGACGGAACTTTGAGGTACGACGGAGGCATCGTCAAAGAGTTCAAGAGAAAGAAGCTTGGCGGCAAAGGTGAGGTCCCAGTCTGCGGGCCATTTGCGACCGAGATACGGGCCTGGGACCGCGACCGTGAGGGCCTCGGTCCGGTGGCGACTCGATTGAATCAGACCATCATGGAGGTTCGCCGAACCCTCAATGACTACTCCGGAGTCAGCATCTACCGCGACGGTTTCCGCGTCTATCCATACGGCCAACGCGGCAACGACTGGTTGAAGCTCGACAACCGAAGCCGGCAGAATCCTGTTCAGAATCTCGCGAACAATCAGATCGTTGCCGCCATAAAGATTTCTCGAGATACCAATCCAGCACTACGCGACCGCTCCACACGGGAGGGGCTTGTTCTCAACGAGTCTTACCGTGCACTGGAGACCTGGTTCATCGAGGTCCTGAAGGAGATCGAGTCCTACCGTTACCGCGTCCGACCTCGCCGACAGACGGACACCGCCAGGGAGCCACTGTTCGAGGCATTCGACATCCGTGACACCGTCAGCCGAGCGAGGACGGCTCTCGGGCCCGATCACGAGGTCTCGGCTCTGATAGCCCAGATGGAACGCCAGGTTAGCGAAGGAGTAGATCACGTCCAAGAGGTCTTCTCCCGGCTGCTCATGTCTGCTGGTCTCGGGCAGATGGTTGACATCGTGATCCACGAGATCGGGGCTCCCATTGGAAAGATCAACCGTCAGGTTGAGGTCCTTGAACGAAAAGTGGCTGCATCGCAGGACGCGAAGCTTGTGCAGTCCGTAGCGCTTATGCTCACGTCGATCAAGGGGTGGCTGGAACAGGTTCACAACCTTCGCCAGCGCTTGGACCCGCAAACTGCTGGCAGGCGCGGGCGGGCGACCAGTTTCAACGTGCGCGATGAGGTTGACGACACATTTGGCCTTTATGACGCGTTGCTCTCAGGACAGCACATCGATTGGAACATCGAAGACCTGGCGGAACCTGTACAGGTATTCATGGCGCGGTCGGTTCTCGCCCAAGTGCTGGCCAATCTAGTGGACAACGCAATCTACTGGCTGATCCGAAGCAAAGGTCGTGGGAACGGTGGGACTATCCGCGCCACGATCGAACGACTTGACAGCGGTTTCGCTGTGACGGTCTCGGACAACGGGCCCGGAGTGCCGGAAGAGGATCGCGACCAGATCTTTGAGCCGTACTTCTCACGGAAACCAAATGGGATAGGTCTCGGTCTGTATATAGCGCGGCTCGTTATCGAACCATACGGACGACTCGTCTACAACGATGAGGGAAAATTGGGTGGCGCCTCCTTCGAGGCGGTCTTTGATCATGGGGTCGGCTTATGACTGTCCTGAACGTTCTACTTATCGACGACGATCCAGAGAGCCTAACCCTGTTAATGGAGTCGCTTCCGGATACGGTCGAGGACACCACGATCCGCTGGGAACCTTGCGGAGCCTTTGAAGAGGCTTTTGAGAGGATTGCCGAGCGGCGATTCGATGTGGTTGTCACCGACATCTACCGAGATCGCCAGGCAAAGGACCCGGTGACGGGAGACCCTCAGGGCAAGGGTGTCTTGCAAGAAATTCGTGAACTCCGGTTCTGTCCCGTACTCCTTTTCACCGATGGGACGTTCCCGCCGGAGCCAGAGGAGGGTCCCTTCGTCAAGCTTGCGGACAAGAGTCCGGGGAATTTGCAAATAGTGGAGAAACTTGCAGATCTGATACGAACAGGCATACCAGAGCTGGCCCATCGCCTCCACGATGAGCTGGATAGCACGAGTGGCTCGTATCTCTGGGAATTCCTAGACACCAACTGGGCTGCGTTGGAAGCTGGAGGACTAACTCAACCGGACGTGCTGGATCGGCTGATACATCGTCGGGCTGCGGTCCAGCTGGGGCGGCTGGAGAGTTCCGGGGACGCACCAGTTGAGCGTCCTACCGTGGAGGGGGCAGAGTTCTACCTCCGTCCCCGCATCGCACCAGAGCTGCGGCTGGGACAGATATTGGAGCGCGGTGGTGAGTACCGCGTCGTGTTGACGCCCCATTGCCATCTGGTCGTTCAGCCTGGACAGACAGCGCCACGAGCTGACTATGTCCTTACAGCAAGAACCGAGACTGCGGCGTCCTTGTTCGAGCGGATGCCGCTACAGGGTGGTTCGGCTACGAAGAAACTCGGAGAGCTGCGGCGTCGGATTCAGTCACCGGCAGGCTTCGGGCAACCACGGGGCCGTTACTGGTTTCTTCCTGGCTTTTTGGCCATGCCGCATCTGTATGTGGATTTTCTCCAGCTGGAGAGTCTGGAGATGCAGAAAGCACTGGATGACTGGGAATCATTTGCTGTACTGGATGTACCGTTCGCAGAAGCTCTTCAGTCATGCTTCGTTGGCTTCTACTCTGCGGTTGGCCTGCCGATGCTGGACCCGGACCGCTTCGCAGACGTACATTTGCCAGGAGGCACGACCGCAACATGAGAGCGAAGACCGATCATCGTCGCGAGGGTCTGGAGAACGTGTGTCGTTCACCAGCAACGGCATGATCCCGCGTACATCGCTTGAGGTCGACCCGGTCCTACCGTCGGCCCACACGGGCTGGACCCCCACGAGGGACGATCTAAGCGAGGAGGGTTTTGGCTACTTCCGGGACACGTGGTTAATCCGGGGCGTGGGGATGCGAGAGGCGAAGGGCTTAGTGGCCCTCGAATCGACCCTGGCTGAACTTGCCGGACGACTTTCGGCGGATCCAGCCGACTTCGACATCTTGGCAACCGCGCTGGAAGATGCTGATGCAGAGGAGCTGCCGACCAGTTGAAGGAGCAGGCCGCGCTTGCCGAGATTGCACCATACCTCGGCGACGAGCCCGAAGCTTGCGAGCAGTTCGCGCTCCCACGGCTCGGTGAGCATGATGCCCAGCCGAACGCTGGATACGTTCGCCGGGGCCGCGCCGAGCCGGCGGGATGTTGCCAAGCGCGTCAGCGTCCGATACGCATCCTGCGAGAAGGTCGCTGCCCGGTCGATCGCCACCAGGATGATCTGGAGGAGCCGGAGCAGGTTCGTCTTTCCTCCACCATTCGGCCCGACGACGACAAGGGTCTGCGGCAGGTCGCTGAGCTGCAGCGTGTCAAACGACAGCAGCTCCCGCGCCTCGACGTCGGTCAGACGCATCGACTCCGATGCCACCCTTCTTCATGCGCCCGCAGCCCTGTCCGGCCGGAGATCCTTCGTCGCGCTCGGCGAGCGTGACGCTGACGTGGTGCACTCGTGATGGCGTGCATGCACAACCATGAGCGGGTTTGCAGCGAACTACCTCTCAGCGGCGACCGCAGGCCTGTTCAACGAGCGTCATGTCCGCGCTCGCCCAGCGTGCCATTGAAGGACAGTTCGTGGGGCTGAGTGCCATCATCCCCATCCCAGCGTGTCCAGCCAGGAGCGCCACACCGCAGGCCAGACCGGCCTGATTCGAGGCGCGCGGACAATTAGGTATTTCTGTTGAACCCTCGGTGGCGGACGATCAGGCCATGGCCCTCGATCACCTGAGCAAGCCTGAACGCGCCCTATGGGCGGCGTTTCCCCATCGCAGATGGGTTGACTTGCGTTCCGGCGACCCGGACACGGACGATCCGGCGAAAGCTGGATGCTGGGGCAAGGAACGGAGGGTGCGGGCCGAGGTGGTGACGGCCTTACTGCTCGGAGCCTGTGACCTGGAACGAGGGCACTTTCCTGCGGTGCGGCTGCGAGGCGCGCGGATCACCGGCCGCGTGGACTTGATGGGCGCCGTGATCACTCATGCCCTGGTGCTGGAGCACTGCTGGTTCGACGAGCCGCTGCGGTTCGTGGAGGCCAGCACCAAGACCATCAGGATCACCAGCAGTCATCTGCTGGCCTTCAACGGTGCCCGGATGCGAACCGAGGGCATCCTCAACTTCCACCTGTCAGTGATAGAGGGAATCGTGCGCCTCGACCGGGCCCAGGTCGCCGGCGAGATCTCCTTCCGGGGCGCCCGGGTGGGCGACGGCACTGGCGAAGCCATCGCCGGCGATGGCCTGTGCGTGGATGGCGACATGGAATGCAACGCTGGCTTCACCGCCCGCGGGCAGGTCAACTTACGCGGCGCGCGGATAGCCGGGCGGCTTTCGTTCCGGGGAGCGATCCTGGGCGCAACCGGGACAGCGGTACAGCTGGCCCGGCTGCAGGCCGACGAAGTGTGCCTGCGCACCGCACAGCCGATCACCGGCGCCATCCGGCTCGCGCAAGCCCGCGTCGCAATCCTGGACGACGACCCTGCCGTCTGGCCGCCCGAAATATGGCTCAACGGGTTCACCTACGAGACGATCCGGCACCTCACCGGCCGAGTTCCCGTTGCCGAGCGGATCGACTGGGTCAGCCGCGGCCCCTTCGGGTACCAGCCACAGCCCTACGAGCAACTGGCCGCCTACTACCAGCACGCGGGACACGACGACGACGTCCGCCACGTGCTGGCACCGGCGGACCACGCTCAGCGCCCCCGGCCGCGCCGCCGGCCGGCTGCTCGACGCGACCGTCGGCTACGGGTACCGGCCCTGGCTCGCAGCGATCTGGCTGGCCCTGCTGCCCACAGCCGGCACCTCCGCCTACGCCATCGACCGGCCGCATCCCCTGGCCGGCGGGCCAGTGCCGCCCTTCAACCCCTTCACCTACACCCTGGACCTGCTCATCCCCATAGGCGCGTTCGGGCTCCGCAACGCATACGCTTCCACCGGCGCTGCGCAATGGCTGGCAGACGCCCTGATCGCAGCCGGCTGGATACTTGCCACCGCCGTCATCGCAGGCGTCACCCGCGCGGTACGCCGCGACTAGCCCGCCCTCAGCCTGCTTGGAAAGCCCGTCCGCCAAAGACGCCGGCGAAGCCCGCCACCGGGCCCACCGAGTCATCACGGCCATGTTCACACGAGCCTTAGCTCCGCGTCGACCGGCGTGCCGATGACTCTCACGTCCGGTGATGCCGCTACCGCCAAGTACGGCAAGTGACGTCAGACAGAGGTACCCGGCCATCCGCGGCATTGTCGCGGACGCGGCAGACGATCAAGGAGATACCGGCAAGTGGCGGGCTTACCAATGGGGATCAAGGCTCTTGCCGTGGCCCTGCGGACAATGACCATAGCCGGTCTCAGAGACATACCAGTGCCGGTAGCAGTACGCCGCGTCGCACTCCTCGCAGAACCCTGCGTCGTCA
>ODAK010008139.1_pt1 | contig 10523 bp, 6 predicted proteins | sample 1539591 | NCBI WGS metagenome assembly ODAK01 (sample SAMEA3539303, study PRJEB22396) | soil metagenome | biome: tundra; feature: field; material: soil | place: USA | collected 2010-05 | depth 0.15 m | reverse complement strand
CGCGGGCTGGTTCACCCAACCGGGCAGCTACGCGCAGACGTTCATCAACAATGGCATCATCTTCGCGCCCACCGCCTCGGTTGGCGCCATGGCGACGCTGGCCGGGCCCTACCTCGGGACCGGGACGCTGTATTTCCCATTCACGCCGCCTTTTTCGAGCGGCGGCGGGGTCGAGCTGACCTCGTCGTTCTTTGGCACCATCGATTTCGCACACAACGCGGGCACGGTCGTCGTCGACTCGCCGTCCAGCTTCATCGGCACGTTCGCCAGCATCACCAGCGACGAAACAATCGTGCTGAAAGGCGTGGAGGGTGATGCGTTCGTCCCCACCGCCACCAATGTGGCGAACAACACCACCACCTACGCGCTGACGGAAGGCGGGGTCACACTCATCACGATGGAGATGACGGCGTTGCCGCCACCGGTGCAGGCGGTGCGCTTCATCCACGGCATCGAAACGATATATTTTTCTTTCAGCGCCACGGCTGACCTGTTGAACGATAGCACGACAATCATCCCTCAAGTCACCACTGTCTTCACGCCCGTCTGCTTTGGCGCTGGCGCTCGCATCGCCACCCCGAATGGCGAGGTCGCGGTCGAGCGGCTCGTGGTCGGCGATAGGGTGTTGACTCATTTCGCTGGTGAACGACGCGTGACGTGGATCGGCCATCGCACCGTCGACTGCCGCCGACAGCCGGATCCCACCACGATGTTTCCGGTGCGCATCGTCGCCGGCGCGTTTGGCGACGGACTGCCGCGCCGCGAGCTGTACCTGTCGCCCGCCCACGCGCTGTTCATCCACGGCGTGCTGATCCCGGCGAAATGTCTGCTCAACGACGCGACGATCACCCAGGTGCCGACCGACACCATCACTTATTACCATATCGAACTGGACGAGCACGACGTGGTGTTCGCCGAGGGGCTGTCGGCGGAATCCTACCTCGACACCGGCAACCGACCCTCGTTCGTCAACGGCGGCGTGTCGCTGACGCTGTTTCCCGAATTCGAGGTCGCGGCGTGGGAGACACTGGGCTGCGCCCCACTGTCGATCACCGGCGAGACGGTCAGGCGCGCGCGAACGTCTGGCTGCCCGCGCCGCCGCGCCGGTCGCGCGGGTCACGCGCGCCGCCTGACCCGTCACCGGTCCCTGCCACTCCAGCAGCCCCGAGAGAAACCAACCGGTGTGACTGGCGGGATTGGCGGTGATGTGTTCCGGCGTACCCTTGGCGACGATCAGGCCGCCGGACCAGACGCACGATTCTGGCGATCCGGAATCGCCGGTGGAGCTGAACGAGCCGCCGCGGTTCTCGTTCAATTACCGCGAGGCCGGCGGGTATATTGAAACGTTAACGTTGATAACGAAAAGAAAGTGTCGGCGATTTCCTTCGATCCGACCGCGGCATTCTTCCATCGCTTCCTGAAGTAATCTTCTGACCGCCGCGCGTGGGCCCATGCCGGACCCACGCGCCAGCGGCGAGCGGTGCGAGTCCGCTTCGCGCTTCAGTTATCGACAGACATCACCGGTTCGGGTGCGCGCGGCCAAATGTGGACGAGATCCCGGTAACACGCGCGGCCGATCCAGTAAAGGAGCATGCTCGATTCGGCGCGGCGTGTGGTATCAGCGCGCTGACCGGGATCGCCGTTCTGGCGCGACCTCCGCGCGAGCAGTTGGGTATGTGCCCAGGAGGCAGATGATGGCCGTGATCGTCAATACCGGGTCGACTCTCACCATCACGCAAGCGAATGGCCTGACGCTGACCGCCGACAGTACCATCGAGGCGGGCGGGGTTCTCGATGGCGCTGGCACGATCGCCGGCCCGTTCGCGCTGATCAATGACGGCTTTATCGAGAGCACCGTTAGCAAAGGCACGGTTGAGATCGACAGCGCGGCGTTTACCAACAACGGGCTCGTCATGACGACCGCGGCGGATACCACGATGGTGATCGGGAGCTCGGTCGCGGTGTCGAATTTCTCCAATGGCACGTTGACCGGCGGAACCTGGAACGTGGAGGACCGTTCCACCCTGCTGTTTGAACCGGGCGTGATCACCACCGATAACGCGACGATCGCCGTGTCGGGATCCGGATCATTCGAAGACTTCAATAGTCTTACCGGTAGCATACAACCCATCCTCAACTCGTTGTCGGTGGTGGGAACGTCCGGAATACTCGACTTGCGTAATCAGAACTGGGCTGCTTCCGGGCCGATCGTCGACAACGGCGAAGTGGTAGCGATCATTACCACAATATCCGCGGTCGGCGGCATCACGATAGCCGCCAACGCATCCCTGATCGATACCGATTCCCCATTTTTGTCTCCGCTGACCGTGAATGGCACCCTGGATGTGAACGGGTCGCTGTTCCTGCCTTCCACGGTCGCCGGTTCGGGACCGATTGTCGTGGATTCGAGCGGCGAGCTGCGGTTGCAACCAGGCGCTTACACCCCAGCCATCATCAACAATGGCCCCATTGTCAACGATCCGGGAGGCATCGTCACCTTCGCCGGCGGCATCAGCGGCTCCGGCGGGTTTGTCATCAATGGCGGGTCCGACGCGGCATCGACATCCGGTTTTGAATTGCCGGCGTCGTTGACAAACAATACCGTGGTGTTCCCTTCCGATTACGGCGAAGTTATTCTTGATTCAGCCTCGACATTCACCGGCAGACTTGCTGACTTCGACAATAATGACACGATCGTTCTGAGAAATCTGATCGCGAATTCGGCAAGCCTTGGTACCATCTTCACGGCTAACGGCTATATCCTGACGGTCAGCAACAACGGCATTCCGGTCGCCGCGTTGAGCCTGGATCCCAAGGTCTCCCTGCAAGGTCCAAATCAGTACTACGGCAATGCAACGTTCACCGCGACGCCCGATCTGTTGAAGAACCTCACGACGATTACCGCGTCCGGCATCATTTACGTGATCTGTTTCCGTGCCGGTACGCGCATTGCCACCCCGAATGGCGACGTGCCGGTCGAGCAACTCGCCGCCGGCGATCGGGTCCTGACCCATTTCGCGGGTGAGCGGCGCGTGGTCTGGATCGGTCAGCGCACCATCGACTGCCGCCGGCATCCCGACCCATCGACGATTCTCCCTGTCCGCGTAACGGCCGATGCGTTTGGTCCAGGCCGGCCACGCCGCGACCTGTTCCTGTCGCCAGGCCACGCGCTGTTTGTTGACGGCGTGTTGATCCCGGTGAAGTGTCTGATCGATGGAGAAACGATCCGCCAGGTGGACACGGACACCGTGACATATTTCCATGTCGAACTGGATGAGCACGATGTCCTGTTCGCCGAGGGGTTGGGCGCCGAATCTTACCTGGACACCGGCAATCGGCCTCAATTCGCCAACGGTGGTCCTTCGGTGGCGCTGTTCCCTGACTTCAGGGACCTGACCTGGGAAGCGCTGGGTTGCGCACCGCTGGTGATGACCGGCGCACCGGTCGCCAACCTTCGGGCGATGCTGGCGCGGCGCACGGCATCCGCGACGAACCCCCCGAAGTTGGCCCTTACGCCCGCCGCCTGACTCGTTTCGGCGGCACCGTCCGTTCCAGTAGTGCCGCGAGAAAATGCCCGGTGTGACTGTCGGGATTGGCCGCGATGTCTTCCGGTGTGCCCTCGGCGACGACCAGCCCGCCGCCGTCGCCACCCTCCGGACCCAGATCAAGAATCCAATCCGCCGTCTTGATCACTTCCAGATTGTGCTCGATCACGATCACGGTGTTGCCCTGATCGACCAGCGCGTGCAGCACTTCCAGCAGTTTGCGCACATCCTCGAAATGCAACCCCGTAGTGGGCTCATCGAGAATATACAGCGTACGCCCGGTCGCGCGCCGCGCCAGTTCCTTGGACAGCTTGATGCGTTGCGCCTCACCGCCTGACAGCGTCGTCGCCTGCTGGCCAAGCGCGATATACCCCAACCCGACCTGCTGCAGGATTTTCAAGCGGTCATGGATGCGGTTTTGCGCGCTGAAATACGGCACCGCCTCATCCACGGTCATCGCCAGCACTTCGGCGATCGACTTGTCGCGGAACTTGATCTCCAGAGTTTCCCGATTGTAGCGGCGGCCTTTGCACGTATCGCAGGTGACATAAACATCCGGCAGGAAGTGCATCTCGATCTTAAGCAGCCCGTCGCCCTGGCACGCCTCGCACCGTCCGCCCTTCACGTTGAACGAAAACCTTCCGGGCTTGTAACCGCGAGCCCGCGACTCCGGCAGCTCCGCGAACCAGTCGCGAATTGGCGCGAACAGATCGGTATAGGTCGCCGGATTGGAACGCGGGGTGCGGCCGATCGGCGATTGGTCGATGTCGATGATCTTGTCGAGCTGATCCAGCCCCTCGATCCGGTCGTGCGGCGAGGGCGACTCTCCAGCGCCCATCAGCCGCCGCGCCGCCGCCTTATACAGCGTGTCGATTACCAGCGAGGACTTCCCGCCGCCCGACACGCCGGTCACACAGGTAAACGTCCCGAGCGGGAACGCCGCGTCGATATTTTTCAGGTTGTTGGCGCGCGCGCCGATGACCTTCACAACGCGGTCTTTCTGCACCGGCCGGCGCATCCGCGGCACCTCGATCCGCCGCCGGCCCGACAGATAATCCCCCGTCAGCGACGCGGGATTCGCGGCGACCTCAGCCGGCGTGCCCTCAGCGATGATGCGACCGCCATTGACGCCGGCCTCCGGGCCGATATCGATCAGGTGATCGGCGGCACGAATCGCATCCTCGTCATGTTCCACGACCAGAACGGTGTTGCCCAGATCGCGCAGCCGCCGCAACGTCCCGAGCAAACGTTCGTTGTCGCGCTGATGCAGCCCGATCGAGGGCTCGTCCAGCACGTACAGCACGCCCGTCAGCCCGGAGCCGATTTGACTCGCGAGCCGGATCCGTTGCGACTCGCCACCGGACAGGGTCGCCGAGCCGCGCGCCAGAGTCAGATAATCCAGCCCCACATCAACAAGAAATCGCAGCCGGTCGTGGATTTCGCGCAGGATCCGGCCGGCGATTTCGGCACGCTGTGGGGTCAGGGTCGGCAGCACGCCGTCGAACCAGTCCAGCGCGCCCAATATCGAGAGTTCCGATGCCTCGGCGATGTTCGAACCACCAACACGAACCGACAGCGCCTCGGGCTTCAGGCGCGCGCCGCCGCACGTGGCGCAAGGCTTTTCGGACTGATAGCGAGACAATTCCTCCCGCACCCAGGCGCTGTCGGTTTCCCGTAGCCGGCGGTCGAGGTTGTGCAGCACGCCCTCGAACGGTTTGGTCACCGTGTATGCACGCACACCGTCCTTGTAGGTGAACGACACCGGATCCGAACCCGTTCCATTCAGCACCGCCTCGCGCGCCGCCGCCGGCAGCGCGGTCCAGGGAGTCTTCGTGGTAACGCCAAGATGCCGCGCCAGACTTTGCAAGGTCTGATCGTAATACGGACTTTGCGCACCGGACCACGGCGCGACGGCGCCATCGGCGAGGCCGAGTCGCTCATCCGGTACCACCAGGTCGGGATCGAAGAAACTCTCAACGCCCAGTCCGTCGCAGGCGGGACAGGCGCCATGCGGGGAATTGAAGCTGAACAGCCGCGGCTCGATTTCCTCTATCGTAAACCCCGACACCGGGCAGGCGAACTTCGACGAGAACACAGTGCGTTCAGCGGTGTCGGCGTTTTCCGCGTAGACCACGCCCTCGGACAATGCCAGTGCGGTCTCGAAACTATCCGCCAACCGGGAGCCGACGCCGTCACGCACGACGATGCGGTCCACCACGGCCTCGATCTCGTGGCGGATCTTGCGGTTCAGCGCGGGGACCTCGGCGATTTCATACAGCTTGCCGTCGACTTTCACGCGGGTGAAGCCGCGGCGTTGCAGTTCGGCCAGTTCCTTGCGGTATTCGCCCTTGCGGTCGCGCACCACCGGCGCCAGCAGCAGCAGTCGCGTGCCCTCCGGCATCGCCAGCACGCGATCGACCATCTGGGAGACGGTCTGCGCCTCGATCGGCAGGCCGGTCACCGGCGAGTAGGGCACCCCGACCCGGGCCCACAGCAGCCGCATGTAGTCGTGGATCTCGGTCACCGTGCCGACAGTCGAACGCGGATTGCGGCTGGTGGTTTTTTGCTCGATCGAGATGGCGGGCGACAGACCCTCGATGCTGTCCACGTCGGGCTTGCCCATCAGTTCCAGGAACTGGCGGGCGTAAGCGGACAGCGACTCGACATAGCGGCGCTGGCCCTCGGCGTAGATCGTGTCGAACGCCAACGAGGATTTGCCCGATCCGGACAGGCCGGTGATGACCGTCAGCGAGTCGCGCGGGATCGTGACATCGATGTTCTTCAGGTTGTGCTCGCGCGCGCCGCGCACGACAATCGCGTTCTGCCGCGCTACAACAGTCTTTCCATGCTCCTGAGGTGCGATAATGGAGCCGTCCATCGGTCCTGATACCCCTGTTCCGGCGAGTTGATTTGTTCTATGGATGTTCCCCACGACCATGGCAAATCTCGCCGGATCCTGGAAGGGGGGTCGTGCAAGGGTTGTTAACCAATGGCCCTTACCCTAAGGCATTATCTGTTATGAAGGGAGCCGAGCGATGGCTGGCAGCGTCAACAAGGTGATCCTGGTGGGTAACCTGGGTCGTGACCCTGAGGTTCGCAATACCCAGGATGGAACCAAGATCGCCAATTTCACCCTCGCCACGAGCGAGACGTGGAACGACAAGGCGTCCGGTGAACGAAAGGAAAAAACCGAGTGGCATCGCGTCGCGGTGTTCAACGAACGGGCCGCTGACTTCGCCGAGCGATACCTGAAAAAGGGCGCCAAAGTCTACGTCGAGGGTTCGTTGCAAACGCGCAAATGGACCGATCAGGGCGGTCAGGAACGCTATACGACCGAGGTCGTGATCGGCCGGTTCAACGGTCAGTTGACGTCGCTGGAAGGGCGGGCCAGCGGCGGCGACTCGGGGGGCTTCGCCGAGCCGCCCATGGGGGGTGGGGCGACTCCGCCGCGGGAGCGGGCACCGGCGGCGGCGCGCCCGGCCGCGGCTGCTCGTGGCGGGGCTGGGACTCCGTCGTGGGACGCACCGCGTGGCGGCGATCTGGACGACGAGATTCCGTTCTGACCCGTACCTGGGAATACAACGTCAACGACGCGGCCCGAGCGGCGCGCCGGCGACCGCAATTGAACGTCCGGCTGTCCTTCACCAGTCGGTAAGCGGAGTCTCCGGCACGGCGATGTCAGCACGCGCGAGAAAATATGCGCCCGTCTCGGTCCGGTACCATGCTTCGAACGTTGCCAGCGCGGCCGCAACGTCCGGGACCGCCGCGTCCTCGTCGGGCGCGGGATGGGTCGTGAGGGCAACAGCCTCAGCCACCGAGCTCAGACGGCTGAGGATGGTTTCGTGCCGGTCACGTCCCCGCTCCAACGCGAATTCCGCCGCGACAAAGGCGATGACCGCCGCCACGGCGGTGTCAAATGCATCTTGCCTGGCCGCCTCACGCGCCATGTCAACGACCAAATTCAGGCGCCGGAAGGCAAACACGCGCTCCCGCTCAAGCGCCTCAAGACGCGGCCGTAACGACGCGCGGAACCTCTTCTCGTTTTCCTCGGCCGCCTGAGCCGCCGCCTGCAACGAGCCGACAAGACCGCTGAGCGTGCCATTCATACCGATATGCTCTCCAGGTCAGGGTGTGACCGCGATGTATCGCTGGCGACGTCCGGACTTTCCGCCGCCGTGCCTGGAAAAAGGTCTTGCCGGAGTGGATTGGGTCGCCTCAGGTCGCCGCGCCGGTGTGTCACGCCGTGGCGGTCCAGGAATTCCAGGATCTGGATCGCCACCTTGCGTCCGCTGCCAATCCGGTCGCGAAATTCCCCGGCCGGGAACCAGCCGTCATCGCGGGCCGCCGCGATCTGGCGCACGATCGACACCATTTCAGCGGTGGTTGTTCTGGTGAAGAAATGGTCGTGGGCGATCTCATCGACACGCGACGCCCGCTGCGACCGGCGCATCAGCGTGCGCACCGCGGCCTCGTCCAGGTCCATCGCCGCGGCGATGTCACGCACTCGGGGTGGCCGGAACCGTTCCTCGCCGGACAGTAAAGGCAGAATTTCGGCCCAGAGTGCCTCGTCATTCGCCGTCAGGGTGACGGAATGGGTGGACAGGCGAACCCAGGCGCCGTCGACCGCGATTCCGCCGGTTTCCCGCGGGTGAAGCAGGATGGCGCGGAACGGCGCCGCGGCGAGGCGCGGCGCGATCTGCTTTCGGAGACGTTCCAGGCTCATCCCGGCGTGGTCAGGGTTCTCGGAATGATAAACCTCAAGCGCGGCGGTCATTTCCTGGCCCATTCGATGCAGGACGGTTCGGCTGGCCACGTGATTTTCGCCGTCGATCCTGAGCACCAGAAGATCGAGCCGTTCGATCAACTCAGGTCCGGCCGCGGCCCGCAGGCAACGGTCGGCGAGGAAACCCGGAAGCGCCAGGACATGCGGCGGTTCCGCCAACAGGCCGGATAGCGCGGCCGCCGGATCGGTCTCCCGCGCGGCATCACGGACCCGCGCCCGCTCAGCGGAGCGCCGCCGGCGCGCGGGCGCCCGCAAATCCAGGAAACGGCCGCCGCCAATGGTCCGGGCCTGCGACACATCGCGCAGGATGAAACGATCGAGGTCGCACGCGGCGATCGGATGCTCCAGGATCAACTGCACGTCGGCGATTTCCCCCGGCCGCGGAGGTTCACTCAAATGGATCACGCGGGCGCCCACCTCCGCTGTCCCGGTATGGAGGCGCACTGGCATCGATTGGGCTGGCGGCTTTTTCTCCCCAGGCAGCACGCGCAGTTCGGCGTCGATACGCGACGTCGGGGCGTGGACCAATCCATCCAGCACCACGTCGCCGCGCCCGACCGTCTCTTTGCTGATCCCTGGGCCAACCAGATTCAACGCCGCGCGATCGCCCGCCTGGGCCGCGGGCGCGCGGCGGTTCTGGACGTGAATGGACCGGATCCGCGCGGGCAGGCCGGACGGCGACACGATCACCGGGTCGCCCACCGCGGCCGTGCCGTCCACGACCGTGCCGGTCACCACGGTTCCCGCCCCTGACAAGATGAATGACCGGTCGACCGCCAGGCGAAAGGCCCGCGTCGTATCGCGCCTTCCGGCCCGTGCCGCCTCACGGTCCAGACGATCGGTCAGGCGATCAAGCCCCATCCCGCTCACCACCGACACCGGCAGCACATCCGCGCCTTCGAGCGTCGTGCCGATCAAGGTCTCGGCGATTTCCAGTTCCCGCAGCAGCAGCGTTTCATCGTCAACGAGATCGGCCTTCGATAGCACGACCAGACCGCGGCTGAGGCCAAGCAGATCGAGGATCTCCAGATGCTCGCGGGTCTGCGGCATCACCCCGTCATCAGCGGCGATCACCAGCAGTACGAAATCAATCCCATGGGCGCCCGCCACCATGGTGCGCACGAACCGTTCGTGGCCCGGCACATCGACGAACCCGATCACCGAGCCATCCGGCCGCGGCAGATACGCGAAGCCAAGGTCGATGGTGATGCCGCGGGCCTTTTCCTCCTTGAGCCGGTTGGTATCGACACCGGTCAGCGCCTTCACCAGCGTGGTTTTGCCGTGATCGATATGCCCGGAGGTGCCGACGATCATGGCGCGCCTTCGCCATTCCAGGGTGGCTTGCTCGCGATGTCTCGGGCGATTTCGCCGGCGCGGAGACGGCCCAGGATATCGAGGCTTGCCTCAGCCGCCGCCATGTAGGTGTTGGCCAGCCGGGACCCGCGATCTCGGGCGAGCAACAGGAGAACCATCGCGCGGGCCGGATCGCGATCCACGCCCTGGCCGAGGAAATTCGCGGCGCCGAGCATGGCGGCTCCATCAGGGTCGCCGGCTGCGACGGCCCGGGTCCACCAGGCGACGGCTTCGGCTGGATCGCGTTCGACTCCAAGCGCGTGATGGTAGAACATCCCCATCCGGGTCATGGAGGAGGCGACCCCGGCATCGGCCGCCTTGCTCGCCCAGACGCGGGCCTCGGTGGGATCGTACGGCGCGACTTCGCCTTCGAGCAACATCCAGGACAGCATGTCCTGGGCGGGCGCATCGCCAGAATCCGCGGCCTTGCGATACCAGGACAGAGCCGCCGCGGGGTCCTGCTGGCCGCCAACGCCGCGGAACAGAGCGGTGGCGAAATTACGCTGGCCGGACGGGTCCCCCCCTTCCGCCGCCACTTTCAGCCAGGCCGCCGCGCGAGCCGGGTCGGGCTCGACACCCAAACCGTCGAGGAAGCAGGCGCCGACATTGTTGGCGGCCCTGGCGACCCCCCGATGGGCGAGCGGTCCCCATATCGCCAGCGCGGCTTTGTATTCGCCCGCGCTGGCCAATGTCAGCGCTTCGGCCAGTTGTGCCTCCACCGATGCTTCGGCGGGCCGCGTGCGTTGGAACAAGGAGCGGAGCGACGCCACCGGCTCAGGTCCCGAGCAGGAACAGATTCATTCCGGCCCGCCGGTAGCCGGATTCCAGCACCAGCAAATCCA
>ODAK010008138.1_pt1 | contig 10524 bp, 9 predicted proteins | sample 1539591 | NCBI WGS metagenome assembly ODAK01 (sample SAMEA3539303, study PRJEB22396) | soil metagenome | biome: tundra; feature: field; material: soil | place: USA | collected 2010-05 | depth 0.15 m | reverse complement strand
AGCGTGCAGAACTTCGATGAATTTGGCAAAGCGTTCAGTTGCACACAGGGCAAGCCAATGTACCCGGCAAGCTCCTGCCGCGTGTGGTAGCAGGACAAACAACCCCTGAGCCATGGGCGAACTTTGTGCATGGCTCAGGGCGCGCCCTGCCCGCTCACACGTTTCCGGCCGGCTCGCCCGTAACCGCGCAAAAAGTAAGCTGTTTTGCCAAGTGTCATGGGGAAACTAGTGGTGTCCGCCACACAGATGGTCGTTTATGTTTTGAAAGGGCACGACTTCAGTCGTGCCGTAAACGGCCCAAAATAAGGTGGGCTTTAGCCCCTGAGGGAAGCATCCTTTTCACTTTCAACCCGTTTGCTGGCATCGGTAAGTGTTCCTATTGCGGCGGCACACACTAGGCACAACCTAGCCCAGCCTTTTACAATGCATCAGGAGCCGATCCCAACCCAGCACTGCTGTGGAACTATCGAACTTGGCGGCGCACGCCTGACCAGGATGAAGGAAACGCATGAAGTTTACGAAATTTGGCAAGGCCCTTCTGCTGAGCGCCCTATCTCTCGGCGTCCTCGGCGTTACGTCTTGCGTTCAGAGTTATACGGTCGGCTATCTTTATGTGACGGGCACAGTCACTGCCCAGGGCTCCGGCAACGGCATAATTAGCGGCTTCAGCATCGATCACCAAACGGGGCAGTTGAAGATTATCAGTGGGCTGCCTATCTCCTCCGGCGGGGCCAACCCGGTTCGCGCCATCCTGCTCCAGGCTAGCCGGTTTCTCTACGTTCTCAACCGCGGCGTTACTGCCTCGGGCAGCGCGGACTGTACCTCCGCTGACCCTTGCCTTAACTCGAATATCACCCAGTTTGCCGTGAGCGGAAACGGCATTCTCACTCCGCAAGCGACCTTTTTGTCGAAGGGAATCAATCCATTCCGGATGATCGCCGACAGCGGTGGAAACTACATTTATGTGCTTGACCACGATTCTCCGTCGAACGGATCGAATCCTGACTGCGGCGTGGCCCTCGGAAACAACCTCAAAACCTGCGGCGATATCACGGTCTTCCAGGTGAATCCAACCACAGGCCGCCTGTCGGATGTAGCCAATTCCCAACTCACCTTGCCCTATTTTCCGGTTCCGGCCAATCCCGTCGATTTCATGCTGACGTCAACGAATCTCCTCACTTTGACCGGACCGGCCCCGACCTCCTACCCATACACTGGAGGCGCCTCAGTCTTCCCTTACACAGTCGCTTCCAGCGGCCAGTTGACGGTTAACAGTCCGCAGCCTTTGGGCATCAACCAGGGAACGGCAATTTTGAGCGCCGGCCAACTCATCTATGTGCTGGACAACGAGCCGATCAAGGTGAATGGGGCGGTCGCGGCCAACAGCCAGATACTGCCTTACTCCCTGGGAACCAATGGCGCGCTGACGCCCGGCGGAGCTGTGCCGGATGACCCAACCCAGGAAAACCCGATCTATGCGATAGTCGCGTCCGGGAAGAATTGGCTTTACCTGGCGAACCAGGGGAACAACAACACGACGTCAGGCAATACGGAGAGCGGCATCACCGGATATGTGATCGACAGCAAGAATCAGCTCAGCCAGATGCAGAATTTGCTGCCCTTTGGGACCGGATCCGGCCCGCAGTGCCTGGTCGAGGACCCATCGAATCAGTTCATTTACACTGCCAACTTCAACGATTCAACCGTAACCGGGCAATCGATCGATCAAAACTCAGGCGCGTTGCGGCCCTTGCTCAAAGGCAGCAGCTTTGCAGTAACTGGCCCGGCTACATGGTGCCTGGTCTCCGGACGCAGCGGTTAGCGTTGTGCTGCTGATCTCCGCGGCCAGCCTCCTGGTAGCTGGCATGGTCAACGCGTGTGGCAGACTCCCAGGTCGCCATTTCCTTCGGGTGGGCGGAGTCCCGTAGTAATCGAATAGACAGCTACCGAGCCGGAACGCGGCGTGTGAGGGGGAAACTAGGCATAACCCAGCCCAGCCTTTTACAATGCATCAGGGACCAATCCCAACCCCAGCTCTGCTGTGGAACTATCGAACTTGGCGGCGCACGCCTGACTAGGATGAAGGAATCGCATGAAGTTCACGAAATTTGGCAAGGCCCTTCTGTTGAGCGCTCTTTCTTTCGGCGTCCTCGGCGTTACGTCTTGCGTCCAGAGTTATACGGTCGGCTTTCTATATGTCACCAGCACGGCGACTGCCCAGGCCTCCGGCAACGGTATCATCAGCGGCTTCAAAATCGATCACAATACAGGGCAGTTGCGAACCATCAACGGACTGCCTATCTCCTCAGGCGGGGCCAACCCGGTTCGCGCCGTCCTGATCCAGGCCAGCCGGTTTCTCTACGTCCTCAACCGCGGCGTCACCGCCTCGGGCGGTGCGGACTGTACCTCCGCTGACCCTTGCCTGAACTCAAATATCACCCAGTTCGCCGTCGGCGCCAACGGCATTATCACTCCGCAGGAAACCTTCTTTTCACAGGGAACCAATCCGTTCCGGATCATCGCGGACAGCGGCGGAAACTACCTTTTAGTACTCGACCACGATTCTCCCTCGAACGGGTCGAATCCCAATTGCGGTTCGGCCTTGGGCAATAATCTCCTCGCCTGCGGCGATATCACGGTCTTCCAAGTCAATCCAACCACGGGACGCCTGTCGGTGGTAACCAATACCCAGGTCACTTCGCAAAACTGCCCAAACAACCTGCTTACGTGCCCGTTGCCCTATTTCCCGGTCCCCGCCAATCCCGTCGATTTCATGTTGACGGCCACCAATGTCCTCACTTTGAGCGGACCGCCCAACACATCCTACCCTTACACCGGTGGCAATGCGGTCTTCCCGTATACCTACAACAGCGGCCAGTTGACTGTGAGCCAGAACAGTTCGCAGCCTATCAACGACGGCAGCCCACTTGTTGGCAGCATTCCAGCGGGCGTGCCTGTGGGTACTGGAATTTTGAGCGCCGGCGGGTTCGTCTATGTGCTGGACAACAAAGCGGTCTTGGTGAATGGGTCGGTCGTCGCGAACAGCCAGATACTGCCTTTCTCCGTCAGTGCCGGTGGCGCGTTGCAAGCCCAGACCGGCGGCGCTGTGCCGGATGACCCCACACAGGAAAACCCGATCTACGCCATCACCGAATCCAAGAACAAGTGGCTCTACCTGGCCAACCAGGGCACTGGCAGCACGGGAAGCGGCATCACCGGATACGTCATCGACCCTAGCACGCACCAGCTTACCGAGATGCCGGGGCTGCCCTTCGTCACCGGTTCCGGTCCGCAATGCATCGTCGAGGACCCATCGGACCAGTTCATTTACACGGCCAACTTCAACGACTCAACCGTAACCGGGCAATCGATCGATCAAAGCTCTGGCCAGTTGCGGCCCCTGGTCAGGGGAAGCAGCTTTACTGTAACTGGCCCGGCCACGTATTGCCTGGTCAACTCACGCACCAACTAGCGTGGTGGAACACGGATGAGACTGAGGCGCGCATGGCCGGTTGGCTTCCGCCTCAGGTTCCGGGATTTTGAAAAGAACGTAGCCGGATGCCGGGCGCGTGCATTGTTGGAGCGCCAGGTGTTCGATTCCAAACCTGATTTTTTTGCAGGCCTGCAATCCCGGCCTGCTGACGAAAGATGCGCATGAAGTTCAACAAATCTGGCCAGCTGCTGCTGGTCTCTCTGGGCAGCCTCCTGGTAGCCGGCCTTCTCACCGCCTGTGCCACGCTTACGGTGGATTTTGTATACGTCACCAGCGCCAAGGCCGCGGGACCCAACAACTACGGCTTGGTCGACGTCTTCGAGGTCAACTCCGAGTCGGGAATGATGCGGCAGATTCCCACCTCGCCCTTTCCTTCCGGCGGGCGAAATCCTGTGGCCGATGCCGTCTCAACCGATTTCGCCGACCTCTACGTGGTCAATGAGGACGACAACACTATCGTTCAGTTCATCATCGGCAACGACGGCAAGCTCTATCCACAGAACACCGTGAATACGCCGGGGATCTTTCCCATGGCGGTCGCCGTGGCCGGGTCGTTCCTGTATGTGGCGGACACCTTCCAGCCGCTGCCCACCTGCTCGAACGCGGCGCCGTGCTCGGGCTCGGTGGCTGTCTATCCCGTTGCCAAAGACGACTCGCTGTCACCGCCGGCCGTCAATTCGGCTCTGAATGCCAGTTACTGGCCGCTCACCGTCGCAGGAAGCCCGAACCACGTGCTGACGCCAACCGCCGTTGCAGCCCTGGCCTCGGGCGGCGCGGTCTACGTCACCGCCTATGACAAGACGACAAACAACGCCGGCTATGTCTTCGGCTTTTCCACCGGCGCTGACGGCGTACTCACTCCGCTTGCGGGTTCGCCCTGGTTGGCGGGAACCCATCCCACCGCAATCGCAGCCAACGGTCAGTATGTCTATGTTGTCGATGGCGCAAAGAACATGGTCCTGGCCTACTCAGCCACCGCAGGCGTCCTCAGTCTCCAGGGTTCATTTCCCACCGGCAATGCGCCTTCCGCCATTATCGTCGACCCCGCAGGCGCCCACGCATACGTATCCAACTCACAGGACGCGACAATCACGGCGTATTCCCTCAGCAACGGAGCGCTGGCGCGCATCGCCTCCTACTCCACAGGCACGCAGCCGGTCGCCATCGGCATCGATCCGTCTTTGCATCAGTATCTCTACACCGCCAACTTTCTTGGCAACACTGTCAGTGGATTTCAAATGAATTCGACCGACGGTTCGCTGATCCTTTCGCAGAATTCTCCTTATACGTCCAGCGCCTTACCAACTGCAATCGCCTCCGTTCCACACGGCAGCCAGGCACAAACCAAGTAATGGCCGGTACATGATGTGAAGACCTTAAGCAAAGCGAGAAAATTTCAGGCGGCCACTTGCGGGCCACTCCGGCAGGAGCCGGACAACCTGGCAACACCCCGTAGCGGGCTTTTACAATGAATACGGGTCAACCTAACCAGTTTTCTATGGGCATAATTTTGACGGCCCTCGATGAAGGAAGCGCATGAAGTTCAGCAAATTGAGGCAGCTCTTTCTGGTCTCTACTATCGGCCTCCTTGTGGCCACCCTTTTGACTGCCTGCCAGATCGTCACCATCGACTTTGTTTACGTGGCCAGTTCTGCCGGCTCGGGCTCCACCAGCGACGGACAGATCGACATCTTCGCGGTTGACTCGCAATCCGGCGCATTGCGCCCCGGGCCCGCGTCGGTATCCAGTGGCGGAGTTCAACCGGTCGCCATGGCTGTCTCCGCCAGCTTCGCAAATATCTATGTAGCCAACCAGGACAAATCCGTGGTTCACTTCGCCCTTGCCCTGCATGGCGAACCGACGCAAAAAGACGTCGTCACCTTGAGCACGGCGCCTATCGCCATCGCCGTAAACCAGGCCGGGACTTACCTCTATGTGGTCTCCGGGCTCACCGGCGGTCAACTCACGGAATACGCGCTTTCTTCTGACGGCACAATTGGCGCTGTGACCTTTCAGGCAGCTCTGACCCTTCCTTCCAATCCGGCCGACGTGATTATTCCCACTGCGGTTACGGTTCTAGCCAACAACGCTGCCGTCTACGTGGCTGCATACGATCAGGCGGCCTACAATCCCGGCGGGCAAACGAACCCCAATGCGCCGAATCCCGGCTGGGTCTTCGGCTACAGCGTCGCCACGGGCGGCTTGCTCACCCCGTCCGCCAACAGTCCCTTCAAGGCCGGCGTCAAGCCCTCAGCCCTTGCCGGCGACCCCACCAATCGGTTCTTGTACGTCACCGACTTTGCCTCGAAACAGTTGATCGGATTCTCAATTCAATCCGGCTACCACCTCACCTTCCTGCTCAACGGCCCCTTCCCTACCGGCAACGAGCCAGTCGCAATCACCATCGACCCGCGCGGCAAATACATCTACGTGGCCAACTCCCTTGACAATTCGATTTCGGCTTACGCTATTGACCTCACCACCGGCACCCCCTCAATCGCGGTGGCCGCCACCGGCGGCGGCACCAACAACGTCACCGACACACAGCCCGTCGCCATCGTAGTCGATCCGGCGCTTGGCAGGTTCGTCTACACAGCCAACTATCTTGGCAATTCAGTCTCCGGCTTCCGCCTTGACCCGAACGCGGGCTCGCTTACCCTCAACCAGGCCACCCCGTACCCCACAGGCGCAAAGCCCGCCGCAATCGTCTCCGTTCCTCACGGCAACCACGCGTTGCAGTCGATTACTCCGTAAACCGCAATTGCCATCGCCCATCACGAAAAAGCCCAGCCGCCAAGGCTGGGCTTCTTGTTTCAAAAACCGCCGGCTCGCTTTACGCAATGGACGCAATGCCGTGTTTGGCGGCAAGAGTCAGCAGTTTTGCAGCTGATCCCCGCGGCTGTTTTTCTCCCCGTTCCCATTTGCTGATCACCCCTGTGGTCACATTCAAATGCGCAGCAAACACGGCCTGACTCACTGCTGCTCTTGTCCGGATCCGACGGATGGCTGCCGGTGACAATTGCATTACCGGTGTAAGACATGGTCGATCGAATTCACGCATGGTTTTGCTGTCGATAGCACCGATCTGATGCAGGTCAGACATGCTTTCGTGCAGCGCTGCGAATGCTTCGCTCTTGTACGCTTTTGCCATTTTCCATTCCCTCCCTTGATTTTGAGTCCGTCACCAACGCTGGGTGCCCCATCCTTGCGACTCTTTTCTGTCGCAAGGGTGGGAGACGACAAACCTCAACGGGCCGGTCTCCGTCGTTGGGAGAGAAGCCAGTCCTACGCACCCATCCACTGCCGCAGCTTCCGTTGCGCAGGCTTCTCCACCAGGTGCAGCGCCAGCAGCGCCATCCCGATCAGCACAACGTAGCTGATCCACGGGTCGAACCGGTTCAGGCCGAGCCGGTTCAAAACATGCGTATCGTGAATCAGGTTCCAGAAATTGAAGTGCAGCAGATACAAGCAGTAACTCGCCTCGCCGATAAATACCAGCGGGCGCCAACTCAGCGTGCGTGCCAGCGGATTCTCTCCCGCCAGCCCCAGCACAATGCACCCGAACAGCGGCATCAGCAATCCATCGTGTGCCACGGGATAAGGCACCAGCGGGCCGAGTTCCAGTGTGGCAAACAGCCCCAGGAAGCCGACAAGGCCAAGCACCAGCCGCAACCGCCCCCCGCGGTCAACCAACTCGTCCAGGTCGGCCAGCAAAATGCCAAAAAGGAAACTTGCAAGATGCGGCAGCGGCGTATATTTCAGCGCCTGCAGCCAGGGGCCCCAGCTCCAGCGATCCGGGTGCGGGATGCCGTCGGGCTTCAATATCGTGTAAAGGAGCCCCGGAATCATGCCCACAACCCATACAAGGCACAATTGGACAAGATAGTTCCAGACCCGCGCCGGTCTCTTCCAACTCGCCAGCCAGGGAAAGAGCAGGTAATAGAAGCTCTCGGCCGACATGGTCCACGCCGGCGTGTTCAGGAACGTGGCAATCGAGGGAATCCACCCTTGAAGCAGTAGGGGCGAAAGGACCATGCCTGCCCAGAACATGGCGTGCGTGTGGGCTCGATACTCCGCCGATACCACATGCCAGCTCAGCAGCAGGCTCAGCAAATAGACGGGATAGAGACGCGTGAACCGCGCCTTCCAGAAGCGCACCCGATTCAACTGCCCCGCCCTGGCCCGCGCGGCATAGTTGTAGGCCAGCACAAACCCGGAGAGCAGAATAAAGAAGCTGACCGATGCGTAACCCGCGTTAACTACGGGCGCAAACCACCCAAACCACTGTGGATTGGAGAAATGAAAGAAGACAATGTTGATGGCTGCAAAGCAGCGCAGACCGGTGAGGGCATTCAGCCGTTCTGGCTTGCGGGTTTCCACTGGGTGTTGGACATCTCCGGGTGGCCCTTCGATACAGTCGCTCAAACCAGAGTTTCGACCGGCAACTGATCCCTGACCCCTGATCTCTGACCCCTGCCTCTACGCCGTCACCAGCGATCCCACTTTTTCGCCCAGCACCACCCGCATTATGTTTCCCGGCTGGTTCATGTTAAAGATGATCATGGGCATATTGTTGTCCTTGCACAGGCTCACGGCCGTCAGATCCATCACCTTCAGCCCCTGCCGCAGTATCTCCATATAGCTGATCTCGTCGTACTTCACAGCGTCCTTGAAAAGCACCGGGTCGGCGTTGTAGACGCCCTCAACCTTTGTCCCCTTCAGCAGCACGTCAGCCTTGATCTCCATGGCCCGCAAGCTGGCTGCGGTGTCGGAGGAAAAGAACGGGTTGCCGATGCCCGCGGCGAAGATGACCACGCGGCCCTTTTCCAGGTGGCGCACGGCGCGGCGGCGAATGTAAGGCTCGGCCAACTGGTTCATGAAAACCGCGCTCATCACCCGGCACTGCACTCCCCGCTTTTCAATAGCGTCCTGTAGCGCGATGGCGTTGATGACCGTCGAAAGCATGCCCATGCTGTCGGCGCTTACGCGGTCCATTTCCTTGGCCTGCTCCTCGATACCGCGGAAAAAGTTCCCCCCGCCTACCACCAGGCCGATTTGGACGCCAAGCGCGTGCACTTCTGCCACTTCGCCGGCAATTTCAGCCACTTTTTCGGCCTCCAGGCCGAACCCGCGAGGCCCTGCCAATGCCTCACCCGAAAGCTTCAGAACGATCCGTTTATACATGCTTTTTCGAGTATCGCATACGAGGGGCTCGCCTATCTCATAAGACGGTTCTCACGAAAGAGCCGCTGTCTTGGCCGTTCTATTGCACGCCCAGCAGTTGTGTTTTGTTCGACAAACGAGGGCCCCAATCCACCGTTCTCCCGCTTGGGCCGACGACGTCAGAACCGAGGTCAACATGCGAAAAGACGAGTCCTTTCTGTGCTCTGAGCTAGTCAAAGTCTCCACCGGCGCCTCCGCGGAGATCGCCAACCTCGAGCAGATCAACACCAGCAGTTGTGAAGTGAAAATGCAGGAGCCGCTGCCCGTCGGAACCCCCGTGAAAATGCAGTGCCTGGAATGCCCGCAGCACAAGGAGTGCTGCAACGACTGCATCTACTTCGGCCGGGTTCGCTCACACAAAGTCGACCCCGTGCTGGGCAGCTCGATTGAAGTCGACTTCGAGGGCCGCAACTGGTCCGCGAAGGAGTGGAAGCCACGGCATTTGCTCGGCATTCCGCCAACGTCCGGCCAATGAGCTACGTCGAAGCGCCGGCCGCTTCAGGCCTGAACGCCGCCTCCAGCCGGTCAAGCTTCGCGGACCAAAGGGCGAGCACAATTGCGCCTGCCGTGACCGCTGCACTTCCCCATGGCAACTCTCTATAGCCAAACCCGGAGGTCAGCATCAGGCCGCCAAGCGAAGCGCCCAGCGCGTTGCCCAGGTTAAATGCGCCCTGGTTCAACGTGGACGCAAGATTCGGAGCAGCGTGCGCCTGGTCCACTATCCGCGTCTGCAGCGGTATCCCCACGCTGAACTGAACAAATCCCCAAAGAAGAATGGCCAGCACCGCGGGAACCACAAAACGCTCCGTCTGGTTGAGAATCACCAGCACCGCCAGCAGCACCAACAAGGTCCCGATGATGGCAGGCATCTGCCGCCAGTCGCCAAGCCGTCCGCCGGCCATGTTTCCAGCGGTAATGCCCACGCCAAATACCAGCAGAACGATGGTGACTCCATGCGGGGAGATCCCGGTTACCGTCTCCAGAGTCGGCGTGATGTAAGTAAAAACGCAGAAAAGAGAGGCGGAGCAGAGCGCGCTCATCGCCAATACCAGCAGAACCTGCGGCTTTTTGAGGATGCGGAATTCGTGCAACAGGCTGCCCTTCCCCGCAGCCTGTTTGGGCACCAGCCAGCGCAGGGATGCCGCGGCTATCATGCCCACCGGAACGATGGCCCAGAACGATGTTCGCCAGCCGAAGGCCTGTCCAAGGGCGGTTCCGGCAGGGACACCGAATACATTGGCCAGCGTGAGGCCGGAGAACATCAGCGCGATTGCCTGGGCGCGTTGCTTTCGCGGCACCAGGTTCGCCGCAACAATGCTGCCAATGCCGAAAAACGCGCCATGGCAAAGGGCGGTGAGCACGCGCGCCGCAAAAAGCAGCCCATAGGTGGGCGCCAGCGCACAGGCCATGTTTCCGGCCGTGAACAGCGCCATAAGCAGACACACTGCGAATCTGCGCTCCAGCCTGGCCGTGGCAACGGCAACCAAGGGCGAGCCGATGGTGACGCTCAATGCATAGGCCGTGACCAACAGTCCTGCCTTGGGAATGCTGACGTCAAAACTGGCTGCCAGGTTGGGCAGCAGACCCATGATGATGAATTCCGAAGTGCCGATGCAAAACGCTGACACTGCAAGGGCAATAAGTGGTATGCGCATTCCCTTCCCGTCCAATTGAAAAGGGCCGCACTCAAGTGAGAATGCAGCCCTTTTGTCGATATCGCCGGATACAGTCGAGCGCCTTTACTCCGCCGCCGCTTCCACAGCCTTCGTCTGCGATACGGTCCAGTCGGACGCGCCCACCTTGAAGCG
>ODAK010008137.1_pt1 | contig 10525 bp, 5 predicted proteins | sample 1539591 | NCBI WGS metagenome assembly ODAK01 (sample SAMEA3539303, study PRJEB22396) | soil metagenome | biome: tundra; feature: field; material: soil | place: USA | collected 2010-05 | depth 0.15 m | reverse complement strand
CCGCGGAATCCGTGACCAATCAGACGAACCCAAAACTCCCAGTCCTCCGGCACATGCCGATCGCCCTTGCCCCAGTCACGAAAGCCGCCGACGCGCTCCCAGGCAGCCTTGCGGAACATCGCAACCGTGGACGCCTGATTACCGTCTGCAATTTCCGGCCAGGTGGGGTCGCAAAGAAGCCAGCGAAAGTCCGATCCCAGCCTAGACCCAGATGGTCGTTCGGTGCTTCGACGAGGTCCTGGACGAAGTCAGGGGCCGAGTAAAGAGAGCACTACTTGGTCATTATCGCGCTGGCTCCACGGTAAGGTCCTGATTGATGACGAACGGGCCGGCGGGCCGCCAGAAACTGATGTCGTACGGGCGCCACAAGTAGACCTCGGTCGTAACCTCCCGCGGCGGCTGACCCACGTATGACAATTGCCTGCCATCCCACTTCATCGGGCCCATCCACTTGTTATAGACGACAAATCGGCGGCTTTTCAGAAATGGGTATGCCCATCCGATCGCGTTATTGATATCCCATTCCGCGGCAAAGATCGGGGCGCCATTCACTTCCAGTTTGTTCAAAAGTATGATCCGAGCGTCCAGCTCAGTGCGCTTGAGATCCGAAACCGGAACCTCGGCTAGGATCTTCTTCTGCAGGCTCCAAGCGGTCGCCCAATCACTGGCGCGCAGGACTTGGCCCACCCCCAGGCAAAGCCCAAAGCCAGTGAGCGCGATGGCGAAGACTGCCTTCGGCATGCCGGCCAGACGCTCGAACACGAAGGTCGTCACTATAGCGCCCGCTATCACCAGCCAAAAGTTAAAAACCATCAGCGATCTGCTTTCGACGCCCGTTCCCATCACGACCCGACCGGCCAAGGAGAATACGACAACCGAAACGACTCCCCCAAGAACACAGATCGCGGCCAGCACAATACTGATATAAGCAGCAGGCCTGTCGGAAGCGCGTGAAAGCGAACGGAGATATACAACCAGCCCGATAGCGAACACAACAGCGCCGCAGAGTACAATCTCTGTGGATATTTCGGAAACGCTTTGCACAGCCGACGGGACTATATTCAGCAGATTTCTACGCACGATCTGACGCCAGTCCGGAAGCACGGACATCGCAGTCCAATAGCCCTTAGATTTGGTGTAGAGATTCCACCAACCAGCAATACATTGAGCAATCACCATGACGACAGCGCTTACGATGATCGGTCTCAGCGCGACCCGTTTGGCCATCCAGAGAACAAGGCCTATTAATGTAATGGTGATCCACTGTAAATAAAATGCCTCGTAACTCACGCACATCCAAAGATACAGACTCCCGGCAGTGACCACTCTGGCTTGGTTCTTCGCCCATCCGCGGATCAATAAAGCGCACAAAAAACCTTGTACGGCGAGCATCGCAACGTTCGGCAGCAGAGCAGGCCAGTAGCGGGCCCCGGCGTTCCAGGGCACAACCAGCCAGCCTAGACCCGCGGCCACAGTGAGCATTCTGCTCGCGGGTGTTCGAGGTTGCGTTATGACGCGACATGCCGCCACGATAGCGATCGCGATTACACAGTTGATCAAAAGAAGCGCCCCTTGCCACAAGAGAGGATGAGCGCCGAACAACGACGAGGCCAGAAAGCGCCCTGGCAGACAGCCCACTCGCACGGGATTCGTATTGTTCATGAAGACAAGGCGAGTCGAACTGAAGGGATTGCCTATGGCCGAGCCATTCACCCACAAATCCCAATCGTCATAATAAAATCCCAGCAATAATGGCTGCCAGACGACACACGCCGCAACGATCGCTGCCCATATATACAACGCACGCTGTGTGTTCAGCCAGGAGCCTTGGAGAGAGGGCCTCAAAAAAGCTGGGCTCGGATCCAAGGGTGATTTGGCTGGCTCCGTCCCTCCGCCCTTAACAGGCGCCTCGGCTTCGATAGAGGCGTCGCCTTCGTAACGAGGCATGGTGGTTCGTGGATGTTTCTGCTTCAAGATAGTGTACGCTCCTCGGATGGCCCAAGACGGGCCAACGAAACGTCATCATCGTATTCTGTCATCATCGTATTCTAGCGCAGCGGCTGTTTTTAGGCTATCCTATGCTTTTGCGGACGCAGGTCGTATTTTGAAAGGTTCGCGATAAGGGGCTACTGATCATGTTGAACGAAAGCCAGCCAGACTACTCCAACACCCCGGTCTCTGCACTCCGTCCGCATTTCGGATACGCACCTGCGGATCCCCATGCTCCGCCTGTCGTGTCAGTGGTAACTCCATTCTTCAATGTCGGCCCGGTTTTCAGGGAAACGGCTGAATCTGTTTTCCGCCAATCGTTTCAGGCGTGGGAGTGGATTATCGTCGACGATTGCTCAGACAGCCCCGAGAGCGCCGAGCTGCTCCGATTCTACGAGAACAAAGATCCACGTTTACGCGTGTTGCGACCTGAGCAACGAAACGGACCGGCTGCCGCCCGCAACATGGGAGTCCGTGCGGCGCGGGCGAGGTATGTCGCGTTCCTTGACGGCGATGACCTTTTAGAACCCTCTGCTCTCGAAAAGTGGGTCTGGTTCCTCGCCTGCCATCCACAGTATGGAATGGTGAAAGGATTTCAGGCCGGTTTCGGCGCGGAAGAATACATCTGGCGCGAGGGCTTTCATTCGGGCGCCGCAATCCTGGAACGTAACCCCATTCAGACATCGTCCATGATGCGGCGTGACGTCTATCTGTCGGTCGGCGGAATGGATCCAAACATTCGTGGAGGTATGGAAGACTGGGAGTTTTGGCTTCGTTGCGCGGATGCCGGTCATTGGGGCGGGACAATTCCAGAGGTGCTGGACTGGTACCGGCGCCGCGCGTCCCACAACGACCGGTGGGAGAATTGGGACTCGGCAGAGCGGCAAGCGGCTTTCCGCAAGGAGTTGCGCACTCGGTATCCTCGCCTATTTGCGGGCAATTTCCCGCGGCCGGCACTCTCGTTTCCCCTGCCATTTGCCGAGCTTGCAACGCAACCGGATTTTGAGAACCGGCTGAGCCGCCCTTCAAGCATCGATCGTATTTTGATTATCGTGCCGCACCTTGCCATTGGCGGATCGGACCAAGTTACGCTCGACCTGATTGAAGCGCTGGTCGCGAAACACAAATACGAAGTCACAATCGCTGCCACGCTATCAGGGCCACACACCTGGCGCCATCGATTCGAAGCATTAACGCCGGATGTTTTCGCCCTAGACACCTTCCTGCCATTGAATAGCTATCCGCGGTTTCTCACTTACCTGATCCGCAGCCGCAAGATCGACTCCGTACTGGTCACTCACAGTCAGTTGGGATATCAACTCTTGCCATACCTGCGCGCTAGCTGCCCTGGCATCCGGTGTTATGACTATGTGCACATTGAGGAACCAGGATGGAAAAACGGCGGTTATCCGGCGTACAGCATCGCATATAGCGCTTTTCTTGAGCAAACGGCGGCAAGTTCGCAGCACTTAAAGGATTGGATGGTTGGAAATGGCGGAGATGCCGCGAAGATTTCCGTCGTCACGACTGGCGTAGATACCGAGCATTGGCGAATAGACCAGTTCGACATCGCCAGCCTGCGGGAAAAATGGAACGTGGCGGGAGACGTGCCGGTAATCCTTTTTGTCGGCCGCCTCTGTGAACAGAAACAACCTCATATCCTTGCCGCAACGCTCCGCGCACTCCACGAGCGGCGGCTTCCATTTGCCTGCCTAGTGGTCGGCACTGGCGAACAGGGCCCTTGGCTGGAGCAATTCATTTCGAGCCACCATTTGACCGAGGTGCGCATGATCGGGTCCCGAAGCATTGAGGAGACTCGCGAGTTGCTGGCAATCAGCGACATTTTCTTTCTGCCTTCTAGGCATGAAGGCATTTCGCAGGCCCTGTTTCAAGCCATGGCAATGGAAACCGTCGTGGTCAGTGCGGAAGTCGGCGGCCAAAGAGAACTGGTGACACCATCGTGCGGCATTCTTATTCCGCGAGGTGAGCGGGAGGCCGAACGCTATGCCGATGAGCTCGCGGCATTACTAACCGATGGCCCACGGCGGGCGTTGATGGCGAAAGCTGCTCGGGAACGCGTGGTCAGTCAATTTCAACAACATAAGATGTGCGAAAAGATGGCCGAGATTCTGCGTGGCCGGCAGGATGCCTCCGTGTTTGATCTCGATTACGCGATTCGGACGTTCATACCGGTGTATGCGCGCGAGATTATCGAGCAAATGCGGACGGAATCGATTGCTGACCAGCTCTGGAGCCATCAACATCATCCGGCTTTGCAGGAGCCGGTCGCCTTCGATGCGCTTGCCGTGGGCGGATCCCAAAAGACGGGCGAGCGGGGGCATAGCGCCATGCGCGCGCTTTCTATTCTGCACCCCCTTTTTTCGGGCAAGACGCATCAGCGCAACCGAAGGTTGCTGGCGCAGATACTAGCCAACTCACATAGCCGGCGTCAGTTGATTGCGGAATTCGACGCGGACTTTTATTGCTGTACGAACCCAGACATACCTCGGGCTGGTCCGTTGCCGCTGCTCCATTATGTCTTTACTGGGTATCGAGAGGGTCGGCGGCCTGCGGCCGACTTTGAGAGTGAACAGGTCCTTCGGGCCCATCCGGATCCATACGGCGGAGCGACAAATCCGCTGCTCTGGAAAGTGTTCCTGCGCAGACTAAAATACGCGAACCCGGAAAACACCGAAAAACGAGGAGCAAATTGATGGATTTACGGGATGATTTTATCGCGCGAGTTGTGGGAGGCCGCTCTTTCGCCGACGTCGGCGGACTCTGGGGCACAATAAATGAAAAGGTTTCGGTGGCTGCGCGATCGGGAGCCCGGAGTGTGGCAATGATTGATATATCGCCGCCGGGGAGCGAACTCTGGAACCTGTTTTCCGAGCGGCTTGCGTCATTCGGCATCGAATGCGAGTGCATCTCTTCCGATGTATGTGCGTTGGTGGAGAAGGGGACCGCTCCGGAGGTCGAAGTGGTCCATTGTTCTGGTGTTCTATATCACCATCCCAATCCGATCTATTTTTTGGGGGCGCTGCGCCGGATTGCCAAGCGGCATTTAATCCTGACATCGGCCGTGACCCAGGCGGAAATTGCGAACGAATTTGGTGAGTTTCGTATACCGCCGTCGGGAGTCATTTTCGTGCCGGCCCTCAATCAATGCGAACGGGATGTCCTGTCGAAATATTGGAAGGAGAAAGCCGGTGCGGGAGCGTGCTATGGCATCACAGATCCAGCCAAATGGGACCCGAGAGATTTTGGGCCCTGGTGGTGGCTTCCGACGCCTCAGGCGATGCTTGCTATGGCCGAATGCGTTGGGTTCCGCGTGCTCGATTCCGCTCCAACATGGAACGCGAACGCTCACACGGCTCTGTTAGAGGCCGTTTGAGACCCGCAGGAGTGCGTTTACAGTGGAGGGCTGGCGGAGCATTCTTGGGCGAACGCGATGTCAGCTCGAGTTTCCGAGCTACATTGCGCGACCATCTGGGCGATTCCGTTTCTGAAAGTGATCGCCGGCGTCCAGCCGAATTCACGGCTGGCTTTAGTGATGTCCAGCACCACCCAGGATGGAAGCCAGGAACTGCATGCGGTTTTCTCGACCGATTCGATCTGGAGCGGCCGCTGATGATATGACGCGATGATATCGAGAACCTGGCGGACGGAGTGGCCCTCGCCTGACCCGACGTTGATAATGTCGAACGGCGTACGCGGTCGGGCGGCGGCCCACGCGATCGAGCTTACGTCTTCGAAGTGGATGTAGTCGCGGACATTCTCCGCATCGCCGAAAATGCGAATGGGACGGCCATGGGCCAGATTGCCGAGAGCGACCCCAATCAGCCCCTGTAATCGATGCTGTGGGAGGACGGCGCCATAAGCGTTTCCGACGCGCAGCACAGTTGCGGTTACGTAACCTCGTTCGGCGGCGACACGGAGGTACTGCTCGGCTGCAAGTTTCTGGATGCCGTAGGAGCAGGACGGCGCGAGAGGGTCGGTTTCCCGAAAGGGAACGCGGTCTGCTTTCGGGCCGTATATGGCGCCGCCGGTGCTGAAGTAAACGATGTGCGGACGCGTGCGCAGGCTCTGTACGGCTCTCAAAAATGTCAGAAAAGGGACAAGATTGATCAAGGCGTCCCTGGGCTGGTCGAGGTCCGAATTGACCGGGGTATTACAATGCGCGAGGTAATAGATTACATCGAGCCCGGAGGCGAAACGCTCGCAATCACTCGGTGAAATTAGATCACCCTGAATGACCTCAGCGCGGGTTTCTTCCACCGGTCCGCTTAAACCGCGGAGGAGCAGTCTAACTTCTGCGGTTGCTCGGGAAAGGATATAGTCGGTCAGATATGATCCGATTAATCCCTTTGCTCCGGTGATGCCGATTCGCATAGACCCCCTTTCACTGCATTGTCTCGCCGGAGCTCCGTGCGCATCCGTCGTTCGGCTGAAACGCTGATCGTAGCGTAATTATATGGGATCGATCAACGGGCCTCGATTTCTCTACGAGGCCGCGTCCGGTTCCAACAGTATACGACTAAAGCAAGGAATCACGCTGGACGCCGTCGGCTACATAGCGCCTTGCCGCAGCGGGCGCCGGCGCGAGACTTTCCACCGTTGCGCGTTTTATGGCCGACCCGTTGCATCAGGCGGCCGCGGCCTCGCAGTGTGGTTCACGACTGAGGGAAGTCGATGCTCGTTGATGCCGAATACTACATAATGCAAAAGTGGATTAATCCCTTGGGCCTTCACATCGGTGTGCCGTTCGAGATAAAGGGGACCGTTGAATTCGGGCGAGGCAGCACGTCCCTCGAGATGCCCGCAGAGAATATAATGCAGCGTCGGATTGAGGCCCGCAGCGTACACGTCGCGGTGTACCTTTGCGTACCAGAGGGAATCAAACAATTGGTTCCACAGCTTCCTTTTCTCGGCGTTTACGAGGACTCTCCACCACAAAATGAGATTCCTGCGCTTCGCTCGCGCGTTGACGGGTGAGGCAGCCAGCAGCACAGTCCGCACAGCGCAAGACAGATAGCCCTTCGGGCGCCGTCGCATTCCGTATAACATCTCGCGAAGCTCATTGATCTCCTCCGTCAACCTTCCAATGCGCCGCTCTGTTTCTTCTGCCCGGGCCTTCTTTACCTCGATTAGAACCTGCACCGAATCGAGTATCTGCTCGTTACGGCTGCTCGCGGCTCGCTCGTCCGCCAATTGCTGAGTGAGCTGTTCTATCGTTCGCTTGGATTGCGCAGTTTGCAGTTCGAGAGCGTTTCGTGCTTCCTGGAGTTGCCGACCGAGACCGTCATGAGAGGCCCGCCACGTCGCCACCTGGAGGTTCAGATCAGAGTTACGCTGTTGCGCCGACATCCACTCTTGCCGCAGCGACACCAGGGCCGCGTCGCGCTCCTCCGCGAGTCTGCGCCAGTTCCCGACCTGGCCCAACAACCACTGCTTCGCCTCCTCCAGCGTCGCAGTATGCGCCTGATAATCAGCTATGAGGCGCTTCTGGCCATGCCAGTACTGTTGCTCCTGGCTCCGAAGGTTTACCAGTTCGATGAACTGGCGTCCTTTTAAAGCCATCACCTCGGCGAGATGGGTGCTATACGCTCTACTGTGACGCTGCGCGATTTGCCGGCAGTTCCGTTCGTAATTCACCGGCTGGCTGGTAACCGAATACATCGATCCAGGCCTGGTGCGATACGAGAACAACACTTCAGGAAGAACTTCCGCTGTAAAACCATTTTCCAGCATGCCAATCCACAGGTCCCAATCCTGCATGCCGCTCAGTTGTTCCGAGCACCCTCCTGCCGCTTCCCAGGCGCATTTTCGAAAAACGCTAATTCCAACGGCTTCGTTGCGTACCAACATCTCGGGGAGCCGGGAGTTGGTGTATCGATACACGCCGGAGCCGCAGTCGAAGAGCTCGTAGAAGCAACTCACGAATGCAGCGCCCGGGTGTAAATCCAGGACAGCTACTGCCTTCGCCAGGTACTGAGGATGTACTATGTCGTCGGCGTCCAGACAGCAGAGGTACTCCGTACTCGCGGCACGAATCGCGGTGTTTCGGGCGGCCGAGACGCCGCGATTCGGCTGACGGATCAGCTCGATGCCCCGATAATATTCGCCGTCCAGCAGCAGCTGTGTAAACTCATCCGACGAACCGTCATCTACGAGGATGATCTTCACCGGTTTGAGAGTCTGCGCGGTCACGCTGGCCAGGGCCTCGTACAGGTAGCGTCCCAGGTTATAGCAGGTAATGACTACGGATACGCGCGCGCCGGACGGCTCCGCTGCTTGAATCGTACGAATCCAAGACGGAAGCGTTGTCCGTTCTTGCGCCGTGATGTTGTGGTCCTGACGATGGTAGCCGAGTGCAGGCCATCGGCGAAAGCGCCAATCGCACGGTGGAACGTCGGCTGGAAAGGCCGCCGAAACCGTCGCGAGCAGCAAGCCGCGGAACCATGTGGACCAAACATCTCCGGCGTTTAGCCCTGCAGTCAAGGCCGGCCATCCGCCATAAGCATACGTCTCGTTTGTCTGCCGGCCAGTGTAGGGGAAGCTGCCGTCACTGTTCTGCATATTCCAGACAGCCCAGTAAGCTCGAACAGCCGCGCAGCGCACCTCTAGGGATCGGTGGTTCGTGTACTTCGATAATGTCGTGAGGATATCGACGGCGTCGAGATCCTCACAGGCTCCTCCACCCCCGTCGGGCCCAAACAGCCCATCGCTTTTTTGAAGAGACAAAGTCGCATCAATGATGCGCGTGACGGAGCGCACCGGACGGCGCACGTATTCATAGAACGGAATAAAGTGATAGGCGCCAGCAACGGCATTCAGAATCGAAGATCCTTGACTCGCCCCCCACAGCCCCGTCCCCGGATCTTGTTTGCGGTCGAGCCAATCGAGGACACGGTGCAGGACCGAACTCTCGTGTGCTCTGCCCTCGCACTCGACCCGGTAGACGATCGCGTTCAGCAGATACATGATGCGATTGCTTTCCAGCCACGCGTTGCCCCAATTCAAACCCTGCAGCCATGACTCGACTGCTCCGTCTTCGCAAAACTGTTCTGTAAATGCGAGCGGCTCACGAGCAGCGGCTCCGAGTGCATCCAGCGCTTGTAGCGCAAAATACGTGGTCACCCAGATCTGATATTGAGAATCGTGCGTCGGGCTAGGCGGCCCATTGCCAACAACAGGATCGTGAAACAGCCCCGTGCCGGCCTGCTGGCATGATTGTATATCGTCGATCCACGCGGTTCGCTCTTCCAGGCGGACCGTCCCAAGAGCCTGTGTGCTTTCGAGAATCAGGATGCCAAGACAGGTAGAGATCAGTGTTTTCTGTCCACCGCGCGCATAGGCAAAACCGTTATCGACATGAACGGAATCGAGCCACTTGGCGGACGCTCTGATGGCGGATGCGGCGCTTAGGTTCGTGACGACCCGCTCCATCGGCGCAGAACGCCGTTTGCCGACAAACCACAACACCGGCCCCCCGCCGCCTTGGTTGATTTCCGCCTCCACCGGTTCGAACCATCGTTCAAGGAGTCCTTGCACCTCGTCCTCGGCGAATTCGTACATGTGAAACGGATTTCCCGAATGCCGCCCTTCGTTCAGCAAAGGGACTGTCACAAGCAACTCGCCATCCGGCGACAATACTCGAGCCGCTTCGCTGAGAAACAGGCTGACATCGGACCTAAAAATGTGTTCGATACCTTCGAGACATAAGACGGAGTCGAATGCCGATGAGGCAAAGGGGAGCGCGGTCATTGACGCCGCGACAAAGTTAATTCCGGGAAAATTGCGTAGGCCATACTCTACGGACGCAAAATCTAGGTCCATTGCGGTCAACGATTGATAGCCATGGAGCAGCGATGCCCCCCAGCCGGTCCCGCAGGGAACGTCTAGTACTCTCTTGCGCTGCAGACGCGGACAGCACGCGGCATAACGCTCGCGGAGTTTGCGCTCGTAGATTGTTCCTTGAAACGCGGGATCGTCTGGATGGGCTCGTTCAGCCATAAACTGTTGTGGAGTTGCCACAAGAAACGTACTGCGGTGAACCTAGGCGCCAGAAAGTAATAAGAGTTTCTCTCATTCACAATATCACGGGATAGTGCGCTGGGTGCGCGACACGGAGGGGGCAGAGCCGGGACGATTCGAAAGCAGCCGGGATGTTGGATGGTACTTGGGATTAGTAGCGAAGCGGCGGCAGTCCGGCGGGCGCGGGGCGCCCTCGGGAAGGTCGCTCTGTATTCAGCTCAAAAAAAACGTTTCGCAGGGAGCCAGAATGGTGTATTCTTTAACAGTCTGGATTGGTCGGCGGAGGAAAAGAAAATGCAAAAAGATCCCTGCAGTACAACGTTGAGGCCTAGTACTCGCATTATCTTGGCGCTAATTATCGGCTGTGCCGGAAGTGTTCAGGCAGTGGCTTCGGAAGGCGAACAGATCTACGTTTTGGCCGCACCATCGGCGGCAACGGGCGAAGCGTCTCAGCCCTATGCGTTTGGACCGATGGGAACCGTAGCTGGCGCGCGCAGGC
>ODAK010008136.1_pt1 | contig 10525 bp, 8 predicted proteins | sample 1539591 | NCBI WGS metagenome assembly ODAK01 (sample SAMEA3539303, study PRJEB22396) | soil metagenome | biome: tundra; feature: field; material: soil | place: USA | collected 2010-05 | depth 0.15 m | reverse complement strand
TCTTCATCGCGTCGACCGCGCTCGAGATCGTGCCGAACGCCGTCATCACGACGAACACCGCGCCCGGCGCTGCCATTCGCGCCTTCTCCATGAAGGCGATGCCGTCGAGGCCGGGCATCTTGAGGTCCGTCAGGATCACGTCAGGGGCGAACTCGTCGAGCTTCCCGAGGGCCTTGAAGCCGTCGGCGGCGGTCTCGGTGGCGAACCCGTCTTCGCGCAGAATCTCGCTCAGCGCTGCGCGAGCGTTCGATTCGTCGTCGACTATGAGAATTCGTCCGCGATGGGCCATTGGTGGGTCAGCCTCGTCGGTCTTTCGTTCAAGCTACCGGTCCCGGAACCCGCCTCGCTCAAGAATCGGAGCGACTTATTGATCCAATCGTAGCCCTTGGTGATACAAGCGTGAGGTCCAGATCCTTGTCCGACCTTTCGGTCGACGTAAGGCCAAAACCGCGGCCATACAAGCCTAACTGGGCCAAGTAGGAGAGTCTGCATGGGTCGGTCGTTCGCGTTGGCTTCGTCTCCGGTCGTACTTGCGCTTCTGGGTGCATCACTCTCGGTTTCCCTGGTCACCGTCGCCGCGCCCGCGCGCGCCCAGACGGGCGTCACCGTGGGCGGCTCGGTGTCGACGGCCCCGGCGCAACCGGCCGCTCCTCCTTCGGCGGCTGCGGCGCCCGCGGCAGCAGCGCCCACGGCACCCGCGCCCGCGGACACTCTCGCCGCACCCGCGGCGGCACCGCCACCGCTGGGCGCGGAGCCGACCACGGCCGACGAAGCCGCCGAGGCGGCGGAGTGGGCGGAGCGCGACAGCGCCGTCAACGAGTCGAACACCATCACGGGCGGCAGCGGACTCCTTCACACCCAGCACGCGCAGAGCGGCGCCCCCGGTCAGTTTCGGATCGGGTTCGTGGGCGAGTGGTTCAAGGCCGGTTTCCTCTGCACCGACAAGTTTCCATGCCCGAACCCCACCGCGGGGAGGGCCGCGCTCACCACGGATTCGCTGAGCCACACCGGGGGGACGCTCTCTCTCGGCGCGTCGCTCTTCAACATCGGCGCCGGCACGTTCGACGGCTACCTCGCGGTCAGCGCCGTGGCGAACAGCGACGCGGCGAACCGGCCGGGCCTCTTGCAGGTCCTCGGCGACACGGATTTGGGCATCAAATACATGGCCCCCGTGGGCGACGTGATGCACCTCGGCCTCTTCACGGAGCTCTGGCTCATCAACGGTACGGGGTCGGTCGGCCTCGACGGGGGCGGAACGAGCGCCAAATTCGGCGCCATCGCCACCGCAGATCTGCGCGGGAACGCGACGTCGGCGTCGCACGTGCCGCTGCGCTTCAGCGCCAACATCGTCTACTCGCTCGACAACACGGGCGCCGTTCTTCAGGGCACCGAGGTCGCGCGGGGCGCGCCGGTCACGCGGATCGAGCGCTTCGGGCTCGGGGTGAACCGCGTCGACCATTTCGACTTCTTGCTCGCGGGCGAGGCCTTCATCGCCGAAGACCGCGTTCGACCGTTCGTCGAGGGGCGGATCCTGGCGCCGAACAACCGCCAGAACTACCCCTGCCCCCTCAACAACCCGAGCAAGGACCACTGCCTCGCGAACGACACCGTGGTGCCGTCGACGCTCACCCTCGGGAGCCGCTTCTTCCCGTGGAAGCGCGGCTTTTCGCTGCTCGCGGCGCTCGACATCGGCCTCGGCGGCACGAGCGATTTCATCGAAGAGCTCCAGCCCGTCGCGCCGTGGACGCTCTACTTCGGCGCGGGCTGGGCGGTCGACACCTGGGACCGACCACCGGTCGTTCGCAAGATCGAGCACGTCATCGAGCACTTCACGCCGCGCGGGCACGTCGTGGGCTTCGTGCACGAGAAAGACAAGAACGACCCCATCGTGGGCGCTATCGCGACCTACCGCGACCGCGCGGACATGGCGCCGCTGGCCACGGGAGCCGACGGCAAGTTCGGCGACGAGGTCGCGCCCGGGGCGTACACATACGACCTCAAAGCCGACGGCTATCGTCCCGGCAGCTGCGACGCCGACGTGCCCGCGCAGGGCGGAGAAGTGCCGACCGATTGCCCCCTCGAGGCGCTGCCGCGCGTCGGGACCGTGGTCGGTCATGTCCGCGACGCCGACACGAGCCAGGCCATCTCCGGCGTGCAGGTCGTCCTGGCCGACTCGCAGCACAAGGAGTCGCCCCTGAACGCCGACGGCGCCGGAGGCTACCGGTTCGAAGGGATCACGCCCGGAACCGGCGAGCTCCGCGTCGAGGCCGAGGGCTACCTGGTCCTCGTCGTCCCGGTCGACGTGAAGGCGCGCCAGGAGAGCTCCGTCGACCTCCTCCTCCGGCCGAAGCCGAAGAACTCGAAGGTCGCCATCACCGCGAAAGAGATCACGATCAAGGATCAGATCCAGTTCGCGCTCGATAGCGCCGTCATCCTCCCCGAGTCGTTCGGCCTCTTGACCGAGATCGCCGACACGGTGATCCGCCGCCCCGAGATCCGGCGCGTCGAGGTGCAAGGCCATACCGACAACAGCGGCTCGGCCGACCACAACCAGCTCCTGAGCGAGCAGCGTGCAGAAGCCGTACGAGCCTGGCTCGTGCAGCACGGCGTCGCGTCCGACCGTCTGGTCGCGCGAGGCTATGGGCAAGAGCGCCCTCTCGTTCCCAACGTGACCGCCAATAACCGCGCGCAGAATCGGCGGGTTCAGTTCATCATTCTCGAGCGCGACGGCGGACCGTCGGCCCCGGCCAGCCCGGCTCCGCCCTCGGGGGCCCCGAAAAAGAACGTCCTGCCCGGCTTCTAGAGCGAGCGGCACAGCCGTCCGCGTCCTGGGAAGTCTCCCTTACGCTCGGGGGTCGACGAGCTTCGCCAAGGATCGCATCTGTGCGCGGGGCAGGGGGCGAGCCGATCGGGCCGCTTCGCTGGCCGACGCGTCTCTGAGGCGAGCCGATTGGGCCGCTTCGCTGGCCGACGCGTCTCTGAGGCGAGCCGATTGGGCCGCTTCGCTGGCCGACGCGTCTCTGAGGCGAGCCGATTGGGCCGCTTCGCTGGCCGACGCGTCTCTGAGGCGAGCCGATTGGGCCGCTTCGCTGGCCGACGCGTCTCTGAGGCGAGCCGATTGGGCCGCTTCGCTGGCCGACGCGTCTCTGAGGCGAGCCGATCGGGCCGCTTCGCTGGCCGACGCGTCTCTGAGGCGAGCCGATTGGGCTGCTTCGGTGAGCGATTGGTTCTTTGAGGGAGCCGATCGGGTTACCGCGTCGATGGTCGCTTCGTTCGGGGGAGCGGATCGGCCTTTCTCGGCAACTGACGGGCCTCTTGCGCGAGCTGACCGTTCGGCTTCGCCAGGAGTCGCGCCCTTCGGACGCGCCGACGACGGGACGTCGCGCGTCGACTCGTCTCTCGGAGGTGTCGATGAGTCGGCGTCGCGAGCGCGCATGTCCGCATCGCGGAGACGAGCCGCTCCAGCAGAAGCAACGGCCTCGAAGGCCTGTTCCCCGCCGGAGAGTTCACGCGGGGGAATTCCAGCTGAGAAGGCCCCCAGCCGTGGAATTTCGAGCTCGGAGGGCCCCAGCCGTGGAATTTCGAGCTCGGAGGCCCCCCGCTGAGATTCCCCGCTGGGGAGCTCGAGGGGAGCGTCCGCTCCCCTCGACCGGGACCGCCCCGGGACCGCGGCCGATTTCCGAGTCTAGAGCTTGATCGCGGGAAGACCTGGCGTTAGTTTGCCTGGCCCTGTTGGTGGGTTGGAGACACGCGGGACCCATCCGGGCCCGCGTTTTTTTTTGCCTTTCGCGGGCCCCAGCACCGTCGAAGCAGTTCGTCTCTCCGCCAAAGCACTCGAAAAACCGTCTGCACCACCGAGCCACCCCTGAACCCGATTCCTCCCAGCGCGCCGATGTCGAGCCACAGCCCTTCTCAACGCCCACCGCACCAGTCGCGTGACGCCATCGATCGAGCCGCGCTCGATCGCGTGCTCGAGCCTGTCGTGCATGCGCATGGGGCCGAGCTCGTCGATGTCGAGTTCCGTCCCGAGCGGGGCGGGTGGGTCTTGCGCGTCTTCGTCGAGAAAGCCGGCGCGGCGGAGCAGGGGCTGTCGACGCGCGAAGCCGCGGTCAACCTCGAGCTGTGCGCCAACGTATCGCGCGATCTGAGCCCCGCGCTCGACGTCGTCGATCTCATTCCGCACGCGTACCAGCTCGAAGTGAGCTCACCCGGGATCGAGCGGCCGCTCCGCACCGAGCGCGATTTCGCGCGATTCGCGGGTCACAAGGTTCGAATCAAGCGCCGTCCGGAGCAGCCGGCCCCGGCGGGCGCTCCGGGCGGAGAGCGCATCGTCGTCGGGCAACTGAGCGGGATCGACAGCGGTCGCGTGAGCGTCGTCGAAGGCAAGCGCACGCACGAGATTCCGTTTTCGAACATCGAGGCCGCGCGCCTCGTTTTCGAGTTCGGTTCCGGCGGCAGGGAACCCCAGCAGAGGAAGCACTGAGGGCATCATGGCAATCCAACAGCAGCAGACCGAACGCGAACTGACTCTCCTTCAAGCGATCGAGATGGTCGCGAAGGACAAGGGGATCGACAAAGGTCGCCTGGTCAAGACCGTCGAGGAGGCGATCCTCAAGGCGGCGCAGAGCGTCTTCGGTGCGAACCGAGAGCTCGAGGCGCGCTTCAACGAGGACAGCGGTCAGGTCGACCTCTTCCAGTACATGACGGTGGTCGACGACGTCTCCGACGACGACCGCGAGGTCTCGATGGAAGACGCCCAGAAGCTAGGGCTCGAGGCCGAGATGGGCGAAGAGCTCGGCTTCCAGATCTTCTGGCACCCCTCGGACGCGAAGAAGGCCGCCGACCAGGACAAGGACTACGGCGACATCTTGCGCGTGAAGCAGGCCCGCCAGGCGTTCGGTCGCATCGCGGCGCAGACGGCCAAGCAGGTGCTCATCCAGCGCGTTCGCGACGAAGAGCGCGACCTCATCTTCAACGAGTTCAAGGACCGCAAGGGTGAGCTCATCAAGGGCGTCGTCCGCCGGTTCGAGAAGGGCAACAACCTCATCGTCGACCTCGGACGAACCGAGGGCATCCTCCCGTTCCGCGAGCAGACGCCGCGCGAGACCTACCGTCCCGGCGACCGCATCGTCGCCTACGTCAAGGAGATCGACCGCGAGGCCCGCGGGCCGCAGGTCATCCTGTCGCGCAGCGATCCGCGGCTCGTCGAGAAGCTCTTCGAGGCCGAGGTCCCGGAGATCTACGAGGGCATCGTCAAGATCGTCGCCTGCGCCCGCGAGCCGGGCGCGCGGTCGAAGATAGCGGTGACCAGCCGCGACGCCGACGTCGATCCGGTCGGCGCGTGCGTCGGCATGAAGGGCGCACGGGTGCAGGCCGTCGTACAGGAGCTCCGTGGCGAGAAGATCGACATCGTTCCCTTCGATCGCGACCCGGCGCGCTTCGTCTGCGCGGCGATCCAGCCGGCCGAAGTCAGCAAGGTCATCGTCGACGAGGCCGACGGACGGATGGAGCTCGTCGTCCCCGACGAGAAGCTCTCGCTCGCCATCGGGCGCAAAGGGCAGAACGTACGCCTCGCGGCCCAGCTCTCGGGCTGGAAGCTCGACATCATCAGCGAGGCCAAGTTCAAGCAGATGGAGGAAGAGGCCGTCGGGCAACTCCAGCAGGTCGACGGGGTCACCGAGGCCATCGCGCGAGGCATGTATCGCCTCGGATTCCGCACGCTCGAAGAGCTGGCCGAGGCCAGCGAGCAGGAGCTGGCGACGATGCCCGGGCTCGGCGGCGCCGAGGCTGCAGCCCGCATTCACACGAGCGCCGAGACGACGATGGAGCGCCTCCGTCAGGAGCGAATCAGCGCTGCCTCGGCCCGGATCGAGCCGCTGACCGAGCGGGAGCGTCTGCTCTTCATCCGAGGGGTGGGCGAGCGCACGGTGCAGCTCCTCGAAGACGCGGCCTACAAGACGGTCGAAGACATCCTTCGCGAAGACGAAGAGAAACTCGCCATCAAGACGGGCCTCGGCATCAAGAAGGCGCGCGCGATCAAGCAGGGCGCCGAGCATTTTTTGTCGAGCGAGTCGAAGGTCATCGAGTCTGCCCGGCGCGAGACGGCAGCCAAGGCGCGCGAGGCGGCGCAGCCGTCGCAGTGACGGGCCGCAACGAAAGCTGAACGAGAGACGTAAGGAGAACGATCGAGCGTGGAGATTCCCCTGGCGAGCAACGAGCGAGACACCGAGCAACGGGTCGACGGCCCGCGCCCCGCGCAAGCGCCCACGCGCACGTGCGTGGGCTGTGGCTCTCGCGACGACGCGTCGGATCTCGTGCGCATGGTGGTCGCCGAAGACGAGGTCGCGTTCGACCTCGCCGGTGGCGCCTTCGGCCGCGGCGCTCATCTCCACGCTCGCCCCGCGTGCCTCGAGAGGGCGCCGCGGGGGCTCGCGCGGGCTTTCAAGCGTGCGATGAAGCAAGACTCGGCGACCCTCGGCCGGCTCCTCGTCGAGGCGTGCAACCGGCGGATCGCGGGGCTGCTCCTCGCAGCCTACCGGTCCCGCGCGCTGGCCGTGGGCACCGACGCGGCGCTCGAGGCGCTCGGGGCAGGCGGCCAGACAATGGCTCCGAGCGGGATTCTGGGAGTGGTGGCACTCGACGCAGGGTCTCTGGCAAGCCGAACGGAAGTACAGCGATGCGTTGCGGCCGGGCGAGCCGTCGCGTGGGGAACGAAGAGTGAGCTCGGGGCCTTGTTTGGCGCGGGATCCGTCGCAATTTGCGCGGTTCGTCACGCCGGCATCGCAGCCGAGCTAAAGAGGATGCGCGTAGCGGCCGACGCGGGCGCAGCAGCGACGAGAGAAGGTGCGGAATGCAGCAGATGTCCGGAGGCTCGATGAGCGGCAAAGTTCGCGTCTACGAGGTGGCCAAGCAGTTGAACCTCGATCCCAAGCAGGTGGTGGGCCTGTTTCAGGCGATCGGCGTGATCGACGTGCGCAACCACATGAGCTCGGTCGAGCCCGAGGCGGTCGAGCGCGTCAAGAGGCACCTCGAGAAGCAGCGGACGCACGACGTGGTCGAAGAGCGCGTCCGGCCTGACGGCCGCGTGATCAAGCGACGCGCGATCGCCAAGGCGTCGTCGGCGCGCACGTTGCCCGATGCGCCTTCGGGCGGTTCGCTTCCGGTGTCGTCGGCTGCGCCGTCCGCGTCGCCTGCTCCCGCGCACCACTTCGACGACGTGATGGTCGCGCCTGCGACCCAGCACGCTCCACCTCAACACGAGAACGGGCACGCCGTGGCCGAGGCCCGGGAGAGCGGCCGCCTCCCGGTCCCGGAAGAGCGCAAGAGCGTCCGAGCGCTCGAGCCGTCGCCCCCGCCGCAGGTCGAGACGGCGCCCGAGCCGATCGGGGTCGCGCCGGCTTCCGAGCGGGCCGAGCGCGTGACCGACGACAGGGTCGCAGTCGCAGCACCAGCAGCTGCGGTCGAGCTCGAGGCCCCCCCTCCGCCTCCCCCGGCTCCGGTGGCTGTCGCCGCGGCCCCGCCGCCTCCGCCGCCGGTCTTCGTGGCGCCTCCGTCGCCGCCTCCGCCCGCCCCGGAGCCCCGGTCGGGCCGGGCGCCAGTCGGTCCTCCCAAGACGGGCGTCGAGTACTGGACGGGTCGCCCGGGCGTGCCGATGCCGGCGCAAAGCGCGGCGCGGACGTCCGCGACGCAGCCGAACATGCCGCGCAGGGTGCAGTACGACCCGCGCGCCGGGACGATGGGCGGGCCGAGCGCCCGACGCGACGTGCGCGCACCGGGACAGCAGCCGGGTCGTCCGATGATGGGGCGCGGCACCGCTGGCGCCGGTCGACGTCCCATGGGTCCGATCGGACCGCGGAAGCCGTCGATGGTTTCCACCCAGGAGATGAGCGCTCACAAGAAGGTCATTCGTATCGAGAGCGACGTCACGCTCCAGACGATGGCGCAGAAGATGAGCCTAAAGGCCACCGAGCTCTTGATGAAGCTCCTGTCGATGGGGATGAGCAACATCCACATCAACACGACCCTCGACGCCGACACGGCCAAGATCCTCGCCGGCGAGTTCGGCTGGGAAGTCGAAGACGTCAGCAAGAGCGAAGAGCAGTCGATCGCAGAAGCCCGTGGCGAAGAGCAGGCGCCGGTCGACAACGACATCGCCAACCAGCGGTCCCCGGTCGTCACGATCATGGGTCACGTCGACCACGGCAAGACCAGCCTGCTCGACAAGATCCGCAAGGCCGACGTGGCCGGCGGCGAGGCGGGCGGGATCACGCAGCACATTGGCGCGTACCGAGCGCAGACGCCGTACGGCACAGTCGTCTTTCTCGACACGCCGGGCCACGAGGCGTTCACGCAGATGCGCGCGCGGGGCGCGAGCGTCACGGACATCATCGTCCTCGTCGTCGCAGCCGACGACGGCGTGATGCCGCAGACCAAAGAAGCGGTCGCCCACGCCAACGCGGCGAAGGTGCCGATGATCGTGGCGATCAACAAGATCGACAAGCCCGGGGCCGATCCCGAGCGCGTGAAGCGCGAGCTCGGCGAGCTCGGCCTCGTTCCCGAAGAGTGGGGCGGGCAGACGATCTTCGTGTCGGTGAGCGCGGCGACCGGTGAAGGGCTCGACAAGCTCATCGAGTCGATCTCCCTCCAGAGCGAGCTGCTCGAGCTCCGCGCCGACGCGAAGCGCTCGGCCAGCGGCACCGTCCTCGAAGCGCTGCTCGATCGAGGCCGCGGCCCGGTGGCGCGGGTCCTCGTTCAAGACGGCACGCTCCGGGTCGGCGACTTCGTTCTCGCGGGGGCCGGTTTCGGCAAGGTCCGTGCGATGACGAACGAGCACGGCAAGCAGCTCCAGGAGGCGGGGCCCGCGACGCCGGTCGAGATCCTCGGCCTCAATGAAGTGCCCAACGCCGGCGACCGCATGGACGCCGTCAAAGACCCGAAGAAGGCCCAGGAGATCGCCGAGAGCCGCAAGGGCAAGATGGCGAAGAGCCTCATCCCGGCCACCGCCAAGGTATCGCTCGAAGAGCTCTCCAAGCGGATTGCCGAGAGCGGCCAGCAAGAGCTGCGCGTCATCATCAAGGGCGACGTGCAGGGATCGATCGAGGCCCTGGCGGAGGCCATGGTCAAGCTCTCGACCGAGAAGGCGAGGCTCTCGGTCATCAACGCCGCGGTCGGCGCCATCACCGAGGGCGACGTGAACCTCGCCATCGCCTCGAGGGCGCTCATCGTCGGCTTCAACGTGCGCCCGGCCGGCAAGGCCAGCGCGCTCGCCGAAGAGAACAAGATCGAGATTCGCCTCTATTCGATCATCTACAACGCGCTCGAAGACGTGCGCGGCGCGATGGAAGGTCTCCTTCCGCCGACGCTCGTCGAGAAGCGCTTCGGCAAGGCCGAGGTCCGGCAGATCTTCAAGGTCAAGGGCGTCGCCGTCGCGGGCTGTTACGTCACCGAGGGCAAGATCGTCCGAGCCGGCAAGATGCGCCTGCTCCGCGACGGCGCGGTGGTGTGGGACGGCAAGATCGAGAGCCTCAAGCGGTTCAAGGACGACGCGCGCGAGGTGCCCGAAGGGTTCGAGTGCGGCATCAGCCTCGAGGGCTTCAACGACCTCAAGGACAAGGACATTCTCGAGTCGTACGACGTCGAGGAGATCAAGCAGAAGCTCTAAATCAGCCCTCACGAACGTGAGCGCTGATTTAGTCAAACCTGGACGAATAAATCGGGCGAGCGTGATCGAAGATCACGCTCGCCCGATTTGGGGAGCTCTCGGTAGCGGATGTTCGTCGGCGTCTTGCGTCTCACCTTTCACATTCCGCACGCGCGCTCGTTGAAAGACAAGCGGCGCGTCGTGCAGAAGTTCCGCGATCGAATCCAGGCGCGCTTCGACGTCTCGATCGCGGAGGTGGGCGGGCAAGATCTGCATCAGCGCGCGGTGTTCGGCGTCGCCGTGGTCTCCGGCGATGCGGCCGTGTGCGACTCCGTGCTCGGGCAGGTGGCGCGCGCGGCGGAGACGGCGGAAGACGCGGTCCTCACCGATCGCTCGACGGAGCTCGTGACCATCGGCCAGGATCTGTACGAGGAGCGCGACCGTGGCAACTGACAAGGTCGACAAGGGTATGCGCGTCCGGCGCGTCGAAGGCGGCGTGCGCGAAGAGATGGCATCGCTCCTCAACGGTGACCTCAAAGATCCCCGGGCCGCCGGGGCGATCGTGACGCGCGTCGAGATGACGCCAGACCTGCGCGGCGCGCGCGTGCATGTGCGCCTCCTGCAGGGCGGCGACGACCCGGCGCGCCGTCGAGAGGTCGTCGCGGCGCTCGGGCGCGCCTCGGGGATGCTTCGCCGCGAGCTCACGCAGCGCCTCGGCCTGCGGTACGCGCCGGACCTGAAGTTCCAGTACGACGACGGCATCGATCACATGACGAACGTCGAGCGCGTGCTAGCCGAGATCGCCGCCGAGCGTAAACCTCCCGAGCAGTAACCTCCCGAGCAGTAACCTCCCGAGCAGTAACCTCCCGAGCAGTAACCTCCCGA